>Ga0209988_10001705_pt1 | contig 14382 bp, 17 predicted proteins | sample N075metaG_FD_183115 | JGI IMG/M metagenome (GOLD analysis project Ga0209988, IMG submission 183115) | Deep subsurface microbial communities from Kermadec Trench to uncover new lineages of life (NeLLi) - N075 metaG (SPAdes) (version 2) | ecosystem: Environmental > Aquatic > Marine > Ocean trench... | reverse complement strand
TGGCGGTCTTCTTCTTGGCCTTGCGCTGGGTCGTCTTCTTGCGGCGGGCCGGCTGCTTTTTGGTGGCCTTTCGCCGGGTCTTCCGGGCCGTCTTCTTCTTCTTCTTGGCCGCTTTCTTCTTTCCCGTCTTCTTGCGGGCTGCCTTCTTCCTGGCGGTCTTCTTCTTGGCCGCCGTCTTGCGGCGGGCCGTCTTTTTCTTCACAGCCTTCTTCTTTCGAACGCCCATGCTCTCTCTCCCTCCGCGGATGCTCCGCTTGGCTGGGATTCTAGGCATCGTCTGAATCGTCGGTCAAATCCATCTGTGTTTTCGGCTGCTCGAAGGGCGCGAGCCGTGGTGTGCTGGAGTGGGCTGGAAGCCTCGGGTAGCCTACGCGAATGCAGGTCGTTGTGAAGCTCTTTGGCTCGTTGCGTGAGGCGGCCGGCCTCGAGGAGATGACGCTGACGGTGCCCGAGGGGGCACTGCTGCGCCATGTACGCGACTTGCTGGCCCAGCAGCACCCACTTTTCGGCGAGCTGGGTGATCGGCTGGCCGCATCGGTGAATTTCGAAGTTTTGCCTCTAGAAACGGCCCTGTCGGACGGTGACGAAGTGGCCTTTCTGCCCCCGGTTGCCGGTGGGGCTGGAGACTGCTGGATTTCCCAGGCACCTCTCGACCCCAGCGCCGTGATCGGGCGGGTTTCCGGGCCCGGTATGGGTGGCATCGTCACGTTCATCGGTGCCGTACGCGAACAGGCCCGGGGCCAATCGATTCGCCAGCTGGAGTACGAGGCCTACGCGGGCATGGCCGAGCGGGAGATGGAGAAGATCGCCGCGACGGTGGCCGAGCGCTGGCCCGGTACCCGGGTCGCGATCGCCCATCGGGTCGGTCAGCTGGCGATCGGCGAGCTGGCCGTCGTGATTGCAGCCGCTTCGGCCCATCGGGCCGAAGCCTTCGAGGCGTGTCGTTTCACCATCGATACGCTCAAAGTGACGGTCCCGATCTGGAAGAAGGAATTCGCCGAAAGCGGCGATTTCTGGGTCGACAATCGACCGTGAGCCCATGAGCGACCCGAAGCCCGCCCATCACGCGCACGCCCACCGCCGCGCCGCACCGGCGTCGGTGGTGACCGCGGTCGTCACGGTGAGCGATACCCGCACCCTCGAAAATGACACCGGCGGGGCCCGGGTCGCCGAGCTGCTGGAGCAGGCCGGTCACCCACTGGCCGACCGCCGAATCGTGCCCGACGAGCCCGACGCCATCGCGGCCGCCCTGGGCGACCTGGTGGGCGAGGACAAGGTCCGCGCCATCATTTTTACCGGTGGCACCGGTGTCGCGCCCCGCGACGTGACGCCGGACACGATCGAGCCGCTGCTCGATCGGGTCGTGCCGGGTTTCGGCGAGATCTTCCGGACGCTCTCCTACCAGGACATCGGTTCGGCGGCCCTGCTGTCCCGGACACTGGCCGGTCTCAAGAGCGGGCGCGTGGTCTTCGTGATTCCGGGATCGCGCGGAGCGGTCTGCCTGGCCATGGAGAAGCTGATCCTGCCCGAGCTGGGGCATTTGGCCGGCGAAGCCATCAAGACCCGCTGAGTCCTCTCCGAAGAGAAAATCGTGCTGCGTCTTTTCCTCGTCTGCCTGTGGCTCGCGGTTCCGACGCTGCCAGCGCTGGCCGGTATCTATACGTGGCTCGACGATGACGGGGTGACCCACATCGTCGACGATCCCAGTCTTGTCCCGGAATCGAAGCGCGATGGGGCCAGCCAGGGTCGCCAGGGGCTAGGCGAGCTGTGGGACGACGGCGTTGCCGGATCCGAGTTCCCCACGAAATCGGGGGAGGTCGGGCAGACCCTGGAGCAGAGGCGCATCGCGCGGCTGGTGCGCGGCGCCGTTTCCGACCTGGAACGCGGCGAGACGGCCCGGGCCACCACCGTGCTTCGCAGTGTGCTGCGCATGGAGCCGAAGCGGCCGGAGCCCCACTGGTATCTGGCGCTTCTCGCCCGTCAGCGCGGTCGCTACGACGAGGCCGAGGCCCATCTCCGTTCGTTCCTGGTGGCCGCCGGCGATGACTTCACGGGCTGGCAGGCTGCGGCCCGGCGCAAGCTCGAGGCCCTCGAAGACGAGCGACGACTGGCCGACGAGGATTCGCTCACAGGCCCCGACCGCTGGATCGACGTCGAACACCCGCACTTCCGCGTCCACTATCACGCGGATCTCGGGAAGGCGTCGGCCGACTATCCGAATACGGTGCTGCGTTACCTCGAGGACGCCCATGCGGCGGTTGCGGCGCGTCTGGGCGCGGTTCCATCCGAACCGCTGGGCGTCATGTTCTATGGCAAGGCCGCCTACCTGCGCGCCCACCGACACCGTTTCTCGTTTCAGACCGTGGGCTTCTTCGATGGGCGCATCCACGTGGTGTCGGCCGCACACCCGGCCGGAGAGCTTCGGGCGCTGCTCTTTCACGAGTATGCCCACGCCGTGTTCCGTGAGCGGACGGGCGGCGACCGCCCGTTCTGGTTCAACGAGGGAATGGCCGAGCTGCTGGAGCGCTCGTCCCGGCGGACCGAGGGCTTCACCCGCAGCGAGCTCTCGTCGTTGCGGCAGCGCATCGCGGCCGGGCGCTGGATCTCCCTGCGTCGACTCGCCCCGAGCTTCTCGGGCCTGAAGGACGAGGACGCCCGGGCCGCCTATCTCGAGTCGACCGTGGCGGCGTCCTGGCTCGAGGGGCGGACGACCCCGGCACAACGCCGAGAGCTGCTGGAAGGGTTCGGTGCGGGACGCCCGGACGACGAGGTCTTCGAGGCGGTGCTGGGGCTCACCACGGCGCAGATCGATGCGCAGGCCCAGGCATGGATTCGCGCGGAATTCCCGGCGGACCGGCCCCTCGAAGACGAGCTATGACGCCTCGTCGAGTCGCCGCGAGGCGTCAAGACTCTTGAGCGTGAGTTCACAGCTGCGGCTGCGCCCGATCACCAGCGATCCGTTGCTGGGAAGGGCCACCGGGGGTCGCGTCGGCAGGAAGAGCCTGGATATGCGAGATGAACTCATATCAGGCATCGAGTCGGCAGTCTCGGGGAAGGTCTTTACCGCGCTGCAGCCCGCGCCACCGCCCCCTGGGAATCCGCTGCGGCTGCGCGGGCTCAGCGAGTCCGCGTCCGCAGCAGCCGCGACACCAGCTCCCGGACCTCGGCCTGGATGCCGAGCGCCTGGCTCTCGCGGGGCCCGGAGACGTTGAGCACCCGGATGGCGCGGTCGCCGATCCATTGGGCCAGCGTTTCCAGCGCTGCGTCGGATGCCTCGTCGGGCAGCTGTATCAGCTGGACCGGACGTTTTCGGGCCTGCGCGCAATCGAGGCTGTAGGCGCTGCCGCCGGTCGGCTCGCCCCTGAGCAGGACCAGGGTTGCGTCGGAGTCGCGCACATTCCAATCGGTTCGTTGGGCCGGATCGGCCTCGGGCGTCTCGCACAGCGGGTAGCGATCTGCGATCACCCCGTCCTCGGCCCGTCGGCCGGCTGGACACCAGCCTCCGCAGCAAACGCCCGCGTCGAGTGCAGCGTCGAGTGCGCCTCGGTCGACACCGGTCTGCCCGCCCGACACGATCCTCTCGATCACTCAGCGGATCTCGAAGCCCTGAAGCGACTCGATAGGTTCCTCTTCGACGTCGACCGCATCGACCCGGGCGAACCGGGGGCCGCTGCGGCACCACGCCATCATCCGTTCGACGGATTCGTGATCGCCCTCGAAGACGACCTCTACGCTGCCGTCGCGCCGGTTGCGAACCCAGCCGTCCACGCCCTGTCGCAGGGCTTCTTCCTGGGTGGAGCCCCGAAACCAGACGCCCTGCACCCGCCCATGGACGATCACGTGGCGTCGCACGCGCTCCACGTCCTAGACCCCGGAGGTGGTGTAGAAGTCGAAGTCCACCAGCTCTTCCTTGAGAAAGTCGCTCAAGCGGACCATCAGGCGGGCCTCGATCTGGCGCACCCGCTCGCGCGAGACCCCGAAATCCTTGCCGAGCTCCTGGAGCGTGCGGGGCTCTTCGGCCAGCAGACGCTGGTCGATGATCTTCTGCTCGCGCTCCCCGCAGTTGGCGGCGAACTCGTGGACCTTCTCGATGAACACGCGCCGCAGCTCGGCATCGCCGACATTTTCCTCGGCGGTCTGGCCGCCATCGGCGATGAAGTCGCCGTACTCGCTGTGGCTGTCGTCGTCGCGACGCACAGGTGCGTTGAGCGACAGGTCCGACTGGGAAAGTCGCTGTTCCATGTCGCGGACGTCGTCCTCGGTCACGTCCAAACGTTCGGCCAACAGCTTCGGCTCGGGGCGAAAGCCCTCTCGCTCGAGCTCGAGCTTCTCCTTGTTGAGTCGGAAGAAGAGTTTTCGTTCGGCCCGAGAGCGCCCCACCCGCACTATCCTGATGTTGTCGAGGATGTACTTGAGGATGTAGGCCCGAATCCAATAGACACCGTAGGACGACAGCTTGACACCCCGATAGGGGTCAAAGCGTTGAAGCGCCTGCATCAGGCCGAGGTTGCCCTCCTGGATCAGATCGAGGGTGTTGGTCCAGGCACGCCGATATTCCATGGCGATCTTCACGACCAGCCGCAGATTCGAGAGAACCAGGCGACGTCCGGCTTCGAGGTCGCCTTCCTCCCGCCAGCGGACCGCCAGCTCGTGCTCTTCCTCGCGCGAGATCGGCGCATGTTGAGCGAGCTGCGACATGTAGCGCGTGAGCGCGTCGGGGATCTCGACGGCACGATCGGCGGGGCCTCCCCCCCCGTGCCTGGGGAGAGACGGCTCTGCCGGAACGATCGCGTTCGGCTCTAGTGCGTCTGCATCCCGTACCTCTGGATCCCGCAGAGCCTGGGTCTGCGTCGCGTCCTTCACCGGAGGGTCTTCTTGCGAAGTCAACGTCGACACCCTGAGACGGCCGGACGGCCGCGATCGAATCACGATAGCAGACGAAAACGGGGGACTGGCGCGCTGCGCCGGCCCCCCGCTGAGTCTCGTTTTCTGCTGGCTACTGCTTGAGCGATCGAATGAACGCGACCAGGTTGTCCACGTCGCCATCGGACAGGGCCGGCCAGGCTGCCATCAGCGGTGAGCCGCCGTAGGCGAGGCCGCCCTTCTTGATGACGTTCACCAGATCGGCGTCGGTGCCGGACTTGCCGTCGCTGTCCGTGTCGAGCTTGAAGTCGCCCTTGGAAAAATCGCGCGGCGATGGCTGGAGCACGGCGCCCACCGGACCGTCACCCTTGCCGGTGTCACCGTGGCAGGACTGGCAGTTCGTCAGGTAGGTGGCCTTGCCCGCTTCGACGTCACCGGCGGCAAGCGCACTGCCGGGAATGGCCAGCGTCGCGACCGCTGCCAGTGCGAGAAGCATCTGTGAGGTGTGGGAGGTCATGAGGTTTCGTTCTCCTGTCAGTTGGGCCGGGTAGATTGACATGTGCCCGGCCCTTGTCCGGGGTCCTGCCGCGGCTCCCGCGAGCGCGCGAGAGTAGGCAGCCCGTGTTGTGGCGTCAATCGAGGCGCAGTCCCTTCCAATCGTCCAGCAATTCCATCAGAAGTCGCACGCCGACGCCCGTTGCGCCGCGCGTTTGGTAGGAATTCGTTCGGGAGGTCCAGCCGGTGCCCGCGATGTCGAGATGGACCCACGGCGTGTCGCCCACGAACGCCTGAAGGAAGGCGGCCGCTGTCGATGAACCGGCCTCCCGTCCCGCTCCCGTGTTCTTCAGGTCCGCAATCTCGCTTTTCACCGCCTTGCGGTGCTCCTCCCAGAGCGGCATGGGCCAGACCCGTTCTGCGGTGGCTTCTCCTGCGCGCTGCACGCGATCCAGCAGCCGGTCGTTGTTGCCGAACGCCCCGGTGGCCCAGTGCCCGAGGGAAACGACCATGGCCCCCGTGAGGGTGGCCAGATCGATGATGGCCATCGGGTTGAACTCCTTTCGCGCGTGATAGAGCGCGTCTGCGAGTACGACGCGGCCCTCGGCGTCGGTATTCAGGACTTCGATCGTTTTTCCGGATCCGGCGCGGATGACGTCCCCAGGCCGGTAGGCGGATCCGCTGGGCATGTTCTCGGCAGCTCCGATGATTCCGACTACGTGGTAGGGCACGTTCAGGAGGGCGCACGCCCGCAGCGCCCCCACCACGGCGGCCGCCCCGCTCATGTCGTGCTTCATCTCGTCCATGCCGGCGGAGGGTTTGATCGAGATGCCGCCCGAGTCGAAGGTCACACCTTTGCCCACAAAGCAGATCGTCTCGAGCTTCTTCTTGCGGCCCGCGGGCGCGTGCTCCATCACCACGATTCGCGGCGGGTTGCTGCTGCCCTGGCCCACCGCCAGGATCGCCTCGTATTTGCGCTTCTTCAGCTCCGGGACGCCCAGCACCTTCACCTTGAGGCCGACTTCGCGTCCGGTCTTTTGGGCGCAGCGCGCAAGCTCGATCGGAGGCAGCACATTGCCCGGTTGGTTGGAGAGGTCGCGGGCGAGGTTCTGGCACTCTGCCAGGATCGTGCCCTTCTTGACCGAGCGCCGCGCGGCCCGCAGGTCGGCCTTGCCGTCGAAAGAGAGTTGAACGGCGGCGACGTCGAACGACACATCGTCGTCCGTGCCCTTCGACTTGTACTCATCGAACCGGTAAGCGCCCAGGATCGCGCCTTCGGCCAGGGCCTGGGCGGCGGTCGCCACCTTCACGCGACGGAAGGGCGGCACGACCACGGTCAGCTTGGCGGCGCGGCGCGCCATGGCATCCTGGACGGCGCGACCGCCGAGCTTGCGAATCGCGTCCATGTCGAGTTCGGATTCCTTGCCCAGGCCCAACATCATGACGCGTTTGGCCGGAATTGCGCCGTCCGGATGGATCCAGTGCTTCTGGCCGGGCTTGCCGCGAAAGTCGCCGGTCTCGATGGCGGCGCTGAGCCGTCCGCCGAGGGCGCGATCGACTGCAGCGGCCCTGCCGCTGAGGCGTCGCTTGTCCTCGTCCAGCGCGGCGATGGGAACCAGCAGGAGATCTGTGCCGACCTCGACCGGGTTGCGGGAGTCTGCAGTGACGAGCATCATGTTGCTCTCTCCTTTCTTCTGGCCGCCACTCCGCGGCTGGGGGTCTTGCGTCCTTCCGTTGAACTGAGTCGGGCCGTTGTCTAGACTCGGTCGGTCCTCAAAGAGAGAAAGACATGAGCTTCATCGTCGGGACGGCACTGGGGGGGCGTCTCGCGGGCCTCGATGCCTTCAGCCTGATCTGGCAGGCCAGCTGGCTCGTTCAGCTCGTACTTCTGCTCCTCGTCGGATTATCCGTGTTTTCGTGGGCGATCATCTTCGTCAAATGGCGAGATCTGCGCCGCGCGGAGCAGGATAGCGAGGCATTCCTCGAGGTCTATCAAGAGGGCTCGCTCGATGCGGCCTACCAGGTCGCGCGCGATCTCGATCGAAGCCCGCTGGCCGCGGTGTTCCTGAACGCCTACGGCGATCTCAACCGCATGAAACGCCACAGCGGAAAGGAGGACGGTCTCAGCGTGGACCAGGGCCAGGCGCTCGCCCGACAGATCGGCTGGGCGGCCGCCCGCGAAGAACTGCGGCTCGAGCGTGGGCTCTCGTTCCTGGCGACCACGGGAAGCGCCGCCCCCTTCATTGGCCTGTTCGGAACCGTCATTGGCATCATCAACGCCTTCCAGGAAATCGGACGATCGGGATCGGCCAGTCTCGCCGTCGTCGCACCGGGAATCGCCGAGGCCCTGATTGCCACGGCAGTCGGTTTGTTCGCCGCGATTCCGGCGACCATCTTCTACAACCATTTCGTCAGCCAGCTTCGCAGCCTGACCGCGGCCATCGATCTCTTCACCGCAGACTGCGAGGGAGATCTCCTGCGGGAGGCCGGAGTGCCGGAGTCGCGTTCGTCGTCGGCTCGGGCGCAGGCCTAGCTCCCCATGGGTGCCACGCGAAGCCGCGGCGGGTCGTATCAGCCGCTCTCCGAGATCAACGTCACCCCCTTCGTCGATGTCATGCTGGTGCTGTTGATCATCTTCATGGTGACGGCTCCGATGATGCAGCAGGGGATCGATGTCGATCTTCCCGAGACGAGCACCCAGCCCCTTCGCGTGACCGACGAGCCGTTGATCTTGACGGTGAAGAAGGATGGGAGGACCTTCGTCGGACGCAAGGAGATCCGGCCGGAGGACCTGAAGGAGAAGCTGGCCGCCATCTTCGAAGGACGCGACAGCAAGGAGCTGTTCTTGCGGGCCGACAAGGCGGCGCCCTACGGGGCCGTGGTGAAGGCCCTGGCCGCCGCTCGCGAGGCCGGCGCCAAGAAGCTCGGTATGGTCACGGAACCGGAGTGACGATCGGGATCGAGACCCCCATGGAACGCACGTTGGGCATGCATTGGGGCGGCGCAAACCGGCAGGATCTGCACCGTTTTCTCAAGCTCTCGGTGGTCTTCCACGCGCTGGGCTTGCTGCTGCTCATGTTCGTGCCGACGCTGCCGAAGCTGGCTGCTCCGGGTGTGATCATGGTCGATCTGGTGGCCAGCTCCAGCCTTGTCGCAGTGCGGCCGGGTCCCTCGGCACCGAAGCCCAAGCCGAAGCCTCCAAAGCAGGTGCCCAAGATCCTCCCCACCGAGCCCTCGATCCCTGAGCCGTTGGCGCAGCCCAAGCCCAGCCCACCCGAGGAAGAAGCGCCCGAGGACTACACGGACATCCTGGCCGAGCTTCGCGCGGAGCTGGGCGAGCTGGATGTCGTGCCCGAGAATGAGCCGGTCCAGACGGCCTCCCTGGGCGGCGGCTTTGGCCCTGGCCGGCCCGTCTCGCCCGTGGTGGCGGCTTGGATCAAGGCCACGCGAATCCACATCCGAAAGTTCTGGGTCGTCCCTCCCGGCTTCCGGAACCAGTCGCTGGAGACCGTGATCGAAGTCGAGCTCGACAGTGGCGGGGGCGTGCGCGGTGCGCCCGAAGTCGTGCGCCGGTCCGGGAACCCCTGGTACGACGACGGTGTCGTTCGTTCGATCCGCAAGGCGAGTCCGCTGCCGGCGCCGCCGGAGGCGGGCCGCTGGACCTTCGTGCTGATTTCGGACGAGATCTGATGCGGAAGCGACGCCGCACCGTTCATTTCATGGCTGTGTCCGGCTTGCTGCTGGCTACGTTCGGAGTCGGGCCGATCGGTGAGGCGCTGGCCCAGCAGCGTCCGGCGGTGGTCGTGACCCCGGGCTCGGCCCGCACGTTCCGCGCCGCCGTGCAGATCTTCGCGGACCGCTCGGAGATTCCGGAGCCCAATCAAGTCCAGGTGTTTCACGCGAATGTCGAGAGCGCTCTCGAGTTCTCGGGCGTATTCAAGCTCGTGTCCCACAGGGCCTTCCTGGGACCCGTGACCTCGGCATCGCTCGACCACGGGCCCCCGATGGTCTGTTCCGACTGGTCCCAGATCGGGGCGGACGCCTTCGTCGAGGGGGAGTTGATCCGCGGCCGTGAGCTCTCGATCGAGTTTCGGGTCTGGGACACGGCCCGCTGCGTGCGACTCACACGCAAGCGCTACAAGCAGCCGTTGACGGCGGACCAGGGCTTCCTGGCCCGGCGCGTGGCCGACGACATCGTCGCGTCTTTCATCGGGATGCGCGGTGTGGCGAGCACCGAGATCGCCTACGTGTCGACGCGCGACGGCAACACCGAGATCTACGTGATGTCGGCCGATGGCTCGCGTCAGCGCCGCGCGACCCGCAACGGATCGATCAACAACTTTCCGGACTGGGCCCCGAACGGCGAGGGCATCCTCTACACGTCCTATCGCCATCAAAACAGGCCGCTGCTCTTTCTCTCGAGCCGCGGCCGGAACCGTCCGGGCCGGCTTCTCAAGAGACTTGGGGGCAAACGCTCCGAGTACCGAGGCGTCTTCTCGCCCAGCGGCAGTCGGATTGCCCTGGTGATGAGCAACCTGGGACAGGGTCCCGAGATCTACACGGTACGTGCGGACGGACGTTCTTTGAAACGTCTGACGCGGAGTCGTGCGATCGAGATCGCGCCGGCTTGGTCTCCGGACGAGAAGCGCATCGCGTTCGTGTCCGATCGCAGCGGCTCGCCCCAAGTCTACGTGATGGACGTGGACGGCTCGAACCAGCAGCGGCTCACCTTCCAGGGCAGCTACAACACGCACCCGGCCTGGTCGCCCGATGGTCGCTGGATTGCCTACGAGTCCCGGATCGGCGGCCAGTTCGACATCTGGCTGATCGATCCCGACGGCGAGCTGAATTTCCCGCTGATCGAGCATCCGAGGAATGATGAGTCGCCGGCCTGGGCCCCGAACTCGCGCAAGCTGGCCTTCTCGTCCGGGCGGAGAGGGCGCGCGGACATCTACGTGGTTGATGTGAACGGGGAGAACGTGCGGCGCCTCACCCGTGGGTCCGGGGAGAATACCAGCCCGTCCTGGGGCCCATTCCCGCGCTAGTCTCTCGCGGCAGGAGCAAGGGGGGTTCCATGAAGTGCGTTCGCACGATGCGCGCGGCCGTCGCGGCCTGTGCGCTGCTGGCATGCTTGAGCGGCTGCGTGACGGTTGCCGAATTTCGGAAGCTCGAGCGCGATGTTCGGGATCTCGAGCACGGCGGCGGTGGCGTGGCCACGAGCAGCGGTCGCGGCGGGGGCACACGGCTGGCGGATCTGGCGGTTCGCCTGGATGGCCTCGAGCGGGAGATGGAGGCGCAGCGCGGCCGCCTCGAGGTGGTGGAACACCAGTCTCTGGAAGCGCTCCAGGAGGCGCGCGCAGCGCGTCGTGCGGCCGAGTCGTCGCTGTCGACCGGAGCTACGGCCCGGACGCCCGGGGGTGGGCCGGGTCGCGGCGAATCGGGGCCAGATGTCGGCGCCGACGAGCTGGAGGCCTATCGGAACGCCCGGAGCGCTTGGAGTGACGGCCAGGCCGAGACGTGTATTGACCGGTTCCGCAACTTCTTGCAGACTTACCCGTCCTCAACTTTCGCCGAGAACGCTTCGTATTGGATGGCCGACTGTTACTTCATGCGCGGTGACTACAAGACCGCGATTCTTCGCTTCGATGACGTCGTGAAGGATTATCCGAAGGGAGAGCGCGCGCCGGATGCATTGTATCGACAGGGTGAAGCCTTGTTGAAGCTGGGACCGCGCTACGGAAAGGCCGCAGGCAAGGCGTTCGAACGCGTCGTCGATGAGTATCCCAGGTCGGCACGCGGGGTGGAAGCGAGGAAGCAAATCGAGTTGCTCGGTTCGGGCTGAGGCCCGGTCGTGCAGAGCAGGGGAGTCCATTGAAAAAGCGGGACCTTGAGAAGATCAAGAAGCTTCTCATCGAGCATAGAGACCAGCTGCTCGGAAACGCCAAGAAAGCGCTTTCGGGAGACATCCACGTCGACCCGGACGACTTTTCGGACGAAATGGACATCGCGTCTTCGGAGGTGAACCTTCAGTTCACTGGGCGACTGCGCGAGCGTGAACATGGACTGCTCTCGAAGATCGAACTCGCCCTCGAGAAGATCGAAGATGGCGTCTACGGCGAGTGCGTGACCTGCGGCGAGGACATCGGCCTCAAGCGCCTGAAGGCGCGCATGGTCGCCGAGCTGTGCATCGACTGCAAATCCGAGCAGGAGAAGCTGGAACGACGCGCCGGTTGAGCCGTGCTTACGCTGGGTGTCGAAAGCTCGTGTGACGACATGGCCGCCGCGGTCGTGCGAGATGGCCGCGACGTTCTGTCCAGCCGGGTCGAGAGCCAGATCGATCTCCACCAGCCCTACGGTGGCGTCGTTCCCGAACTCGCCTCCCGCGATCACGCCCGCACCGTGTCACAGGTCGTGAAGGCCGCGCTCGACGAAGCCGGTGTCGCGCCTCCAGAACTGGACGGTGTGGCGGTGACCGCCGGGCCGGGTTTGGTGGGTTCGCTGCTGGTGGGCTTGTCCTTTGCCAAGGCGTTGGCCTATCGACTGGGAATTCCGGTCGTGGGTGTGCATCACTTGGAAGGTCACTTGGCGTCGGCCGAGCTCGCCGATCCATCGCTGACTCCCCCCTATATCGGGCTTGTGATCTCTGGCGGACACACGGCCCTGTATCGCATCGAGGCCGACGGACCGGCCCGATTGCTGGGTGAAACCCGGGACGACGCCGTGGGCGAGGCCTTCGACAAGGTGGCCCGTGTGCTCGGCCTCCCGTTTCCGGGCGGTCCTGCCGTGTCGCATGCGGCGGAGTCCGGGGATCCGGACGCCATCGCCTTCCCCCGGCCCTTGGCTGCGCGGGAAGGGTTCGATTTCTCGTACAGCGGTCTCAAGACCGCGGTGGCGTTGGAGGTCGAGAAGCGCCGGGCCCCGCTGGCCGAGACCGAGGTGGCGGATATCGCCGCTTCCTTCGAGGCGGCTGCGATCGCCCCCCTGGTCTCGCGTTCACGGGCGGCGCTTCGCGCCGAAGGCCTGCGACGCATCGCCGTCGTCGGCGGCGTCGCCGCCAACCGCAGGCTCCGCAGCGAGCTGGCTCGCGTGGCGAGGACAGAGGGGTTCGAAGCCACCTTCCCGCCGCTCGACCTCTGCACCGACAATGCCGCCATGATCGCGGCGGCTGGAGCGACGCTGCTGAAACGAGGGGAGGCTCACGGTCTCGACTTGAACTCCTTTTCCCGCGTACCGATCGGAGCGACGCCTTGGACGTCGTCTGCTCCGGACTAGACGGCGTGGGAGCCGGGCGGTGAGCGCCGCTGAGGTCCGCGCTTTTCTCGAACGCCACGGTTTGCTGGCGAATCGGAACCTCGGTCAGAACTTCCTGTGCGACGACACGGTCGCCGCACGCCTGGTCGAATTGGCCGGCGTCGGGTCCGACGATGTGGTCGTGGAGATCGGAACCGGTCTCGGGATCCTGACCCGAGCCCTGGCGGCGCGTGCCTCACGGGTCGTGACCTTCGAAATCGACTCTGGACTGGTGCGGGCGCTGCGCCAGGAAGGCCGGCTTCCCGAGACGGTCGAGCTGCGCCACGAGGATGCGTTGAAGGCCGATCTTCTGGGACTGGTGAAGTCGGTCAAGTCAGACAACACGCCGGTGCGGCTCGTCGCCAATCTTCCGTATTCGGTTTCGGGCCCCATGCTGCGCCGGATTCTCGATCTCCGGGGCGATTTGGAGGACTGGTCCGTGATGCTCCAGCGGGAAGTGGCCCTGCGTCTGCTGGCGGCGCCGGGGAGTCGGGACTATGGATCGCTCACGGTGCTGCACGCATTGACCGTCTCGGTGACGAAGCAAATGGAACTTTCCGGGGGCTGCTTCTTCCCGGCCCCCAAGGTGCGTTCGATGTTTCTGCGCATCCGGCCGCTGAGCGAGCCGCGGTTGGAGGACGCTGGCGACGAGCTCGCCTGGCTGGAACGGGTGGTGCGCGCTGCCTTCTCCCAGCGGCGCAAGACGCTGGTCAACTCCCTGCGTGGGGGAGCTCCGGAGCTGCTGGCCGATCCCGAGGCGATCGCAAGCTGGCTGGAGCAGGGCGGTCTCGACCGCCGCGCCCGGGCCGAGTCGCTGGCTCCCGATCAGCTGCTGGCCCTGGCCCGGAAGCTGCGATGAACGAGGTAGAGCTGCTCCAGGAGCTGATCGCGCTGGCGGACGCAGCCGGCCTCACGGTGCGGCCGATTCGGGGAGGCGCGGGCGGGGAAGGCGAGCCGTCGGCGACCAGCGCGGTTTGCCGCGTCCGCGGAGAAACCTGGATCGTGCTGTCCGGGACCGACTCGGCAGCGGCGCGGATCGCCGTGGTGGTCCTGGCGCTCCGCGAGCATGCCCGGGACTGGCTCGAGAGCCGCTATCTGGCACCCGCTCTGCGGGATCGCCTCGGCCTCGATGACTGAGCGACGGTCCCCCGTGGGGCATGCGGGTTTTTGTCGGGTTGCCGCTGGGATTCTCGTGACTTAGCCTTTCCAGGTCCGAGGGGTCTCGTACGGTGCGAACTCCATTGGACGAAACAACCCTCCGGGCGGCAACGTTCGGGCAACAGAGACGACGCCTGCGACGCCCAGATTCACGCTCGTATCCTTCGGGAGCGAGACGGGGGCGAAGGAAGGCTGCTCGCTACGGCGAGACCGCCGCGCCTCCGGATTTTCCGGCTGGCGCGTTTTTGTTTTCCGGCGCTGACCCCATCCGGGGGGTGAGGAGGCGCCCTCATGTCGACGGTCACTGCCGAATCCGCCCGTGAACATCGCGTGACGATCCCCTTGCTGCGACGCGCCAAGCGACGCGGCGAGAAGATCACGATGCTGACAGCCTACGACTTCACGTTTGCGCAGATCTTCGATGCCGCCGGCATCGATATCCTGCTGATCGGTGATTCGCTCGGCAACGTGGTCCAGGGCCAGAACACGACCCTGCCCGTGACCCTCGAAGAATCGATCTATCACACCCGCCTCGTTGCCCGCGGCACGCGCCGGGCCCTGGTGGTCGGCGACATG
>Ga0209988_10001703_pt1 | contig 14389 bp, 12 predicted proteins | sample N075metaG_FD_183115 | JGI IMG/M metagenome (GOLD analysis project Ga0209988, IMG submission 183115) | Deep subsurface microbial communities from Kermadec Trench to uncover new lineages of life (NeLLi) - N075 metaG (SPAdes) (version 2) | ecosystem: Environmental > Aquatic > Marine > Ocean trench... | reverse complement strand
AAGATCATTTTTGATTACTAGATCTCTTACATTATCAATTTTTTCATTAAATTTTTCAGTAAATTCAATATAGTTTGGCAAGAAACGGTTCTTAGTCAAACTCAGTTCAACTAAATTTTCAAGAGATTTTGCTCTTTGTAATACATCACTTGCACGAATTTTGAAAGAGTCTTTATTATAAGAATCCAAATCTGTTTTAATTTGAGGTGCCTTTTCACTGACCCATGTTAATAAAACTTCAATTCTATCAATTCGCATAATAGAGGGATTACCTGATTCCATTTGTTTGGCAGTACCTAAAATTTTCAAGGCATTATCAATTAAAAATAGATTTTCATAGTCTGCTTGAAGTTCAGCTTTCTTTTTCATAGTCTTGTATTGAAATTCTAAAACTACCAAAGGATTTCGTTTCTCTCTTAATTCAGTCATTGATTGATCAAACTCTGAAACAATTTCTAAAATCTCACCTACTGATTTGGCATTTTCAACTCTTTCTAAAAGAAATTTCCAATCAGATACAAGACTAGAATCAGCACCAGTTGCTAGTGAAATCTCAACACTCTTACTAATTCTTGATGAAATATCTATAATCTGAGTCATTTGGTGAATTTCTGATTCTGATTCTAAAATATCCTCAACGGAAGTTGCTAATGCCAATTTAGATTTCAAATTATTCCAATCAGGCATGATCATATTTGCAAGAACATTATTTTCTTTAGAATCAGAAGAAATGAATCTCTCAACTCCATCTAATTCTCGTAAAAGAATAGATGATTTGTGTAATTCAGATACATGTGTCTTTTTTTCAATTAATTCTTCAATTGAGCCTGTATTCATTAAAGAAGGTTTGAGGGATTCCCAATCATTTTGGACTAGTCTATAAAGATCACTTTGTTTTCTGGAGACTATATCAAGATATCTTGATTTTGAAAGTATGTCAATGAGTTGGGTAATTTCATCAGAGTAAATAGGAGCAGTTCCTCTAGCAAAGATAAATCCAATTTCATGTTTCACATCTCTGCTCATTATTGTATTAGATTTTTTCATCAAATTCAGCAACGTTTCTTCTAGTTCATCAAAAGTTGGAGTTCTGGGATTAGAAACCTTTTCGGGATTAACATTCCTAATATCAACAAAGGCATCAGCCAGCAAATTAACAGCTTTAGTTTTATCACCAATTTCATAATAAAATACAGCTTCAAAAATTATTTTATCAATAGATTTTGCAATATCAAAAGATATCTCATCTTTATCTAATAATTGTTGCACAGAATCTAAGGAAGAAGTTACTGCAGGTCTGATCAATGGTTTAATTTCAACAATAAAATCATCTACAAAAAATTCACTCCACAAATCAACAAAAGTAGATTCCAACTCAGACAAATTATTAGAGGTTTGATTGGATATTGGTGAAGAAATATCAAATGTTTCACTAATTAATGATGCATGTTTGGATACCAAGTTTTGTGCTAAAGAAATTTTTTGATCGGTAGTTGGTTCAGAAAAATTATCAGAGGAAACATTGAAAGTAGTAGATTTTGAATAGTCACCATAAAATAATTTGATTTCATATTCACCAGAAAGACCGCAAATTCTACCTTTTAGTGGAATCACATCTGTGATAAAAACACCGTTTGGTAATGGTGTGAGTTGTTGAATTTGACATAGATCACCACGAGGATTAATAATTTGCATTATCAGAAAAGAATCATCAAAAATATTTGCAACTTGGCCGTAAATGAATAAAGGTTCGCCTTGATCATAATCACCAAAGTTTTCAAGAATTGTAATCCTGTCAGAACTTTGAGCAGAAGCATATACAGGCATTAAAAGAATAACAATTAGGCTCAAAACAACAGGAATTTGTCTCACAAGGATCCAAATCTATGCCTATCTTACTTAAGATTTGGGTAGCTATGATACTAGAATGCCTAATTAGACATAATCAAGCCAGAGCAACTACCAAAGAGTAGTTGTCTGACTTGATTGTTGGTGCAGTGTAGGTTTGGAAAGTATTCTGAGAAATACAAGCTGAATGAAATTGCTCTATGGTACAAAGTGCACATTCCATACAAATCATGCTATTTGGCTTCAGACAATGAGAACATTTAGTATTATCAAGTAATTTCCCTCCACAGTTTCGGCATGATTCATCAGGCAATTCTTTTCAAATCAAATTAATAAAAATTGAATATAAGCAACACGTAGAAGTCGTTCAGCTCAAAGCTCAGTAAGACGAAGATTATAATGGAAATAAAAAAAACTAAAAATCATGAGTGGTGTTAAAAAAACTTTTGATAAATGGGCTCAAAATGGAAGAGCTGAATTAATGGAAAATGAACATGAAAATAATGTCTCAAAATTTTTACAAACAATATCATTTGATAAACCATTTACATTTCTTGATGTTGGATGTGGGAATGGATGGGTTGTAAGAAAAATTGCAAGAGAAATTGATTGTAAAAAAGCTATAGGCATTGACATAAGCAAAAAGATGATCATTCAAGCTAAAAAGAAGATAAGTAATAAAAAAGAGGAATTTTTTCATACGGATATTGAATCTTGGGATTACAAAGGAAAGTTTGATTTTATTTTTTCAATGGAGTCACTTTACTATGCAGATTCAATTGAAGTAGCACTTGAAAAAATATATAAATTGCTAAAATCGGGTGGAGAATTTTTCTGTGGAACAGACTTTTACACAGAGAACAAGGCAACTGCAAGATGGGCAAATGTTATGAAAATACAAATGCATTTACATTCAAAAAAAGAGTGGAAGGAATTTTTTAAAAATGCAGGATTTCAAGTGAAAACAAAACATATCAAAGACTCGAAAAACAAAAAGAAATGGAAAAGAGAATTTGGGACTTTGTTCATTACAGGTAAAAAACATAAAAAGTAAAATTCAAATTCAAGAACGACATATTATTGCTATGTGAGCTGGAGCACGACACGCTGCTACGGCAGAGGAAACTCCTCCCTCCATACAGGAAATGTGATCTGGAGATAGATAATCAGAGATGATTGGCAACGGAACAGAAAAAAATCCAATATGGCGCACAATGATGGCAAAACCTGAGATTTCCATAAAAGGAATGAAAAAAGCCGACCCACATGGAGCAAGGCCAAACAGAACTCAAGGTTCCTGTACCAAGTTCAGGTAGGCTGCAAAGCGAAATATCGTGAAAACAGAAGGAGGGTTACTCCCAGCACACATAATTTTTTTAAAAAAATAAGATTTGCGTTGAATGAATTATGACAATTGCCCTACAGCTTCTTTACAAACGTCAGTGCTACATTTGCAATCTGCACTACAAATACAATGGCCCTGCATTGCACAATCACAGGCATATTCAGGATCGCCACTATCTGCTTCACAACCACATGCTTGATCTATCATTGTAGAAGATGCTGCTTGTGGAGGAGGACTTTGTTGTTGTGTTTCATCGTAAACATTTCGAGTTTTTTGATAATCAGTATCATCTTTTAATTGGGCTTCACCTCTATTAGTGTGATAACCACCAGAAGATTTACTAGTTTCATAACCTACTAATTGACTAGGAGCAATTCCTGTTTGTTCTGATTTGAGATGTTTGAGTTTTCTTTTACTAGAAATAAAAAATGCAATTGTACCAATTGCAGCCATTCCTGCCATGCCATACATTATCATTGCTGGAAACCCACCAGTTGAAGTTGTGGAATATCCCTCAGGAGGTTTTGGAGTTACACCTATAATTTCAAGTCCTTCTAATGTATCCAATGCACCAAACCCAATTGCAGATATATTACCTTGATCAGATGACTGTACACTTCTAATAATATATTTTTCATCAGACATTATTTCTACTTCATAAATTTTTTCAATTTGTATTCCTTCTCTAATACTACTTTCACCCATAGTCCAGCTAGAGATAACAAATCCTGAAATACTTTCATCCAATCCAAATGTTTTAGCATCAGATGTAATTCCAGTTGGATCAAACAAAAAGTGCCAGTTAGTCATTGGTTGCTCTAAGATAAAGTCTGCATTAATTAGAGGTCTGTTAAAAACATCTTCTGCTTCAGTTCCAACAAAGTACGTGTAAACCTCAGGTTCTTCAGTTTTTAGAATATTTAATGGAATATTGATATCCACACCATCAATTATAATTTCATCATTAACAGATAACCCCCTCCAACCCAAATCAACCAAAGTTCTCTGAGTATCTTTTGTAATTACATAATTAGTTATTGTTCCTTCTAGGAGTACTTTGTAATCAATAGATGTACTGATGTTTCTTGCTTTAAGATAAATATTATAATTTACATTCAAATCTGAGATTCTGGCCTGACTTCCATCAGAAATAATTTTTTGATTAAGTTTAGCTAAAAGGTCTTTAACTCCAGGGTTTGATATATCAGCAGTGCCAGAAACAGTCCATTGTTTTCCACGTAATTCATCAGATAGATTTCCACCATTTGGATATTCAATAAAGATGGTTTTTAGATAACTCACTTTAAATGGGGATGAACCTTCATTTGGGTCAATTCTAGTATCAAATTGGGCAGCCCAAACAGGAGTAGTTCCTATAACTATAAGACCAGCAAGTAAAACTGATAAAATTACAGCCCTAGACACGAGACAAATCAAGGACATTAAAGTAATAAACTTATCCAAATTCTTGATCGATATTTTTTGAAAAAGTAATATTGAGTAACGCAAGTACACTTTACAGTTTTAGGAGAAAATGGGATGATTACAGTTTTAGCAGGAGGAACAGGTTCAGTCAAGATAGTCAGAGGTTTAGTCACTCATGAACCCAAAGTCAATATAATTAGTAATGTTGGAGATAATTATTGGCTTTATGGACTCTATATTTGCCCAGACATAGATACTATTGTTTATGGTTTAGCTGATTTACTTGATCAAGAAAGAGGATGGGGAATTAAAAAAGATACATTCAACTTTTTGCGTCAAATGGAAGTTTTTGGAGAAGAAACTTGGTTCAGAATAGGAGATAGAGATGCAGCAACAAATTTGATTAGAACAAACATGCTAAAAAATGGAAAAAATCTAAGTGACATTACAAAATGGATGTGTGAGAAATTCGCAGTTTCTGCAAACATCATACCAGTTACAGACAACAGTATTGAGACAAGAATAACTACAAACAAAGGAGAATTACATTTGCAAGAATACTGGGTCAAACACAGAGGAAAAGATCCTATTGAAGGAATACAGTATATTGGAGCAGAGAAAGCTCGTCCAAATCCTGAAGCTGTAAATGCAATACATGATGCAGACATGGTAATTTTAGCTCCTGGAAATCCACTAACATCAATTGGGCCAATGCTTCAGATTAAAGGAATTAGAAAAGAACTATCAAAGATAAAGAAAAAAGTAGTAGCAATCAGTCCATTGATCGGAGATAATGCAATAAGTGGACCAGCAGCGAAATACATGCAGGCTGCCGGAATAGAATCAAATGCATACGGATTAGCAAAAATGTATTCTGATGTGTGTTCCAACATAGTAATAGATTCAAAAGATAAAGCGCTAATAAAGAAAATTCAGAGTTTAGACATTAAAGTTTATGATACAAAAATTACCATGAAAAATAAAATAGCTGAAGATGCATTAGCAAATTTCATCTTAAAACAAATACACGTATAATTTGAAAATAGCTGTAATAATTCCTGTAAAGACTTTCTCTAATGCAAAAACTCGTTTAGATTTATCTCCACATCAAATAGAAGATTTGTGTAAAGTAATGTTAGAAGAAATTCTACATACAATATCAATATCCCCACAAATTGAAAAAATAATCATGGTAACAAAAGAAGAAAAGGCAATTGAAATTGGAAAAAAATTCAATACCACCACCATAATTGATGAAAAAGAAGAAAGTGTCAATTATGCAGTTGCACTTGCAGACAAGTATCTTCTAGAGAATGATTTTGATGCATCAATTGTATTTCCACAAGATATTCCATACATCAAAACTCAGGATATTGACTTTGTGTTAAACTATAAGATGCCACCAAATTTTGCAATAGTAGTGCCATCCAGAAGATTTGATGGAACTAATGCACTCGTAAGAATGCCCATAGATCTAATGGAGACCCATTATGATGAGGATAGTTACAAAATTCACATGAATACTGCTAAAGAACACACACGAAATGTGGCAATGGTTTTTGTAAAAAGAATCATGTGGGATGTAGATAATTCTGAAGATTTGAAATTTCTATTAGAACAAAATGAAAAGCCACAGATTGCAGAAAAAATCAAGAAAATTTTAAGAACAAACTAACAAAACATTTCAAAAAATTACAAAATAGAAATTTTACCTATGAGATCATCAGCAAGCTTATAAGTGATAAATTAGAAAACATTAAATATTATCAGAAAAGGTTTTGGTGAATATAAAGATGGGGAATATTGCTAATACAAAGGAAAAATGTCCTAGATGTGGAAAAGGCAATCTAGTTACTGATGCTAACACGGGAGAAAATTTTTGTGGAAAATGTGGATTTGTAATTACCGAAAAAGTAGAAGAATCAGGACCTGAATGGAGATCATTTTCAAATGAAGGTGAAAATAAAAGCAGAGCAGGAGTTCCAACTTCACTTGCAATGCACGATATGGGATTAGCAACGGTCATCAATCCTCAAAATAGAGACGCAACTGGAAAACCACTAACTGCAGCGATGAAAAGCACTATTGAAAGACTAAGAACATGGGACAGCAGAAGTCAAGTTCATGAACCAGTAGATAGAAACTTTAGACAAGCATTTAGTGAATTAGATAGACTGAAAGACAAACTTGCAGTAGGAGATGCAGTTGTTGAAAAAGCAGCATACATTTACAGAAAAGCACTTGAAAAAGGACTTGTTAGAGGGCGTTCCATTTCAGCACTGATTGCATCAGCACTATATGCAGCATGTAGAGACACAGAAACTCCCAGAACACTAAAAGATATTGGGCAAGCAAGTAATATTAAAAGAAAAGATATTGCTCGATGTTATCGTCTATTATTAAGAGAGTTAAATTTAAGAATGCCAGTAGTAAATCCAGTCAGTTGTATTTCAAGAATTGCAAGTAAAGCTGGATTATCTGAAAAAACAAAAAGAAAAGCAACAAAAATTTTACAAACTGCTGAAGAACTCAAAATTTCTGCAGGAAAAGATCCAATGGGATTAGCAGCTGCTGCACTTTATGTCGCATGTGTAACAAATGGTGAAAATAAGACACAGAGAGATGTAGCTGAAGCAGCAGGAGTAACTGAGGTTACAATTAGAAATAGATACAAAGGCTTGAAAGTAGCATTAAATCTCTAAATTAGATATTTTTTTAGAATAAAATCTATGTATAATCAATATAGAAATTGACAAAGAGCCAGTAATTAAGAATAATATCTCTAATGAGGACATTAACGAATGAGAAAATGCATCTTCAATTGAAATAAAATTTAGATGAGAAATAAAATTTGCATATGAAAATACAAAATAATTTGTAGCCCAATGAATCAAAAGAGAAGCTACAAAACCATATCTAAGATAAACCCATCCTAAAATAATTCCACTTACGACAGCTTGAGCAAATTTTCCTTCACTCCAAGATTCACCTAAGGCAATATGTGCAAATCCAAATACAAGCCCAACAAAAACAATCAAAAAAATTGCTTTTTTAGAATCATGAATGTCTAAAGTGTTAGGATTCCATAAACATGTGATAAAATATTTCAATGAAGATTTTTGAGAATAAATAAAAAATATTGGAATTCCAATTAAGATTAGACGAAATCCAAATTCTTCTACTAACGGAGCAAGACTGACATAAAAAAATTGGATGAGGTTATTATCAGTGGGAGGAGGAATTGTTACAATACCAAATCCTTCTTGAATAAAATTAATCAATGCAGAAATTAAAATTAAAATTGAAAACCACGTTGTCACCCCAAATAGATAATTTGAATTGGAATCATATTTTCCAAAAGAAATTATTGATGAAAGAGATTTCAGAAACCCATGTTTTGGACCTAGCACCGCAATTACAAAGATTACAAGATAAAAAGTCCACAATAAAACAAACATGTCACCAATGCTGACATCGATTTGTGCTTGATACATTTCTGTTCCATCAAAAATATCTAAATGAGTAAGAGGATATTCATAATTGATGTCACCGCCGATTTCACTTTCAAAAACAACAAAAAGTCCTATGGGAAAAGAAACAAGAAGTAAACCAAAAATTACAGACAATAATGCAGTGAAAGGAATTCCAAGAGCTTGAATAATTTTATTTGAATTTTGCAATTTGTCCTAATGTAGTTCTATACTATCTTCAGAAAATCCCAATCCAATCAAAGTTTCTTTAATGGTCTCTCTATGATCTCCTTGTAAGAAGATATATCCTTCTTTTGCGGTTCCGCCACAAGCATATTTATTTTTAAGATCTCTGGCAACTGTTTCCAAATTGTTTAGTTTAGGATCTAACCCCTCAATCATGGTACCTTTTTTTCTAAATCGTCGGGTTTCTAATCGAATTATAATTTTTGTACTGTCTTTGGCAAGTTCACCGCAAGCACACAAGTCTTCTGGAAGACCACAAGTATTACAAATTACTGCCATACGTTCTATAAAATTTCACTATTACGCACTATTAAGCCTTGTTTGAATATCAATTATGAGTTAAAAATAAAGATATTTTTTAGATAGAAAATCAAAGAAAAATAGTGTCAGAAGATCTAACAAAAAAAGCTGCTGAAATATTGCTAAAAGGCGGTACATTGCTTAGCGAACATTGCCCATATTGTAAAGGAGTTAGAGTGATGAAAGATGGTCATGCATTATGTATTAGTTGTGGACGTAAACCTGAAAAAAAAGACATTCCAAATGAAAAAACTCAACAAAAAACAGAATCACATTTAGAAAAAACGCTGGAAAAAAAGATAGCATCTCTTTCAAAAGAACTTGAACAAGAAAATAATCATAAAAAACAGCAAGAGATACTAAAATCGATCAATTCATTATTGGAAACTATGAAAAATTTGAAAAAGTGACAATAAGGTTTTTATGTTAAAATCTGTGTTTTTGAATTATAATGGCAGATAAAAAGAAAGCAGCACCACTTCCAGCATCAAGTGGCGGTCTCATGAGATTCTTTGAAGATGAGACGAAAGGATGGAAAATTGATCCAAAAATTGTAGTGTCAGTTCCCATCAGTTTAATTATTGTTTCATGGTTAATTGATATCTTTCTAGCTCCGTGAAAATACAATGCAAAAAAATTCAGATGATGTTTCAAACATACATAATAGATTTTCTCTTACTCTAATCAATCCATCTTCACATTATTTTTCCTTAATTGCCTCATTAATTGTTGCAATAGCAATTACAGTTACAACATATTTGGGATATCTGCATTCAGAAGATTTCTGGTTGAGAATTCCTCTTGTAGTTATAGTTTTAGGCATCACACAATTAATTGATACCAGATTTACAAAAAAGAAAGAATACTCTAAAGTACTTCATGCATCACTTTTTTCAAACTTGTTATGGGTGGCAACACTTCTCATGGGATTATTAGCAAGTGTTGTGTTATCAAAAGAAACATCTTTATTTTTTATAACATTTGGCATGTTTTTGTTTGCTAGTTTAAGAATAGGAATTTTTACAACAGTGTTAGGAGTTAATATCAAAATGATTTGGGTAATTTGTTTGATACAACCACTTGCAATGTTTCTAGTATTAATTCCACAAGACTTGTGGATTCCAATGCTTACAAATCCAATGTCGTTAGGATATGGAATAGTATTTTTGGTCATTGCTAGTGTTTGGTCTTTAGTTACAGATAAGGCAGGAAGACCGGGAATGAAAAGTACACATAAAACAATTCAAGCATATTTGGCTTCACAAGGTAATGACTTTACTGATGCAGAAGAACTAATGGAAGAACGTTCAAGTAAAACCGAAGTATCAACATCTCAAATTAGACTGCTAGCATCTAATGGAAATATGGAATTTAGGATGGTTCTGCCTGAAATTCATCCTGGACCATATCATCCAGTTGGAGGAAGCAACATACCATATTTAATTTACAAAAATTTCAATTCGTCAGCCATGGTGATGCATAGCATATCAGACCATTCACTTAATCTACCCTCAAAAAATGAAGTAGAGATCTATCTAAAAAATTTAGAAAATAGTAAAGTCATGGATGAAGGAGTACAATGTACTGAGCCAGTAACAGTTCAAATAAACAAAGCAAGAGTAACAGGATTATTATTTGGAAAAAGTCCATTATTGTTTTTGTCTTTATCCCCACATGGAATGGAAGACATTCCAAGTTACATGAAGACAGAAATTGAGCAATACGCAAAGAATCGAAACTATGTTAGAACAATCATAGTAGATTGCCATAATGCAATGGGAAAAGAAATTTCAAAGGAAGATGGAGAAGATATGCTAAAAGCTTCAAAATCTTGTTTAGATACTCTAATCACAAAAGAAAGTTTTCCAATTGAATTTGGTTATGCAAATTCTGATGATATGGATGTATGGACAGAAGACTTGGGCATGGGGGGTATTGGAATTGTTTGTTTTAAAATCAATAATAAAAAATATTTTCTTGGATGGGCAGATGCTAATAATATGGAAAATGGTGTAAGAGAGAAAATAATAGATAGTTTAGCAAAAAGTGATTTTCAATTACTTGAGATTTGTACATCAGATACACATTATGCTCCAGTTAAAGCTAGAAATAGAAATGGATACTATCAATTAGGTTTGATTACAGGAGCTGAAAAATTATCCAAATGGTTTTTGGATATTGCTAAAATTGCTGAAACGAAAATTACATCTGCAAAGTATGAAATTTTAGAAAACCAAACTGATGTAAAAATCATGGGGCAGGGAATATTTGAGGATTTTTCTAAAGCACTTGACAACTCTTTAAAAATCACAAAAGGGTTTATGATTGGCGGAGTATGTCTTTTCATAACTAGTTTGTTTCTATAGTCTTCATTTGATCAAGATTTCCATAAAATTCATCAATAAATGAAGAAAATTGGAAGATAGGCACTATTGGGACATTTTGAATGAAATCAACTTTATCTTGATACAATGTAACAATTACAGGCACAGAATTAGCTCCAGGTGTTTTTTTAACATAGTGTTTTGTTCTTTCAATTTGTTTTTTTACAACAGTTGATAATGATGAAACACTATAACGCTTCCAATGTTTACAATCAATTAAAATTGCAATACCCAATCGAATACCAATTACATCAATTTCCATTCTAGGCTTAGTCAATATTAAATTCTTGATTACTGCAAAATTTTTTGATTTCAAAATTGCAGCAGTCAATCCTTCAAAATCTTTCCAATCTAGTGCAATTGAAATTTCATCTATAGGAGAACCATTTTCAAGCAATTTTACAGCAATTTTTAATTTATCACCATCTTCAAAATAATATGAATTATCTTGTTTTTTTCCAATATTATTTTTTATGAATTCATCTAAAATAGTTTTAGAGTCAATGACATTTAGTTTTGTAACGACTGAAAAATCCTCAATTGATATTCCACCTACAATAATTCCTTGAAGTCCAATAATCATTTTAGGATGAATTTTCAACTGCATGTTTTGATTCATGTGAGTGATATAGGTTTTAGTAGATAAGAATCTCAGGGTATTATAACATAGATTTTATTACAAGCGTTTTAAATTATGATTATGAGAAAATTGCTAGTTGTCATACTAGCTCTTTCAATTGCAACTATAATGTATGATGAATCATATGCAGAAAAAAGCACATTTTTTAATTCAGTAAAATTCATTCAATATCTTGATGAAAATATAGCTTTAGAAGAAGTACGGAATGGTAATTTAGATGTCTATTATTATAGAATTTCACCAGATAGGTTAGAGAACCATCAAGCAAGAGAAGGGTTACAAGTTTTTGATTCTACAGGAGGATCATATAGTATTCTAGTCAATCCCGCAGATTCTGAAGAATTTAATCCATTTTCAAGTAAAGACATTAGATTTGCATTAAATTATTTGATTGATAGAAAATTAATTGTAAATGAATTGATGGGTGGATTTGGATTTCCAATTATTTCATACTATAGTCCATCAGATCCAGAATATCTTACAGTTATTGAACAATTAGAGACATTTAATTTCAAATACAATCCTACACTTGCAGAAAAAATTATCTCTCAGGTGTTAAAAGAAAAAGGAGCTGTTAAAATTGACGAAAAATGGCAATTTGATTCAAAACCAATAACAATTACAATTTTTATCAGAAGTGATGATCCAGTCAGAAAATCAATAGGTGAAATATTAGCAGCTGAATTACAAAAAATTGGATTCACAGTGAAAAAAGATTTTGGAGATCTTAACAAAGCATTTGTTGTTGTGTATGGCTCAAATCCTTCTGATTTGAAGTGGAGTTTATACACTGAAGGTTGGGCACGTTCTGCATTTGTAAGATATGATTCTGTAGGATTAGGTCAAATGTATTCTCCTTGGTTTTCAAGTATGCCAGGATTCAATAACCCATCTTATTGGAATTACAAAAATGATAGATTAGATGAACTTACACAGAAAATATACACTGGTGGTTTTGAGTCATCAGAAAAAAGATCAGAGTTGATCCAAGAAGCAGTTGTCGAAGGAATAAATGAATCTGTTAGAATTTTTATAGCAAGTAAAATTGATCAATATGTTGCAAATGAAAATGTTGAGGGAATTGTAAATGACTTTGGAGCAGGAGTTCCAAGTAGATTCACTCCAATTAATGCTAAAAGTAATAGTGATAAGTTTGTAATTGGTGTAAAACAAATCTATCAAGGAGCATGGAACCCAGTTATGGGATTATCGGATAGTTATAGTAGACACATTTGGGGAATTATTTCAGATCCTGCAACATTCAAGCATCCATTCACAGGAGAAACATTTCCTGTTAGAGCTAAATGGCAAGTTGAAACTGCAGGACCCAATGAAAAACTAAGTGTTCCTCAAGAGGCAAAAATTTGGAATCCAATATTTCAGAAATGGGAAAATATTACTCCAGATACGTTTGCAACAAGTAAGGTAACATTTGATTTTGAATTTAGTAATTGGCATAATGGACAAAGGATGGACATCAATGACATTTTACACTCATTATATTTCACAATAGAATGGGGAACACAAACAGATGCAAATGACAAAACTTTTGACACAGAATTTACACCAAGAGCTTCGCAGATTATTAAAACAATTATCGGTGTGAATTCAATTGATGAGGATACAATAGAAGTTTATGTTGATTATTGGCATTTTGATGAAGGTGAGATTGCAGATTGGGCAGTATTATGGAACACAATGCCATGGGAAATTTCATCTGCCATGGAGAAAGCAGTTATGGATGGAAAAGTTTCATTTTCAAGATCTGGAGCTACAAGTAAAAATGTAAGCTGGCTATCATTAATTATTCCAAAAGATGCAAATATTATCAAAGAAAATTTACAAGAATTCAAGGACTTAGACTTTGTTCCTGCACCATTAAAAGAAAATTATCAAAATTCTCAATATTTTCAAAATAGATATGATGCATCAATAAAATGGATTGATGATAAGAATCACGCAGTGATTAGCAATGGTCCATTTTATTTAGAATCATATTCACCAGAATCAAGAACAATAACAGTAAATGCATTTAATGATGATTCATACCCATTTAAAATTGGAAAATGGGCAGAATTTGTAAAACCAGAATTTCCAATCATTACAAACATAGAAATGAAAAATATCATTCAACAAGGAGAAAAATTAGAAATTAGAGTAAATGCTGACCATGCAGATTCTATTCTATACTTTTTGACAAATAGTGAAGGAGAGATGATATCATCAGAGACATTTGACATAATTGGAAATAGTGTTACTATTAACATACCTTCAGAAAATACAAAGTATTTAGGAATAGGAGCAAACAATATCAAGATATTTGCAATTTCAAATTCTGTTCTAAAACCTGATTTTTATGAATCGAGTTTTATTGTAACTAATGATAAAGAAGAATTGCCAACTAGTGTATTGAAAAACATAAAATTTACAGAAAAGGAACCAGAATATGGAATATTGATAATTCCAATACTAGTCATCATAGGAATAGTGATTTATTTTAAAAAGAAACGAACTATAACAATTTAAAATCTTTGAGAATTAATTCTATTTGGTTTTCATTTTCAAGTTTTGAATATTCATCTAAAAGATTTTGGTTAAGTTCATAGAAAGTATGCCCCCATTTGAATTTATTAAGTAATTCTAAACTTTGTTCTTTAAAGCCCATAATGAATAATGATGCAGATAATGCTTCTACGGTAGTTAGTTTGTTTAATTTTGAATAATTTACAGG
>Ga0209988_10001698_pt1 | contig 14405 bp, 13 predicted proteins | sample N075metaG_FD_183115 | JGI IMG/M metagenome (GOLD analysis project Ga0209988, IMG submission 183115) | Deep subsurface microbial communities from Kermadec Trench to uncover new lineages of life (NeLLi) - N075 metaG (SPAdes) (version 2) | ecosystem: Environmental > Aquatic > Marine > Ocean trench... | reverse complement strand
GGTCTCATCGGCCAGATCGGCAGCCACTTCGTATTTGGTGCTGGCTTGAGCGGTAGGCCAGGCGACAGCCAGCAACAAAAGCGCTGCGCTCGCTGCGACTCTCTTGTACGCTGTCAACATGGGTTGCCGTTGTGCCATGACCCTTATCCTTGCTGGGATTGCGGGGCGATTCCCGCTGGGTGTTATAGTCGAGTATAACACCTGATTTGAGACAAGCAAGGCGCTACCGTAGTGGGCTAACCTGTGCTGTATGGGCCGGTTGCAACGGTATTTCACGCATCAAAGCGAGGTCCGTTACAATTTTTGCCGCCTGCTCAAGTTGCAAATCCGGCAACTCTTCTTCCATGTCATCCAGGCTTTCCAGCGGATCGATATTCAGGGCGATACGACGCTCATTCTCACGCTTCAGCGCGTCTCCAAGCTCATCTTCACGCATCTTGCGACGCGTTTCGATATTCAGCGAAACGGACTTCAACTCACGGACTCGTTGTGTCGCCTCAATCCGGCCTAACTGATACTGAAAATTTGGATCGTCTTTTGAGCGCTCGGTATGTTTTGCGACCAGCGACTCAATGGTGCTTTGCAGTGGTTCGCCGGCCCTGAATCGTGTTGAGAGTACCGTGTCCCAAGGCAGGGCGTTGTCGCGCGCGCTTTCGCCGACGATACTGGCATCAATATTGGATGGCAGATCTATGTCAGGATACACACCCCGATGTTGCGTACTTGCACCTGTCACGCGGTAGTATTTTCCGATCGTTAACGTGAGCTGCCCGAAGCTATCGCCTTCGGCGTTGTGAAGGTATTGATCCAGCGAATACAGGCTTTGCACTGTGCCTTTGCCGAATGTCTGCTGACCAATAATGACACCGCGAGCATAGTCCTGGATAGCGCCGGCGAATATTTCTGATGCCGATGCACTGAATCGATCCACCAGCACCGCCAGCGGGCCGTTGTAGGCAACTCGTGGGAGAGGGTCTGGGTCATCCAGTCGCTGCGGTGGGTTGCGGTTGATGTCGATCGCGTTGCGCAGTTGCACAATAGGGCCGTTGTCAATGAAAAGCCCTGACAAGGCAGTCGCTTCGGTCAGGTGTCCGCCGCCATTGCCACGCATGTCAATAACAAGTCCATCGATTCCCTCGTCTTCAAGTTCTCCGATGAGGCGTTTGACGTCTTTCGTAACACTGGTGTAATTCATATCACCGTTGCTGAGCGCACGATAATCCCGATAGAAACTCGGTACTTCGATAACGCCGATGGACCACACACGGCCCTCGCGTGGTACTTCTACGATTTCCCTCTTGGCGGCCTGTTCTTCGAGTCTTACATGGCCGCGCGTCAACGCGATAATCTGCTTCGGGCTCCCTGGAGTCGCATTGGCTGGAATAATCTGCAGGCGAACAACAGAATCATCGGGCCCACGGATAAGATCGACGACGTCATCCAGGCGCCAACCGATCACATCGACAAACTCTCCCTCCGAGCCCTGGGCTACAGCGGTAATTCGGTCGTCGCGTTTGAGTTTGCCATCGAAGTCGGCGGGGCCGCCCAGGATGATGGCGACGATTCTCACGAAGTCTTCGTCAGTTTGCAGCGATGCTCCAATGCCAACGTACGACAGGCTCATCTGTATGCGGTATTCCTCAGAGTTGCGCGGCGACAAATAACTTGAATGTGGATCAACCGCATGCGCGAACGTATTCATGAAGCGCTCAAATACATCGTCGTTGTTCACCTGGTCCAGTCGTCTGAGTGATCCTTTGTAGCGTTTCGTCAGAATTTCCTGGATCTTCTCCCAGGGTTCGTCCTCGATCGCGAGATTCAGCGCATCGTTGGCGACCCGCTGCCGCCAGATTGCATTGAGTTCTTCCACCGACGTTGCCCAGGGTTCCTCGGTGCGGTCGAACTGGTATTCGGCGTCGGTTGCGTAATCCGGTTCGGTTTCGAGCTGACGCAGTGCGAATGTCAGTCTCTCGCGAAGTCTGGTCTGGAAGACCTCAAATATTTCGTAAACTGGATCGAGTGGCTTGCTCTTGACGACATCGTCGAGTTCATAACGGTACTTTTCGAAGTACTCGATATCGCCGGACAGGAGGTACATTCGGTTGCGGTCCAGACGTTCGATGTAAAGATCGAGAACTTTTGAGGATAACTCGTCATCGACGGCGACACGGTTGTAATGGGAATTCCGAATGAACCGCGCTACCAGTTCACCAATGCTCTCGTGCCTGCTTTCAGGGAAGAGAAATTTGTTCTGCTCGAGGGTGTTCGCACTGGCGCTCGAATCGCCGAGGGCAGGGCAGCACAGCAGTGCCAGCATAGCGGCAGCAAGGCCCTGAATTCGGCATTTCCCAAATATCATCAAATTTCTCTCCATGTCAGTCAGCAACTGATCGCGAATGGTTCAATTAGGCTAGGCTAGATGGCTGGCACCCTTTGATCAAGGGTCTACTCGTCATATTGACAACTGTTCGGCGGATAAAATATACCGTAGCGGAAAATATAGACTAGCCATCAATTAGATGTTCTGCCCTGTATTTCAGTATGACATCGGTACCTGAAGCAAGTTTCTTTGGTCTTACTTCGAAAACGGTGACCTGATGACGCGCTTGCGGCGCCGGCGCATGCGCGATTGAAGTTTGCGACGGCGACTGTCCAGCCAATTCTCACGGCTTACAGCAGCGTTGTGGCCCTGCTCAAGCAGCAAACGATCGCGATAGTCGCAAAAGTCCTGATAAGCGTCAATCTCGTGTTTGAGTTCACGGACAACCAGCTCGATCATGATGGCGTCGTCCAGAAATCCCAGGCCAGGAATATGATCGGGTATGAGATCGTCGGGTTCAGCGAAGTAGGCCAACGCATGCAAGACGCGTGTTGCTTCCTGATGTGGCAGGCGCCACTCGATATCTGACAGCATGCGAATCATTAACTTGAGTTTTTTCAGGCGATCGACAATAAATCCGGGAGCGCTTGAAGCTTCGACATCCTTGAGAAGTTCTTCCGCGGAGGCGACTATTTGCTCGGGAGGAATGCGCTTTGCAGCCTGCCTGGCCTCCTGCATGATTAGCCGAAAGTGCTTCAGATCTTCTTCATCGAGTTCGAAGGAAATGCGCAGTGACACAAAGCTGCTCCGCGAAGGCCCGGCTGCGAAGCCTATCATGAAGAAATTTGGTGGCGGAAATTACTTGCGGAAGCGATTGCCCCAGTTCTTGGAACGGTCGAATCCACCCGTGTTATACGGGTCGTCACTGAATCCTTCGTCGGAATCATCCAGCGATTCATCAACAATTTTCAGCGTTTCGTAAGTGCCGGTTTCTTCACGGATGTATTGCCGGCGAACGAGGACGTTCTTGCCGGGTCCGGCGTCTTCAAGTTTGCCGGACATTCGAGAACCAAATTCAACGTGTTTGGGTGCCTGTTGCGGCGCCTTGTTGGTCTGTTTGCGGGAAACGGCTGGTGCGGCAACCGGGGGCCGAAGCTGATGTGCTCCAGATTGGCGCAATGCTGGGTTCTTGGGCGGGGCTCCGTCAGAAAATCGTTCCTCAAGCCAGTTTTTAAGTCTCTCCAGCATGTTTCGGTGTCACCAGATTACAAGCCGCGCACGTGCAGGTAATTGTCAATAATGTTGAGTCAATCTGAGCATTTATTGCTACTGTCAGAATGCACCAAAAAAGCAGCAGAATCTATAAGGTGCAGGCGCTTACGATGAGGTGAATATTCAAAAATGTGATGCAGTTCACATTTTGCCGGCACGATCCGGCTGTGTGGCCACTGGTTTGATTTTTGCGCTGACCCGCCAGGCGAAGATCGACAGTCGCGTGCATTGCCAGCCCAGGTAAGGCGAGAGAATCAGAAACCAGGCGACGGTGTCGCCATTGCGCACTTTTTCGCTCAATGTGGCAAAGAATTCGCCATATGTGCCGGCGGCGTATGCACCGAATACAACCTGGCCAACCAGGTAAATCGCAATCGGCATCAATACGAATCCTACGAACAGCAGCCCGATGAACCAGGCGGATTCTTTGATGGCAATTGCCTTGATGCTGCGGAAGCTTGTGCTCACGTCTGTTCCTGGTGGGCGCAGGGGGAGGTTATCGTTGCCCACCTGCAGGCACAGGTCAAGAACAGCTTACGGCCAGCTTAATTCGACTGGGCAGCCGCAGCGCCGTGGCGACGGCGTCTGTAAACAACTAAGCCCAAATGAAAGCACGCGGCGGAAAACAGCAGGTAGTGGGGCAGTACCCAGAACCACTCGCTGATATACAGGGTTGCAAAAAACGCGGCGAATCCAGCGGTCAGGTAGAAGTAGGGAAGCGAATCGTATAACAGCTTGGGCAGCCAGATTTTTCTGGACGCCAGCTTGCCGGCGTTGCGCGTTATCTGTTGGGATTCGGATAAATCTAGTGGCTTCCGTGCAACTGAACTCAACATCTCTTGGCTTCACATTCCTTGTAATGCCCTGAACTTTAGCCCAGATGGACAGATAAGACCGTGATTACCCTCACATTTCGCGGCATAAGGCCCAAACCTCAGGGGTCGCGCTTCTTGCGCTCCTCGTAGCGAAACCGGGCGTTGCCGATCGTGAGGATGTCGCCGTTTTCGAGGAAATGTTCCTTGACTCGTTTGGAATTCACATGCACCCCATTTTTGCTGCCCCAGTCGATCACTCGTGTCGTGTCCCCCTCGGTCTGGATGATCGCATGGCGACGACTGATATAGTCAGCGTTCAACTGTATGTCGTTGTCGTCGGTTCGACCGATCGTCAATCTGTCCTTGAATAGCGGGAATCGCAGCACCTGGCTGCCAATCTTGCCGACCAGTACACGAGTAATGCGATTCTGTGCCGGCCGCTGAATGCTTTGGTGATGTGAGGCAGTGTCTGCGTCGACATCTGCATCGCATTGCTCGGACCGTTGGTCGTCAATATCATTCATCACGTTTTGGACTTCAGCAGACGACTTGATATTTTCGGATTTCTTGGCGAGTTCAGACAATAAAACAGTAATCGCTCCACTCTTGGTCGAAATTTTCTGCTCATTACTTGCGATCGTTCGAGTTAGTTTGCGAAGCTGTTTTTGCAAAGTGGAGATTTGTGACCCGGCCTGCTCTTCTGCGTCGGACAACATGTGCTCCAACTCGTCCTTGAAGTGGCTTGTGTCGACGAGATCAGAAGCAAGTTGATTGTTCAGGTCTTCCGTGTGAACAACTGTATCCTGGGCTTCACCAAGCTCGAATCGCAGCAGGCGAATTTCCTCTGCGTGCTGATCCTTGACAGATACAATCTCTTCTCTCAATTCCTCAATGGTTAATTCTTGGGAATCGAGCTGCGTGGCAAAATCATCGTTCCTGTGTCTCGTCGTCGCCAGTGACCGAGCAAGGTGATCACGTTCGGATTGGAGCGCCGATGATGTTGCGATCATGTCCTGTAACTTTTGGCGAATTGAATCAGCATATCTTTCGTTACTGGACAATCTCCGTAGCAAGTCTTCCGAGCTTAGCTCACGGTCGTTGATGCGGGTCGCTTGCGCATCGTCAGCTGGCGGCACAGGAGCATCTGCCAGAGTCTTTTGCACGGTGATGAAATGCGCCGAAAGTGAACGGAACTGCTCGTCACGTTGCCGGATTTCGGACTTAAGCAGCTTGATCCTGCCGTCGCGTTTCTTGATGAGCTTATCTTTACGTGAAACTTTTTTGAGCACACCGGTTAGTTCGTGATTAAGCACGCTAACCTGTTTTCCGCGCGCCCGATTCTCGGTATCAAGACCGAGCCACTTTGCTTGCAGCTGTTCAATATCGTACTGCAGGCGACTGTTCGTATCGTCACTGGAGCGGTGGTCTGCGGTGTCTGGAGCATCGTGGGTTCTGGCGTCTGCTTCCAGTTCCACATTCTGCGTCTGATCCAGCCTGAAAACAGGCACTTCCAGTTCGACCGTCGGGTCATCGTCATCTGGACCTAACTCATTGATTTTATTATTTTCATTAGCCATACAGTGATACTAGCACGGGTTCGGCCGGCCCCCATCGTCGGTGCGCCAATTCTTTCAGGATTAAGTAAAATTTGCCTGGCGCACTGTCACAGAGCGCCGCAGAACTAGTCGCAGAGTACGGTACGCTCTGCCGCCCAGTCACGCATGACTGATATTCTCTCGGCCATGACGACAGACAGCGGTTTGGTTTGAGCAACTTCTGCCTGGATGTGATTGGTTGCCAACGGCTGTTTTTTTGCATGCGCCGAATAAAGTGCGGCCACAACAGCCTGTTCGATTTCGGCTCCCGAGAAACCATCCATTGAATTTGCGAGCGCAACCACATCGAAATTGCCTAATGGCTGTTCCCGACTGGCCAAATGTATTGCCAATATTGATGCTCGATTCTGCGCACTCGGAAGATCGACAAAAAAGATCTCATCGAAGCGGCCCTTGCGAATCAATTCTGGCGGCAGCATGCTGATATCGTTTGCAGTAGCGACAATGAACACCCGACTCTTGCGTTCCGCCATCCACGTGAGAAATGTGCCGAGAACACGCTGCGATGTTCCTGTCTCGCTTTCGCGTCCGGCTATCCCTTTTTCAATTTCATCGATCCATAAGACACACGGTGACATCACATCGGCCGTATTCAGCGATTCACGGAGTTTACGTTCCGTTTCGCCATGGTACTTGTCGTAAATAGTACCGAAGTCGAGTCGCAATAACGGGACTCCGAATATTGCCGCCGTCGCTTTGGCCGCCAGGCTCTTGCCGCAACCTTGTATGCCGAGTAAGAGAATGCCTTTCGGTGGGTCCAGGTGCGCCGCGCTGGCGTCACCCCGAAAAACGGGCCGTCGTTGCGTCAACCATTCCTTGAGTCGCACCATTCCGCCGACATCGCTGAAACGAGCAGTATCGTATTCGAATTGCAGCGCGCCACCCCGGTTCAGTAACTCGTACTTCGCTTGCATGACGCCCGGCAGATCACTCTTCGTAATTGCACCATCGAGGTAAATGGCATTGCGTGCGAGACGCTGTGTGTCAGCGTACGTGAGCCCGGCGAGATTCTGTATCAGCAGCCTGTGGGCCTTTTGATCGATTTGCACGTGACTACCCGGATGTTCCTTGTCGTATTCTGAAACCGCCTGCTCAACGATACGGGCGCGCTCCCGGTCGGACGGGAGTGCCATCTTAAATCGTGCGCAGTAAGCTTCGAGCTCATTCGGCACATTGACTGCATGGCTTATCAGGACTATTTGACGGGCGATATCGCGATACTTCATGCAGATATCTTTCAACAGGCGAATGTGCACGGGGTCGTCGAGAAAAGGGTGGAAATCGAGAAGAACATAAATTCCGGGCTTCTTTACCGCCCGGATATGTTTGAGTACACCCGTAGGCTCTGAATTAATCGCCTGCGGCTCAAGTTCAATGTCGATGCGCTGCAGTCCGTCCGTGATGGTCCAGCGAAACAACGGGGTATAGGTGTCACTGGCGCTTCGCACGGCGATAGACTGCAGCAGTTCGAGTATACGTGCCTCATCACGAGACTCGATAACGATGATCGGCGTGCGTGATCGCAAAATGAGTTCGAGATCCCGGGTGCCATCCATAGGCCGGCTCATGCCTCAATTGCTACGTTCGCGAAAGTTTGGCAGCCGGGCATAGTGTCCAGGCGCAGTACCTCAGATGGCTGGCCAAGCAAGTCAGCCGCTATCTCGGCCAGCGTATCCAGATCGAGCAAGGCATCCGCTGCAATCATTGCGGCAACAAAGTCGTCGAGGGTGGACGCGCCATTGCTTACTGCGCGAATTTCCCGATCCAGTTTGGCGAACGTGGTTACTGCCAGGGCAGTTGTAGCGCCACTGGACCTGGAGCCGCAAAGTGTGCCGGCTGTCTTGGCCCATGCAATTTGCCCGGCCGCGGCGGCCTTGTAGCGGCGCTCCGTAATCGCTCCGCCGCGCCGCAGCAACTCAAGACTGTAATATTCAGCAAGACCCTCGGTAATCCAGTCGTAGCCGTTCCTCGCGCGTATTCCGAAGGCGATGTGGACGACTTCATGTAACACAGTGCTCGTCGCGTTTTCACTGATCAGGGGTCGCTCGGCATGTATGAACATTGAGCCGGGTGCAGACAGTCCGCCTCGCCACATGGGGTCGCCGGCACTGACGATCGTAAGCCTACGGAGTGGTTCCGCTAACATTGACATGAGTTCCGGCAGAGTCCAGTTGAGTAGCGCCAGAATGTCGAGGCGACGAACGGCTTGCCCCACGGGGGCCGCTATGGCGACTCGCACTCCGGCAATAGTCTCCCTGCGAACACCGAGATTGCCGATAACGATCCAGCCCTGCGGCAAATCGAGGCGTCTGTCGGGAATTTTGACCAGGAATTTGTTGTTCCTGGAGAAGTACTCTGTAACTGCTGACCAGCCTGGAGGTAGATCGAACGTCAAAGTCGTGTTGCTGGTCGCACCTTTGAGCGTGCGGGATTTTGCACGGGGAATAATATCCTCTGCTCGGAAAATGCCCCAACTGTCATCGAGCCAGGCGTCATATCCACCACCCGTTCGCCGCGTTGGCACGGTCACCCGCCAGCGCAGCTGTCCCCCGTCTCTGGGAGGGCGCCAACGGACATGGTCAGCGGTGATCTCAAGTTCACCGTCGCCCTCAATGTCCGACGCCGCGGTAGCTGATCGGGCAAAGGAAAGTTCCCGCAGTTGTCCCCGTGATTGCTGCACATCCATAACCATTGCGACGCTGCCGGTGGCTGCATCCGGCGTTACGGTGTAATGGATCGCATAGGTCTTGCCGGTGGATCCGGAGCGAGTTTCCGAGGTCGGTGCGCCACAGGCGGAGCAGCCAAAAAGGCATGTCAGCAGAATCGAACCTGAGATGCAGTTCATACAGTATTAAGCCCTTTTGGCGTATTGTTTTCGTCATGAGCCGAGCAGAGTGGAGCAGATGATAGCGCAGCCAGCCCGCATTATTCGGATTTTTGCCTTAACAATCACTGTGTTGTGCATGTCGACAGCATGCTCGTCATTGCCCCGGGAAAGCGCTTGGGATCATCCCAGGACGACAACGGTGCCAATGTCGGTCAACACAGGCGAAAGAGCGGCTGCGTATGCTCTGCAACAGGTTGGCGTACCGTATCGCTATGGAGGCAGTAGTCCCGGCGGCTTCGATTGCAGCGGACTGGTGCAGTATTCGTACTCCCAGGCTGGCTTGAGTGTCGCCCGGACCACGGCTCAGTTGTGGTCCACAACGCAAGCCGTAGCCCCGCAAGACCTGCAGATCGGTGACCTGTTGTTTTTTCGGTTTGACGGCAAGATGTCGCACGTGGCGATGTACATCGGCGGGCAGCGCTTCGTGCATGCACCGTCTTCAGGTAAGACAGTTACCGTGGCCAGTTTGAACACCGCGTATTACCAGCGGGCGTTCATGCGGGCACGGCGCCCGAACTAAGATCGAAATGACAGCGTTGCTCAATCAGGACGCTGTATCGCCAATAATAAACGCTTTCAATTGAGTTGCGAGTCCCTTACAAGCTCTCGACTGGGTTCTTGCAATCAACGGAATGGGAATTACGATGGCTGGTAAGAACGATGTGCCGGTATAATCGGCGGTTACCGTGCCGGCTGATTCGTAGCCTTCCAGGTCCCAGACTGACGCGACATAGTCTGCATCGTTTTGCCACCATGCAAAGCCAAAGCATCCGCCGCCGCCGGGACCTGCCGCACATGACAGACTGCCGCCCGAGGCTACCTTCTCAGTCTCGCCATCGAGCCAGACGATATAGCGTACCCCCATCTTCTTGACCGCCTCGGCTACGCCTGGTCGTTCCATGAGCTGCACGAGACCTTTGGTATTCGCCGGTGCCGTACGGGGTTCGAACCAGGGAAAGAGGGAGTCGACGAATTGCTGGTTGGGAATGATGCGCAGACCCTTCGAACCACGTGCCAACGTGTTCTCGACACACCTGATGTAGTCGGCCTCGGTTTCATTTCCCTGGTGGTAGCTTTTCGCCATCACCACGATCGATTCGCCTTCATTGATACCGGTAGCATGCTCTCGAGCGTCCTCAACGCGGGCGGTTATGCAGCCACCCAAAGCTATCGCGAGCAGTGCCGCCAGTATTCTCCGAGCCGACAATATCACCACATTATTCGCCATTATCATCGATTCCCCCGATGGCGAAGATGCCGATGTTGTCGTCTTCGTCAAAATTTTCGTCTTGCGCTGACGTTGCCGACGCAATCTCGGCAACTTGCAAAGGACCGTTGGCAAGATCACCAATTTTTGTAGCCTTGTCCATTTGCAACAAGATCAACGCGGCTGCATCCCGCATGGCAAGTACTGCGGCTCGGCGTAACGATTTTGAGCCACCCAAACCTTCTTTTTGGCTCTTCCCGTAGGCACTGACTGTCCAGGTTGACGCGCGATTGCCGGCGCTGTCGAAGATCTGAATGCGGTAGCGAATCCACACGGCAAATGCATCCGTCTTGCTCTGATTGGGAACGGAAAACTCGAACCCTTCAATGTGTGGCTCGATCAGCGCATCGAATTCATAATCCAGCGCGTCGTCTGTGGCCGAAAGCACGACGACATTGTCGAACATATAGCCGAACAATTGCTCGAAGAACATTGCATTGGCGGAACCGAGTTGAATGGACCAGGTTCCCTTGCCCAGAACGTTCTCTTCATGACTGAAATCGTAGAATTCGTCCGGAATTCGCAGCGCGATATCCATCGGCAGCTTATCGATCAGGGGGTCCGGTATGGTTGGATATTCGACTTTGACGTTAGACACACATCCTGAGGTCACGAGTGAGATCAGGATTGCCAGGTACGTCAGTCTGTTGGTAGCGATCAAGTGGCCGATATCCGCGCTGAGAGTATTTGGGACTGCTATATTCAGAGCAGTTCCGGGGCTCAGAGTTCCACGGAAATGCGCCGGGTACAGGATGACTCCACTCTAGTGCGCAGCTAGCTCAAGTGCAAATCAAAAATCTCGCCACTCCAGTGGCGGCTCTTGCATTAATGCGATCTGTTCTCGCAACGTCAGTACATGATCGTCCCAGTAGCGGCGGCTGTCGAACCACGGGAACGCAATTTTGAATGCCGGGTCGCCCCAACGCCGCGCAAGCCAGGCAGCGTAATGCATGATTCTCAAGCTGCGCAAGGCTTCTACCAGATGCAATTCCCTGGCGTCGAAAGGGCGGAACAACTGGTAGCCTTCCAGCAGGGCTGCCAGTTGCGGCGTTTGCTCGGCCCTGTCGCCCGACATGAACATCCACAGGTCTTGAACAGCCGGCCCGTGGCGGGCGTCGTCAAGATCAACGATGTGCAACTTGTCCTGATCGACGAGTACATTACCGGGGTGAAAGTCGGCGTGTAAACGAATTTCCCGGGTCGTCCCGGCGCGCGCATAACACGCCTCAATACCGTCGAGGACGAACTCGACAATGCTTTCATATGCCTCGCGGTTGTCCTCCGGAATGAAATCATTGTCGAGTAGATAGTCGATCGATGTGACACCGTAGCTGTCAATATCGATCCGCGGCCGATGAAGAAAAGAGCAAGTGGCTCCTTCAAGGTGGATTCTGGCGACCAGCCGGCCAAGCTGGTTCAATAATTCATAATTGTCGAGGTCCGGCGCACGCCCGCCACGACATGGATAAACGGCCAGTCGAAAATGCCCTGAATGCAGCAATGTTTCGCCGTCGATTTCCAGCGGCGCGACTACCGGAATGTCCTGATCCGCAAGATCAATGGCAAAGTCGTGCTCTTCCTGGATCGCTTCGTCAGTCCAGCGGCCGGGACGGTAGAACTTGGCGACTACAGGCTTGCCGTCTTCAATGCCGACCTGGTACACGCGATTTTCATAACTGTTAAGCGCCAGGAAACGACCGTCGCAGGCGAAGCCCGTTTGCTCAAGTGTTGCGACAATATCCTCCGGTCGCAAATCGCCGAAGGCCAGAGTAGCGGCATCAGTGCTCACGGCAATCGACCGCGGGCCTCGCGCTTACGGTCCGTTTCTTTGAGAAGTTTCTTGCGCAATCGCAAATTGGTCGGTGTGACTTCAAGCAGCTCATCATCGTCGAGAAATTCAAGCGATTGTTCCAGGGAGTAGCGAATCCTTGGCGTCAGAATCAGGTTTTCGTCCGTGCCCGCCGCACGAATGTTGTTGAGTTGTTTTGCCTTTGTTGGATTCACCACCAGATCGTTCTGGCGCTTGTGGATGCCGATAATCATGCCTTCATACACTGGCGCGCCATGGCCGACGAACAATCGCCCACGCTCTTGCAGATTGAACAAGGCGTAAGCAAGCGCCTTGCCCTGAATCATGGACACCAGGGTACCGTTATTGCGCTGAGCTATCGGGCCGGGTATGCGTGGCGCGTATTTGTCAAACACATGATAGATAAGGCCGGTACCTGATGTGGCGGTCAGGTATTCCGTGCGAAAGCCGATCAGCCCGCGCGTCGGAATGACGTAGTCGAGACGAATCCGACCATTGCCGTCGGGCACCATATCGGCGAGCTCTCCCTTGCGTTCGGCCAATCGGGTCATGACTGCACCCTGGTAGGCCTCCTCAAAGTCGACGGTCAGTTGCTCCCATGGCTCATGCTCAACGCCGTCTATGTCGTGCATGATGACTTCGGGTCGTGATACGGCAAGCTCGAATCCTTCTCGCCGCATGGTTTCTACCAGGACGGACAAATGCAGTTCACCGCGTCCTGAGACCCGAAATTTGTCCGGGTCATCAGTGGCGCTCACTCGCAGCGCGACATTGTGTTGGAGTTCCTGGTCGAGTCGTTCGCGAATCTGTCGGCTGGTTAAGAACTTACCGTCCTGGCCTGAGAAAGGTGATTTGTTGACCTGAAACGTCATGTTGACCGTCGGCTCGTCGATGGTCAGTGCGGGCAATGCTTCTTCGTGATCCCGGTCGCACAAAGTGTCGGAGATGCGCAGTTCGTCGATGCCGCTGAAAATGATAATGTCGCCTGCCCCGGCGGATTCGAGCCGTTTCCGTTGCAACCCGTCAAAGCCGAATATTTCGAGTACTCTGGCTCGTCGCGACGTATGGTCCGGTGCGACCACACTGACAGGGGCATTGGTGCGCAGCGAACCGCGGTTGATTCGACCAATGCCCAACACGCCGACGTAGGTATCGTAGTCGAGACTGGAAACCTGCAGTTGCAAAGGACCGGCCGGATCCACATCGGGCTGCGGCACGTATTTAATGATCGCATCGAACAGCGCCGTCATGTCGCCGCTCCGGACGCTGGCGTCTTCACCGGCATAACCCAGAAGTGCAGACGCATAGACAATCGGAAAGTCCAGTTGCTCGTCTGTGGCGCCAAGACGATCGAACAGGTCGAAGGTCTTATCCAGCACCCAGTCGGCGCGTGCGCCATCGCGGTCAATCTTGTTGACGACAACGATTGGCATAAGACCCTGCGCAAACGCTTTTTGTGTAACAAAGCGGGTTTGCGGCATGGGGCCCTCGACCGCGTCAACAAGCAGCAAGACACTGTCTACCATCGACAAGACTCGCTCGACCTCGCCACCGAAATCTGCGTGTCCGGGGGTATCGACAATATTGATACGGTAACCATTCCAGTTGACCGCCGTGTTCTTGGCAAGGATGGTAATGCCGCGTTCGCGCTCCAGTTCATTGGAGTCCATGATTCTGTCGGGCACAGCGGCACGCGGCCCCAGGCTGCCGGACTGCTGCAGCATCTGGTCGACCAGCGTGGTCTTGCCATGATCGACGTGCGCGATGATCGCTATATTGCGGAGCTTGGATACGTTGGTCATTTCGGTGGGCATTGGAAAACAGGCGGCGGATTATAGTGACCCCGACGGCGAATAGATATCGATGTCCAATGATGCAGCGCGTTGTCGTTGTGCTAGCCGGTCAATGCGAACGTAATGCCGGCGTTGCGCTGCAATCGTTCGCTCAACGGTTTGGCCATTACAGCAGCTGGTGTCCAGATACCGCCGCCAGCATCAAGATCGTCTTGCGCGAGACAAACAGCGCACTCAGAGAGCATCTTGCTGGTCGAACCATAACCCGGATCCTGATCGCCGGTTATGCGACCCCACAGCACGGTTTCGTCGGGCAGTACTCCAATCTGCATCAGGTTGAAAAAACCGTTCTGCTGTAGCTCGCGATCGGGGCCTTCACCCGGCTTGGGCAGCACGAATTTTTGCAGCAGTTTGCGAGTGGGCTGGTAGGAAGCGCCCAGAACCAGCCCGCCCAGTGCCAGGGTCATGAGCCAACCCTTGAGCCAGCCCGTAAATCCGTCGCCCGTCATCACGGCTTCCGCGTAGCGAAAGTCCCGGCCATAGGGAAACCCGGCAAGCGCGTGGCTGCGCCGCACCACCTTGGTATTGACGCCTGCCATGATGAACGGTGCAGTCCACGAGTTGA
>Ga0209988_10001696_pt1 | contig 14411 bp, 17 predicted proteins | sample N075metaG_FD_183115 | JGI IMG/M metagenome (GOLD analysis project Ga0209988, IMG submission 183115) | Deep subsurface microbial communities from Kermadec Trench to uncover new lineages of life (NeLLi) - N075 metaG (SPAdes) (version 2) | ecosystem: Environmental > Aquatic > Marine > Ocean trench... | reverse complement strand
GAGCGGGACGGGGACCGGGAACGGTAACCGATCGGATCAGAGAAAAAGAGCGGGAGGAGCGGGTCTCGGGGGTCGTCGCCCGACGCTTTCCCGACTTCCATCGCGATTCTGCGATACCCGTCGACAAGCGGTATTCTGCTGATCTCACAACGGCCCGATCGGGCCCGATCGGAGCGGATCCAGCCATGGGCAGCGTGTTCGGCAATCTCTTCCGCATCTCGACCTTCGGCGAATCGCACGGCGGTGGCGTCGGTGTCGTCCTCGAGGGCTGCCCGCCTCGACTCCCGATCGACGTCGCTGAAATCCAGCGCGACCTCGATCGGCGACGACCCGGACAGAGTGTGCTGACGTCCCCTCGCCAGGAAGAGGACCGCGCCGAGATCCTATCCGGCGTGTTCGAAGGCAAGACCCTCGGAACGCCGATCAGCATCGTCGTGCGGAACAAGGACGCGCGCCCCAGTGCTTACGAGGAGATGCGCGATGTCTTTCGCCCCTCCCACGCGGACTATACGACCGAGGCGAAATACGGCATCCGCAATTGGCAGGGCGGCGGCCGGGCCAGTGCACGAGAGACGATCGGTCGCGTCGCGGCGGGTGCGATCGCCCGCAAATTGCTGCGCGAGGTGGCCGGCATCGAAGTCCTCGCCTGGGTCGCGCAGGTTCAGACTCTCGAATCGAAGGTCGATCCCGAAAGCGTGACGCTCGCCGAGATCGACGCGAACGATGTCCGATGTCCGGACGCCGAAGCAGCCGCCAGAATGTATGAACTGATCGACTCCGTTCGACGCCGTGGCGATTCGGTCGGCGGCATCATCCAATGCGTTGCACGCGGCGTTCCGGCGGGCCTCGGCGATCCGGTCTTCGACAAGCTCGAGGCCGAACTCGCGAAGGGCTTGATGTCGCTTCCGGCGACGAAGGGATTCGAGATCGGGTCGGGATTCGGCGGAATCACGATGACGGGCAGCGAGCATAACGATCCCTTCGTCACCGATTCCGAAGGCCGCGTTCGAACGACTTCGAATCGCTCGGGAGGAATCCAGGGCGGCATCAGCAACGGCGAAGCGATTCATCTGCGTGTCGCCTTCAAGCCGACGGCAACGGTCCGTCTCCCCCAGCAAACGGTGAACCGAAAGGGCGAAGCGGTCACCCTCGAAGCGAGTGGACGACACGATCCCTGTGTACTGCCACGTGCTGTGCCCATGGTCGAGGCCATGGTCTGTCTGACTCTCGCCGACCATTGGCTCCGCCAACGCGCCATCGATGTGATCCCTTAATCCGGGGAGTCGGAACGGTCGGAGCGATCGGCTCACCGAAAATCGCGATGCGCTCGCGTCGTGCCATAGTTTGAGTCGTTCGATTCGCCGCTAGATTCGATCGACGTCGAGACGAAGCCGCTTCGGTCCCCGGAGCAAGAACGAATCGATGTATTCCACCTCCGAGTCGAGAATTCGAAACCCGGAAATACGCTTGAAGAGTTCTTCGAAACCGACTCGCGCCTCGAGTCGAGCCAGCGAAGCGCCCAGACAGAAATGCACGCCTTGGCCCAACGCGACGTGGCTCCGGGTGTCGCGATCGAGATCGAATCGCTCGGGGTCGGGAAACTGAGCCTCGTCCCGGTTGGCCGAGGCGAGCATGGGCATCACGAAGGAACCCTTCGGAATTTTCACGCCCGCCAGCTCGAGATCACGCGTGGCTTCGCGAAACAACATGTGGACCGGCCCGTCGCGCCGCAAACCTTCTTCGACGAGTGCGGGAATCACAGACGGCGTGGCGACGGCCCGCGCCACGACCTCTGGAAAATCCCGTAGCGCTACGAGGATATTGCCCATCAGATTCGTCGTCGTTTCGTTTCCCGCGACCAGCAGCAGGCTCGTAAAGCGCAGCGTTTCGACCGGCGTCAAGGCGGCCTCTCCGGCCTCGGCGGCGACCAGGACGCTGATCAGATCGTCCTTCGGATCGCGACGTCGACGCTCGATCTGTTCGAGGAAATAGGCGTTGAACTCTCTCGAAATTTCCTGGGCCTGACCCGTCAATTCCCCGGAGGCCGTGCCCGTCGAAGCGGCAATCAAGATATCCGACCAGCGCTTGAAATCCGCGAGACGATCCGTTTCTACACCCAAGAGCTCGGCGATCACCGTGACGGGAAACGGGGTGGTAAAGTCGGAAACCAGATCGAACTCTTCCTTCGTCAACATCTTGTCGAGGGCGTCGCTCGCGATCTCCCGTATCCTCGTCTCGAGTAGGGCGATGCGTCGCGGGGTAAAGGCGCGATTCACGATCCCACGAAGACGCGCATGGTCCGGTGGATCCGTCGCAACGATCGAAGGTGTCGTCAGCATCTCGACCGGATCGATTCCCGTGCCCTCCGTCTGCTTTCGCATGGTCTCGACGGCGATTGGGTCGATCTCCTGCTTCGAGTCGATATTCTGGATCCCGCCCCCCATGCTCGACATCATCAACCGGTGCATGGCCGTCGAGGAGTAGAGCTCGGGATCTTGAATGATCTCGGCGACCTCCTGATAGCGGGAGGCGAGATAGAAGCCGGTGCCCTCGAGATGATAGACCGGCGCATGCCGACGCAGTTCGGCGTAGGCGGGATAGGGATTCGCCCGCGTATCGGCCGAGAATGGATTGTAGCTAACTTTGGTCATGATCTTCTCCAAGGGGATTTGGGGAACGAGCGTTTCGCAGCCGCGGAACGCGAATCCCCAATAGGCGCCGCGTGATGTCGAGGAGATCGCGCTTGTGCGCGTTGAGCTCTTCGGTGGACAATCGGTCGTAGGGCAAGTCCTCGACCAACGTGGGCAGCGCCGCGACATAGAAGAGCGTCGAGCCCGCGATCGTACTCATAAAATGGTAGGGATCCGAACGCAAGGGACGAAACGCGCCCGAGCGTTCGCCCTCGGCGAAGATCCGTTCGAGCGAGTCGATATAAGGTCTCGCCATCGCCTGAAACTCTTCGCGGATCTCCGGATCGAGATCGATCAACTCACGCATGGCGAGACGTGCCGCCGTCGGATGCCGCCCCATGAAATCGACGAATCCGGATACGGCGTCTTCGAGTCGCTCGGCCAGGGACCCCTTCGCCATCAACGACGCGCGCAAAACCTCGAGTAGCCCACCGAAGAGGTCGTCGAGAACGGCCCGATACAGAAGCTTCTTGTCTTTGAAGTGATAGAGGACGGCGGAACGACCGATCCCCACATCCTGACCGACGTCTTCGAGGCGCGTCCCCGCATAGCCCTTTCCCGCAAAATGAAGACCCGCTGCTGCAAGGATCTGGGCTCGCGTCCGCGCAGCTCGGGACGGTCGCTTCTCATTCGCCACGGCGGAGGAGGACATCGACATGGAATCACCCGGTAGCACTGACTGCCGGGTCAGTCAATTTCGTAGCGGTGTCAACGGATTCGCGAACCGACCTCATCGACCGACGAGAGTCCGCCCTGCGCTCTGGCCGGTTCATGCGCCATGCCGCGATTCGTGCGACAGTTTCGAACCCACGTGAGCTACAGGAGCCCCCCATGAGTGCGAGTCAAACCCCCGTCGACCCCGATGAACTGAAGGCCTATTCGTTTCGTGTCTGGAACTACAAGCAGGGCGAAATGGTGGCTTTGATGATCCATCTGGGCGACCGACTCGGGATCTATCAGGCAATGGAAGGCGCGGGACCCCTCAGTCCGGCCGAACTCGCAACGCGCATGGGCCTTCAGGAGCGCTGGCTCCTCGAATGGCTGCGCGGTCAAGTCGCCGCGCGACTCCTCGACTATCACAAGGACGGTCGCTTCGAACTCTCACCGATCGGCGCGGCAGTACTCGCCGATGAGAAAGACAGTATCGCCTTCGCATCCGGTGCCTTCACGGGGGGAACGCCGCCCGAAATCACAGAAAAGCTGGTCGACGCGTTCCGAACCGGCGTCGGACTTTCCTATGAAGAAATGGGACCGAATGCCGCCCACCGAACCGAACGCATGTTGGGCACCTGGGTCCGCCTGGCCCTCGTCCCCCAGATCATTCCGGAAATGGAAGGCGTCCACGAGAAGTTGACGGCGGGCGCGGTTGTCGCGGACGTCGGTTGTGGCTCCGGCGTCGCCCTCATCGCAATGGCCGAAGCCTATCCGCGTTCGACCTTCGTCGGCTACGACCCGAACTCCCACGGCATCGAACGCGCTCGCGAGCAAGTCGCCGAACATGGACTGACGAACGTGGAACTCCATCTCGAGGGAGGCGAAGCCCTACCCGAAGAACCACGCTTTGATTTCATGCTCACCTTCGATTGTATCCACGACATGCCCCATCCGGCGCGGGTGATCGCGGCAATTCGCCGCGCCATTCTTCCCGATGGAACCTGGCTGATCAAAGATATCCGTAGCCGGCCGCGCTTCGAGGACAACCTCAAGAACCCCATGCTCGCGATGTTCTACGGCTTCTCGGTTTCGGCATGCATGTCGTCGGCGCTTTCGGAGCCGGGCGGCGCGGGACTCGGCACACTCGGTTTCAATCCCGAAGTCGCGCAGAAGATGGTGACCGAAGCCGGCTTCACTCGATTCAAAGAGCACGATTTCAATGACCCCGCCAATCTCTACTATGAAGTTCGACCCTAGGAACCTGCGCGCTAAACGGCGCACGCGGCGTCCCATCATTGCGTTCGTCGCGTTCGCACTCGCTTCGCTCGCGATTGGATGTGTCACGCGCGAGCTCCACTCGGTCGACGATTCCCGGAGAGCCTACGACGACTGCATTCTCGAATATTCGGCCTCGCACCGCGACTGCGAAGCCCTCCGCGACGATCATGTCGAGGCGCAACGCCAATACGACGAACGAGCGCGGCGGGCCTGGGGCTGTAATTCCAACGATGACCCCTGCCCAACGCCTCGATAGCCAGACCCGAATCAGGAAGTGACAAAAACCTAAACCCGTCGTCGCACGCTTCCCGACTTCTTCCGACCCCCAAGCTCCCCTTCGCAATTCGGCATGGCGCCGCTGCGAATGCCTTCTTCACTCGAATTTCGCATCGAACAGGTACCATCGCGACTCACGGAAAGGAATCGGCCGCAACATGATCAAGGCAATGGAGGCCCTCGCGCGACTCCGTGCGGGAAACCAACGCTTCGTTTCCGGAGAAGGCGTACGCGCGGCGTACCCGAGCCCGTCGCAACGCGCCGAGATCGCCGAGGTCCAGGAACCCTTCGCGATCATCCTCGGATGCTCGGATTCGCGAGTGCCGGCGGAGCTGGTCTTCGATCAAGGACTGGGCGATCTCTTCGTGATTCGGGTTGCGGGCAACATCGTCGCTCCGTCCCAGGTGGGTAGCGTCGAATTTTCGGCGGCGCGTCACGGAACCAGACTGGTGGTCGTCCTCGGACACTCGGATTGCGGCGCAATTCTGGCGACGCTGGAGGAACTCCTTCAGCCCAGTGAAAACCAATCGCGCAATCTTCGATCGATCGTGGACCGCGTGCGACCTTCCGTCGAGGCGATGCTCCAGACGGATCTGAAAGGCGATCTCGGCTCACTCGTAAAGCACGCCGTCCGCGCGAACGTCGATGTTTCGGTGAATCAATTACGGCAGGGGTCGGAGATTCTCGAAGAATTGATCAAAACGGACGGGCTTGTGATTGTCGGCGCAGAGTATTCACTCACGACAGGCGAGGTCGAGTTCTACTGCGACGCCTAGCAGTCCGAGAAGCATCGGCGGGCGGGCGGGGCAGTCACGGCAGTAGAATGAAGCCTGCGACCGCCGCCAGCATCGCGGCGGCGACGCTCGATGCCGCTGCGATCCGATGGATGTCTCGCGCTTCCCGATCGCCAGCCGCGAGTGCTCGACCGCTCCAGCCGGTCCACGCGAAGAGACCCAGAACGATGATTCCGAGGATGCCGTGGAGGCTGTCGAAGGGATCCCGACCTCGCAATACCACCATTGAAAGTGGACCCGCGACGAATCCAATGGCCACCATCAAGAGGGTCCGTTTTCCGAAACGGAGATGACGCGTTCTCAATCGGCCGCCAATGGGACGTCCATTCATGCGGCGTCGCCGAATCTCGAGACCCAGGCGAGCCGTCGCAACCGCCATCACGAGCGTCGTCACCATCCAGGCGGGATGAACGAACGCCAGCACACGAAAAATCGTCGTGTCGCCCATAGGTTCTTGAAGGCCTCGATCAGCGAGTCAGTCGATTTTGTGGATCGCGTCGGGCGGTAACCGGCTGATCAACGTATCGGTCGCACGGTTCACATAGTCCGGATCACGCGACTCCAGCGTCAACAAGACACGATAATTCGCTTCATTGATCCGCGGATAGGAACCGAGCATGAGCGCTGGAAATTCTCTCAGCAACGCGTTGAGCGTCTCAGCGATATCACTTTCATTCTCTTTCACGTAAATCTTTCGCAGCTCGAAGGGAACGCCCGCGAACCGATCCCGAATCGAATCGAATTTATTCTCGAAGAGTTCCGGGATCCCGGGGAAGATATGAACGTTGCCGACGACCACGACCGGGAACCAGAGCCCTCCCACATCGATGACTTCAGCGCCTTCGGGAATCAAGGCCATCTTCTTCATCGCATCATTGATCGGCGTCTTCGAATGACGCGCCATGCGATCGACCATGGATTGGTTGAGCACGATCTCGAGATCGAAAGCCTTGGCGATCCCATCCATCGTGAGATCGTCGTGGGTCGGGCCTATGCCACCCGACGTAAACACGAAGTCGTAGGCCTTCGACATCGCGCGCGTCTCGGTCGCAATCACATCGATGATGTCCGGAATCGTCAAGATTCGTTCGAGATCGACGCCGAGCTTTCGGAGTTCGACCGACAGATACGCGGAATTTGTATCCCGAACCTTGCCGGAGAGAATCTCGTTGCCGATCACAAGAAGCGCCGCCGTGGACATGCTCGATAACGTAACCCAGTCGCGCACGGGTCCAATGCCCAACGACTCACCCCCAGAGGAACACGCTCTCGGGAGGCCTTCCCTAGACTCCCTCCATCATGCAATGCGAGATTCGTTTTCTGCCGTCTGGACGATCGCTCGAGATCGAGGCCGGAGAGATGACGCTGCTCGAAGTGACACGCGAAGTCGGTCTCCCGATCGCCAGTGCCTGTGGTGAAAATGGCGCCTGCGCTCGCTGTGGCCTCGAAATCGTCGCGGGCGGCGCCCATCTGGCGGACGAAACGGATCGAGAGAAGTCGATCAAAGAGCGAAATCGCATCGATCCCGAGCTGCGACTCGCCTGCCGGATTCGTCCGCAGGGAGATCTCACCGTTCGAGCGCTCTACTGGTAGTCTGCGAAAATCGAAATGCACGAATCCGTCGGATCTGAACTCGAGCATCCCGGTCTGCTGATCGTCGATCACGGAACGCGAAGCGCCGCGGCGAACGCACCCCTCGCGGAGCTGGCCGAGAAGGTCGCTCGCGCTCGTCCGGGCTGGATCGTCGAACACGCCCATATGGAGTTGGCCGAACCCGATTTCGACACTGCGATCGACCGACTCGTCTCCCGCGGCGCGAGTCGAATTCTCATCCATCTTCATTTTCTGGGGATCGGTTACCACGTGCGCGAGTCGATTCCGCGACTCGTCGCGCTCGCCCGGGAGAGACATCCCGCGATCTCGATCGAAACGAGCGAGCCTCTCGGCGACGACGAGCGCCTCATCGAGATCGTCCTCGATCGGATGGATGCTCAGCCGGAATCCGATCGCCAGAACTCATAGGCAGAGTGCGCAACCCCGTGAATCGAAGCGGAATGCTACGCTGCGATTCTCGCTCTAAGGCCACTCCTTGACCCCAACTCCCACCGATACGAGCCGGCGCCTCGAACGCGGGGGCCATCTCTTCATGGTCGGCGCCGCGATCGTCGTCGGACTGGCGGGGGCGGCAAACGGTCGAACTCGGCGACGGCTATCAACTGCGCGAGATCATGGCGCCGCACCACGTCACGGGGCGCTCGCTACGAGAAATCAGTCTGCGCGAACGCATCGGCGTCCAGATCTTGTTGGTGCGCTCGCGCAAGTCGGGCGGTGGCACGCGACTGCGCGTTCCACACGGTGAGGACATCCTCGTCGAAGGCGACGCGGTCATCGTCGCCGGAACCAAGGACGCACTCGACCGACTCGATTCACTCGGCGCGCAACCGCCGCCAAAAATCAGGGCCTGAAGCCGGACCGCTCGAGAACTTCAGCCCCGCTCGCTCAAGAGCAGGCGGACGCCGGTCGCGCCGGGTGCGAGCGGTTCCTCCACCTGACTCGAAATGTCGTCGCTGCCGCGGGTCATCGCGTTGCCATCCGCATCGAGTCGTGCCGAAAGCGAAATCGCGCCCTCGAAGCGCATACTCGGAATCATCACGTCCCCCGGACCGATGCTGAATTCGACCGGGAATTCCGGATCGGGGATCCGCAATACGGCCAGCGGCGGCCCCCCCTGCACGCCCTGCCGACGGGCGATGATGAAGAGCACCGCCGAGTCCGGTCTTGCGAGTGCCATTTCGGATGGCAATTCGATGCGACCCTCGATTGCTGCAGCTGCGGCGGAATTCGCAACGGCAGAACCCTCGGCTCGGCTGGGAGGCAGCGCGCTGCGATCCGCGATCCCCGAATTCGGGTCGGCGATCTGCGTCGCGGCCGGACTCGCCGTCGGCCCCGGAAAGATCTTGCGGAGATCCGGTTCCCTCGCCTCTTCACCCGGTTGATAGGGCTCGATATTTCGATCACATCCGGCAGCGACGGTCACCACCCCAAGAATCATCATGGCGAAAAAACCACGGATCGTGATTTCTGGAAGCCGTCGAATGCGAACAAGGTGTTGATCCAGCATGCGCCGGACGGTAGCGCGAGCCAGCGTCTCGACCATCCGGCGCCATCAAGGGAGCGCCCCGATCGGCCGTAGCAAACGCCGTGACCTCGAATCTTCCAGACGAAATCGGCAGTCGGACCATCGCGAGTACGCTCGCGGCGTTCGGGCTCGCCTGCGCGATCAGCGCCGCGCCGCCGGTGGGGGCCGCGGCGGAATTCGCCTGCGCATCCGGCGCCACGCTCGCGACCGGACGCACGGACCCCGATCTCTTGGCGGACGAAGCCTCGAACGGCGTGCGGGCTTTCTGGTGCGAGCGGTACGACTCGTATGGGACCGCGACTCGAACGGGACCCTATTGGGAAACCTATTCGAACGGTCGCATTCGAACCCGGGCCCACTACGTCGATTCCCAATTGCAGGGTCCCGTGTCGATTTACGATCAAGACGGCCCATTGTTTCTGCGCGGATTTCTCGAAGCGGGCGAATGGTCGGGCGTGTTCGAACTATTTCACTGGAACGGCTCGGTCTGGCTCGAAGCGCATTTCGAAGCGGGACAGCTCGAGGGCGCTCTGCGGACGCGCTTCCCCGACGGCGCGCTCGAGTCCGAGACGCGCTACCAGGCGGGCCGCGAGGATGGGCTGGCGCGCAGTTTCTACCCGACGGCGGCCGGGGGACGGCTCCGCAGCGAAGCGCACGTCGAGGCGGACCAACTCGTCGGTCGACAGCGACTGCTCGACCGAAAGGGAGAGTTGATCCGAACGATCGATTGGAATACCGGCCCGATCGCTTGGCGCAGAGCCAAGAACCTGCCGGCCGCGGCGGGTCCCGCCGCAGCCAATCGAGCAAGCGCCGAGCGAGAACTCGATCTTCGAGATTGAGTCGGGCCGCCAGCGTGATACGCTGATCCCCGCGACTGCTTGTCTAATCAAAACAGTGCACTGAGTTGCCTGGGGGTGGTCGGCGCTCGCAGTGAGCCCGACCTGAGAGCAGACCCTTCGAACCTGATCCCGTGATCGCTTGCGCGGCCCTCCGCGTCCGAGCGAATTGCGCGTAGTAGGGAAGGCCTATTCCATGACAACGACCCAAGACCACACTGAAACCCGCGACCTGGACGATCTCGTCGAGAAATTCGGATTGCCCCAGCTGGGCCATGACCCTTCGTCCGGGCATCAGGGCACGACGCCCGGAAGCTTCGCCAACCCGCCTGAAATCGGCGGGGCCCGAACGTTCTCCTCGCCCGACACCCCCGGCATGCCCCAACCCTCGGACAAGACGGCTTGGGATTTCATGCCGCCCGACTGGCATTCGCTGCCGGAGGGCCAGCGTTGCGCCGAGCCGGCCCGGCCGAAACTTTCTGCGGCCAACGCCTACCGCTTTGCTCCGCCCGAAGGATTCGAGCCAATCACCCAGCTCGAGCACGCGCGCGTGGGCACGGTCACCCCGGAAATGCGCCGAGTCGCCGAGCGCGAACCCCATCTGTCCGCCGAGGAAATTCGCGACGAGGTCGCGGCGGGACGCATGGTGATCCCCGCCAACCGGGTCCATTTGCAGAACGGCCTCGATCCGATGGCGATCGGGCGCGCTTCGCTCACGAAGGTGAATGCGAATATGGGTGCCTCCCCGATTTCGAGCGGAACCCAGGAAGAAGTCGAAAAGCTTCACTGGGCGGAGCGCTGGAAAGCGGACACCGTGATGGATCTCTCGACGGGCGGCGATGTCAGCGCGACCCGAGAGGCGATCTGTCGAGCCTCGACCTTGCCGATCGGAACCGTGCCGATCTACGGGATGATCCTGAATCGCAAGATCGAGGATCTCGATGCGATGACCGTCCTCGACGAACTCGAGGAACAGGCGAAGCAGGGCGTCGACTATTTCACGATCCACGCCGGCGTGCGCCGCGAACATCTGCCTTTCGTCGCCAAGCGCTTGATCGGAATCGTGAGCCGCGGCGGGTCCTTGCTCGCCAAATGGATGATCCACCACGAGCAGGAAAATTTGATGACCCAGATCTGGGACGACATATGCGAACTTGTTCGCAGATATGATGTGACGTTCTCGATCGGCGATGGATTGCGTCCGGGCGGCCTCGCGGACGCCACTGACCTGGCCCAGCTCGGCGAACTCCAGGCGCTCGGCGAATTGACCGAGCGCGCCTGGCGCCACGGCTGCCAGGTGATGATCGAGGGTCCGGGACACGTACCCTTCGATCAGATCGAGTTCAACATGAAACTCCAACGTCGCCTCTGTCATGGCGCGCCGTTCTACGTCCTCGGTCCACTCGTCACCGACATGTTCCCGGGCTACGACCATATCACCAGCGCGATCGGCGCGACCGCGGCGGCGTATCATGGGGCGTCGATGCTCTGCTACGTGACGCCCAAGGAACATCTGGGGCTGCCCAAGAAGGACGATGTCAAACAGGGTTGCGTCGCATACAGGATCGCCGCTCACGCGGCCGACATCGCGTTGGGAATTCCAACGGCACGGGATCGAGACGACGAACTCACCAAGGCTCGCGCAGCACTCAACTGGGAAAAACATTTCGAGCTCTCCTTCGATCCCGATCTGGCGCGCGCGTATCACGACGAGGATCTCGACGTCGACACCGATTTCTGCGCAATGTGCGGACACGATTGGTGTTCGGTGCGGATCAGCAAGGAAATCTCGCTCTTCGTGTCGGGCAAGGACGAGTCCTACCAATGGGACAAGCCGAAAATTTCCGAGCCGCTCAACGCGGCCCAGCGAGAAATCCTCGAGCAGCGCGGTGTGCTCACGCCGGAGGAGATCCATCGGCTGGCGACGAAGACAAAGACTTCGATGAGCCAGGAGGGCCGCAAGGCGGCGTGCCACAGTGACCTGCTGGACGACGAGGCCGCTCGACATCTGCAGGACCAACGACTCGACCCTGTGACCCTCGAACCCAAGGACAGCACCGCGGCGGCGACCTAGGGGCGCATCCGGTGACTCAGTCGATGTTCTCGCAGTCGATTTTTCGCACCACGCTCTGGCTGAGCCTCGGCCTCTGGGTGGGCTCCTGGGCCTTTTTTGCGTTCGTGGTGTCGAGAATCGCTTTCCGGGTGCTTCCCGGGGACGTCGCCGGGGATCTCGCGGGCTCACTCCTCAGCGTGCTGCATTTCGGCGGTGCGGCCGCGGCGTTCCTCACCGCGGGTGCAGCCTGGGCCCTCGGGCGTCGAGGGTGGGTGGTCCTACTACCGGTGGTATTAGCCCTCGCTTGTCTGTTCAGCGAGCTCTGGATTTCGCCCGAGATCGCCATGGTTCGACCGAGCGCCATCGGCGTGGCGAGTACACAGCAAAGCGCTGAACGCTTCAGCCAGCTTCACAGGCTTTCGCTCGGGCTCTTCCTGGCCATTCACCTGGCGTCGATCGTCCTCATCGGAGCGCATGCGAGGCTCGATGCCCAGCTCACGAAAATGCATCCATCGCCACCGGACTCGGCCCTAAGGGCCTGAAATTGCGAGAAAAATCAATAGCCCCGCCCCTCGGCTTGTTGTATCCTTCGCGTTCAGTCAGGATTTCCGATGCAATTTCAACGACTTGCGGGCTGAATCGTCGCTGGGGCCAAAACGACGGGCGATCGCAACGCCGTCGAGTCCATCCCAATTGAGCCGACGGTCCGAACGGCGAACGGGCAAACGATCAGGGCCGGAAATTACGGCCAATGATGGCCGAGGAATAAGAGAACGATGAACGATATCAGGATCAAGCTCGCACTCGAATTCTCCATCTCGGAGAGCGACTTGGAAGACGGCCTGGCCGAATACGACGAATTGAGCGTCGATAGTCTGATCAGTCAAATCCTCGACAAGTCGATCGCGATCGACGAGATCAACTGCAAGATCGTCGAAGGGCCCAACAACCTCGAAGAGGTCGACGAGCTTCGCACGGCCTCGAACGCCGGCTAACGCGAGCGCTCTTCGACATCCTTCCCAAAGCTCTCCTCGAGCGACTCCATCCACGACAACGACCGCCTTCGCGTCGTGCTTGCGTCGCTGTGGACTGGATTAGCCGAAGAGTTCGAGCTGGGTGGCGGATCCCGAGGGTTCTGTCGCAGGGGCCACCGGTTTGTGAACGAGGGTCCTGTTGGCCTCGGTCGACGCACCCGAGGAAGCCATCCCGACCGCAGCAGCCGGCCCGATCGCGTCTCTGGGCGCTCGGGGCTGGTAGATCTTCTCGCGCCGCGCCCATCCCAGAATCTCCGCATAGAGGTTCTGGAACCTCGGACCGTGATTGAAGTGTTTGAGGTGGGCGAGTTCGTGGCACAAAGTGTTCACGAGGCTCGAGTATTTCAGCGGCCTGCCCGACGTCGCGTGGCGAAGCCGAATCCGAATCGTCCCGTCCGAGTAGCAGACCCCGTAGCGACGCTTGACGTTGGCCCGTTCCGCCTCGAGGATTCGGTACCGCAAGCGAAAACGCGCACAGATCAGCGATGCGTCTGCTTCGAGACGTCCCAGAAGTTCCCTCTTCGTCCGACGATCCACGCCCCGCCATCCCCCCAGTCGGGGAGTTTCGGGACGCGTAGTCGATTCGTCAACGCCGACAAAGATCGACGCGCGCGCGCAAGCTAAGCTTCGAAGTGATGGACCGAATCGAATCGTTACCACTCTTTCCGCTATCGGATGTCGTCCTGCTGCCCGAGGTTTCGATTCCGCTCACGCTCTTCGAGCCTCGATACCGGCAAATGATTCGCGATGTACTCGCGGGCGCACACCAGATCGGAATGGTGACCGTACGCCCGGACGCCATCACGCAGATGGCGGGCGATCCGCCGATCTTCGACATCGGTTGTCTCGGGCGAGTCGCCCACGCACAAGAACAAGCCGACGGCACGTTTCAGATTCTCCTGGCCGGATCGAATCGATTTCGAATCCTCCAGGAGGAGAATCGAAGCGGGCAGCGCCTGTATCGTTCAGCGCGTGTGGAGTTGTTGTCGGACGAGATCCCGACCAGTCCCCAAGCGATCGAGAAACTCGAACAAAAACGCAGCGAGTTGCTCGAACGCCTCGAACGCCTCGTGCGGAATCTGGGTCGCACCGGCGCCGAGGCGCCCGCGATCGCAGCGTTCGAACGACTCGACCCCACTCGCCTGATCAACGCACTCACTCAATCGCTCGCGTTGCGACCCGTCGAAAGACAAAGGCTGCTCGAAGCGAATTCGATCGCGAGTCGGTTCGAAATCATGGCGGACTTGTTGCGCTTTCGACTGGCCGAGGTGACGGTGGGCGGGACCGGGTCGAATTCATTGCCGAATTGACGGTCGAAATTCATGATGGTCCGTAGTATTTAGAATTTCGCCGTAACGTCGCAAAAAAGAGAGTCCCACGTAGATCGTGTTTTTGGAAACACTGGTTCATTCGGCGTCGAATCGAAGTCGAAAGCGCCTTCGCAACTTCGCCGAAGATGCTTGAATCACATCGGAAATCGGATTGCAAACAGCGGTTAATAGCGGTTTCGACCTCGATCTGGACTGTTTAGAAAATGTGTCACCCGCATAGCCCGTTGCGTTTCCAAGACGATTGCGAATCGAGAGGACAAGTGGTTTACTCGCTCTTGCTCGGAAAGTTTCGACGTCGAATCTAGCGAGATCCCCCTTGAACCCCT
>Ga0209988_10001695_pt1 | contig 14412 bp, 10 predicted proteins | sample N075metaG_FD_183115 | JGI IMG/M metagenome (GOLD analysis project Ga0209988, IMG submission 183115) | Deep subsurface microbial communities from Kermadec Trench to uncover new lineages of life (NeLLi) - N075 metaG (SPAdes) (version 2) | ecosystem: Environmental > Aquatic > Marine > Ocean trench... | reverse complement strand
GATGAAAAAGTGCTGTTCCAGGGTCAGGAAGTCGCCTTTGTCGTCGCCGAGGACCGCTATGCCGCGGCCGATGCGGTGGAACTGGTCGAGGTCGACTATGAGGCGCTTCCCGCGCTGGTCGATCCGTTCAAGGCGATGGACGCCGATGCGCCGGTGCTGCGCGAGGACCTCAAGGACAAAATGGAAGGCGCGCACGGAACGCGCAAGCATCACAATCACATCTTCACCTGGGAAGCCGGCGACAAGGCGCTAACGGAAAAAGCGCTGGCCGAAGCCGAAGTCGTGGTCGAGGAGCTGATTTCCTATCAGCGCGTCCATCCCTGCCCGCTGGAAACCTGCGGCTGCGTCGCCTCGATGGACAAGATCAGCGGCAAGCTGACCATCTGGGGCACCTTCCAGGCGCCGCATGCGGTGCGTACCATCGCCTCGCTGATCACCAACATCCCGGAGCACAAGATCCGCATCGTCTCACCCGATATCGGCGGCGGCTTCGGCAACAAGGTCGGCGTCTATCCGGGCTATATCTGCGCCACGGTGGCCACGATCGTCACCGGCAAGCCGGTCAAATGGGTCGAGGACCGGATCGAGAACCTGTCGGCCACGGCCTTTGCCCGCGACTATCACATGACCGGCAAGATCGCGGCGACCAAGGACGGCAAGATCACCGGCCTGTCCTGCCATGTGCTGGCCGATCACGGCGCCTTCGACGCCTGCGCCGATCCGACCAAGTTCCCGGCCGGATTTTTCAACATCTGCACCGGTTCCTACGATATTCCCGCAGCGTATATCGAGGTCGATGGCGTCTATACCAACAAGGCGCCCGGCGGCGTTGCCTATCGCTGCTCGTTCCGGGTGACGGAGGCGTCCTATTTCATCGAGCGCATGGTCGATTTGCTGGCCCGCAAGCTGGACATGGATCCGGCCGAAATCCGCATGAAGAATTTCATCGGCAAGGAGCAGTTCCCCTATACCTCCGCGCTCGGCTGGGAATACGATTCGGGCGACTACCAAACGGCAATGGAAAAGGCCCTGGCGGCGGTCGATTACAAGGCGCTTCGCGCCGAGCAGGCGGCCAATCGCGAAGCCTTCGAGCGCGGTGAAACGCGCACGCTGATGGGCATCGGCGTGGCGTTTTTCACCGAGATCGTCGGCGCCGGCCCGGTCAAGAACTGCGATATCTTGGGTCTCGGCATGTTCGATTCCTGCGAAATCCGCATCCACCCGACCGGCAGCGTAACCGCCCGCATCGGCACCATCAGCCAGGGCCAGGGTCATGCCACGACCTTCGCGCAGATCATCGCCAGCGAAATCGGCATTCCGGCCGACCTGATCACGCTGGAGGAAGGCGATACCGACACCGCCCCTTACGGCCTTGGCACCTACGGGTCCCGCTCGACGCCGGTGGCCGGCGCGGCAACCGCCATGGCCGGACGCAAAATCCGCGCCAAGGCGCAGATGATCGCCGCCTATCTGCTGGAGGTCCATGACGATGATCTGGAGTGGGATGTCGACCGGTTCCAGGTCAAGGGCAATCCGGAGAAGGCCAAGACCATGACCGAGATCGCCTATGCTTCCTACAATCAGGCGATCCCCGGCCTTGAGCCGGGCCTGGAGGCGGTGAGCTATTACGATCCGCCCAACATGACCTATCCGTTCGGCGCCTATATCTGCGTGGTCGATATCGACGTCGATACCGGCGTCACCGAGATCAGGCGCTTCTATGCGCTCGATGATTGCGGCACGCGGATCAATCCGATGATCATCGAGGGCCAGGTTCATGGCGGGTTGACCGAAGCGCTGGCCATCGCGCTCGGTCAGGAAATCACCTATGACGAGATCGGCAATGTGGCCGGCGCCACCATGCTGGATTATTTCCTGCCCACAGCGGTCGAGACACCGGTCTGGGAAACCGATTTCACCGTCACGCCTTCGCCGCATCATCCGATCGGCGCCAAGGGGGTTGGCGAAAGCCCCAATGTCGGCGGTGTTTCGGCGATTTCCAATGCCGTCCATGATGCCTTCGCGCATCGCGGCCTTACCCACACCCAGATGCCGCACGATCACTGGCGTGTCTGGAAAGTGGCCCAAAAGCTGGGGCTGCACGGCTGAGAACGAAACGATCACCGATGGCTGATTGGTAATTCAGCCATCGGTTGGCCCATATTCACAAAATGGATACTCTTCAAGACATCAAGGATCGCCTCGCGGCGGTTCATTACATTACCGACGACACCTTGGCGACGGCGTTGCAGCTTGCCCTGATGCTGGGGCGGCCGCTGCTTCTGGAAGGCGAGGCCGGCGTCGGCAAGACCGAGATCGCCAAGGCGCTTGCCACGATCCTGGAAACCCGCCTGATCCGCCTGCAATGTTATGAGGGCCTCGACGCCAGCGCCGCCATCTATGAGTGGAACTACCAGCGGCAGCTTCTTGCCATCAAGGCGAGCGAGCATGAGAACATCAGCGCCGCGAAGATCGAAACCCACATCTTTTCTGAGGACTATCTGCTGCGCCGGCCGCTGCTGGAAGCGATCAGCCAGGACAAGGCGCCGGTGCTTTTGATCGACGAGATCGACCGTGCCGATGAGGAGTTCGAGGCCTATCTTCTGGAGATTCTGTCGGATTTCCAGATCACCGTCCCCGAACTTGGTACGATCACCGCCAAAACCATTCCGATCGTCGTTTTGACATCGAATTCGACGCGCGAGCTTTCCGACGCGCTGAGAAGGCGCTGCCTTTATGCCTATATCGAGTTTCCCGATCCGGAGCGCGAATTGGCGATCATCCTGGGCCGGATGCCCGACATCGAGGAAAAACTGGCCTTGCAGGTCGCCCGCTTCGTGCGCGAATTGCGCCGGGAGGATCTCGACAAGGTTCCCGGCATTGCCGAAACCCTGGACTGGGCGGCGGCCTTGATGGGTCTCAACATCAAGGATCTGGGCAACGACCCGGCCCTCATCCAGTCGTCCCTGATCTGCCTTTTGAAAACCGAAGCCGATGCTAAGGCGGTGACACCGGAGGTCACCGGCCGGCTGATCGGTCAGGCGGCGTGACTATGCCGGCGCCGGATCGAGACGGTCGCGGCGGTACCGCCTGCATCGACGCACCGATTACCGGGCGGATCATCGGCTTTGTCGATCATTTGCGGCTGAACGGCTTCAAGGTCGGTCCGGCCGAAACCCAGGCGGCGCTGAAGATGATCGACCAGATCGGACCGCTTGATCTGTCCCGCACCCGGCAAAGCCTGAAAACCCTGCTTGCCGGACGCCATGAGGAATGGCAGCGCTTCGATGATCATTTTGAGGCCTATTGGTTCACCCGCGGCCGCCAACGGACCGGACACAGCACGGCACAGACGAATCCCCGGCCGGGCAACAAACGGCCCTCGCTCTGGTCCGATCACTTTGAGGGCGCCGATCTGGGAGCAGCCGCGGACCAGGGGATCGGGTCCGGTTCGACGAGCCAGAGCGATCGCAAATCAGCAGCCCGCATTGTGGCGTCCGGCCAATCGAATCTGAAACAAACGGATTTGCGCCATATTGCCGATCCGCACGAGATCGCCGAGGCTGAACGCCTGGCCTACCGGCTGGCGGCGGCGATGCGCTATCGCCTGAGCCGCCGCTACAAAGCCGCCCGCTCCGGGTCGAAGCTCGATCTGCGGCGCACGATCCGCCGCAATATCCAATATGGCGGCGAGCCGCTCATTCTAGTACATCGCGCCCGGCCGGACCGGCCGGTGCGTATCGTCGTCCTGCTCGACGTTTCCGGGTCGATGAAGCTCTACTCCCGATTCTTCCTGCAATTCGTCAGGGGCCTGGTCTCCCAATGGATCGACACCGACGCCTATCTCTTTCACACTAAACTGGTGCGGGTGAGCGATGCGCTAAGGGAAAAAGACGCCATCAAGGCGATGACGCAACTGGCGCTGATGGCCGACGGATTTGGCGGCGGCACGCGCCTTGGCGAATCCCTGAAAATGTTCAATGATCACCATGCCAAGCGGGCGCTGAATTCACGCACGATCTTCATGATCCTGAGCGATGGCTACGAAACCGGGGCGCCGGAGGGGATGGCGGTCGAACTCAAGCGGCTGAAAAAACGGGTCCGGCGGATCGTCTGGCTCAATCCGGTGCTTGGATGGCGCGACTATGAGCCGATTACAAAAGCGATGGCGCTAGCCCTGCCGCTGATCGACCATTTTTGCGCGGCGAACACATTGGAGCAGCTTGCGGCAATCGAAAACGACATTGCCCGGTTGTAAGATGGGATCATGAAACCATCGGTATTGAAAACATTTGCATTGATGGAGCGCTTACGGGAATCGGGTGAGGATTTCTGCGTGGCGACCGTCGTGCGGACCGCCGCGGCGACCTCGGCGAAGGCCGGCGCCAAGGCGGTTGTCACGCGCGACGGCGAAGTGCACGGCTTTATCGGCGGAGGCTGCGTGCAAGGGGCGGTGCGCCGGGTCGGCATGAAAGCGATCGCCGATGGCCAGCCGCGGATGATCCGCGTCAAGCCGAAGGAGGAGGTGGTCGAAGCGGTCGATGTCGATGGGGTCGAACTGCACAAATCCTCCTGCCCGAGCGGCGGCAGCATCGACATATTCTTTGAGCCCATGCGCCAAAGCCCGCGCCTCGTCGTCTGCGGCGCTTCCCCCGTGGCGGTCACCCTGATCAACCTTGCCGGCGCCATGGGCTATCGCATCATCGCCGCCGCTTTGGCCGAGGATCATGACAAAATCGCCGACGCCGATCAGATGCTCGCCGGATTTGACCTTGCAGGTCTGGATTTAAGCGAGCGCGACGCGGTGGTTGTCGCCACCCAGGGCAAGCGCGATCGCGAGGCGCTGACGCAGGCGCTTTCCTCACCCGCCGGCTATGTCGGCATGGTCGGCAGCCGCCGCAAGATCGCCGCGCTTCTGGAGCAACTGGGGGCCGATGTACCGGCGGCCGCCAAGGCGGCGCTGCACGGCCCGGCCGGGCTCGATATCGGCGCCATCGATCCGGAGGAAATCGCTCTATCGATCATCGGCGAAATCGTCATGGAGCGCCGCCGAGCCATGGCGACCGGCGCCGCTGAAACGACCGATGCCACAACCGATGCCGAGGCTGTCTGAGCGGAAGAACCGGGCGGATACAGACCGTTTCCTCCTGATCGGGAAATGCCCGATCACGGGCAATGTACGCCACGTGCCGGGACGTAACCTTGTCTGTTTGCATGAACAGCCGGTTTTGACGGGCTGATTTGACACGTTTCGTTCGCCGCCTTTGTTCCAAGCTTATACCAACGGTTGTTATTACCTATCGCGTGGCCACGCGATCGATCTCCCCGATTGATCGCAACGCGGTTCAGCGTGCTGCGGCGGGATAATTCACCGGTGGCGACTCGGCTTGCGCGATCTCAAGGAACGCGCGGACCAGTTTGCCGCTGGCGCGTTCGCGCAGGCAGATCAGCGCCTCCTCCATGAGAATTTCGCAATCAGAAATCTGAATGGCGACGAGATTGGTGTGCTGAGGGAATTCGGCGGCCGAAACGATGCCCACGCCCGCCCCCGTGGCGACAATCTCGCGCACAGCCTCTCGCCCCTCCGCTTCAATCGCCGCCTTGAGCGACAGGCCGCGCGCAGAAGCTGCTTCCTCGAGTTTCTGGCGGGTCTTGGAGCCCCGCTCGCGCAGCACCAGCGGTTGCTTGAGCAGATCGGCAAGCAAAATGGATCGCCGCTTACCCACTTTCTGCCCCTTTGCGGCAAAGGCGATCAGGGGTGTGGAATTGAGCCTGATCGTCTCAAAGTCACTGCCGCCCGGTATCTCGCCAAGAACACCGATATCGGCCTCGTAATTGTACAGCTTGGTGATCACTTCCTCAGAGTTTCCCGAATGCACCGACACATCAATTCCGGGATACTTTTGACGAAAACGGCCGAGGATATGCACAAGATGATGGGCGGAATCGGCAATGATGCGCATCGAGCCGGAGCGCAAGGCGAGCGATTCCGACAGCAGTTCCGATGCCTGTTTTTCGATCTCGAAAAAACGACGCGAAATCGTCAGCAGATTTTGACCTGTTTGCGTGAGTGTGACCTGCTTTTTGTTCCGGTTGAACAGAATGACATCATATCGCTCTTCAAGCTTGCGTACCTGGTCCGAGATAGCAGGCTGCGTCAGGCCGAGCGCTTCGGCCGCGCGCGAAAACCCACCGCAAACGGCGACATGGTGAAAGGCGCGTAGCTGCACGTAGCGCATCGGATTCTCCTCCCCAGCATCCAACTCCAACCAATAAGTTGCACATATGGTTCCCATATAAAATAACGATTTTACATATATATTGTTCGGCCGCAGGGTTGTTCCGGCCAATCCAAAGAGATTTGCAAGGGACGGCGGAGGCAATGTTGGCAGAGAAAAAACCAGCCGATATCACGGCGTCCACCCCGACCGGCGATCCCTGGCTGCTGACGCCGGGCCCGCTGACCACGACGCCCGAGGTCAAGCAGGCCATGGCTCATGACTACGGCTCGCGGGACCATCATTTTATCGACATCAACCGCTGCGTTCGCGAAATGCTGGTCGACATCGTTCATGGCGGTGGCGATTTCACCACCGTTCCGCTCCAGGGCAGCGGCACATTCGTGGTTGAGGCGATGATCGGCACCTTCGTGCCGCCAACCGGCAAGCTTCTCGTCCTCGTCAATGGTGCCTACGGCCAGCGCATCGTCAGGATTGCCGGCTATCACCGCCGCGCTGTTGAAATTATCGAGGTGCCGGAAGACCGGCCGGTCGATCCGGTCTCCGTCGAGCGGGCGCTGGTTGCCGATGCCGGCATCACCCATGTCGTGATCGTCCATTGTGAAACCACCACCGGCATCCTCAATCCAGTCGCCGAAGTTGCTGACATCGTCCAGCGGCAGGGGCGCCGCTATCTGATCGATTCCATGAGCGCGTTCGGCGCCCTGCCGCTGGACAGCCGCGAAATCTATTTCGATGCGGCGGTGGCCTCGTCCAACAAGTGCCTGGAGGGTGTGCCGGGCGTGGGCTTCTGCATTGCCCGCAAAAGCGCGCTCGATAAAACAAAGGGCAATGCACCGGCGCTGACCCTCGACCTTTATGATCAGTGGATCGCCATGGAAAAGACGGCTCAATGGCGGTTTACGCCGCCGGTTCAGGTCCTTGCGGCGTTCCACAAGGCTCTGGAGATATTCGCTGAAGAGGGCGGCGTCGATGGCCGCTACCGCCGCTATGCCGGCAATTGCCACCTCCTGGTCAACGGCATGCGCGAGTTCGGGTTCCAGACCCTCCTGCCGGACGACCTGCAGGCGCCGATCATCGTCACGTTTCTGACGCCGCGCGATCGGCGTTTTGATTTCCAGGATTTCTACGATCGCCTGCGCCGCAAGGGCTTTGTTATCTATCCTGGAAAACTGACGGTCGCCGAAACCTTCCGCATAGGCTGCATCGGCGCCATAGGCCCTGACCAGATCAACGCAGCGCTCGATGCGGTGCGCAAAACTCTTGACGAAATGGGCGTCACCGACTGCGCCGCTGCCGCCAAACCCGCCAAACCGATCGGCTGAGCCGTCCCATTGGGTCGACCCGACCCGAACCGAACCAGACAACCCCCAACGCCAGACAATCCACAAAGCAAGTTCAGGAGAACATCCATGTCCGACTTCGTCTTCAACCGCACCTATCGTGGCAAGGTCAAAGCCCTCATCCTCGACTGGAGCGGCACCACCGCCGACGCCTATGTCGTCGCCCCCGCCGTCGTTTTCGTCGAAGTGTTCAAGAAGCACGGCGTCGAAATTTCCATGCCCGAAGCGCGCGGCCCGATGGGTCTGCGCAAGGATCTGCACATCAAGATGCTGACCGAGGAGCCGGAAATCGCCGAGCGCTGGAAAGACGCGCATGGCAGCTATCCGGGGCAGGCCGAGGTCGATGCCATGTTCGCCGATTTCGTGCCGATGCAGCTCGATTGCCTGCGCAAATACACCGACCTTCTGCCCGGCGTCGCCGACGTGATCAATCGCCTGCAGGCGCAAGGCATCAAGATCGGCTCCACGACCGGCTTCGTCCGCTCAATGGTCGATATTCTCGAAGAGGAATCGGCCAAGCAGGGCTACAAGCCCGACGCCTCGGTCGCCGGTGACGAGGTTGTCCACGGCGCCCGGCCGACGCCGCACATGGTCTATAAGAACCTCGATCTGATGGGCATCCATACGATCCAGTCGGTGGTCAAGGTCGATGACACCGTCTCGGGTATCGGCGAAGCGCAGAACGCCGGCTGCTGGGGCGTCGGCGTGGCCCGCTATTCGAACTACATGGACGTCGATACGCCCGAGCAGGGTGCGGCGCTGTCCGAGGCAGAGATCGCCCGGCGCATGACCAAGACCTACGACATCCTGGAGAAGGCCGGCGCCCATTACGTCATCGACAGCCTCACAGACATCGAGCCGGTGATCGAGGACATCAATGCCCGTCTTGCCCGTGGCGAAAAGCCCTGACAGGGCGTATTACAGGGAGGCAAGCAAGGGAGCATCCCCATGGCGCGACCCGCAACGCCTCCGGTCCACACGGAAGGCGAAACGAATACATCGGGCGGGCGCGCCACATGGCAGGGCCGGCAGGATGACGCGGCGACCCGGTCACTGCTTGAACGCGATGCCGCCGTGTTCCTGCATCAGGCCCTGTCGACCCCGTGTCTCTCGGCAATCGCCAAGGCGGAAGGGATATGGATTGAGGATACGGCCGGCCGGCGCTACATGGATTTCCATGGCAACAGCGTCCACCATATCGGTTACGGCCATCCAAGGCTGAAGGCGGCGATCAAGGCCCAGCTCGACGAGCTTTGCTTTGCGCCGCGGCGCTTCGCCTGCGAACCGGCGGTGGCGCTGGCGGAAAAGCTGACCGCGCTGGCGCCCGACGGGCTGGGCAAAATCCTGTTCACCACCGGCGGCTCGGATGCGATCGAGGTGGCACTGAAGGTCGCGCGCGCCGCGACCGGGCGTTTCAAGACGATCTCTTTCTGGGATGCCTTTCATGGCGCCGGATTTGGCGCCGCCAGTGTTGGTGGCGAGCAGACGTTCCGCTCGCACATTGCCGGCCCGCTATTGCCGGGCGCCGAACATGTCGCACCCTTCGCCTGCTACCGCTGTCCATATAACCATGCCGGACCGGATGTCTGCGGCCTCGCCTGTGCGCAGATGCTGGCTTACGTGCTGGAGCGCGAAGGCGATGTCGCCGCGGTGATCGCCGAACCGATGCGCGCCGTGCCTTACGTGCCGCCGCCGGGGTACTGGAAGCGCGTGCGCGAGGCCTGCGATGCGCATGGCGCGCTGCTCATCTTTGATGAAATTCCGACCGGCCTTGGCAAAACCGGCAAGTTTTTCGCCTCCGACCATGACGGCGTAACGCCGGACATGATCGTGCTCGGCAAGGCGCTTGGCGGCGGCATCCTGCCGATCGCCGCAACGATAATACGCTCTGACCTTGATATTGCCGGCCAATTCGCCATCGGTCACTACACCCACGAGAAAAATCCGGTGACGGCACGCGCGGCGCTAACCACCATTGCCATCATCGAGGAAGAAGGGCTGGTTGAACGCGCCGCGGTGTCGGGCCGTCACGCGATGGAGCGCATGCATGACTTGATGAGCCGCTCGCCGATCGTTGGCGACGTGCGTGGCAGGGGGCTGTTGTTCGGTGTCGAAATTGTTGCCGACAAGCAGACGCACGCGCCGGCAAACGACCTCGCCGAAAAAATCTACTACCGCTGTCTGGACGAGGGATTGAGTTTCAAGATCAGCCAGGGATGCGTGCTGACATTGTCGCCGCCCTTGATGATTGCGCGCGACGATCTCGATCGCGCACTCGACATTGTCGAGCGCTCCGTCCTGGCGCTGTGACGGCCGCACGTGTCAGGGTTTGCCCTAACGCTTGTTCTTTGCGCGGCGGTTTTGCACGCGCTGTGGAACGCCATCGTCAAGGCTGCCGACAACCGGGCGCTGGTATTTGGGGCCCTGTCGGCGATGAATGTGCTGGCCGGCGCCGTCTTGATCGCCTTGTTTCCGGCGCCCGCGGTCGAAAGCTGGCCCTACATCGCCGCCTCGACACTGATCCATTACGGCTATTACGTCTTTCTTCTTCTGGCCTATCGCCTCGGTGATTTCTCTCAAGTCTATCCGATTTCGCGTGGTCTGGCGCCGATCCTGGTGGCGCTTGGCGCACAAGGCTTTGCCGGTGAGACGCTGCCGGTTCTGGCCTGGCTCGGCCTCATATCGGTGTCGCTCGGTATAATCGTCCTTTCCCTGCCTTCGGGCGGGATCAGGCCGAACCGCGCGGCTGCGGCCGCAGCGGTTGCCACCGGCCTGTTTATCGCCAGTTACACGGTCGTCGACGGCATTGGCGTCAGGCTCGCCGACAGCCCGTTTGGCTATATCGGCTGGCTGTTCCTGCTCGAGTTTCCGGTGATCTTCGCCGTCGCCTTGTGGCAGCGTGGCAAGCCGTCGGCCAATCGATGGCCGGCAATACGGCTCGGCCTTCTGGGCGGAATATTTGCCGTTTTGGCGTATGGCATCGTGATTTATGTCAAGGTATTCACGCCATTGGGCGCCGTGTCGGCGGTGCGCGAATCGAGCGTGATTATTGCCGCGCTCATCGGTGCGCTCTATTTCGGCGAACGGCCGTGGCGGCGCAGGATTTTCGCGGCAGCGATCGTCACGACCGGCGTTGTCGCGCTGGGGATTTATGCCTGAGGCAAGCGCCGCGGATGACAACCCCCGCGGCGCGATCATAGGAAAATTTGATTATCACATAAGATTAATCGACTTTACTTATCGATCATGCCGCCGCACCCTTTGTGCAGGAAGACAGGCATCTTGACCGTAGCGCGGCGTATCAGCCGCGTGGGCGAGGTGGGTTCTTCGAAAACATGGCGCGCAGACGCTATTTGCAGGGAGAATGAATTTCATGGTCATCAACAAAACCTTTTCAATCCTGGTCGCGGCCGGCTTTCTTGCCGCTTCCGCCGCGGCGGCCCAAACCGAACTCACCGTCTATACGGCGGTCGAGGCGGAAGATCTCAAGCGTTACGCCGAGACCTTCAACGCGGATCACCCGGACATCAAGATCAACTGGGTCCGCGATTCGACCGGCATCGTCACCGCCAAGCTGCTGGCGGAGAAGAACAATCCGCAGGCCGATGTGGTCTGGGGGCTGGCGGCCACCTCGCTTCTCCTGCTCAAGGCGGAGGGCATGCTGGAAGCCTACGCACCGGCTGGGGTCGAGAAGCTCGATCCAAAATTTGTTGATAACAGCAACCCGCCAGCCTGGGTGGGAATGGACGCCTGGGTGGCGGCGGTCTGCTACAACACCGTCGAGGCGGGCAAGCTGGGCCTGCCGGTTCCCACCTCTTGGATGGATCTCACCGATCCGGTCTACAAGGGCCATGTGATCATGCCGAACCCGAATTCCTCCGGCACCGGCTTCCTCGACGTCTCCAGCTGGCTGCAGATGTTCGGCGAAGAAGGCGGCTGGAAATTCATGGACGGACTGCACGAAAACATTGCGCGGTATACCCATTCCGGCTCAAAGCCGTGCAAGCTTGCCGCCGCGGGCGAAATCCCGATCGGCGTTTCCTTCGCCTTTCGTGGCGCCAAATCCAAAGCTGCCGGTGCGCCGCTTGAGATCATCGTTCCGTCCGAAGGCGTCGGCTGGGATATGGAAGCGACGGCCATTATTGCCGGCACCGATAAACTCGACGCCGCCAAGACGCTTGTGGACTGGTCGGTCACCCTGAAGGCCAACGAAATGTACAACACCGGCTATGCGGTCGTTGCAATGCCAGGGGTCGCCAAGCCGGTTGAGCATTTCCCGGAAGGGCTGACGGACAAAATGATCGAAAATGATTTCGAGTGGGCTGCAAACAACCGCAAGGCCATTTTGACCGAGTGGCAGAAGCGCTACGATTCCAAGTCCGAACCAAAGGGCTGATCGCTCGCATCTCGGCAATGAGCCGGGGGCGCCACTTCGGTGGCGCCCCCGGCAAAATCCAGAGCAGATCAGATATGAGGAAGGGGGAAGAATTCGCCCGGCCTGCGGCGACAAGGGGGACGTGCGCCCGATGAATGCGACCAATGGGCCTGGGCGGCAAAGCTTTCTGCGCATCAGAAATCTTTGGAAAGCGTTTGGAGATTTCTATGCGCTGAAGGATATATCGCTCGATATCGAGGAAGGCGAATTCGTCTGTTTCCTCGGCCCGTCGGGATGCGGCAAGACGACGTTGATCCGGGCCATTGCAGGGCTCGACCTGCAAACCTCCGGCACCGTAGAGCAAGCCGGCCAAGACGTTTCGAACCTGCCGCCGGCGCAGCGCGATTTCGGCATCGTTTTCCAGTCCTACGCGCTGTTCCCCAACCTCACGATTGAGAAAAACATTGCCTACGGGCTCGAAAACACCGGCCACAGCAAGGCCGACGTAAAGGCGCGGGTCAACGAGCTTTTGCAACTGGTGAACCTGACTGACCAGGCCAGGAAATATCCCGCCCAGCTTTCCGGCGGCGAGCAGCAGCGTATTGCCTTGGCGCGCGCCATCGCAACCTCACCCGGCCTGCTGCTGCTCGATGAGCCGCTATCGGCACTCGATGCCAAGGTGCGGGTTTATTTGCGCCATGAGATCAAGGAGCTGCAGCGAAAGCTCGGCGTCACGACGATCATGGTGACCCATGACCAGGAAGAAGCACTGTCGATGGCCGACCGCATCGTGGTGATGAACCATGGCGTGATCGAGCAGATCGGCACGCCCACCGAGATTTATTGTGAACCGGCGACGCTGTTCGTCGCCGATTTCATCGGCGAGATGAACCAGTTCGCCGCGCTCGCCGGCCCCGGTTCGCTCACCATCGGCGCCCGAACGCTGCAATGCGCGCCGCACGGTTTTTCAGATGGCGAGGCAATCATTGCGGCAATCCGCCCTGAGGATATCATTCCGCACGCTGAGGGCGCCCGTTCGGCGGGCGCTCAAGAGGCGACCGGCGCGCGCCAGAACGACATCACGGTTACCATCGACGAGATGGAATTTCTCGGCTCGTTCTGGCGTGCGCGGCTGAGCAGCGATGAGCTTGGCGAGAAGCAACTCATCGCCGATTTTTCGATCAACGCGGCGCGCCGCCTGTCGCTGAGGCAAGGGGGTGTGGTGAGCGTTGAATTGCCGGCCGAGCGGCTGCTGACATACGCCACTGGCGCCGACCGGCCCCCGATAGGCCCCCTGATAGGCATTGAACATGGTTGACGCCGCCATCCCCACAGGCCGTCCGGTGAAGGTCAAGCTGGCCCGCGACGATTTTCTTATGCGCGGATATATGACCGTAATTGCGGTGTATCTCGTGGTCGCCCTGGCGATGCCGCTTTACGCCATGCTCTCCAAGTCGTTCTCGACCTACAGCTTCGACTTGAACGCCTATGAATTCCAGGTCAGCGACGAGGCAGGAATATTCGGCAAACCGGTCACCGCGGCGGCGCTGAACGAGGCAAACGACGCGGTATCGCCGGCGGAGCTGTTGACCAGTGCCGACGGGCGATTGCCGGCAACCAGGTTCTTCCCCGACTTCAGTTTCCGTTCTGCGGTGAAATACCGGATCCGCGGAACGAACGAAAATGCCGTCTTTTTGATCGGATCTGATTTTCAAAAAGGAACCCAATGGCGGGAAGTCGACTCCAACACCTTCCGCCGTGTCATGTTGCGGCCGGCGCGCGCGCAGGGCTTTGAGAACTACATCACCTATTTCTCGACGCCGTCGCTATTCCGCTCCATTCAGAACTCGCTTTTCATCGCAACGCTCAGCACCATCATCACGGTCAGCCTGGCCTTCGGTTTCGCCTATGCGCTGAACCGCAGCCAAATGCGGTTCAAGGGTGCCTTTCGGCTGATTGCGATGGCCCCGATCCTCGTGCCATCGCTGCTTCCGGGCATCGCACTGGTCTATCTGTTCGGCAATCAGGGGATGATCAAGGGACTGCTCCTGGGCGAATCGATCTACGGTCCGATCGGCATTGTCATCGGTTCGGTGTTTTTCACCTTTCCCCATGCGATGATCATCATCATGACCGCGCTGGCCATCTCCGATGCGCGGCTTTACGAGGCGTCGGTGTCGCTCAGGGCGAGCCGCTGGAGGACGTTCTGGACGGTCACCATACCGGGCGCCCGTTACGGCCTGATCTCGGCGGCCTTCGTGGTGTTCAATCTCGTGATAACCGATTTCGGCCTGCCAAAGGTCATCGGCGGCCAATACAATATGCTGGCGGTGGACATCTACAAGCAGGTCATCGGCCAGCAGAATTTCGAGATGGGAGCCGTTGTTTCCGTCGTACTCCTCATTCCCGCGCTGTTTGCCTTCACCATCGACCGGATCGTGCAAAAAAGACAGGT
>Ga0209988_10001693_pt1 | contig 14421 bp, 13 predicted proteins | sample N075metaG_FD_183115 | JGI IMG/M metagenome (GOLD analysis project Ga0209988, IMG submission 183115) | Deep subsurface microbial communities from Kermadec Trench to uncover new lineages of life (NeLLi) - N075 metaG (SPAdes) (version 2) | ecosystem: Environmental > Aquatic > Marine > Ocean trench... | reverse complement strand
AGATCGGGCAGGTCGCCTTCATGCACCCTGATTGTCACCGAAACCGTCTCCCCAATTCCGTCTTCCCAGTCCCGGCCAAGGATAACCGCAACCTGCGTGCTCGCGGATAAATGGTGCCCAGGAGAGGACTCGAACCTCCACGCCCATACGGGCACTAGCACCTGAAGCTAGCGCGTCTGCCAATTCCGCCACCTGGGCCTGAGCGCGGACCAGTTAAGGCGTCGCTATCGGTGTGTCAATCGGCAAGCGGGAACGGGAATGAACGATCCGCGCCGGGGACCGAGATCTTCGCAATCCAGCCCGTTACAAAGCGCGCCCGCCGGAGTTTCGACCGTCAGTCTACGTCGTTTTTCTACTTAGGCGATAGTCGTTATCGGCATGCAATTTCTAGACCGTAGAGCGTAACTACAGGTTCAGACATCACCGGCTTCAGCAGAACGCCGAGGCTAGCGTGATGGCGTGTCGATCCTCTTTGCGTGCGGCAACGGACCGCAATCTATCGCCACCGGACTTCAATCGCCGCCAGGCCCTGAAGGCCGCCGGCCGGTTTGCCGCATACATGACTCCGGCGATGATCGTGCTGTTGAAAGGCACGCCAGCGCAAGCCTGCCACAAACCCGGCCATCAGAATGTTCCGGGGCAAAACTGCTCCCCGACCCCGTAATCCGTGGTGGCAAATGCGGACATTAAAACTGTCGCATTCGGAGAAGGCATCCTTGCCCATAATCCGATGACCGCGGCGCTGTGCGCGCTTAACGGGATCGGCGGGTTCGTTTTGAACGAGCATCTCGCCGGCCGGTCTCTACGGCAGATCGCCGACGATCTGGCCGGGCATTTCGGCAACGAGAAAGTCGATGTCGAACGCGATATCGCGACGATCGAGAGACAATGGCGCGAAGCCAAACTGATTGTCGATGAACAGCCAAGCGGGTTTGGCGAAGCGCCGAGCCAGCCGCCGGCGGCCGACTTCCAGTGCGATATCACAATTGCCTGCAATGGCGCGCCGGTCCGCCTGCGCTGCGAGGAGCCGGTCCTGGCCGGGCTCCTGGAAGCCGTCACCGCGCCGGCCGGGCGTCCTGGCGATGGCGGCCAGGCCGTCGTCGATGTCTTTTACCGCGACGGGGTCTATTCCGGCTGGCTGGATGGGCAGATGCAATGGTCGAGCGACAATCGCGCCCTGGCGCGCCACTGGACCTTGCGTGAGGCCATATCCGCCTCGTTTGCAGCCGCCCCGCCGGCGGCGATATTGCACGCCTCAGGCATATCGCTCGGCGGCGACGGCGTCGTCATGGCGGCGACCAGCGGATCGGGCAAGACAACGCTGGCATGCGGTCTGATCGCTGCCGGCGGCAAGCTGATTTCCGATGATCTTTTGCCGCTCTGCGCTGACGGCGAAGCGCTCGCGCCGCTGCCTTTCGCGCTGAGCGTGAAATCGGGAAGCTGGCCAATTGTCGGCGATCTTTTCCCGGCACTTCACCAGAGCCCCATATTCGGTAACCGGACCTTGCACATTCGCTATTTGTGGCCGGGCGAGGCGCATGGCGAGAAAACTCCCGTCCCGGCCCGGCTGATCGTCCTGCCGCGCTGGGATCGGCAGGCAAGCGCTGCAACAACAGCGCTTTCCCCGAATGAGGCGGTGGCGCTGCTGATTGAGACCGGCACGCGGCTTGGCGACGGCGAAGGCGCGCTGGCGGCCTTTGCCCGCTTTTGCGAAAGGGTTCCGGCCTATGCGATCACCTATCCCGACCTTGGCGCCGGCATCGACCTCGTAAAGGCCCTGCTTATCGACGTGAAAGACCGCGATTGACCGATCATCGGCGGCCCGGCTACCGCGACCCAGTCATCGTGATAAAGTCCGGCTGACGGCATCCTTCCACGCCGCCAGTTTTTCGGAGCGGGTCGCATCGTCCATCGCCGGCTCAAACCGGCGGTCGAGCCGCCAGGCGCGCGAAAAACCCGATTGATCCGGCCAGGCCCCGGCCTTGTGGCCGGCCAGCCAGGCGGCGCCCAGCGCCGTCGTCTGCAGGATCTCCGGCCGGTCGACCGGGGCGTTCAGGATGTCGGCGAGGCGCTGCATGGTCCAGTCGCTGGCGACCATGCCGCCATCGACACGCAGCACCGTATTGGAGGCGCCATCGGACCAGTCGCCGCGCATCGCCTCGATCAGATCGTGGCTCTGAAAACAGACCGCTTCCAGCGCCGCCCGCGCCAGTTCCTCGCGCCCGGTATTGCGGGTCAGGCCGAACAATGCGCCGCGGGCATGGGCGTCCCAATAGGGCGCGCCCAGACCGGTAAAGGCCGGCACCAGAATGACCGTCTGGCCGGGATCGGCGGCCGCGGCCAATTCTCCCGCCTGGGCGGCCTCATCAAGGATGCCGAGACCGTCACGCAGCCACTGCACGGCGGCGCCGGCGATGAAGATCGAACCTTCCAGCGCATAGGTCGTTTTGCCCGCAAGGCGGTAGGCGATGGTCGTCAAAAGACGGTTTTTGGAGGGAATTGCATCGGCGCCGGTATTGAGCAGCGCAAAACAGCCGGTGCCATAGGTCGACTTGACCATGCCGGGCGAAAAACAGGCATTGCCAAGCGTCGCCGCCTGCTGGTCGCCGGCCATGCCGCGCACGGCGATCGCGCCGCCGAAAAGGCCAGGTTCGGTTGTGCCGAAGTCAAAAGCGCAGTCATGGACCGCAGGCAACATGGCGCGCGGAATACGCAACAGATCGAGCAGCGTATCGTCCCAGGCATTGTCGTGGATGTTGTAAAGCAGAGTGCGCGAGGCATTGGTCGCGTCGGTGGCGTGCACGGCGCCGCCGGTCAAATGCCAGAGCAGGAACGAATCGACCGTTCCGAATGCCAGATCACCGCTTTGCGCGGCGGCGCGGGCGCCATCGACATGATCCAGAAGCCAGGCGAGCTTGGTGCCGGAAAAATAGGGATCGAGCAGCAGGCCGGTCTTTTTGGTGACCATCGGCTCGTGACCGGCGGCCTTCAGTTCGGCGCAGAAATCTGCCGTGCGGCGGTCCTGCCAGACAATGGCGCGGTGGATCGCCTTGCCGGTGCGGCGATCCCAGACGATCACCGTCTCGCGCTGGTTGGTGATGCCGATGGCGGCAATGTCGGAAGCAGCCAGTTTCGCTTTGGCCAGGGCTTCACGGGCCGTTTGCAAGGTCGTTCGCCACAGATCGTCGGCATCATGCTCGACCCAGCCGGAGGCGGGAAAATGCTGGGGGAATTCCACCTGGGCGAGGGCGCGGACGGAAAACGTATCGTCGAAGACGATCGCCCGCGACGAGGTGGTGCCCTGGTCGATCGCCAGAATATTGCCGCTCATGCCTGCCCCATCGTTCTTTGACCTCGTGGCGGATTTCCGCCGCCAGGACTGTCGGTTCTGGCGGTCATATTCGTCAAGGCGAAAGGCGGATCAGCCGCACCATCGCGGCAATGCCGAAGGCCGGGCCGAGAGCGAGCAGCGCCAGGAGGCCGGGCCAGCCGATGGCGGCGGCGATGACCGGCGTGACCTGGACGGTGAAAATAGTCAGGGCGAAGCCGAGCGCGGTCTGGAACGTCAGCAGGCTGCCGACCCGGTCGGGCGGCGCGGCGTCGGCGACAAGGGCGGAGAACTGCGCCGAATCCGGCACGATAGCGAGACCCCAAACGAGAATCAGCACAAGTGTCAGCCAGACCGGACCGCCAAAGCTTGCCGCCGTGGCGAGCGCGGCAAGACCGCTGATCGTCATGGCGATAATCGTCACCTGCGCCTTGCCGATGCGGTCGGCAAGCAACCCGGCCGGAACGCAGAACAGGCCGCCCAGGGCAATGGCGAAAAAGGCGGTGAGCTTGGCCAGGTCGGTGGCCGATTGCCCATCCAGCCGGCCGGCATAGGCTGTGGCGGCGGCAACGCCGATCCAGGCCCACATGGCATACAGCTCCCACATATGGCCGAGATAGCCGAGATAGGCGAGACGGATGCGGCGGTCGGTCCAGGCGAGCGCGATATCGGCGGCGCGGAATGCCGGCGCCCGGGCATGATGGGGACCCAGCGCAATGCCAAAGGCGAGATGGCCGCCGAGAGCGGCCAGCGCCGATGTCACCGCAATCCCCATGCGCCAGTCGGTCCCGCCAAACCAGGCGGCCAGATGCGGCGAGGCCGATCCGAGCGTCAGCGCGCCGACGAGAAGGCCGATCAGCAGGCCACGGTCGCGCAGCCCCCACCCAACCGCGATCTTCATGCCGACCGGATAGACGCCGGCCATCAGCGCGCCGGTCGCAACCCGGATGGCGATGGCAATGTCGCCGCCGAGCGGTGCAATGAGCAGACCGGCATTGAGCGCAGCGGCAAGGATGGCCGAAGCGGCAAGAACGCGGCGCGGATCGAAACGGTCGGCGATGCCATAAATGGCGATGAACAGCGCGCCGATGACGAAGCCGGCCTGGACGCCGCTCGACAGCAGGGCCTGCCGGGTCGCCGAAATTGCACCCTCGCGGGCCATGTCGGGCAGCACGGCGGCAGAGGCGAACCACAGGCTCATCACCGCGATCTCGGCCAGGACAAGCAGGGTGATGGAGCGTGTTTTTGGATTCATTGCCACAGCTGATTCTAAGGAGCACTAATCACTGTGGAGCGTTGTGTATAGCGCCGATCCTGCCAAACTTGTAGCGGTAACCGGTCTATTTCCCGACCAGGGCGAAGCGGTCGACATCGAACAGGCCGTAATCGGTGATTTTTAAATGCGGGATCACCGGTAGCGGCAAGAATGCGACCTGCAGGAACGGCTCTGGCAGGGTGCAGCCGAGCGCTGCCGCCGCCTGGCGCAGGTGAACCAGGGCCTGGCGCACCGTTTCAAATGGCTCGGCGCTCATCAGGCCGGCAATCGGCAAGGCCAGCTCCACCCGCACGGCGCCGCCGCTGGCAACGGCAAAGCCGCCACCGATTTCGATCAGGCGGTTGACCGCCACGGCCATGTCGGCGGCATCGAGGCCGATGACGGTGATGTTGTGGCTGTCATGGCCGACCGAGGAGGCGATGGCGCCGCGCTGCAAACCGAATCCGGTGACAAAGCCGCGGCCGATATTGCCGTTCTTGCCGTGCCGTTCGACGACCGCAACTTTGATCGCATCTTGCGTGAGATCAACCTGCGTCAGGCCGTCTTGCGCCGGCAAAGTCATCATAATGCGTTCGGTGATGATGCTGCCCGCAACGACGCCGATCACCGGCGTCTCACCGCTAAAGGCCGGCGTATCGAAGGCCGCCGCTTCGACCGGCCGCGCCTTGACGCTGTCCAGCCCGACCGGCGCTACCGGTTCGCGGGCTTCAAACAGCGCCGCGCCGACCAGCCGGCCCCCGGCAATGACTTTTTCGACGCGGCAGGTATCCAGATCGGACACAAGCGCGATATCGGCCCGCCAACCCGGCGCGACAAGGCCGCGATCGCGCAAGCCGAAGGCCGTTGCACCGGACCAGCTTGCCGCCCGGTAGACATGATGGCGCGGCCGGCCAAGGGCGATCAGGGTGCGGATCATGTGATCGATATGGCCTTGCTCGGCGATGTCGAGCGGATTGCGGTCGTCGGTGCACAGGGCCATGAAGGGGGAAGTGTTTTCATCGAGCAGTTCGGCGAGCGCGTCGAGATCCTTGCAAACAGACCCCTCGCGGATCAGGACAATCATGCCCTTGGCGAGCTTTTCGCGGGCCTCTTCAACGCTCGTCGCCTCATGGTCGGTGCGGATGCCAGCCGCCAGATAGCCGTTGAGATCGCGCCCCGAGACAAGCGGGGCGTGTCCGTCGATATGGCTGCCTTGAAAGGCGGCGAGCTTGGCAAGGACAATGGGATCGCCGGCCAGAACACCGGGGAAATTCATGACTTCGGCCAGGCCGATCACCTTCGGATGGTCGGAAAAGGGCGTCAGGTCATCGACTGCCAGCGCCGCGCCGGAGGTCTCAAAGGCAGTCGCCGGTACGCAGGACGACAGATTGACGCGCAGATCCATTACCATGCGCTCGGCGCAATCCAGGAAATAGCGGATGCCGGCGGCGCCCAGAACATTGGCGATTTCGTGCGGGTCACAGATCGCCGTCGTAACCCCGTGCGGCAGGACGCAGCGGTCGAATTCCAGCGGCGCTACAAGCGAGGATTCGACATGAAGGTGGGTATCGATGAAGCCAGGGACGGCAAAAAGCCCGGCGCCGTCGATCACGCTCTCGCCATCATAAGATTCATGGGTGCCGACAATGCGATCGCCGACAATGGCGATGTCGGTGCGCGCAAGATCGCCGCTGATGACGTCGAGAAGGCGGACGTCCCTGATGACCAGATCGGCGGGCCTGGCGCCCGCTCCGGCGGCGATACAGCGGGAGAGAAATGCGGTTTTGCTCATTTCAAGGTCCGGACTTATTGTCAGGATCATTTCGGGTTTTCAGTTGGCGAGGCGGGCTGGCGTTGCAGTGGTCCCATTGTGACAGGGTGCAGCGGCTCTTGTTTCGCATCGCCAGTTCAAAATACAATCGCCTGCGCGCCTGGACGTGCCCGATACCGCGCATGGTTCATGAGGGAATGCAAGATGGCCACGGTACGGCAAATCCTCGATGCAAAAGGCCACGATGTGGCGACGATCGGCCCGGGCGGCACCGTCTACGACGCTATTCGAAAAATGGCGGACGAGAATATCGGATCGCTGGTGGTCATGGATGGCGAGAAGATCGTCGGCATCGTTACGGAGCGGGATTACGCCCGAAACGTTTTTCTGAAAGGCAAGGCGTCACCGACCACGATGATCAAGGACATCATGTCGGTACGCGTCGTCTGCGCCTGGCCGGAGCAGTCCGTGGAGGAATGCATGGCGGTGATGACGGACAAGGCCGTGCGTCATCTGCCGGTACTGGAAAACAAGCGCCTGGTCGGGCTTGTCTCGATCGGCGATCTGGTCAAAAGCATCATCGGCGACCAGAAATTCATCATCGAGCAGCTCGAACGATATATCGGCGGCTGAAGTATTATACCAAAGGAAGTAGGTTTTGACCCATTTGACCGGTTTTTCGCCTCTGCCGGCTAGGCATGCTTTACGCCGTGGTCTGGTTGACCACAAGGGAGGCATAACGACGTCCGGCGGCCGCGAAAAACCGGCCTTCGGTGGGCCAAATCCGCCCATCGGCGTCGTTGCCGTGCTTGCCCGATACCAGCATCGCGCCGCGCACCGCGCCTAGCCGAATGAGCGGATTTGACTCCATCAAATGGGTCAAACCCTACTTCCTTTGGTATTACAGGGATCGCAAGGATAATCTTATGGACAAGGAACGGTTCGAGAAGGGGCTGGCGGTCCGCAAAACAGTCCTGGGCGCGATGCATGTCGAGAAAATGTTTGCCGAGGCCGACGACTTCACGCTGCCGTTTCAGGAAATGCTGACGGAATATTGCTGGGGGTTCGGCTGGAGCGATGAACGCCTGGACGCCTGGACGCGCTCACTGATGAACCTGACAATGATTGCCGCGCTCAACCGGATGCACGAATGGGAGTTGCATCTGAACGGGGCGATCAACAATGGCGTCAGCAAGGGCGAGATCCAGGCGGTCATTCACCAGATCGCCATTTATTGCGGCGCGCCGGCGGCAATGACCTGCTTCCGGATCGCCAAGCGCGTGCTTGACGAAAAAAGCGGCTGATGCCGAAATTTGGTGTCAACGGTTTGTCCGGAAACTGGCCCAAGTTCGTGAATTAGATCGTTTAAACAGCGTAACCGAGCCGGTTGCCTCACGCGCAATCCGGGCGATCGGCAGGGCTTTTTCTTCATCGAAGATCGCCGTATCCGGCCGCGGCAGCTTCTTCATCAAGATCCGTCCGGTAACCGCATTATAGCGGATACTGCGAGCCCGGTTGCCACGCAGGTCGGCGGCAAGGATCGGCAGCCCTTCCGCTTCAAGATAGCTTTCCACGAAATCGGCGTTTCTGTCGCCAATCCGTGTTTGGCTTTCGAACATGTTTCCGCCGCCGAAAACCTTGATTTCCAAACGCGCCCGGACACCGCCGCGCGCAATGATATGATTGATCAGCCGCTCGATTGAATAGCTGCCATAGCGCATGGCGAAGCTGTAAACCTCGCTCTTTCCGTCATGGCTTGCGGGCAGGACGAAATGGTTCATGCCGCCGCAAAGGATGACCGGATCGCGAACGCATACCGCAACGCACGATCCCAATGTGGTCGTCAGCGTCACGGCGCGATCGGAGGAGACCCTGTACCGGCCCTGCGAGACGCGAATGATGCGGCCCTTGTCGCCCGCCATCTGTTTGGGGATATCCGTTCGCTCGGTTCCGGCTTGACCTCTCATTGGAACGGAACTCTAGGCGCTCATTCTGGCAGGTTTACCGGATGCGGCGGATCTTGCCCCGTTGATGATGAACCCGGCGATTTTGTCCAGCGGCAGTTCCACATCAGCTGCCTCTATGACGACCGCCGCTCTTGGCATTCCGTAAATCAGTGAGGTCGCCTCATTCTGGCAGATTGTCATGGCTCCCGCATTGCGCATCTTCAACAGGCCTTTGGCGCCATCCTTGCCCATGCCGGTTAAAAGAATACCGGTTGCGGCGGCGCCGACACATTCGGCAACGGACGAAAAAAGCGCGTCCACCGACGGCCGGTGCCCACCCACGGGCGGACTATCGACCAGCCGCGTTAAAAAATGCCCTCCGGAGCGCGCCAGAATCAGATGCTGACCGGGTGGCGCCAGATAGGCATGGCCGGGCATGATACGCTTACCGTTGGTCGCAACGGTGACCGACAAGGCGGTCGAAATATCAAGGCGCTGGGCGAACCGCTCGACGAAGACGCCAGAGATATGCTGGGTAATCAGGATCGGGGGAGCATCGGCCGGCAGGTCGCTCAATATGTCCGTCAGGGCATAGACACCGCCGGTGGACGCCCCGATCGCGACCACACGCCTGGCGGCGCGAGTTCGAAGACCGGACAATTTTTTTCGCAACGGCTTTGTCCGCGCCGGCCGGTGCCGCGGATGGAACGAGGCGGCAGCAGCAGCCTTGACCTTGCCGATCAACTCATCGCGCATGGCGAAAAGGCCGCCTTTGACATCGAGGGTCGGCTTGGTGGCGAAATCGATGGCCCCCAGTTCCAATGCTTTCAGTGCTACGTCCGAGCCCTTTTCAGCAAAGGCTGAAACCACCAGGACCGGCATCGGCCTCAGCCGCATGATCTTTTCCAGAAAGTCCAATCCGTTCAACTTCGGCATTTCGATATCAAGGGTGATCAGGTCCGGGTTGAATTCCTTGATCTTCTTGCGTGCAATCAGCGGGTCCGATGCCGTCGCCACGACATCGATCTGGGGATCGGAGGAAAGGATCTCGCTCATAACCTTCCGCATCAGGGCGGAATCGTCGACGACAAGGACCCGGATCATTGGATGTGCCTACCGGTTGTTCTTGCTGGCGTGGCCATCTTCAGCGCACCCGCTGATAGATGCTTTGGCCGGCAATCTTGAAGCGGTCGCTGACCCGGTAGAGGGATTCTGAATGGCCGATATATAGCAAGCCGCCGATCCGGATCCGGTCGGCAAAGCGGTCAAACAATTCGCGCTGGGTGTCCTTGCTGAAATAGATCACCACGTTGCGGCAAAATACGATGTCGAACAACCCTGTCATCGGCCACGGATCAAGCAGGTTCAATGGCTTGAAAGTGACGAGTGCGCGCAGCATTTTAGACATGCTGAAGTGCGTCTTGTCCGCCCGCATGGTGCGGACATATCTGGATCGCATGGCGGCGGGAATGCCCTTTAAATCGCGGATATCGTAAACTCCCGCAGCTCCCTTCTTCAAAATCTCGGTGTCAATGTCGGTAGCCAGAATCCGCGCGTCCCAGTGATTAAAGTCAGGCATCGAATCGACAAGCGTCATGGCGATCGAATAGGGTTCCTCGCCCGACGAACATCCTGCCGACCATATTCGCAAGCGGCGCTTCGCCGCGGCATTTGCCTGCGCCCGCAGCCTCGGCAGGGCGATTTTCGCCATATGGCCGAAATGATGAGGCTCGCGGAAGAAATCCGTCTTGTTGGTCGTCAAAGCGTTGATCAAAGGCTGGATTTCCCGTTCACCATAGGGCCCGGTCAGGATTGCGCAATATTCACTGACCGTGCTCAGGCCCAGCTCCCTCAAACGCTTTGAGACGCGCCGGAACACCATATTGCGCTTGAAGTCGGCGATCACGATCCCGGCGCGAGCGCGGGCGATCTCGCGAACAAGGTCGAAATCCTCTTGGGAAATCGGCGCCTGCCAGCCCGAAGCGCCAGGGTGGGGGGGAAAATTCCCGCCACCGCCGTGTCCATCCTTTTGGGCTGCCGCCTCTTGTGCAATCGGGACTTGCGCAGCCGTGTCCTGCATGGCTTGGGCCTGACCGGTTGACGATCAAAATTCCTGCCAGTCCTCGTCGCTGTGCATAGCCGCCGCTGCGACGGTCCGGCCGGAGGCGGCGATCTTGCGGGCCAGCGTTCTTTGCTGCTCGGCAACCGGGTTCGGGATTACGCTTCGCGGCTGGAATTCCTCCGCCACGGCTGTTGGCGCCTTCGGTGTCACCGGCGCCTGCGGCGTTACCGGCGCCTGGGCTACCTGTCTTGTCTTGAAGAAGCCGACCGCCTGGCGCAGGTCTTCGATCTGCTCCTGCGCCGAATTCAGCGCCGCTGTCGTCTCTTCCACCAGCGCAGCGTTCTGCTGGGTCATCTCGTCCATATTGGTGACAGCGTTGGAGACCTGGTCGATGCCGGCCGACTGTTCCTGGCTGGCGGCGGCGATCTCGGAGACGAAATCGGCGACCTTCTTGACCGAGGTGACGATTTCGCCAAGCGAATCGCCCGCCTTGTTGACCAGTTCGACGCCCGCCTTGACCTGATTGTCGGAATTGGCGATCAGCTCCTTGATGTCCTTGGACGCCGTGGCGGCGCGCTGCGCCAAGGCGCGGACCTCGTTGGCGACCACCGCAAAACCCTTGCCCGCCTCGCCGGCGCGGGCCGCCTCAACGGAAGCATTCAGCGCCAAAAGGTTGGTCTGGAAGGCGATCTCCTGAATGAGCCCGACAATGTCGGTGATCCGGCGCGAGGATTCCTCGATCTTGCCCATCGCCGAGACGGCCTTGTCGGCAACCTCGCCGCCGGAAACGGCGGCGTCGCGCGCCGCCATGGAAACCTGATTGGCCTCCTGGGCGTTTTCGGCGTTCTGGCGCACCGTCGTCGACAATTCCTCCATCGAGGCCGTCGTCTCTTCCAGAGAAGAAGCCTGATGCTCGGTGCGGGCCGATAAATCGGTGATGCCGGCGGCGATTTCCCGCGTCGCGCCGCGCACCGCGCCGGTCACCGAGGAGATGCGTCCCGCAATCGCCTCGATCTGATCGGCCATGGTGTTGGTGTCTTCCTTCAGCCGGGCGAACGCGCCCTTGTATTCGCCCTCCATGCGCTGCGTCAGATCGCCTTGGGCCATGGCGGAGACCACCTCGACCGTCTCCGACAGTCCGCGATCGACCAAGTCCAGGAGCATGTTCATGCCCTCACTGAGGTTCCGAGTGACCCCCTGCGCCGCAGTCGTATCGACCCGTTTGGAGAAGTCGCCGCGAACCGCCGCCTGGACCGTGGCGTCGATTTCGACCTGGATCTTGGCGTCGATTTCAGCCTGCGCGAGTCTTTCCTGTTCTCTTTGCTGTTCAAGTTTGGCGGCCTCTTTTTCGCTGGCCATTTTCGCGTTTGCGAGCATGGCGTCACGGAATCTGTCCATCGACTGGCGCACACTATCCAGCTCCCGCAGCCGGGCCGGAGCCATGCGAACGTCAGTCTTGCCGAGGCTCAGCTCATCGAGAATCTCTGTGGCCTCGACCAGGCGCAGGATCAGGTGCCGACGCCCGAGCCAGGCGATGAGGAAGGTTATCACCACCAGGAAGCCCAGGGCGGTAAGAGCCGTCTTCTTGATCTCGGTGGCCGAACGGCTGATCGCCTCGACACTTTCCACGGCGATGTTAGCTGCGCCGGTCGAAATCGTTTCACTAAGCGCAGAGAACTGGGCAATGGCGACGTCGCTCTGCCGCACTGCGCTGTCCTGCTTGTCCAGCGCGTTACGGCGCATGTCGAATATTACCGCCAAGGTCGTAAATTCCTCGATCAGCGGCGAGAGGTATTCGTAGTCCCCGGTGCTCGGCAGATTGTTAACCAGAAAATTCAGGCGGCTCAGGTTGGCGCCGAATTTCTCGGCGCTGATCGAAAGTTCCAATCGATCGGTGCGGGCGGCGGCGGCGGTCAGCATCGCGCGGCTATCGCGGACGGTGGTCAGCAATTTCTGAGTGACCGCATTGATCTTCGCGAGTTCGTTGAGATTGCGGGCGATTAAAGGCAGATCGTCCCATTCCGCCTCGTTCAGTTCCTCGATCAGTTCTTCCAGCTGGGAGGCGCTGTCATCGGCGATCGAGGCGAGGTTATCGTCGATTTCCTTGATGATCTTGGTCGCGCGGACCAGCTCTGTCTCGACCTCCGCCACGAGCCTCTCCGAGCTGTCGGCGTTGGCCACCGCAGCGGTGATGGCGGCGAGGGCGGTTTTGATCGACTGTCCTGCACCGGCGCCGCGGCTCTTCAGTGCGGCGGCGATGGTCACGGCTTGTGCCAGGATTTGCGCCCGGGCCTCGGCCGTGGGCGCGGCGACGATTTGGGCGGCGAAGCGAGTCAGGCTTTCCGTCGCCAGCGCGCGGCGGTTTTGCGAGATCGATTGCGGAATGACCACGCTGCTGGTCTCGTTCGCGCGTTTCTCGATTCCGGCCAGCTTGGTTCCGATCATTAGCGCCACACCGCCGACCAAAAGACCGACCAGCAGGAAAATGAGGCCAGCGGCGCGGGACAGGCCAATGGTTCTGTGGTCTGTGGTTTTTTCAGTCTTAACCGGCATTGGAACCTACCTTTACCGCCAGGCGCGGTTCTGGCGCATGGTGTCTAAACGGAACGCGGAACAAGAAGGAGAGCGGCCCGGGACCATCCATTCCCGGGCCGAATTGTTGCTACGAACCGGAGCGATAGGTCCGTAGGGTCAGGACTTCCGATACACTGTGCTTGCGGCCGTCGACATTGTTGAAGGCCGCCACGGCGATTTCGATCGAGCCCGAAGCGGGAATCACCGCATCGTCGCTGTGGCCGGTGTCCAGGTCGCGAGCCATCTCCAGGTACCAGCGCCCATCGCGCCAGACGCCTTTGGCCTGAACGTCGGCAATGCTTCCGGTCGGGGTCAGGTTGACTTCATAGCGGGGCATTATGTCGTCCTGCTTGACGTCGTACTTGACCGGCTTATAGAGACGGTCGCCCTCGTCGCTGGTCCGCGCAAGGTAGACCACGCCGCCGCTTGGTGTCGGCCATTCCTTGGCCTTTTCGAAAGGCGTTTTCGAGACTTTCCACATTTTGTCATGGGCGATGCCGGCGGGATTGGAGCGCGAAGCCTTCCAGTGCCAGACATCGGCCTCGAAAGGGCTGCCGTCGATCTTATTTGCGGAAAAGGTGCCCGACATCCGCAGTGACAGGGCGAAGCGGTCTTCCTTCTGCTTGTCCTTCTTGTATTCGCCGGCGGCTGCGTTCCACTTGTAGGGCTTGTGCAGGATGTTCTCGCTGGAATCGTACCAGATTGCCAGAACGTAGATCCTGCCGTCCTTTATGGCGGCCCGCATCTCAACGGAATCGACACCGCCCCTGCCGCTCAGGGGGACCGTAATGCCGGCGATGCCGTCCCAGTCCGCGGTGTTGCCGTCGATGGTAATTTCCTGGGTCGTCGTGACCGCCGTGAGAACTTGGGCCGCATTGGCACTCGCGCCGAAGCCGCACAGACTGGTTGCGGCGGCCAGGGCCATGAATTTTTTGAGAGTTGTCATGAATCTGTTCCTGAAGGTGAGTTGTTTTCCAACCGTGGCGAGCCTGTGGCATAGCCCCTAGCGCGCAAGGTTTCTGGTAAAGCGTTATACGGAATAACTATGAAGCAACTCTCTAATTGGTTCGTTATGGAAGTATTTCAGATCCTCCAGGTGTTTTCAACCAGTAATTGTAGATCTTGCAACTATTGCTGTCGGTGGCGAGCAAGTCCTCAGCCCATCTTGCTTGATTCCGATATCGCAGCCTTTGATCAGTGCACCGAAATCTCGTCGATAACCCGGTCCAGCGCGATCAGCGCCACCATCCGGTCTTCTTTGGTTATCAGACCATCGAGGTAGCGGACACGCGATCCCACATCCGTTTCCGGAATTGCTGCGATGTCATCGGCGGATACGCTGAGAATGTCGGAGACGCTGTCGACGAGGAGGCCGTTGAGCCGGTCCTCAATCGCCACAATCACCACGACATGGGATTTTGTCGGTTCGGTTTCACCCAGGCCGAAGCGGATTCTGAGATCGACAATGGGGACACTACTGCCGCG
>Ga0209988_10001691_pt1 | contig 14424 bp, 9 predicted proteins | sample N075metaG_FD_183115 | JGI IMG/M metagenome (GOLD analysis project Ga0209988, IMG submission 183115) | Deep subsurface microbial communities from Kermadec Trench to uncover new lineages of life (NeLLi) - N075 metaG (SPAdes) (version 2) | ecosystem: Environmental > Aquatic > Marine > Ocean trench... | reverse complement strand
ACGGTGCAAAACTATGGCACTGACAACGCCGTAGAAGTCGAGCTCTTCGATCAGATTCCCGCGAACACGACCTACGTCGCGGGCAGCACGACTTTAAATGGCGCGGTCCTTGCCGATTCCAATACGGGTGGTACGCCACTAAGCGATGGCATTCTCATTAATGCACCGCAAGACACAACTCCCGGCGTAATGAATGCAGCGGTTGCCGACAACGTCGCAACGATTACCTTCGACGTCGTGGTTTACCCGGATACGCCTGACGGGACCATCATTTCGAACCAGGCATTCCTGAACGCACTTCCATACGGAATCGCGGACCAACCGTCTGACGACCCGCGCACACCTGTCGTCGATGACCCGACAATGGACGTTGTTGGTAACTACCCAATTTTGTTCGCCGAAAAGTCAGCAGCACTGGAAATCGACAACGGCTCGCCGGGCATCGTCGACCCCGGCGACGTCCTGCGCTACACGATAACGATCTACAACAACGGTGCCGTGCCGGCGACACTGGTCGAATTGCTGGACACCGTGCCTGTGGATACCACATACGTTGCCGACTCGGTCACGCTAAACGGTCTGCCCGTGGGTCAGCCGGACGCGGGCGTATTCCCGCTAGAGGCACGTATACCGGTGAGCTCGGCGGATTTGACTCCGCCATTGCCAGGCGTCGGTGAAGGTGTGTTGTCACCAGGGCAGTCAGCGGTTGTCACGTTCGACATGCAGGTCAATGCAGCGGTACCGACAGGCACATTGATTACCAATCAGGCAACCGTCTACAGCGACGAGATGCCGAATCTACTCACGGACGGCGATGGCAATCCGTCGACGGGACCTGAGCCGACCGTCGTAGTCGTTGGTGATGCGCAGCAACTCACGATCATCAAGGAATTGGCCGTTGTCGATGGCGGTCCTGCGATAGCCGGCGCGACGCTCGAGTACACGGTGACTGTGCAGAACATCGGCGCCGTGCCGGCGCTCTATGTTGCGTTCACTGACGACCTGGATGAGACGAATCCGGGCTACCTGACCTACGTCGATCAATCGGCGACCATGAACGGTCTTACGGGTGGGATTAGTTTTGCCGGCACGACGCTGACGGCGGACTATTTTACGAATTACGGTCCGCTCGACCCTGGCGAGACCATCATTTTGCGCTTCCGGGCGATTATCAATCCGAACCTGGCCGACGGCACGCCTGTTACAAACATTGCGCGCGTCTATTGGAACGATCCACTGGTGTTTGCCGAGGCGATGGTCACGATCGACGTTGGTGGTGTGCCCGGTAGCGGCATGATCAACGGCGAAATCTGGCACGACTCGGACTACGACAATACGCCGGATGGGGTCGAGCGTCCGCTTGAGGGCTGGACTGTCCGTCTGCTGCGCGACGATCAACCATTCCGCTCGACGATGACCGACATTGATGGCAACTACATCCTTGTTGGCGTGCCACCGAATTATCTGACCAATGAGTTGTACTCGCTCGTATTCAGCGCGCCTGGCGCAGGCGCAAGAACGGCATTGCTGGGTTACACCGATTCTGATTTCACGGATGGCCTGCAACGAATCGATGACATCAATGTGCAGGGCGGCAGTAACCTGCGCGATTTGAATCTTCCCGTTGATCCCAACGGCGAGGTGTATGACTCAGTCACACGCGCGCCGATCCTCGGCGCTGTTGTCACGCTGCTCGATGCACGTCGTGGGACCGCAATACCGAGCAGCTGTTTCGACGATCCGGCGCAACAAAACCAGGTCACGGTCGCGAACGGCTATTACAAGTTTGATCTGAATTTCTCTGACCCACTGTGCCCAAGTGGCGCCAACTACGCGATACAGATCCTGCCGCCGGGCAGTAATTATATTGGCGGCGTGTCAGAACTGATTCCGCCGGCCACCGATATGGCGAGCCTGCCGTTTAATGTGCCTTCCTGTGCCGGCGCGATTGACGATGCGATTCTGGCAACGAGTCAGCATTGTGAGATCCAGCCGTCTGAATTTGCTCCACTGACATCGCAACCGGCGAGGAGTGCGGGCACCGTTTACCATTCGCATCTGATATTCAACAGCAGCCGGCAACCCGGCTCCGGGCAAATATTCAATAACCATATCCCTCTGGATCCGCTGCTTGGCGGTGCCGTAGCGATCACCAAATCAACACCGATGCTGAATGTGACGCGTGGCCAGATGGTGCCGTACATCATTACCGTCGCAAATTCCTTCGGTGCCGATTTACAGGATGTAACGATCGTCGATAGTTTCCCGGCCGGCTTCCGCTACGTGAAAGGGTCTGCACGCTTTGACGATGTGGCTACGGAGCCAGACGTGTTCGGACGAGAGCTGCACTGGTCCAACCTGTTGCTGCTGAGTAACGGCGAACACACGATAAAATTACTACTGGCTGTAGGTTCGGGTGTCAGCGAAGGCGAATACACCAACCGGGCACAGGCGATCAATGCGCTCACGAACAATGCCATGTCGGCGGTTGCGGCCGCGACTGTTCGCCTCGTGCCGGACCCAACCTTCGACTGTACCGATGTCACCGGCAAGGTGTTCGATGACACGAACCGCAATGGTTACCAGGACGCGGGCGAGCTCGGCTTGCCAGGTGTGCGTCTGGTCACAGCCACTGGACTTGCGGCCACGACCGATAACTACGGCCGCTACCACATTACCTGCGCAATCGTCCCGAACGAGAGCCGCGGCAGTAATTTCGTCCTGAAAATGGATGACCGGACATTACCGAGTGGCTTCCGCGCTTCCACGCGCGAAGTTCAGGTTAAGCGCGCGACGCGAGGTAAGGCACTGCGTATCAATTTCGCTGGCTCGATCCACCGCGTCGTCGGACTCGACATTGCCGATGCGGCTTTCGAGCCTGGCACTGTCGAGCTGCGCATGCAATGGCGACCGCGAATAAAGCTGCTGCTCGATGAACTGCAAAAAGGGCCGGCTGTATTGCGATTGTCCTATCTGGCCGACGTCGAAGAAAAAGCACTGGTCAAGCGCCGCCTCGATACGCTCAAGGGCGAAATCATGAGCGCCTGGACGGACCTCAATTGCTGCTACCAGCTTGAGATTGAACCTATAGTTTTCTGGCGGCTGGGTGGACCGCCCGACACGGCCAGGCGACCAGCAGGTGACCGTGATGAGTAGCGTGAAGCGGCTAATGCTGGCGAGCGTCGTACTCATTGCTTTCCCGGCAATGGCCGCCAAAGTCGATGAAAAATCCATTGGCGAAGCGGTCGAACGACATCTGGCAAGTGACGAAGCCATGACGCAATGGGTACAGGATCCGGAGCGTATTAACACGGAAGAAGGCGATACGCTGGAAATGCGCGAATCCGTTGGCGACGAACTCGAAACGATCAAGCTCAGTAATTTGGTGCCACCAATCCATTTCGAATCCGGTATCGCACAAATTCCGGAATCGACAGTCGGCTCCCTGGCAGAAATCCTTGGCCGTATGCGTGACCGGACGAATGTGCGGCTGCATCTTATTGGTCATGCAGACAGTCGGCCGTTGTCGGCCCGCCTGGCCGAGATTTATGGTGACAATGCCGGCCTCTCGCGCGAGCGTGCGGGCCAGGTTGCGGAACATTTCCAAACGACGCTGTCACTTCCGCCGGAAGCCATATCTTACGAGTGGGCAGGTGAGACACGACCGATCGGATCGAATCTGACTGCAGAGGGCCAGGCACTTAATCGACGTGTCGAGGTTGAAGTCTGGTACGACGAGGTGCGCGAGAAGGTTACCCTGGAAGAATTCCTCGTGCCGCACCAGATCGCGCAGGTCAAGATCTGTCGTATGGAAACGGTTTGCAAACTGCGTTACATCGATGGCCACGCTCGACGTGCGAGAGTGCGGAACTTGATCGCACCACTCGGCTACAGCGATGAGGGAATTGATGTTAGCGACGAGTTCATCGAAATCGTGCGGCAAGGTTTCCAGAACCTGGGTAACAAGGATAATGTCGTTGTCAGGTTCGTAGGCTTCACTGACGATGCGCCGCTTGCCGGACGTACGGAACGAATTTACGGGGACCACGTTGGCCTGTCCAAGGCTCGGGCACGGCGTGTTGCGCTGGCCGTGCAGGATGAATTGCAGTTGCCGACCGCGATGATCGAAAGCGACGGTGAGGGCGCCGCAAGACCGCTCGGTTCCAACCAGACCGATCGTGGACGGGCACTGAATCGCCGCGTCGAAGTTGAGTTCTGGTACGACGATCCGTTGCAGGAGTTACCGGATGAGCCGCAACTGTGTCCTGAGTCCGCAGGTGCCGTGCTGGTTACAAAAACCTACGACCCACCCTGGGGTCAGATTAGCGATATCTACTTTACTGACGGACAGCCGGTCGTGCCTTCGGGCTATACCGATGTGCTGGCGCGCGCACTCTCTGACGTTGCAGACAAAACCAATCCGAGACTGCGTTTCGTCGGTTTTACGCGTAACGAACGCCTGCAACGTCGTACCGCCAGTGTTTACGGGGATGACATAGGTCTATCGGCGTCGCGCGCGCGCCGTGCGATGGAACAGGTTGCTGCACAGATGCAGCTTGATGACACGAGTACCGAGTTTGAAGGGCGCGGTTATGTGCATTCGAGTGACGTCGTCAATACAGGATTTACACAGGGTGAGACATCGCATGTATCCGTTCAGGTCGTCTATGACGAGCTCGCGGTCTTCGACAATTATGATGGCGTTGACATTACGCGTATTACGCGCGAGCTGACGCCGGAAAATCCCCTGGGCTTAAACCTGATGCGGATCACCGTCGATGGCGAGCCGATCGATGATCCAAAACGCAGCTCATCTGATATCCAGCGTTGTACGGACGTCGCCTTCGAGGAGGCCGACATTCAATTCGGTTTCGACAATTTGCGCTCCGCACCCAGGCTCAGTGTTGCTGCGAACCCGTCGAGAATCGCAGTCTCCCGAATCATCAACTTCGAGACCCATGTATCGCCGGTCAATTTCAGGATGTACACCAACTATTCGCACTTTATTGAGCGTGCGGAGGTTCGCGTCTTCTACAACGGCCAGTCTGTCGAGTCGGACCCGCTGGATATTATCCCCATTGAAAAAGACGGCGTTGCCAAATGGGTGCCACCTGCTGCGTGGTTCAAAGGGCCGGTGCAGGAACTGGCCTACGTGCTTCGCGCATATGGTTCGGACGGCAATTTCGATGAGACACATCCGCGGCCGCTTTGGGTCACCTATGACACGGTTGCGCTAACTGACGATGGTGAGGACGCGGAACAGATTGAGTCAGATTCAGAATTATTCATGGCCTACGGTGAGAACGGCCTGATCACACACAATATCGGGCTCGGCAGCGGTACTGTCAGTGTCCGTGGCAATGACATTCCGAAGGGCCACAAGGTATGGGTTGCCGGTCGGTCTGTTCCGGTCGACGAAGGCGGCAGTTTCGTGACTGAGGAAATTCTGCCGGAAGGTACACACACGGTCGAGGTCTCGGTATTGGACGAGGACGGCAATGGGGAGCTGTATCTTCGCGACCTCGAGTTCAAGACCAACGACTGGTTCTACGTCGGCATGGCAGATCTTACTTTTGCGCACGGCAAAACCAGCGGTCCGATGGAGTTATTGCAGGGCAGCAATCCGGATCAGGACCTTAACTCAAGTGCGTTCGGTCGCCTGGCATTCTTCGTCGACGGGAAATTCGGCGATCACTGGCGGCTGAGAGCCAGTGTCGACACACGTGAAGGCGCGCTTGGCGACATTTTCAGCAACATCATGGATAAATCGCCCAACGCCTTATTCCGGCGCATTGATCCGGACTATCACTACCCGACCTTCGGCGACGACAGCACGGTCACGGAAGTGGCGCCGACGATGGGCAAGTTCTATGTCCGACTAAGCCAGGACGACAATTTCGGCCAATTCGGTAATTTCAAGATCGGCTATATGAACAATGAACTGGCGCGCGTGGATCGTGGTTTGTACGGCGCAAACCTGCATTACCAGTCGGACAACACGACCGCATTCGGTGACCTGAAATTCGCCGTTGACGCATTCGCTGCGGAGCCCGGTACTATTCCGAGTCGCGAAGAATTCCGCGGCACGGGCGGCTCTCTGTACTTCCTTCGTCGACAAGACATTCTTGCCGGCTCGGAGCGCGTGCGCATTGAAATTCGCGACAAGGCGTCGGGCATTGTCACCGGAACACTGAATCTTACCCCGGTGATCGATTACGACATTGACTTCCTGCAGGGCCGAATCGTGTTGACGCAACCGCTTGCATCGACGGCCGACGACAACCTCCTGGTGCGAAGCAATGCGCTGAGCGGTGATGAGGCCTACCTCGTTGTACGCTACGAATACACGCCAGGTTTCGGCGATGTTGATGCCGTAGCCGTCGGTGGGCAAGCGCACTACTGGTTCGGTGACTATGTCAGAATCGGTGCGACTACAAACTCAAATGAACAGGATGGCAACGATAGCGGCGTCGATGCAGCGGACCTCACCCTGCGATTTGCGGCGCAATCCTGGCTGAAAGTGCAGCAGGCGACTAGCACGGGACTCGTGTCCCTGTCGGAGTTTTCGAACGATGGCGGATTTGAGTTCATTTCCTACGACCCATTGTCTTTCGTTAATGCCGAGGCCGACGCGAATCGCTTTGACCTGAGCCTGTCATCCAACGACCTGTTGAACTTTGGTGATGCTCAGCTGACCTACTACGTCCAGGACGTTGAGGCCGGATTCTCCGCGCCTGGTATGAACACGCTGACGGATACGAAGAATTTCGGCGGCACTTTCGTAATGCCGCTCTTCGGACGCCTGTCGATTGGCGCCAAGGTCGACAACCTCGTTCAGGACCAGGGTCTTGAGACAAACGCGCAGGAAATAAATATCGCTTTCCAGGCGAGCTATCATTGGGATGTGAGCGCTGGCTATCGTACGGATGAGCGTATCGACCGCTCGCCGGTTGTCGCATTGACTCAAGAGCAGGGCGAACGCGTCGATGCTGTGCTACAGATTGGTTACGATTCAAAAGATACGTGGAGTGCCTACGCGTTCTCGCAGGATACCGTGTCGACAACGGGCAATCGCAGCAGCAATGCACGTATCGGTTTCGGTGGATCCTATCGCGTTACCGAGCGCCTGATGATAGACGCAGAGGTATCGGACGGTGATCTTGGCGAGGGCGGCCGAATCGGGACGAACTACTTACACTCAGATCGTACCAGCATGTATCTCAACTATGCGCTTGAGAACGAGCGCACTGACAATGGTCTGCGATCTGGTCGTGGTGCGGAAGGCAATTTGATCGCAGGCGTTAAAACACGCATCGGCGATAGCACGAGTATATTTCACGAGGAACGTTACCAGCACAACGAAACGATGACCGGATTAACGCACGCGACGGGAATCAGTTTTGCACCCACACAAAAATGGAACTTCGGGATCAATACGGACATCGGCACATTAAGTAATTTTCAGACCGGCGCAGAAACGCAACGCTTCGCGGGCGGATTTCAGATTGGCTTCGGCTCCGAGGCCTTGCAGATTTCAAGCGGTGTTGAGTATCGGAACGATGATGCCGAGCAAATTGACCTGACGCGGACGGAGCGTACGACCTGGCTGTTTCGAAATACATTCAAGTACCAGCTCAATCCCGGTGCGCGCTTCCTCGGAAAACTGAATTACTCAAAGAGCGAAAGCTCACTCGGCACATTCTACGATGGCGGCTATACCGAAGCCGTGTTTGGCTACGCGTATCGTCCGGTTGAGCACGATCGGGTCAACATGCTGGCGAAGTACACCTATTTTTATAATGTACCGACGACCGGACAGCTGACACCACAGAATATGGCGGCGTTCTTTATTCAGAAAAGCCATATCGCCTCAGTCGATGTGACCTACGATCTGACGCCCACATTCTCGATTGGCGGAAAATACGCCTACCGTCTGGGTCAGGTTAGCCTCGATCGCGAGAATCCGGAGTTCTTCGATAATCGCGCGAGCCTTTACGTTGTCCGCGGCGACTATACCTTCCGTGAGAAATGGGAGCTGCTAGCCGAGGTCCGAATGCTCGATATGTCGGATATCGACGAGAGCCGCAGCGGTGCTTTAGCGATCATTTCGCGTTACGTCGGTGATCATCTGAAGGTGGGCATTGGTTACAACTTCACGGACTTCTCGGATGATCTAACCGACCTTAGCTATGATCACCATGGCTTTTTCCTGAACCTGACCGGTTCGCTCTAAGCCCACAACGCTGCATCCAACGCCATGACCGAGTCTGCCATTGAAGAGGCGCACCGGGCTGTGCATGAGCTGATGTAAATGGCCCGGTAAGGACCGCCTGGGATATTCACGAGGCGCGATCCGTCGCATCGCGTTCAGTCATATCAATCATTGAGTTTACTTGATTCTCTATGCGCTCAACGAACTCAGACGATGCGCCTGTAACTCAGCTGGATAGAATACTTGGTTTCGAATCAGGTGGTCGGTTCCTCTTCGTAATGAAAGCGTACTGACCTATGTTGTCTCTTGAGTCGGATCAGGTTCAGATCGGCCGATCTTTCCGAGCTGAGTAATGGTCACAGCACCCTCCGGGAAACGCGCCTGCAAAGTGAGTTCGCCGCCCATTGCTTCGATGTAACGCCGCAATGTGGAAATATACAGGTCTGTGCGCCGCTCCAGCTTGGAGACGGATCCTTGCTTAATCTTCAGCATCTCGGCGAGTTGCTCTTGTGATAGTTGCCGGGCACGACGAAGCTCATGCATGGGCATCTCGGCCAGCAAGCCTTTTGTCATAGCGTCAATCTTGTCGCGTCGCTCCCGCGACATTTTGTTACGCAAGTTTTGAAACTTCTTGGCCATCACAACTTACCTTCGTTTCTGAGAATTTCAAGATGATCGTCATATAGTCGATCGGCAACAGGTACAAACGTGTCGTACCAGGCATCGTCTCCAGTCTTGCATCCGCCAATCAGCAAGACTGCCATGCGACGAGGATCGAAAGCGTAGAGAACTCGATAGGGGGTACCTTTATGTTGGATACGCAACTCCCGCATGTGCGAGTGTCTTGAGGTTTTTATGCCGGAGCAATATGGATACGGTAAGTGCGGACCCTTTTCCTCCAACAGTCCAATGTGTGCTGCCACAGAGTCTTGCTCGTCCTCCGAAAGACCATTCCACCAGTCTTCAAATTCATCCGTATATTCGACCTCGCAAGTCACCGTCTTATGGCTCGGAAGGACGAATAACATTCCTCTTAAGGAATATAGCTCTTAAGGAATAACCCGTCAAGTGATGAAGTCCCCAAAACGAGCAAGAATAGCCGGCGAGAACGCCTTGGTATGCGTCAATAAGTTATCGTTTCAACGACAAATCGTGGATCAACAGGTTGATGACGACATAGTGTTGGTTTGCACGACAAATATTTCCGAGACAACGAATATCAGGCCACAAGCATGCGCCGTACGTGCTCCGGATCTGCCTTGATCAAACGCAGGAAATTTGCGGCAGCCGCATCGGGTCTGCGTTTACCTTGTTCCCAGCCTTTAAGTGTATCGAGGCTTAACTGAAATGAACGCGCGAAGACAGCTTGCGACATCTTTACGTTGGTACGAATGGCCTTGATTTCAGCAGATGTCAATATGACATAGACAGACTTCGGGACCGAGGAACCTTTGGCGACGTTCACGGCCACTTTCAAATTGGCGTCGAGCTCTTTGAACAGCTTTTCGTCCATCTATTACATTCACCAGCTATGACCCAATGGGTCATACTGTAGTTCAATGAACCCCATCTGTCAATCCTTGTCTGTCCAGTGGCGAGTTGCCGTGATGGCTTGATAATTATCAACAAACGCATCGCCCGCTGTGACGACCAATACCGGCAATATCACTAATTTCGGATTTCCAGATTGGCGGCAGGTTCGATTACCAGTCCATGTCGACATCTAGGTAGACTAAGCAAGTGCGCGACGAAGAACGAAATTTGATTCACCGCATGGCGGCACATGACCCGGCTGCGGGGCATGAGTTTGTGGACAGATGGGATTCGCGCATAAAGAATTGGGTTGCCCAAGGGGCTGACCGTCAGTATGTCGAGGAGTACGCACAGGAGGTCTGGGCGCACCTCATCGAGGGGAATTGGCTCAGGCTGCTGCAATGGAACGCTCTGTTCAATGACGAGGCCTGGCACGAGCACAGTCTCGAGGCATTTCTCAAGCGAATAACGGAAAACAAAGTCAGTGATTTGCGGGATGCGGAGCCACCGCAACTACCGCCAGGTCTTGATCCCGTTGATATCATCGATAGAACCACCTCTATGAGGAACGATCCGTTGGTGGAAGCCGAGCGTTCACGCCTTGTGATGGCTTTCACAATTTGCAGCAATGCTTTCAACGACAAAGATCATCGCGCCATCCTCATGTGGTGGGAGGGTCATAAGGCTGAGCACATCGCCGAGCAACTCGGAACGAACCCCAATAACGTGTATCAGCGACGCCACTACCTGTTGAATCAGTTGCGTGCTTGCCTGATTGAAAGGCTGCCGGAGTACTTTCGCCATGTATAGCGGATTTCTAAGAATTTTACGGCGTGAATCGTCTAGTAGAATGAAGGCCAGAGGCTTGATGTCATGATGAAGCCGAAAATTGATGACGTAATCGAGTACGTCAAGGCCGGGGAAGACGACCGGCAGATGGAGAAGATGTTGGATCTTCATCCAGACGGGCAGGAATTCCTGAAGCAGGCCAGGTTCATTTGCAGGATGTTGCAGGATCAGGCTGAGTCGAAGGACACTGGTGGTCTTGCCGCAGGATTTGGTTCTGCCAAGCTCGAAAGTCCTGTGGCGATGCATTCAGCGGAATCCATGCTCGTGCGTGACGAACTCACGTTCTACCAGGAGGCCCCTTTACGACGTCGCGCCAAGCGATCGCCGTCGATTGGCGACATGATCGAGGGCGAAGGCCAGAGGAGTGAAGACCTCGGTACGCTGGAGTTCGTTGTTGAGGTCGACCAGGTTGTTTTATCGTATGAGCCTAGCGAGGCTGTGGTGCGCCGCCGGGCCCGGCAGTCCCGTGCGCCGAAAGTCGCCGCAACGCAGATGGATTTTGAAGGCATCCTCATACACGGACGCGGGTACATGGTATCTGTGCCGGACACGCTGGCAGGTGATGAGTCCGTGACCATTCGTGTGACCCGGAACACCAATAATTTGCCTGTGAAGAACCTCGGACTCATTTTCATGCCGGACTCGGGCCCCTTCATGCGCGTCGAGACCGACAGCGAGGGGCGCGCCGAGCTGCCGCTGCCCGCACAGTCGGGTACGCTGCGCATCGAAAGCGGAATACCGCACCACCTGCACATCAAACTAAAAACATAATCACTAATTTCTAAGATTTCACCTCCACCCGCCGTCTTGTAGGGAAAGGCGCCAATGTGTGGCGTTCAAATGGAGGTGAATCATGAATCTGGAACAAGCAATGACCGGCATCAAAGTCGGCGATGCCACGGTGTACGGCGGCCTGGCGGTATTTCCGCTGATCGGTGGCGACCGGGGTAAACGGGACTATCTCACGCTGACCGAGGCGTTTAAGGAAAAAGGGGTTGAAATAACCGAATTGTCCGAGGGTGGCAGCGTCCCGGAACTGAAGCTGAAGAATCTGCTCGATAAGGACGTATTCGCAGCGGACGGTGAAACTTTGCTGGGGGCAAAGCAGAATCGTGTGTTGAACTCCAGCATCTACGTGAAGGCCGGCGAGGAAGTAAGGATTCCGGTGAGTTGCGTGGAGCAGGGCCGTTGGTCATACCGACGTCGAGACTTTCGTGCCAGCGAGCACAGCGAGTTCGTCTCATCACGGGCCACGAAGATGGCATCGGTGGCGTGCTCACTGCAAAGGGATGGCAGGGATCGACATTCCGATCAGGGTGAAGTGTGGGACCAGATGGAAGCGAAAAGGCAGTACTTCCAGGCGAGTGCTCCGACGGGTTCGATGGCGGACGTTTATGACGCAGGACGCCCGGCACTGGAAGAGTATCTAAAGCACATACGAACCCAGCCGAACCAGGTTGGGCTGGCTTGCGCGATCGACGGTCGAACTGCGGGCATTGAGATGTTCGAGGACACTAGTGTGTTCATCCAGTTCTTCCATAAACTGATTCGCGCGTACGCGGCCGAAGTGGTGATGGATGACAGGATCGCCACCGTGGTTCCGGACAAGGAGGGCGTGCATCACTTACTGCACAAGATCGCGCATGCCAAGTGTGACGAGTACGACGCTGTTGGCAGCGGCAAAGAGCTGCGCTTCAAGGTCGGTCAGCTGAACGGCTCCGCACTGGAAGTGGATGGACGGCTGCTGCACATGGTATTGCTGCGGAATAGCAGTCGATCGATGCACTGATCGGAAACTGAGGCTGCCGGGCAGGGGATGGGCTCTGCCCGGTAGATCGACGAAGCGGTGTCAATTAATCGTCATTCGCCGAGTGCGCCGAAATACTGCACTTCGCCAGTTTTCATGTGCACGGCGACATACTTGCCAGCGCCGACTCCCAGCGGTGAATTGTCGATTACGGTGAACCACGTCCAGCCGTCCGGATCGAAGCCATATGGGAGAGGATCGGGCGACTCACTTGCCTGGATCTCAAGTGAACGGCGGTACTCCTCACTAATGTGGTCCTTTGCAAGTTCGATACACATTTTCCACATCCCTGACTATTTGATGTCGGGGCTAGTCCCCGCCCAGTGCCGCCGTCGTCTCATCCGGCCATACTCCGATAACTTCGGGCATTGACCATTTCAGATCTCGCCGCACGGACTCGAAGATAGGACCAGAACCCCAGAGGTCCGAGATTCGCAAGAAGTCCAGTTGTACTTCGCCCGTCGATTCGTTTTTTGAGGTCAACAACTGGCGCAAATGCGCAAGGCTCTGTAGCGGGGAGCCATCAACACGAACAATGAAATCGTAGTACTGGACGTCTGCGCCGTGGCCTTCTGAGCCCCGTTCAACGTGATGCACCATAATCTTCAGGTTCGACCCAAATGTACTTGTATCGTGGAAGGGGGGAGTCGCGAAGAGGACGCCCGAAAATATCAGGCCCTGGCGGTCAACAACGTTGGGTGCCGGAATTAGTTGGCCGTTCAGCTCGATCACTTGCCCATTACGCCGAACCTTCAGATTGGCCTGGTCGAGCGTGCCACGTAGCCAGTGAATGAGTTCGCTCTTGTTGCTTACAGGTTGGTCCCCAACAGCAATGATTTCGTCGCCTTCTTCCAGCTGAATCTCCGCTTGTGACAGAAATGACCGTGCGACTACAAGTTCATCATTCTCGTCAATAGTGTCGTAAAAATCGATCTGTAATTCTGGCGGTGACGGATCAACACCGTCCTTTAACAAGATCAGAATGCGACAGATTTGCCCGATGGGTACTGCGAAGTTCGTGTTCTGGTCATCTTTGTCACTGATGCTCGACGTGTTGATGCCAACTACACGCCCGGTCTTCATACTGATTAGGGGGCCACCTGAATTGCCACCGTTGATCGGCGTGTCGGTTTGGAGGTGTGTTGGGCCCCAATTTTCCGTACTGCCGGAAATCACGCCCTGTGTTCCTGTGAAGTTCAGCCCCCAGGGATGCCCGTACGCTCCAACCGGGTGTCCGGTCCCGGGCTCTTCCTTGCATCCTAGCGATGCTTCTTTGAGTGATCCAACATCTTCTTCGAGTTCAATAATGGCGACATCAATGTAGGGATCGACATAGACCTTCCGGGCACTGACACGCGTGCCGTCTTTGGTGATGACTTCCATCAAGGACGGAGAGTGGCCGGCGACATGGGCGTTTGTGACCACCCATCTGCGCTTCCGATCGACCAGGAACCCTGCGCCGTGGCCCGCGCCTTTACTATCCTCGATAAAGGCTGTGGATATGGTGACGTCGATTCGCACGGTATAGTCGTTCGCCTCGGCGAAGATCGTTTCGGCATCCTTCGCGCTAACGTGCGCGGACAACGCAAAGCTTAGGAACAGGGCTAGGGATAAGCGGGTCCAGTTGGACATTGTTGTCTCCAACACATTGATTGGGATAACAATATAGGAAGACGATGGTTGGCCTCGTGTGGCGTGTCACAGTTATCGCTCGTGGTTTCGGCGTCGTGGGTTTGCGTCACCAGGACGGCAAGCTCGACGCCGATGTTGACGTTACGTACATGAGCGACGGCAAAGGTCGGACCGTGACGGCAAACAAGCTTGTCTGGGCTGGACCACGCGATGCTGCCGCATATCTGTCCCGACGTGTCGGCAGGGCAGGCCGCAGCACTGGGCAGTTCAGTGCGCGCGCCGCTCGTTTACACCAACGTGCTGCTTCGAAATTGGCAAAGCCTCGCCAAGCTGGGTGTGCGGCGAGCCTATTGCCCCGGCAGTTTCTACCCGACCGTGATGTTTACGCACC
>Ga0209988_10001689_pt1 | contig 14427 bp, 13 predicted proteins | sample N075metaG_FD_183115 | JGI IMG/M metagenome (GOLD analysis project Ga0209988, IMG submission 183115) | Deep subsurface microbial communities from Kermadec Trench to uncover new lineages of life (NeLLi) - N075 metaG (SPAdes) (version 2) | ecosystem: Environmental > Aquatic > Marine > Ocean trench... | reverse complement strand
TTTGTGCAACCCGAAATATGAATTTAATTTATAATCCCCCGACTCAAATATCCCACCGCTAAAACCTTGCTTAAAGAAGAACTCTCAGTAATCGTCGTCGATGACCTGCAATTTAGCCGGGCAGTGGTTAAATCTGGCTTAACAAAATCAGGCTTTAGCGATATACGCACCGCTTCCTCGGGTGAAGAATCCCTTTTCCTTTTAAATCAGCGCCGCGCGCATGTCGTCATCGCAGATTTGTGGATGTCGGGTATGAATGGATTGGAAGTGACCGATCTGATTCGGCGCTGGGATGGGAAAAACGACCGTTATACCGGCATCGTGTTGCTTACAGCTGAAGATACCACGTCCAGTATAGTGGTCGCATTTGATCGCGGCGTAGATGATTTTATTTCGAAATCGGCAAACCGTTTCGAATTGTCTGCACGTGTTTATGGCGCAGCGCGGACCGCCTTTCAACAAAATGAGCTGCGGGAACAAATACGATCCCTCGGCAACCGGGTAATAGAGGGGAAACGGTACACCCAACAGGATCCGGAAACCCTGCTGCCTAACCGGGCACAACTTGAATCTCATATCAAATCCCTGGTAAGCAACAGCGTGCGCAGGGGTGGTGGACTCGCAATCGGCCTGATAGAGGTTAAATCGGGTAATTCAGAATTACGCCCCGGGACCCTGAAAACCATTTCCAATTCACTACAGCTAGCGCTTCGACCTATGGACAGGGTTTTTCGATTCGATACCAATACCTTTGCAGTTTCGATTCAGTACCAGGAGCCCGATGATTTTAATCTCGATATGTTTCAGCGACTAGTCGATAACGTCAAACGCCACACTCGACAAACCAGTGACCAGGGGAAACAACTGATAATGTCAGTAGGCATGTGGCAGGGGCACGGCCTTGACCCAGCGCCAACCGCGGAAGAAATTATCGCCCTGGTGCTAAAGGATATGCGCCAATCCTGACGCGCATTTGATTATTGGAAAGCTCTACTAATTCGGATTTTATCGTGACAGGCTTTTGCTCCCCGACAATTGCTCCTGCATTGCTCTACTAAGTTACATCCCTGTAACGATGCAAAACCTGCATACATGCCATCCATGGCAATAAGTGCAAGTGATCCGATGAACTATTAGGGGGCTTATGTACACGGATGTACTGTATGCCGATTTCGCCTAAAGCGCCTACTTTTGGTGCAGGAGCAAAAATCGGTGACGCCGCAATCGCTGAAAAAGACAATTAATAGAGGTGTCCTAGTGTTTAACTGCCTTTTTTTCTAGCGCAGCACTGGCGAGTTTCTCTAATTCTCCAGATTCGTGCATTTCCAGCGTGATGTCACAGCCGCCGATGAGTTCACCACCTACATAAACCTGGGGGAAGGTAGGCCAATCCGCATAGCGCGGTAAATTCTGAAATATTTCTGGGTCGGCCAGCACATTGACATAGGCAAACTCTATTTCAAGCGATTTAAGAGCCTCGACGGTTTTACTCGAAAAGCCGCATTGCGGTAATTGTGGTGTCCCCTTCATATATATGATGAGCGGGTGAGCTTCTACCTGGTTTTTAATACGTTCCAAAACGTCCATCGAAAATCCTCAATTAATAACTGACTAAAATACTTGGTTATTATGATACTCGATTTTCTAATCAATTAGAATCGGTGTGATCGATATTTTCAGCTGAAAATGAATTTTAACGTGGGTCTTTAATCACCGTTCTCAATTATCCAATATGTTGCTGCAACCAGTATTCAAGTACAGCCGAATGCCAGAGTTTGCTGCCATTTAAACGGGTGAAATGTTTCTCCGGTTCCGCCAGTAGGCGATCGATATAGGATTGATTAAAAATACCGCGCTCGCGGCTGCTTTGGCTATTCAGGGTATCTGCCATAAATTGATAGAAATCTCCCCGTACGTACTTTAAGGCGGGCACTGGAAAATACCCCTTCGGTCGATCAATCACCGCGTCAGGAATTCTTCCACGCGCAATTTCCTTAAGCAAACCCTTACCCTGATGTTTAAGTTTTAACTCAGGCGGGCAGCTAGCTGCCAGTTCAACCAGCTGATGGTCGAGGAAGGGAACGCGTGCTTCCAGACCCCAGGCCATGGTCATATTATCAACGCGTTTCACTGGATCATCGACAATCAGGGTAGTCACGTCGAAACGCAACACCGCATCCATAAAGCTGTCGGCTTGTTCAGTATCGAGATTTTCTTCGATCAGTGCAGAAGTATAATCTTCACCCCTGTATTGACTCTCTACCGTGTCGCAAAACTCGTCGTGATCCCGATCGACGTAATGAGGGGCAAATCGTTGCAACGAGGATCCACTTGACGCCTGCATGGGTCCATACCAGAAGTAACCGGCAAATACCTCATCGGCACCCTGACCGCTTTGCACCACTTTGACGCTTCGCCTGACCTGCTCCGACAGTAGATAAAAAGCCACAGCGTCCTGGCCTACCATCGGCTCCGCCATCGAGCGTATCACTTCGGGCAGTCGGTTGATTACCTGGTCATTCGGAATCATGTATTTTTGATGTTCGGTGTCATACATTTGTGCAACCGCATCAGAGAATTCGAATTCACTGCCTTTTTCTTCGGGCTGGTCTTCAAATCCGATGCTAAAGGTCTTGATCTTGCCAACCCCTGATTCGGCCAGCAATGCCACCAGTAAGCTGGAGTCAAGACCACCCGACAGTAATACACCAACCGGCACATCGGCAATATCCGAGCGCATTTTTACCGATTCCATCAGGGCATCACGAATGGCGATATTCCACTCTTCAGCCGACAATGGTAGATCGGGGCGTTTTGCCACTAGCGACCAGTAGCTTGATTCACTCCTGCTACCGTCGCTATCGACACGGAGATGAAATGCTGGTCGGCATTTACGAATTCCTTTCAATAGCGTACGGGGTGCAGGAATCACCGCGTGCAAGCTAAGTTGATGGTGCAGCCCTACTGGGTCGATTTCGGTATCGCAGAGGCCGGTAGCCAATAAAGCCTGTGGATTTGATGCGAAATAAAATCCGCCGGGGGTATGCGCATAGTAGAGCGGCTTAATGCCCATTCGATCACGGGCCAAAAACAGCGATTGCCGATTTCTATCCCAGATTGCAAATGCGAACATGCCGTGCAGTTTTTCTGTACATTGCTCACCCCAGCAGGCATAAGCATTGAGAATTACTTCAGTATCGCTATGCGAATTAAACTGGTAGCCATCGGCAATCAGCACTTCGCGTAACTCGGGATAATTATAAATCGTGCCATTGAATACGATGCTATAACGCTCACTGGTATCATGCATGGGCTGGTGACCACTGGGCGACAAATCTATAATTGCCAATCGCCTGTGTCCGAGCATTACCGGCCCATCAAACCACTCTCCCCGACCGTCGGGCCCACGACGCGCCACTTTTTCAGACATTGCCATAGCAATGCCGCGGTCGATGCTCTGCCCGTCAAAACTTAATGCGCCGTACAAACCGCACATTATGACCCCGCTTAATTTAACTATTTAAAAAAATAACGGCTTCTAGAGATTCATTGCGCCGTATTTAGAATGCCCTTATACTCCGCCGCATGGCAGGGGAAGAGACTGTCAATCGACAGGATGTCTGCCCCAGCCCCTATATTCTAAACAATTATTATCGGGAGTCATCTATGAATCCTTTAAAATCTGTCACGGGTACAATCGTCGCTGGTTTTATCATGGCTGTGATCGTCATTTTGATCTTCAAAGACGGTGGCTCGCATCCAGTCGGAATGGTCGTCTGGATACATGCGATGGTTGGCGTTACCTGGATTGGCTTGCTTTATTATTTCAATTTCGTACAGGTACCTGGAGTTGCGACCGCACTTTCGGAAGCCGATAGCGGCGGTCCCGGTGCTGCCGCTATCAACAAGTATATTGCTCCAACAGCGCTGCTCTGGTTTCGCTGGGCTGCACTGGCCACCTGGGTTAGCGGTGCTGTGATTCTCGCCAGACTAGGCATACTGGGTGATGCATTCATGCTTAAATCCGGCGCTGCAGTTATCGGCATAGGCGCCTGGATGGGTACCATAATGCTATTCAACGTCTGGGTATTGATCTGGCCAAATCAGAAGAAAATTCTCGGTCTCGACGGTAAGACACACGAGCCAGACGCGATAGCGAGCGCCAAGTTTGTTGCATTAATGGCTTCTCGCACAAATACGGCATTATCGATTCCGATGTTGCTGTCAATGACATCATTCGGGCATGGTGGTTTTCCGTACTAAATAAGATGATCTAAACCGGAATCAATTTAATTCATTATGGCCCCGCAACTGCGGGGCTTTTTTATTGTCGTCAGTAATTATCAGCAGCACCGAAGAATAAAACTTGAATTAGGTGCAAATCGGCGTATGTTTGGGCGTTTTTTCATGCACTAGCCCAATGTCAGAGCATTTGATCTCAACCTATAGCCCGCTACCGGTGTCCTTCTCGCGGGGCGATGGAATATATCTTTGGGACAGCGACGAGAATCGGTATCTCGATGCACTTTGCGGGATCTCGGTTACCAGCCTCGGGCATAATTTTCCTGCCGTCACCAAAGCGATAAGGCAACAGGCCGGCAATTTGTTGCACACCTCCAATATTTATAATATCGAATGGCAGCAAAAACTGGCCCAGCGCATCACTCAGTTGTCCGGTATGGATCGTGCCTTTTTCGGTAACTCGGGTGCTGAAGCCAACGAGGCCGCGATAAAGCTCGCCCGCTTGTACGGGCATCAACGCGGTATTAAAAATCCTCAAATACTGGTCATGCAGCACAGTTTCCACGGACGAACCATGGCGACATTAAGCGCAACCGGAAGTCGTAAAGTACAGGCTGGGTTCGAGCCATTGGTTTCTGGTTTTGTGCGCGCGCCGTTTAACGACGTTGGGTCGATAAGTGCGATTGCGAAAAATAATAAAAAGGTGGTGGCAATTCTGGTTGAACCGGTTCTGGGTGAAGGCGGTATTATCATTCCTGATTCCGGATACCTGAATTCACTGCGACAGATATGCGACAAGAATAACTGGTTTTTAATGCTCGACGAGATCCAGACCGGCATGGCCCGAAGCGGAAAGCTATTCGCGTTTCAGTATGAAAATATTATTCCCGATGTATTGACCCTGGCCAAGGCTCTCGGTAACGGTATTCCGATTGGTGCCTGTATCGCGCGCGGTAAAGCTGCCGAAGTATTTCACCCTGGTAATCACGGTTCAACCTTTGGCGGTAATCCCCTGGCATGCCGCGTTGCCTACACCGTTCTGGACGCGATGGTTAAAAATAAATATGCAGACAACGCGGTGCAACGTGGCGAACAACTGGTGTCATTGTTAAAGGAAGGCCTGGCGGGCAATGATTCGGTGCTAGAGGTGCGGCACCTGGGCCTGCTAATAGGGATCGAGATGAAGCAAAATTGCCAGGCTATGGTTGCGCTTGCACTGGAGAAGGGTCTGCTCATTAATGTCACCGCCGAACGCGTCATTCGTCTGCTACCACCTTTAACTATCGATTCGTTGCAAACCAATGAACTAGCCGAACTGCTAATTCCCTGCATTAATACATTTACCCATAATAGCTGAGCCAGAAACATGCCTGTACGCCATTTTCTCAGTCTGCTTGACTTTTCCAGTGACGAGCTCAAATCACTGATTAACCATGCCATCGAGGTAAAAAAACGACTCAGGCAAGGCATATCTCATACGCCCCTGACCGGTAAGGTACTAGCAATGATTTTCGAAAAATCATCGACCAGGACCCGGGTTTCATTCGAAACCGGTATGAGTCAGCTCGGCGGACACGCGATGTTTCTATCGCCAAAAGATATACAACTCGGCCGTGGTGAACCGATTGAAGATAGTGCGCGGGTGATATCCAGTATGGTAGACGGTATCATGATCCGGACCTTTGGTCACGAGCGCGTGCTAACACTTGCAAAGCATTCATCTAGCCCGGTGATCAATGGTTTGACCGATCATCTGCACCCCTGTCAGCTACTCGCCGACATGCAGACCTGGTTTGAACTACGCGGTGAAATTGAAGGGGCCACCGTCAGCTGGATTGGTGATGGCAACAATATGTGCCATTCTTATATTAATGCCGCCATCCGCTTCAATTTTAATTTGCATATAGGATGCCCCGAAAATTATGCGGCCGACGCGGAATTGGTGAAAAACGCGGGTAAGCGGGTGAAAATCTTTGATAATGCGGATGATGCAGCGAGGGGAGCTGACCTGATAGTAACCGACGTCTGGGCCAGCATGGGGCAAGAGCAGGAACAGGAAGACAGGTTACGCAGCTTTTTTGAATTTCAAATATCTAGCAGAATCATGGCCCTGGCCCACAAGGATGCGCTGTTTATGCATTGTCTTCCCGCGCATCGCGGCGAAGAAGTCTCGGCAAGCGTACTCGATGGCAAGCAAAGTGTGGTTTGGCAGGAAGCGGAAAATCGGCTGCACGCACAAAAAGCCCTGCTCGAAACCCTGTTAAAATAGAACCAACCTGGGGAAACATTTTATCCCAGTGAATCCAAATGGAATTGCCTGGAGGTTCCTCAGGATTCGACTATGCCTATCCGGTTTCCGCCTTTTGCCTTGGCAGTTTTGAGCGCATTATAAACCTTAGCCAATAATTCACGCGATGATGATTTATCGCTAATTAATTGACAACTCAAACCTACGCTTAGGGTCAGGTATGGATTAATTTTCGACTTGGCATTTTCAAATTTTTTATCCTCCAGCGCATGGATAACACGCAACATCAATAGTCTCGCATTTTCGCAACTGATTCCTGGCAGGAGCACTGCAAACTCGGCACCGTTGAGGCGCGCCACCATCTGGTTTTGATGCGATGTTTCGGCCATCAGCAATCGGGCGATCTCTCGCAGGTGCAGATCACCCAATTCGAGTCCATAGTGGGCATTGTATTCATGGTAGTAATCGATGTTCAGCTTCACCAGTGACACGGGAATATTCGTTCCTCGATGTTGGCGCCAGACTTGTTCCAGTTCAACCCGGAAAGCACGATAGTTGGAAGCACCGGTAAGCTCGTCGGTAGTCGAAATTTTTTCCAGAGCCTTATTCGATTTAGAGACTGAGGCTAACAACCGCTGCAAGTCTTCCACCAGTGTTTCATTGTCGAATCGGTAATATAGCGCATCGTTAATCAGTACATTCATGCGCTTGACACTGAATGAGGCTGCGATCATCAGAAACAGGTAGAGCAATCCCAGTACATAACCATCGGGTGTCTGCCGTGACAAAAGCCAGATAGTCACCGGCAGCATGATCGTCAGCAGGTAAGAGATATAGATGCGTAACGACATGGACAGATAAGCAATGGCTCCGGCGGCCAGACTCAGCAATAGTGAGTGCAACATTATCTGTACATTAGGAGTAACAAAGGACATTAAAGCCGCCGCACCACAACCCTGCATCAGACCCGATGCCACCACACCGATAAAAAATTTACGATGCCATTCCTGATACGAAAAATATTCCTTGTTTGGCAAATCCTCAAACTTTTGCAGCAAGCGTAGCCTGGCAAATAATATGACACACAGCAGCGCAAACCAGGCCAGCACCCAGTTTTCCCTGCCCTGTATCGACAGCTCGAAATAAGCAAGACCCGAGGCAACAGCGGAGATAAAAAGGGTAATCAGCATTCCCACCGTCACCCGGCTATAAAGAAACTGCACCAGTTCCTGCTGCTGTAAGTGGTAACTGCTAATATTTTGAGAACGGAAGTTGGTGTAAATCTTGGAATTCCTATTAATCAGATGATATTGTGTCAATCGGCTAATAGTTTAAATGAAATAGGATAATTTTTATCTAATGAGCAGCAATCAGGACTTTGTCCAGTGGTTTAGGGGCACCGCGCCCTATATCAAGGCGCACCGTAAGAAAACCTTTGTCATTCTTATGTCCGATGAAATCATTCAATCGGACCGCCTCACTGGCCTGATTCACGATATTGCCCTGCTCAACCACCTGGGCATCAAACTTGTTATTTTGCACGGCAGCAGAAACAGCATCGACCGGCATCTTGCCAAACACAACATCAGGTCAAAATTTAATCGAAATATTCGAATTAGCGATGTGGAATCGCTTCCTTACATTATTCAGGCTATTAACGAGGTAAGGTCGCATCTCGAATCGCAGCTATCGATGGGCCTGCCCAATACACCGATGTCGGGCTCGGAAATATCCCTGGTAAGCGGTAATTTTATCACCGGAATGCCGCTTGGTGTCATCGATGGTATCGATATGCAACATTCGGGCAAGGTCAGGGATATTAAACATGAAGCTATCAACGACCTGCTGGAGAAGAATCACGTCATCCTCCTGTCCAATATCGGTTACTCTAAAACCGGCGAAATATTTAACTTGCCTGCCGAGGAACTAGCAGCTGAAACCGCCAGTGCACTGGTAGCCGACAAGTTGATTTTCATTCTGCCTGGCCAGGGTGACAGCAAGCTGACTGACACCTTGTCAACTTCTGAATGTGATGATCTAATCCAGGATGCGCAAACGCCCGATCATTTAAAAAGCCTGTTGGAACTTGCGGTGAACGCAATTCAATCGGGTGTCAAGCGAGTGCACATCATCGATCAACAGGTCGACGGTGGGCTATTGCTGGAACTTTTCACCCGCGATGGCTACGGTACGATGATCACCAACCTGTTTTACGAGGGTATCAGACCAGCAGATATCGATGATATAGGCGGCATTTTACGGCTGATCGAACCGCTTGAATCGTCCGGCACATTGGTAGAACACTCGAAGGAACAACTCGAGCTCGAAATCGGGCATTTTCAGGTCATCGAAAAGGATGGCATGATCATCGCCTGTGTTGCCTGCATTCCCGATCCGGATCACGATATTGCCGAAGTTGCCTGCCTCGCGGTTCATGCCAGCTATCAGCGGTCCGGGTTGGGTAAACAACTTCTACAGCTAAGCGAACACCAGGCACTCGAGCAGAATATTCAGCAGTTATATATACTCACCACTCGAACTTCGCACTGGTTTATTGAAAATGGTTTTGTCGAGGCATCGGTATCGTCGCTGCCAAAATCCAAACAGGCAAGTTATAACATCGATCGTAAGTCGAAGATCATGATAAAAACGATCCAGGGAAGCTCAAATGGTTTATGACTTAAGCAATCTCCTTGTCATCGGTATCTCTTCGCGGGCACTGTTCGATTTGAGTAAAGAAAACGAGATCTTCGAAAAAGAGGGACTAGAGGCCTATTGTCGCTATCAACTGGAACATGAAAACGACATTCTCAAACCAGGCGCTGGATTCGCACTGATAAACTCCATGTTGCAGATCAACCAGATTGATGAAAATATTCGACGAATAGAAGTCGTTATCATATCGCGCAACTCTGCTGATACCAGTTTGCGGATTTCTAACTCCATCGACTATTACAATCTCGATGTAACGCGGGCAGTATTTACAGGAGGAGAACCCGTTGCCAGGTATCTCAATGCGTTTGATGTCGACCTGTTTTTGTCGGCGAGCGAAGAGGATGTGCAGACAGCGGTGAAATCGAATGTCGCCTCGGGCCTGATTTACGATAGCCCATCAGCTCATCCACAGGATCGACTAGAGCAAATCAGGATTGCATTTGACGGCGATGCGGTATTGTTTTCGGAGGAATCAGAGATAATCTACCAGCGGGAGGGTTTGGAGGCATTCATCGAACATGAAAAAATCAACGCCAAAAAACCACTCCCCGAGGGCCCATTTGCGAAACTGTTAAAAACCCTGTCGTTCCTCCAATTTGAATTGGATAGTAAGCAGCACCAAAAGGTACCGCCGATTCGGACTGCGCTGGTGACCGCAAGAAACAGTCCCGCGCATGAAAGAGTAATCAGAACCTTACGAACCTGGAATGTTCGCATCGATGAAACTTTTTTTCTCGGCGGTGTTCCCAAGGATAAAATACTGGCAGCTTTTTCCCCACATATTTTTTTCGACGATCAGCACCGGCACTGTGATCCGGCGTCGAAACTAGTACCGACCGCCAGGGTGCCCTATAAGAAAGGGGATATTAAGTCTGCGTGATCAGCGCCCACCATAGGAAGATCCCTGTTTCCTTCATGGAAAATACTGGTTAGTCGTCTCGACGTTGCTTTTCGAGGCGTTCGTGCTTTTCCTGGGCTTCAATGGTTAATGTTGCTATAGGCCTTGCTTCGAGGCGGTGCAGGCCAATTTCTTCGCCGGTATCGTCACAGAATCCATAACTACCATCGGCTAATCGTGAAAGCGCCGAGTCAATTTTATTAACCAGTTTGCGGTATCGATCGCGGGTGCGAAGCTCCAGGGCAGCATCGGTTTCCAGCGTTGCACGATCGTTAATATCGGGTTCCTGCCAGTTTTCCTCTTTCAAATGGGAAATAGTATTTTCAGATTCTTTTAACAGTTCAGTGCGCCAGTTCAACAGCTTCTGGCGAAAGTATTCCAGATGCTTCGGTGACATATATTCCTCTTTCGGGGAAGGTGTATAATTTTTTGGTAACTCTACTGTTGCTACAGTCATTGAACGGCTCTCCTGGCGTGGACATCAGTAATCGAAAATCGCCGCGCAGTATAGGCAGGTTTTCGATGTTCGGCAAGTGACTTCAAACAATTTTCCCGGGCTAATTTTCGAGCCTCTGAATTCAGCGTCATACACCCCGAGGGATTATCCCAATATTCAGTGTCGATCGGTAAAAAAATGGGTTTATTTGGGTAATTCAACCGTTTTCGCACTACAATCAGAATCGAAAGTCCTGAATTTAACGAATCGTGTGAGATTGTTCTTGATATGCGAATAATCATAGACTAGTTATCCAGGAATTCAGCTGGTATTTTTTTCTTATATTCGGAACCTCTGATCAATTCATGAATGAACGCGTTGTGCCCAAAATGACCAATTCCCATGTTGTGAAACTTAGCAATAGCCCTGCTATTGCGCAGCACAGGGAAGTGACAGTGCCGCGGCGACAGGATGTCGATGAGCGGCCTTGCGTTCCACGCCTTGAACTGAACGGTCCGACGCTTCGGCATTTTGAATCACAACCCGATTCACCCAGAATTAATCAGAGGTTCCTTAGGTTAATTCGTCCGCCCTTATGATAATTCGGTTGGTTTTACTGTTTGTCATCGTCGCCATCTTGATGTGGTTACTCAAGCGCCTGTTCGGAGGAGCGCCTGTTCCGCGGGAAATAGAGCACCAGGAAAAATCCGTTTCCGAAAATATGCGGCAGTGTAAGTTCTGTGGCATCCACGTACCGGAGTCCTCGGTTATATCGAGCAACGATAATCCGTATTGCAGCCAGGATCATGCAGACCGCGACCAGCAATAATATTACCAGTTTTCCCGGCTACAAACAGCGCTCGAAAAATTGGACTTCGATTCGATTATTCAATGTCTACCGACTCGGCTTATCGGCAATATTTTTCAGCCAGAGTTTTGTCAGCCAATCACCCCTGTTGAATATATTCAACCACAGGCTATACACCTGGGTAAGTTCCGCGTTTTTGCTGCTGTCACTGGTCTGGATGCTCGCGGCATGGATCGAGCGCCGTGGATTTCAACAGCAATTTTCGCTGCAGATCTACGGCGATATCATCATCATTGTTTTGCTGATGCATGCCTGTGGTGGAATTTCCAGCGGGCTGGGAATGCTGCTAATCATATCGATTGCGGTTACCGGATTGTTGGTAGAGCAATCGCTGGCGATTATATTTGCCTCACTGGCTTCGCTCGGCTTGCTCGCCGAATATATTTACTCAAGTTTTATCTTGACCGACTACCCAAGCAGTTCGACACAGGTAGGTATACTCGGCGCAACCCTGATCGCCACCGCCATTGTCACCCACAAGCTAACCGAACGTGTGCGTAGTAGTGAGAAACTGGTGCAGCAAAGAGAGCGCGACGTCGCATTATTATCTGCCCTGAACCAGGAAATAATCGAGAACCTGCAGGCCGGGGTTATCGTATTGACAGAAAACAACGCGATACGACATATTAATAATACTGCATTAAAAATGCTCAATATAGGCGTCGATGACTCTTTTTCACTGCAACGGGATCAGCCGAAAATTCTGGCCGTACTGGAAAAGTGGAGGCAATCGCCGCAAAGCGACACACCCTACCTGGCAGCTGAAACCGGGCTGGATAATATTCAGATCAGCTTTGCCCAACTACTAGGCCAGGGTCGGGATAATGTGCTGATATTTCTCAATGACGTATCGTCGATCAAGAACAGCATGCAACAAGCGAAATTAGCATCACTGGGACATCTCACGGCCAGCATCGCACATGAAATTCGCAATCCACTGGGAGCAATATCCTATGCCGCCCAGTTGCTGTCAGAAAATAGTAATCTGGAAGACACCGAGCATCGTATGACCGAGATAATCCATCAACATTCTAACCGCATCAATCACATCATCGAGGACATCCTCGAAATATCGCGCGGCACTCCGGCGGTAATGGGTAAAATTGAACTGCGCGAATGGCTGGACAATTTTATCGGGGATTTTTGCCTGAGTAACCAGGCGTCTACCGACAGCTTTGACCTGGATCTGGGCTCGGATAATTCTTCGATCCTGTTTGATTCGGGCCACTTGACCCAGATTATGACCAATCTCTGTACTAACGCCCGTACCCACGGTGACGCTGATAACCCGCTGCATATCAAGGTATATACGGATCATAAATATGCAATGAATATCGAAATCGCCGACGAGGGGCCGGGTATCGATCAAAAAACCCTGGACAAGGTTTTTGAACCGTTTTTTACCACCAGTCACCAGGGATCGGGGCTTGGTTTATATATTGTTAGTCAATTGTGCGAGCTCAACGACGCGACTATATCGGCCCGTCAAAATGTGTACCAGGGATCCAGTTTTATTATTCATCCCCGAATTCCTCTCTCGCATTCAGCACAGCACGCGACTGGACTATGAGTAAACAACGCGTTCTGATTGTCGACGACGAGCCTGATATCAGGGAGCTGCTCGAAATCACCCTGTCGCGAATGGGGCTTGAGACGCGCAGCGCTGAAGACTACAGCAATGCGACCCGATTGCTGAACGAGGAGAATTTCGATTTGTGCCTGACCGACATGAAGCTACCCGACGGTGATGGCATAGCACTGGTCGAATTTATTCAACAGCAGTTCCCCAATATACCCACCGCCGTGATTACCGCACACGGTAGTATTGACCTCGCGATCAAGGCAATGAAATCGGGAGCTTTCGATTTTGTCTCGAAGCCGGTATCACTCGATACCCTGCGTAATTTGATCGAAAATGCACTCACCCTGCCAAGTACCGCACAGCAGGTCAGCAGTTTAACCGAATCGAAATATCAAATTATCGGTGAGACGGATATTATTACCGATCTAAGACGGTCGATTGCAAAATTTGCCCGCAGCCAGGCACCGGTTTTCATTCAGGGTCAATCCGGCACCGGCAAAGAACTCGTAGCACGTCAGATTCATCTACAGAGTTCACGTGGGGAGGCCCCATTTATCGCGATCAACTGTGGCGCAATTCCTTCCGAATTGATGGAGAGCGAGTTCTTCGGGCACTTGAAAGGCAGTTTCACCGGCGCCACTAGCGACAGCGAAGGTCTGTTCCGGGCAGCCAATGGAGGGACCCTGTTTCTGGACGAAATAGCTGATCTACCCCTGGCGATGCAGGTCAAGCTTTTACGCGTGATTCAGGAGAAAACCGTACGTCCGGTAGGATCGCAGCAGGAGGAAAGTATCGATGTGCGCATTATCAGCGCCTCGCACAAGGACCTGGACGCAATGGTGCAGGAAGGCCTGTTCCGCCAGGATTTATACTACCGCATCAATGTCATCGGCATCACGGTACCGACCCTGTCCGAGCGCAGCGAGGATATCTCCCAGCTCACCGACCACATCCTGGTCAGGCTGAATAAAGAAAACGGCTCAAAAACTACGCTGGGCAAGACAGCTCTCCAGGCATTAATGAAATATTCTTTCCCCGGAAACGTTCGGGAACTCGAAAATATCTTAGAGCGGGCTACCGCGCTGTGCGAAAACGGTGAAATATTAATCGGCGATTTACAGATACCCGAAATCGAGTCAAGGGCGAGTAATTCGCTGCCCCCACTTGGAACCCAAACTGAAAACATGGAAAAGGAACAGATTACCCTGTCGCTCGAAGAGAATCGCTGGAACCAGTCCGCCACCGCCAGGGCCCTGGGAATAACCTTACGCCAGTTACGTTACAAGATCGAAAAACTGGAACTGAACAAGCCCTGACATTACCGGGTAACTCTACTCATATCCTGTGCTAACAGATTCCGGATATGCACTTCGTGCATTCCGGAATGATGGGTATTTTCCTGTTCCCGCCACGAGTTGAATGGAATAAATTCTGTGCT
>Ga0209988_10001687_pt1 | contig 14436 bp, 13 predicted proteins | sample N075metaG_FD_183115 | JGI IMG/M metagenome (GOLD analysis project Ga0209988, IMG submission 183115) | Deep subsurface microbial communities from Kermadec Trench to uncover new lineages of life (NeLLi) - N075 metaG (SPAdes) (version 2) | ecosystem: Environmental > Aquatic > Marine > Ocean trench... | reverse complement strand
CGGACGCTTCCCCCGATCATCTATCCCGGCAAGATTCTAAATGCCGCCGTTAATTTCTACAGCCATGTTGACGAATCCGGCACTGAGGAAGAGCGTGCCGCCGCGCGACTCGAAAGGCGCGAGGCTCGTGGCATCCCGTATTTGTTCCTGAAGCCAAGCCGTGGCGCAGTTATCGGCAACGGTGAACCGATCATCATTCCTTACGGTCGTGACCGTACTGACTGGGAAGTTGAACTCGGCGCCGTAATCGGTCGAACCGCGAAATATGTGTCAGCCAATGACGCGGAGAGCCACATTTTCGGTTACATGGTAACGCTGGATATTTCCGATCGCGGAGGTCGGCCACCGGGTGGCGCACCCTTCCGAACGGACTGGTTTGTTGGCAAAGGACATGACACTTTCGCACCGCAGGGACCCTGGATCGTGCCCAAAGAATTTTACGGCAACCCGATGGAAAAACTCCGCCAGACTTTGAGCATTGGCGATGAGCAAATGCAGGAGGCCACCGGCAGTGACATGATCCATTCACTGTGGGAACTGCTTGAGTTTGCCTCTTCCGTCATTACGCTTTACCCCGGTGACGTTATTAATAACGGCACATCCGGCGGCGTTGGCATGGGAACGGCAGTTCGCGGTGAGCAGCGATTCCTGCAACCCGGGGAGGTAATCACAGCGACGATCGATGGCATTGGCACGCTGCGTATGCCAACCGTCGCCGAAGAAATGCCCCAGGGGCTTACCGGCGCAGAACTTCCGCCCGTAAAGACCTACCGAGACTAGCGATATGTTGAAAAAACCATCCATGGAATTTTCAACAGGCTGCTAGCCAGCGGTGCGACTGAATCCACTGCCATGAATGCCGAACAGTTCAAGCGACTCGAAAAACGGCTTGGCCGCAAGACCGGCCAGGCCATTGCCGACTATCACATGATCGACGATGGTGATCGCATCATGGTTTGCCTGTCCGGCGGCAAAGACTCTTACACACTGTTGGACTTGCTTCTCCGCCTGCAGCGGAGGGCGCCGGTACACTTCGACCTGGTAGCGGTAAACCTTGACCAGAAACAACCGGGTTTTCCGGAGCATGTGTTACCGGAATACCTGGAGAGTGTCGGTGTCGAATATCGTATCGTTGCCGAGGATACTTACAGCATCGTCATGGACAAGCTTAAACCAGGCAAAACGATGTGCTCGCTTTGCTCTCGACTACGGCGCGGCATATTGTATCGGACGGCAAATGAGATCGGCGCAACGAAGATCGCTCTTGGCCATCACATGGATGACCTGGTCGAAACCCTGTTTTTGAACATGTTCTATGGATCCCGGCTAAAAACGATGCCACCCAAACTGGTCAGCGATGACCGCAGGAATATCGTGATTCGTCCGCTCGCTTACTGCCGGGAAAAAGACATCGCACGTTATGCCCGTTATCGGCAATATCCGATCATACCCTGCAATCTGTGCGGCTCTCAAACCAATCTGCAACGCGTAAAAATCAAGAACATGTTGTCAGAGTGGGAAAAGGAATCACCCAATCGCGTCGTCAGTATTTTCAAGTCGATGCAGCGAGTAACGCGTAGCCATATGCTCGACACAGATCTGTACGATTTCGCCGCGATGAGCGTGGCTTCAGCGAATGACCTGCCGGAACTGGATATCGCATTCGACCCACCGACCGATCTCAATTCAGGCGCAGAAATAAGCGAACAGAATTAATACGGGGCAATTAATTCTGATCACAGGGCCTGCTTCGCAAGAATGAAACACCGGCTCGCCAGTTTTGATATTGCCTCTCGTCTGGATGGGGTTTCGTACAGTGTGACAGCCCATCGACATCACCATGACTTTAATCAGGCGAGCGCCTATGCTCATTTGATCAGAAGGCGCGCACCAACGGGCGTCTAATCATCAGCCGAAATGAACGAGGTCGCGTCATGGGGAACTCGCCGGACAAGCCCGGGGGAAATACCGGTTTAACACGCAGGGCGTTTCTGGGAACGACGGCGGGAGCAGGCGCCGTTTCATTTCTTGGCAAGGGCGAAGATGCCAGCGCAAAACCGCCAGCACCCGCAAGTGCTGTTGCGATCCCGGCACCAACGGCAGCCCAGCTTGCTCGTGACACCGGAAGCGCCCGACCGCCCACGGAAATTCGCGCAGCAAAGCGACCCGGCTCTGACCTGATGGTGCAGATTCTCAAAGATCTTGGCATCGAATTTATCGTCGCAAATCCTGCGTCCAGTTTCGAGGGCCTGCAGGAATCGATCGTTAACTACGGCGATCCACCGAATACGATGCCCGAACTCATATCCGCATTGCACGAAGAATCAGCCATCGATATGGCGCACGGCTATGCAAAAGCCGAGGGTAAACCGCTGGCCGTCATGCTGCACGGAACTGTAGGCACGATGCACGCTTCGATGGCGATCTATCAGGCATACCATAACCGTGTGCCGATGGTGCTGATCATCGGTCGCGACGACACATTCTTTCTGCAACAGCAATCTGCAAATGATATCGCCGGAATCGTGCGTGCTATCACCAAGTGGGATGCCCAGCCAACGACACTGGAAGATTCCCTGGTTGCCATTCAGCGCGCCTATAGCGAAGCAATGACACCGCCGTGTGGGCCGACAGTTGTTGTCATCGACACTGAGCTGCAAAAAGAAGAAGCCGGCGACATGGCTCTGCCGATTTACCATCCGCCAATTATTGCGACGATAAGTGAGAGCCAGGCGCGCAAAATCGCCAGTGATCTGATCAATGCAAGCAATCCACGTATTCATGTCGGACGCTTGCGCACGCCCGCGGGCGTTGACGCTGCCATCGAACTGGCGGAACTGGTTGGCGCATCCGTGAAGACTGACGCCGCACGCGGACCGATGAGCTTTCCGCAACGACACCCCCAGTGCGGAATGGGAGCGACGACCTCGTACGACTACACGCTGGGTCTCGAAACGGCCGCCGAAGACGTTGTGATTATCGGCCCCCATATCCGCTCAATTCCCAACCGCGATGTGACCGAAATTGGTTTCGGTGGTGTACGAGATCCGGTCATAGAACGTGGCTCTGCGCCGGCAGGAGCGGGGGACCGCATTGCAGCAACTCTCAGGGCCAATGACATCCGTGCAGATGCCGAGGCAAGCATCCCGCTTATTACCGCAGAAGCCACCCGCTTGTTAACGGCATCGAAACGGACGGTGATCGCTGCTCGGGTACGACAGCACGGCAAGGCCAACCATGATGCCCGCATCAGGGATCTTGAAAAGGCACTGGAGTCGAAACGCAAGGGTTGGGATGGCAGCCCCATCAGCACGGCGAGATTGTATGCCGATTTGTGGCCGCTGATCATGGATGAAGACTGGTGTCTTGCATCGCCAACGGTTTTCTCGAGCAGGCATCACGTGCAACTCTGGGATCACAACAAACCCTATAGTTATCTCGGCATGCACGGCGCCGGGGGCATTGGTTATTGCATCGGGGCATCCGCCGGTGCGGGTCTTGCGGCACGCGAGCGCAACCGGATCGTCATTAACATTCAGTGCGATGGTGATTTGAATTACGCGCCGGGTTCACTCTGGACTGCAGCACACCATCGACTGCCGATGTTAACGATCATGCATAACAATCGAGCCTGGCATCAGGAAGTCATGTATTTGCATTACATGGCGGGTGTGCGAGGCCGGGGCACGGACCGCTCACACATCGGCACTACGCTGAGAGACCCGTTTATTGACTACGCAAAAATGGCCGAAGCCTACGGTGTAGAAAGCGAGGGTCCGATTTCCGACCCGGCGGAACTCGTCGCAGCATACGAGCGGGGCATAGCGGCCGTGAAGGAAGGTCGACCCTACCTGATCGATGTGCTCACACAGCCCCGCTAATATGAAAATGCTGCAAACGACAAGCCAGCATCACTGACACAACAGGTAGCAAGGAACATGACCATGACGATGAAATTGAGCAGCTGCCTGACAGGCGTGGTGTCTTTGCTGATTGCAACGTCTGCTTGTGCAGGTGACCAGGAAAAAGGCGCCGCCGTCTTCAATGAGCATGGATGTTACAGCTGCCATGGCTATGAAGGCCTGGGCAGAACGCCGCTGGTAAACAATGTGAGCGGGATGCTGGTGAACGAAACCGTGTTCATCAACTTCCTTCGGCAGAGGGCCGAACTCAATCCGACGTTGCCCGCCAACAGCATGCCCAATTATGGGGTCAATGCCTTGAGCGACGAGCAGGCACGAGATGTCTACGCCTATATCAGGACACTCACTGACAATCCGCCGGAAACGCAGGACATACCGACATTCGTAACCATCCTCGACGCCGCGAAAGCAGACAGACCGGACGAGTGATGCCAAATGCTGACCGCACCCTGATCGCGCTAGCGACTCTGCTGCTTTTCGCCTGCATCAACGGCGCGCACGCTCATCATTCCGGCGTCGCGTTTGATACGCAACAGACAGTCACCGTCACCGGCACGGTCACGCGGTTCATTTGGCGCAATCCGCACATGGCAATCAACATGGATGTCACGAACGCCGGTGGCGAGACGGTACTTTGGAAGATTGAAGGGCCGGGCACGTCAATTCTGGCTCGCAAAGGGCTCAACAAGAAAATGATCAACGTCGGTGATGAAATTACCGTTGTCGTGCAACCGCTGAAGACCGGTGCTCCTGGAGGCTTGCTGCAGGGAATTACTGTAGCGAGCGGCGCGTCCTACGGCATTGGTGAAGACTATGCGGCCGAGGCACCCCGGCAACGCACGATTCCGGCACTGCTCGAATGGGAACCACCACCGGAGGGAGAAACATGGGCCGAGCGGGAAGAAAAAACCCGACCCAGGCAGCTTCCAATGATTGGCGATAATCCCCGCCAGACCGGGCCAGGGGCGCTGGATCCCGATAATCTCGCCAAATCGCGCCCCGCTGCGCCGTTCGATCTCACCGGCACCTGGGAGTTTCGTGGCGAAGACGATTATCGACCGATGTATGGCTGGTACGAGTTCAAGCCACACCCGGAATTCACCGCTAAAGGCAAAGCAACGTATGCCGAATTCCTGACGTATGCGAAAGCCGGCAGACGCTATCTCGAGCCAACCGCTGAGTGCTATCCCGCCGGAATGCCAAGACTGATGACACGCTACGGCCCACTTATGATGTTGCAGTACCCAACCGCCATTTTTATTCTGTCGCGCCTCAATAACGAGTACCGTGCGATCTGGCTGGACGGACGGGAACGCGAGCCGGAAGAACATCAGGACCTGAACTGGAGCGGTGAGTCTCTCGGTCATTGGGAAAACGATACTTTGGTTGTCGAAACCGAAGGCTTCACAGACGAGAAACACCTTATTCAACAAGGCGTTTTCACCGGCGACCAGCTCAAGATTACGGAACGAATCACGATGCTGAATGACGGCAACACGCTGAAACTCGAATTTATCATGACAGATCCGGAACACTGGGTTGGCGAATGGCGGCATATCAAATTCCGGGATCGCTTGTTGCGTGCGGATGTCAGGGAAGCCAACTGTCTACCGGCAGACAGAGAACTGTTGCCTGGCATGTAACTACTTGCAGCGAACCGCCAAAATTGCCCATGAGGCGAGGAAGAAAACCATGAAAGTGCACATCAAGAACCTGATCCGGATCCTGTTGCTCCCTATCGGCGTGTTATCAATGGTTCCTGCCCTCGCCCATCACTCTCATTCCAATCTGGACATGGATGATATTCGTACCTATAGCGGTGTGGTTGTCCGTTACAGCTGGACAATGCCGCATGTTTTTCTCAAAGTGAAAGCGCCAAACGAAGCCGGTGAGATTGTTGAGTACAGCATCGAGATGGTGCACCCACCCGGAATGGCAAAGCGCGGCTGGAATAGAAACACATTCAAGCCAGGCGACAGGATCACCTGGGAGGGCCCGCATGATCGTCGTAAAAGTCGACACTACACCGGGCTCAAATGGGCTGAGCGAGGCGATGGTGAGCGCTTTTCCATGGAAGAGATGGCTGAATCGAGTGTAGTTGCCTCGACTGACTTTACAGGTTTGTGGAAGCGATCGGATATTGGTGGCTTTAACCCGCATTACAAACCACCGACAGACTGGCCATTGTCAGCAAAAGGCCAGGAACTCGTCGATAATTTTCACCAGGACCAGAACCCGATGGTGACCTGCGGCAACCCGGGCCCGCCGAAGGCGATGATTGTCCCCTACCCTGTCATGATCACGCGCGCTGATGACAACACGTTTATATTTGAGCGTGAGCTGATGAAAGATGTTCGTGTTATTCATCTCGACAGCGATGCATCTGCAGGCGAACCAAGCAAGCTGGGACATTCCGTTGCTCGCTTTGAAGATGGAGAACTGGTTGTCGAGACAAATAACTTTATCGCCGACAAGTGGGGTTCGCATACCGGCATCGATTCGAGTGAGCAGAAGCAGTTAGTGGAGCGATTTTCTCTGTCCGACGACGGGCTGTTTCTCCTGGCGGAGATTACGGTCACTGATCCTGTGTACCTGACGGAACCGGTAACATTCATACATCGCTGGAAGAAACTGGCAGATCGGGACGTGATCCAGGCACCTTGTACGATGGAAAGCGCGCGGCTTTATCTCGAAGGCGGGATGGGCGACGACGGGGCTCGGTAATTACGCGCGAGCGGCCTGCAAGAATGCTTTTGGCACTGCTCCCGTGGGTGCCGTCAAAAATCTCCGGACCTCTTATTCCACGTCCATTACAGCGATCAGGCATCCGCAAGCGAATACTGGAATTGGTTTGTAAAATCGAATGTCTCCCTTGCCCCCCGCAGCGCCGGCAACCGCAATCGATGTTCTGATCTCAAATCCACCATGACCTGCAACGGCAAGGACGTCCTCGTCTCGATAGGATGTCATGGCGACTTCGTCCTGCGCCGCCCAGCGAGCGAGAAACTCCCGATCCCATTCCACATTGATCTTGCCGCTGTCCGGTGTGCATGGCCAGTGCGAGGTACCACCGGTGCCGAGTAGCGCAATGCGTTCTGGCACCGCGTCAAAAGCCCGCCGCAATGCTTTGCCAAAAGCGTACGAGCGGTGTAACGGCGCCAGTGGTGGAGACTGGCAATTGATGTTCGCTGGAATTACCGGAAAATCGAAAGCCGGTGTGATGTGGGCCAGCGGCACCATAATGCCATGATCGAATTTCCATTCTTCGGCAAAACCGACGTCGACATCCTCAAGAACCACTTCGATCAATCGCCGGGACAAATCACGATTTCCCGGGATTCGTGTTTTCTCAATACCAAGCCACTGCGGATCCTCGATCGGGCCGTCGTAATAATCCGCCATGCCGATGGAGAACGTTGGCATGTTGTTGTTGAAAAAATTGGCGTAGTGCTCCGCCGACACAATGAAAAGCACATCCGGCCGAGCCGCTTCTATTTCCTGGCGGAGCCTTTCAAATTCAAACTTGAGAGACTCAAGATCAGTCGGATCGGCCTTCGCAGGGCGGTTGGTTATGCCCGGAGCATGACAACATATTCCAGCGTAGACCAGGCTCACGCGGTTTGTCTCTTGCGCACATTTATTGCTTCCCGAGTCACCACATCCTCACTTCAAGCGAACGTTTTCGGGCGTAATACCTTCCCGGGCCAGCGCTGTCTGGGTCGCAACACGCTGCTCGATTCGTTGCCGATGCGCCATCCAGTTCGGCATGTCAGCGACATGCTCAACAACATCTTCACGTTGACTCCAGATATGGAAAACGAACAGGTACGGATCACAGACACTGTAGTTGTCGCCAAGCGCCCAGGTCTTTCCTTCAAGACGATGATCGACCTCGAGCAATGTCCTGTGAAGATTTGGAATACCCACCGCATGCAGTTGAGGATACAGATCCGGGTTTCCGATCAGGTAGTTCGGCCTGAACAGGGGCCGAAACGCAATGTGCACGGTGCTCGACAGAAAATTCATCCATTCGTGCGCCCGTGCACGCCGCAAAGGATCGCCTGACGGAATTAACCCGGAATCCGGCCCAGCCGTATCGGCGATATAAGAGAGAATGGCATGGGTTTCGGTCAACACTTCGTCATCAATTCTCAATGCCGGTATTTTTCCCCAGGGATTTTGTGCCAGGTAATCATCCAGCTTGTGCTCACCCTTGCGGATACGAACCGGCTGCGCCGTAAAAGGCAGCCCCGATTCCTCCAATGCAATATGGCAGGCAAGAGAGCATGCTCTTGGGCTATAGAACAGGGTCAGGTCGGGCACTCGTTGCTCCTTGAAGACCGTCAGAATGCGGCGGAGAAGTCACAAGACTAGATCGCAATTATCCTGGACTCAAGCGCACGTGTCGCTGGTCGCAACATACGCGCATGACCGCCCCGCATGCCTTTGATCCGAAGAGCCCGCAGGACTAATATCGGGTAGCTGTTTCAAATAAGGCGAGGAGCTATGCCGGTAAAACATCACTTGAGCAAGTGGATCCAGGCCGCTATCGCCGGGCTTGCGCTGTGGTTTTCGTCCTTCCCTGCAGGTGCCGCCGATAACAGTGCATTGCCAGACTGGGGTGGCGTCTGGGAACGCTACGAGGGCAATGGCGGCATGTTTGACGTGTCTACAACCAAACCGGCGGACGGTCGTGCCGGTACAGCGGGTGTGCGGCAATTTCCACCGCTCACCCAGGAGTGGGAGAAAAAATACCTGGCGACGCTGGAGCGTGTTGCCAATGGCAGATTGCCCGACCCCCTTTCCATATGTGGTACCCCAGCGGGTTATCCGCGCCTGCTTGCTCTGCCGGACGTATACGAATTCATTGTCAGGCCCGAAGAGTTCTGGATCATCACGGAGAACGGGCCGAATATCATGCGCGTTTATACCGATGGCCGCGAACACCCACACCCGGACGATTTGTGGCCCACCTTTACCGGTGATTCAATCGGGCATTGGGAAGGCGCCCAACTCGTGTTTTCGACCATCAGCATGATTGGCGAGAAGCACACTATTCTCGATCGCAGTGGCCTGGTGCTGAGTGACCAGGCACGGATCAGTACGCGGATCTTCGAAACAGATGAAGGCTTGCTACGGGCAGAACTCGTGATCGAAGACGATCTCGCGTTGACCGAGCCCTGGCATGTCACGCGTCATTTTCGGCGCCTGCCGCCGGGAACGCGCGTATACGACTACGCCTGTGCCGAAAACAACCGGAATCCGATTACAAGTTCAGGGCAAACGCTCACGTTAGGACCGGATGGCAATCCAATAGATATCGTAATTGAAGAAGACTAGGGTGATATAGATGCGGTTTCTCCTGCTTGTTCGATCGACAATCATCGTTTCGGCTGCTTTATCGCTTGTCGCAACCGTGTCGTTTGCACACCACTCAAGCGCCATGTTCGACAAGCAGATCGTTCGTCACGTCACTGCATCGGTTATCGAATTTCAATGGACCAACCCGCACGTCTGGATCCAGATATCTATTGAAAATGAGGCTGGCGAACAGGAAGAATGGAGCATAGAGGGGCTCGGCCCGAACAGTCTCTCGCGAAAAGGCTGGCGACGAAACTCGTTCAAAGCGGGCGAAATTATCGAAATCAAATTTAACCCGATGCGCGATGGATCTCCGGCCGGCGGGTTTATCGGCGCTAAATTCGAGAACGGCGAGACTATCGGCAACTGGTAAACCACACAGCCAGACGTCTGTGGGTCAGATTACGCCGATCACACCTCGACGCTGAATTGTGGCGTGTGTCACGCGATAGCGGAAGCGCATTCGTGTAAGCTTTTGCTACTGCAAGCGAATCAAGCGCTAAATAATTTTCATTGCTCCGGACGACCATGAATCCGAAACCTCTCAATCGTCGTATTCCTTCGTTAAAGACGCGGGCCGTCGCTTTTTGCATGGCAACCTTTGCGCCGCTGGCCTCGTGGGCGATTTGCGTGTGTGGTTTTGAGGATGGATTGTTCACGCTGACAACGATTGGCCTGAACGGGAATATGGCCGATTGGGCGAGCGTCCTTGCTGATCCGGATAATAACGTTTGCGACGGGCCGGCCAATGGCTTGACGGACCGCGACTCGCCCCAGTCCACAGGACGCGATCTTGTTCATTTCGCCTACACCTGGGACCAAAACAGTATTTATCTTTATACCGAGCGATATAATTCGGGCCAGAATAACAATACCCAGTCTTTTGTTTATTACGCAGATGTAAATAACGACGGTCTCATGGCGACCGGTGAACCCGTCATCGGCGTAAGATGGAATGGTCAAAATCGACAAATAAGCGTTTTTGTCTACAGCTACATTGCACAAGCCAGCGGCGGTGACCCGCTCGTCGATGGAAACGGATTCGGCGACGGCTACACACTGCCCGGTTCCTTCGCAAACGTACCTTCACCCGGCTCCACACCGGACCACGGAGGGTTCTGGGGCTCGTCGGACGGGTACAAAATGGAATTCCGCATAACCTGGGCCGATCTCGGTCTCTCGTCGGGTGATCCGTTCAGTTTTCATGTTGCAAGCTCGAACGCAGCGCTCGGTGCGAACAGTTTCACCGCACAAATTGACGATAACCTGAGCGGATGTGGCGGTGGTGCGGGATCTACCGTCATTCCAGGCGCAGAATTCACGCCGGACAGATCACTCTTGGGCTTTGCCAGCGACACTGTAATTGGCACTCACACGCTGACCAATACCGGTAACGCCTCGGACTTCTACGACCTGTCATCGGTCACAAGCGGAGATTTCACACCCACCGTCAGTTACTACCATGATGTGGATAACAGCGGCACAGTAACCGCCGGTGACTTGCTGTTAACCGACACCAATGGAGATTCAAACCCCGACACGCCAGTGCTGGTTCCCGCGGAATCGATTGCCCTACTGGTTGTCTACGACGTACCTGGCAGCGTTTCAGCAAGTGAAACGACAAGTATCGTCACAACTGCCGCGTCGGACTACCAACCACTCTCCAGTGACTTCGTCACCGACACGATCGACATCCCGGTGCCGCCGGAGTTGCTGGTCACCAAAGTGGTCGCGGCGCTTGAAGATCCGATCAATTTGACCGCCAATCCCAAAGCGATACCGGGAAGCGAAATACTGTATACCGTAACGGTTGCAAACCAGGGCGCGGGTACCGTCGACACTGACGCATTTTTTATTACGGATGCCATTCCGGCCAACGGATGCATGAACGTCCTTGATGCCGGCGCAGCCGGTTCTGGCCCCGTGGACTACCAGGATGGAAGTCCCAGCAGCAACCTGACTTATTCCTTCATCAGCCTGGCAAGCACGACAGACGACCTCGAATTTTCGAGCGACAGCGGCGCAAGTTTTACTTATGCACCGACACCCGACGCATTCGGCTGCGACGCCCTGGTCACCAACATCCGCATCAACCCGAAAGGCACGTTCGCGGCGGATGCCGGGGCGGGATCACCGCAAGCCCGGTTTTCCTTCCGCGTGTTCGTCAACTAAGAATTCTCAGTTACTGGCTTGCGCGTTATTGGCCTGGGCAATTGCCTGTTCGAGTCCCCTCACTGACGGCGTCCTTAAGGGGATCCATGCCAATGATCTCTCGTAGGCTGCCACGGCTTCCACCGGACGGCCAGCGGCCAGCAAGATATCACCGTACAATTCCACGGCTGGCTTCATCGGTACCGGCGGTCCCGACGGCGCAGTCATATCGCGCAACTCCATCTCTGCCGCTTCGCGGGCCACCATAACGGCACCGTCTTTGTCGCCACCTCCAAGTTTTGCCAAAGCCGTAACCTCTTTCGCAAGAATCGCGATCTGCTTCGCGCTGTATGCACTGCCTTTCGCAGCCGCGGCGGCACTCAGGGAGTCCAGCCGTTCAACGGCCGCCATGGCTGTATCTGTATCGCCGCGATGGGCAGCACTCATGCCAACAACCGACACCCAGTTCGGATGATTGCCAGCATCCGTACCAGCCTCAGCGAGTCCCAGTTCTTCCCACTGGCCGGTTTCTATCATGTGCCGCCCACGCATACTCAGGTAACCTTCATAGACATCCTTGTTGCCGGCATTTCTATCTACAGCAGCCATGGCCGATTGCAGGTTGTCGGCAGCTCGATCGAATTCGCCGAGCATCAGGTTTGCATAGGCAAGCCATGAAAGTGTATGGAAGTCTTCCCGTCCCTCGGCGAAACCGAATTCCTCAATAGCGGCAGTTGCTGCCGCATAGGCTTCAATATTGGAAGCGACGACCCGATCCCACATGCCCAGTTGCACGAAAATATGAGACGGCATATGCAGTGCATGCGCGGCAGCGGGTGCAATACCCGCATAAACCTGCGCTGCCGGCAGTGCCAGAATTGCGTGATCAGGATCATCGAAAGAGTGAATGATGAAATGTGCCGCGCCCGGATGATTTTGGTTTTGGGCGTAAATTTCCTGACTTATTGCGGCAGCTTTCGCCTGGCGACGGAATCCCTCGTCACCACGCCTGACCGTACCCAGCAGAGACAGCGCATACAGGACTGATACTTCATGATCGTCCGGCCATCTCTCGTGCATGTCAGCCATATAAGCGGAATACGCAAAATCTCTTTCGAGTTTATCTTCCGCAGAGTAATAGAGAATCTCGATCGCTTCCAGGAATGCCTTTTCCTTTTCAGTTTCTGCTTTCTTCAACCGGTCCTCGAATGTCGGCGCCAACCTGTTCAACGCCGCCGTCGCGGCTTCGACGTCCTGCTGCCGCCACAGTGGATGATTGTCGCTCATTGCCTGGCCCCAGTACGCCAGTACAAACGAAGGATCGATTTTTTGTGCCTCCTCAAAGGCCATTCTTGCTTCGTTGAACTGGAAGCTGTGCAGCGCTTTTACACCACTAAGAAACGCGGGTTGCGCTTCTGCTGCACCGGAATTGGGGAATGTAATGCTACCCAACGCAAGCTCATCTGCATGCACCAGGTTGAATTGCATAAATAGAAAGGCAAGCGCGGATATTGTTATTCGTTTGGCCAACATTGGTTCGTCCCCCATTTCATTATCAGATCATCGATCGTCTGGCAATAGTACTCCATCACCACGCAGCGGGCAGCCGATGTGTCACTTGAAACTGATTGTCCCATATGCTTTCGCCCACAAGACACTGACGCACGGCAGCGATTCAGCACATTCGATATTCTGCTATTTCGCAGAATTTGCCGCCTTAAGTTCTCGCTGGGTACCGATGAGTGAGTTCCGGGTGACGATTGTCATCAACGCTGCCTCATTCCAGCCGTCAGTGCCGGCCGGCCGCTGCGGCAAAATCATGTAGCGCAACTCTGCCGTCGAATCGTGAACTCTGACCTCCACGTCATCACCAAGCTCGACACCGAATTCAGCCAGCACTGCGCGCGGCTCTCGTACGACACGCGAACGATAATTCCTGGATTTGTACCAGGCCGGCGACATGCCGAGCAGCGAGCGCGGATAACAGGAGCAAAGCGTACAAACAATTACATTGTGAATGCTATCCGTGTTCTCAAGGACGGTAAATTCTGCTGGCTGAAGGTCGAAGCCAAACTCCCTGATGGTGTCTGTACCATTCGCAAGAAGTCGTTTTTTGAAATCGGCGTCCGTCCACGCCCGCGCCGCTATCATTGCGCCGTTTTCAGGAGATGCACCTTGCATCGCCGCGATGACTGCCTGTTCCTCTTCTGCCGTGTATTGACCAGCTTCAATCAATAATTCGCGTAAGGCAACACCGACCAGTGCTGCATCGCTGGTCGGTTCCGGGTGATCCGGCTGAAATGTGCGTGCGTGATCATGTGTGTGACCACTATGCTCGCTCATGCCACGGTCTCCAGCCAGTGTTCAAAAATCTCGATGTCCAGTCTGTCGGTCCTGCAGCCATGATATTCAGGCCACAGATCTGTTTGCGTAAGACTGACTCGGTAGAGGCGGGTAAGTGGACAGCCATCACCTCTTATGAATTTTTCCGGTTGCCCATGCAAACCACACACGCGCTCAACAACGCCTGTCTTCCCTTTGGCATAAGCGGGCACACGATGATGCACTGGTGGCATTCGGTCCGCGATCCGTACCGACTCTCCCACTGTGAATCGCGGCTCACTCACCGTTCTTTCTCCGCCGATTGTCGTGCACGAATCTCCGCTATTTTTTTGTCCAGCGATTCCTGTGAAATGATGTTTTTTGCCAACAGGCTGTATGCCAGCGACTTCGACCAACGTTCGTAATAGGTGAGCTGATCGTAGTCTTCCGGATCGAGACGCTCGATGCCGTCCCGCAGTTCGGCAAAATCCGTGATCAGACCCTTGCGGAGGGCAAGACGAATCATGGCGTCAATTTGCCACTCCCAGTAGGCCGTATCCTGCTCAGTACGATCAACCGGGCCAGCTTCCAGGCCGCCGATGTCGTGTGGTCCTGATGGTTCACTCATGTCCCGATTAGACCCGTGCGCGAAGGCGCTGGCAATGACCCGGTTCGGATA
>Ga0209988_10001686_pt1 | contig 14437 bp, 15 predicted proteins | sample N075metaG_FD_183115 | JGI IMG/M metagenome (GOLD analysis project Ga0209988, IMG submission 183115) | Deep subsurface microbial communities from Kermadec Trench to uncover new lineages of life (NeLLi) - N075 metaG (SPAdes) (version 2) | ecosystem: Environmental > Aquatic > Marine > Ocean trench... | reverse complement strand
CCCCTCCACAACCGACCAGGAAGACCAACCCCATGACCACCACCACCTGTCAGGGAAGACCCGCGACACCTGTACGGGATGTCCCGCGCCACTACAGGTAGATATATCGCCCTGCCAACCCTGGGTTCAGGGGGTGGCAGGGTCTCACACTCCCAGGCCGCGGCCGATGATTTCCTTCATGATCTCGGTAGTGCCGCCGTAGATCGTCTGCACCCTGGCGTCGACGAATGCACGCGAGATCGGGTATTCGAGCATGTAGCCGTAACCGCCGTGCATCTGCAAGCCATGGTCGACAACGCGTCGCAGCATCTCGGTAGTCCACCATTTTGCCTCTGCGGCCTGCTCGACGGTGAGCCGGCCGGCGACGTGCTCTTCGAGCAGACGGTCGACGAACACCCGACCTAGATCGATCTCGGTCTTCATCTCAGCGAGCACGAACCGGTTGTGCTGAAAGGATCCGATCGGTCGCCCGAACGCCATCCGCTCCTTGGCGTAGGCGAGGGTAAGCGTGAAGGCCGCTTCCGCCCCGGCGACCGCGCCCACGGCCAAGCTGAAACGCTCCTGAGGAAGGTTCATGATCAGCTGACCGAACGCCATCCCCTCCTCGCCGAGACGATTCGATGCCGGCACCCTGACGTCGTTGAAGAACAGCTCGGCCGTGTCCTGGGCGTGGAAGCCGATCTTGTCGAGGTTTCTGCCCCGCTCGAAACCCTCCATCCCGTCCTCGACGATGAACAGAGTGAGACCCCCGTGCGGATCCTCTCCGGTGCGGGTGACGACGATGACCAGATCGGCATTGATCCCGTTGCTGATGAAGGTCTTCGAGCCATTGATGACGTAATCGCCTCCGTCTCGCCGGGCCGTGGTCACGATGCCTGCCAGATCCGATCCCGTTCCGGGCTCCGTCATCGCGATCGCCGTCATCAGGTCACCGTCGGCCAGGCCGGGCAGCCACCTTTTGCGCTGCTCATCGTCGGCGTACTCGAGGAAGTACGGAAGGCAGATGTCGTTGTGCAGGGTGATGCAGGCTCCCGATGCGCCGGCTCCGGAGGCGGCGAAGACCTCGCTGATGACGGCGTTGTACCGGAAGTCGTCTACGCCTCCTCCGCCGTACTCGTCGGGAACGGCCATGCCGAGCAGGCCGGCGTTTCCCGCCGCGCGGAACATTGCCTTGTCGACCTTGCCCTCGTGTTCCCAGGTGGCGTGGTTCGGCAGTATCTCCGTCGCCATGAAGTGCTCGACAGAATCTCTGAACAGCTCGTGCTCTTGCTCGAAGACGGTGCGTTCCATCGTTCACTCCTTGCTTTCGTGCACGCTACTTGTCATCGTGCCAGGATGCAGATATGCCCGATCTCGTGCTCGCCAGCTCGTCTCCGCGCCGAGCGCTGCTGCTGAGTGCGGCCGGGTACTCGATTACCCGGCAGATTCCCAAGATCGACGAAACCGCCCTGCCCGATGAGGCACCTGAGCAGACCGTCACCCGTCTGGCACGGGAAAAGGCACTGTCGCCTGGTGAAGAGGACACACTCATACTGGGTGCCGACACCACAGTCGTGCTCGACGGCGACGCCCTCGGCAAACCGGCCGACCGCGACCACGCGATCGAGATGCTCCATCGCCTGGGCGGCCGAACCCATGCGGTGATCACCGGGTGGGCCCTGGCCAGCGGCGGAGTGATCGTCGACGATGGGTTCGAAGTCACCCTCGTCACCATGCGGGAGATCAGCGACGAAGAGGTCGTCGCCTATGTTGACACCGGCGAGCCGCTTGGCAAGGCGGGGGCGTACGCCATCCAGGGTGAGGGGGAGCGGTTCGTCACCGGGATCGTCGGTTCTCGCAGCAACGTCATCGGTCTCCCACTCACCGCCGTCGTGCCAGCGCTCGAGCGCGCCGGTCTCGACCGGAAGAGCGTCTGAGGTACATGCTCGCAGTGGGACCCTCTAAGTGTTACAGCTGACCGCGCCGCCGGCGTCGATGTCGCTCGATGGCAGGTCATACCCGTCGAGGCCCGGTTCGAACTCGGGTACGGTCGTGTTGGAGGCGGTCTGGCTGGTTTGACCGTTGAACCCCGCTGCGGTGCCTATCTCGAGGGTTCCGTACAACGTCCCCTCGACATCGATTGGGATCTCCGTCAGGTAGTAGAGCAATGCGCCACACGCATACACGCCTTGGGGTGGGTTGGCGATGCTGTCCGCTCCGACACAGATCGCATCAACCTCGCCGAGATACGGCGAGTTGGTCACATTGGAGAAGCCGACTCCCTCGAGAAGGATCGAGTTGCCCGCGCAGATTTCGTTGCCGGCGGCGGCATCGAAGCCCCGGTACAACACAACGTACAAGCCGTCCCACTGGTACCAGTGCGCCTCGACCGATCCTGGTGGGAACAGGTCACCGCCACCCGGTGATTAGGCCTGGAGCACCCCGATGGCTGTGGTCGGTGCCACCGCCTCGACGGGGGGCGGTGCGCTCGTTGTCGTTGTCGTTGTCGTCTCCACAGCAGGGGTCGTGGTCTGCTGCGCCACCGTTGTCGTCGTGGTCGATGTCGTCGGGTCGTCGATGGCAGCGGTGGTTGTCGTCTCATCCGAGGACCCGCAGGCCACGGCGATCAAGGCAATGGCCGAAGCCAGAATGAGAATCCGGTTCATGGCTCCCCCCTTTTGGTAGCGCACAGCAACCTAGGCACGTCCGGCTTCGCCGAGGCGTCTTTCCAGTGGGTTCAGGTGTAGAGCAAGCGGCCCCACAAAATGAGCGTTATGCCTGCGAGAACAAGGATGCCCCCGATGAGGTCGAAGCGATCCGGTCTCAATCCGTCAAGTACCCATCCCCACAACATCGCCCCGAGCAGGAAGACGCCGGCATAGGCGGCATACAAACGGCCAAAGCTTGTCTCCGGCTGGTAGGTCTGGACAACCGCGTAGGTGAAAAGGGCGGCCAGACCGACGGGTACCAGCCAGATCGATGCACCCAATCGGCGCCATCGCCATATTGCGTAGACCCCGCCAAGCTCAGCGAGCACGGCCATCAGAAAAAATGCTGCCGTTTTGGCGACCATATGTTCGCGGACCTAGCCGTTTGCTACGGTAACTGTAGGTGGTTCGATCACGAGGGACGCTCACCTAGCCCGCGACGTGCTGTCGGATCCACTCGTGCATGGCGATTCCCGATGCCACCCCCGCGTTGATCGACCGTGTCGAGCCGAACTGGGTGATCGAGCACACTACCTCGCAGGCCTCCCTGGCGGCGGAGGAGAGGCCAGGCCCCTCCTGGCCGAACAGCAGGACACATCGCTCCGGCAGCACCGTCGTCTCCAGGGGCACTGCCCCTGGCAGGATGTCGATGCCGATTAGCGGCAGCTGCGCATCGACCGCCCAGGAGACCAGGTCTTCGATGGTCTCATGGTGCCGGACGTGCTGATAGCGATCGGTGACCATCGCCCCCCGACGGTTCCAGCGACGGTTGCCAACGATGTGGACCTCGGCAGCAAGAAAGGCGTTTGCGTTGCGTACCACCGTCCCGATGTTCAGGTCATGTTTCCAATTCTCCACCGCGACGTGGAACGGATGCCTTCGCCGGTCGAGATCGGCGACGATCGCCTCTCGGGTCCAGTAGCGATACGCATCGATGACGTTGCGTCGATCGCCCGATGCGAGCAACTCCTTGTCATAGCGTGGATCGTCTGGCCAAGGCTCGGGGTGCGGGCCAACTCCCACCTCAGGATCGTCAGCGGTCACGCCTGGGAGGGTACCCGGACACGGTGTCGGTCTCATTACCGCATGTCGGGTCTACCGTCATCGGATCGGCTGAGTCAACCGAGGACCCGGAAACACACCCGTGCGCGCCGTTCTTCAACCCATGAGTCTGGCCCCTCCTCTATTGCTCGCCGCTGCGGTGGCGCTCTTGACAGCGGCCTGCGCGACCGAGCCGACGACTGAGGCGGAGGCAACCCCGGTTTCGGTGGAGAACGGCCAGCAGGCCTACGGTGTGGTCGAAGGCCGGATCGGGTATCGCCGTCTCCCGACACCCGATGTCTCCACTACCGAATTGGTTGACTTTGCCACGAGTGCACAGGGACGGTCGTTCGTGCCAGTTGCCGGCACCGGAGAGATCCTGCTCGTGTACTTCGGTTATCTGTCCTGTCCCGACGTCTGCCCTACGACGCTGGCCGACTTTGGGAGAGCGATAGACAAGCTGCCGGACGACCTGGCTCAACGAGTCTCCTTCGCCATGATCAGCGTGGACCCGGAGCGGGACCAAGGTTCACAAATCGTCGACTACGTGACGGTGTTCATCGACCGCGGTCACGGTCTCCTCGCCGCCGACGCATCCGGCCTAGCAGCCGCCACCGAAGCGTTCGGCGTGGAATTCGTGATCGAGGATCACGACTCGGACCATACCGAGTACGAGGTCGGCCACTCGGCCACCGTTTTCGCCATCGACGAGGACGGCCTGATCATCTGGGAATTCACCTACCCGTCGGCATCCAGCGACCTGGCCGATGCGCTGGTGAGCCTGTTCGAAGAGCGTTACTAGTCGGGCATACCGATAGGTGACCGGTCGTCTGGACAGGAGGGGAGCCATTTTCCCGCTCTTGCCGCTTCGCGGCTGGCGGCTCGGGCCACGGCTCCGCAATGGTCTCGCCGACCGAGAACGGATCCCGCCCAGTTTACGGAGCCTCTGGTTTCCCGCTCTCGGCTACGCTCGCCAGGAACGCAGACCCAGGACCGTGGCATGCACGTCATCATCGTCGGCGGGGGAGCGGATGGTGCCTTCCTCGCCAGCCGGCTGATCTCGGAGGGCGAAAACGTGTCGGTGATCGAGTCGGACCCGGCTCGAGCCGCCGTGTTGCGAGGAAGGCTGGACGCCCTCATCGTCACCGGCAACGGCGCCAACCCGAGTGTGCAGCTGCGCGCCGGTGCCTCCAAGGCGGAGTTGCTGCTTGCGATGTCCGACAACGATGGGGTGAACGTGCTCGCCTCGGAGACGGCACGCTCCCTGGGTGTGCCGCGTACCGTCGTACGTTTGGAGAATCCGGAGGTGCGAAGCGTCATTTCCTCGATGGGCATTGAAGCGGTGGTGGATCCGAGAGAGGTCGTCGCTCGCCAGCTCGTTCGCCTGGTGGACCGGCCGGGCCTGTCCGATTGGTTCCAATTTGGAGACGGCGCCATCACGGTCATCGGTGGGCTGGTCGGCCCCGACTCTCCGCTGATCGGCAAGCGGCTCGCCGACGTGCGTTCTTCGTTGGTTGGCTGGGATTTTGTCATCTCCACGATCGTCCGCGACGATCGCACCCTGGTCAGCACCGGCGACACGGTGATCGAGGTCTTCGACAAGGTCCTCGTCGCCGTGCCAACGCGCGACGAATCGCGGGCAGGAGAGCTCATCGGTCTCCGCACCGAGAAGATCGACCGCGTGATCGTCGTTGGAGGCGGCCGGGCTGCTGAGGTGACGGCCAACCTGATCCGCGACGACGGGAAGCAGGTCATCCTGATGCACAGCGATGCCGAGCGAGCTCGAGAGATCGCGGAGCGCAACGCAAGATTCGAGGTGGTCATCGCCGACGCCACCGACCCCGCCTCGCTGTCATCACTGGCTGTTGGCAAGGGCGACGCCGTTGTGGCCCTCACTCGCGATGACGCGATAAACATCCTCTCCTGCCTCATCGGCAAGGCCCTGGGTGCGTCGATGACCGTGGCGCGCTACAACCGGCTCGACCTGTTCGATCTCATCACCACCCCCGGTGTGGACGCCGGCGTCTCGTCCGAGGTGGCAGCCGCCAACGAGGTGCTCCGCTTCGTCCGCCGAGGTTCCTACGTCTCAGCGGTGAGCTTCATGACCGGCGATGTCGAAGCGGTCGAGATCGAACTCGAGGCCGGCGTGCCCGCGGTTGGAAAGACGATCGGCGAGCTGGATCGGCCCGATGGCATGGTGGTCGGGGGGCTGCTGCGTGCCGGGGAGCCGATCGTGCCCCGCGGCGCCACCCGGTTCGCCGAAGGCGACCGAGTGGTCGTGTTCGCCATGCCGCAAGCCACTGCCGCTGTCGAGAAGCTGTTCACGGTGTAGCGGTGCGAATCCGACAGAGCGGCTGGTCGGTACCGCCGACTCCGCGGCGTGTCACCTACATCGTCGGCATCGTGCTCGTCGGAGCAGGGTTTGCCATGGTGCCTTCGGCGGTCATCGGTCTCCTGTACCGGGAGTGGGGGCCGAGCAGGGATCTCGTCGTTTCCGCCGTGGTCACGATCGTCATTGGAGCAGCGATGGTGCTCTGGGCGGGCCGCCCGGACGAGTTGACACCGAAAGAGGCTTTCGCCTCCGTCGCTGTGGCATGGATCACCGTTGTGTGGTTTGGCGCCCTGCCTCTGTTGCTCTCGGGAACCATCTCCGGTGTCACGGACGCCGTCTTCGAGTCAGCCGCGGGGTTCACCACCACCGGCGCCACCGTTATCAGCGATCTGTCCTCGGTGGCACACGGAATCTTGCTGTGGCGGGCAACGATGCAGTGGCTCGGCGGCATGGGAATCATCGTGCTGTCCATCGCAGTGCTCCCGCTCATCGGCGCCGGGGGCGTACAGCTGGCACGGGCGGAGGCACCAGGCCCCGAGCCCGACCGACTCACCCCACGATTCCAGGGGACGGCCCTCCGACTGTGGGGTGTGTACGTGGTGTTCACCATCGTCGCCGCCATCTTGCTGACGCTGGGGGACATGTCATTGTTCGAGGGCGTTGCCCACGCCCTCACCAACGTGTCGACGGGCGGGTTCTCGACCACGTCGCAATCCATCGGCGCCTTCAACGCCTACACCCAGTGGGTCGTCATCTTCTTCATGTTCGTCGCAGGGATGTCCTTCGCCCTCCACTATCGAGCGCTATTCAACCCCGCCGAATACGCGACAAACAGCGAGTTCCGTTTGTATGCCGCCATCGTGATCGTCGCCGCAGCCCTCGTCCTCGCCGGGCTCGCGATCGGCGACGTCACCGATACCACTGGAGTCAGGGACGGGATCTTCACCACGCTCACCCTCATAACCGGCACCGGCTACGCCACCACCAACTTCGCTGCCTGGGGCCCGCGTTTGTTGATCCTGCTCATCATGTTCATGTTCCTCGGCGGGATGGCAGGATCCACAACCGGTGGCATGAAGACGTACCGCGTCGGCTTGCTTGCTAAATCCTCGGGGGCCGACCTCCGCAGCATCACGCGCCCTCAAGCGGTCAACCTCACCCGCTTCGGTGGTGTCGTTGTGCCATCTTCGGTGCTGCGAAACGTCTCGGCCTTCTTCATCCTCTATGTCGGGATCTTCGTCGGCGGCAGCATGCTCCTGTCCTTACTCGAAGCCGTGTTCGGCAACGGAATCGACGTTGTGACCTCGACGTCGGCTGCCGCATCGGCACTCGGCAACGTTGGGCCCGGGCTCGGCGACGTGGGACCGACGAGCACCTACGCCGCCATCGTGGCGCCTGGAAAGTGGCTGCTCGCCTTCATGATGATCATCGGCAGGCTCGAGATTTTTCCCATCCTCCTCTTGTTCATGCCTGCCTTTTGGCGGCGATGACACGGTTCGCCAGCGACGCGGCGGTTCGTCACCTTCACGGGGTTATCGGGCCTGCATCCTTGGGTGCTGAGGGTCTGCCAGATTGAGGAATAGCGACGCCGCCGATGATCTTGAAGGGGGGAGGGGAGGGTCCAAGCCCGGTAGCCTGCGGGCAGAGCCGACCGAGGTGCGCCAAATGAGAGAAGCCGTCGTCGTATCCAGCAAGAGAACTCCACTGGGAAAGGGCTTCCGGGGGTCGCTCAACCTCACCCGACCAGACGATCTCGCTGCCCACGCCATCCGTGCCGCCCTAGATGCAGTGCCATCCATCCCAGACGAGGACGTGGCAGACGTGCTCATTGGGTGCGGGCTCCCTGAGGGACCATCCGGTCACAACGTTGCCCGCGTCTCACTGCTCAGAGCCGGGTTGCCTTCTTCGGTGCCGGGAGCAACCGTAAATCGCTTCTGCTCGTCGGGGCTCAACACCGTGGTCATGGCGGCACACCGGATCATGGTCGGTGAGGCCGACGTGATCATCGGCGGGGGAGTGGAGTCGATCTCTCTCGTCCAGAACCAGAATTTCCGTTCGGTGGACCTGTACAACACGGAGCTCCAAGAACAGTGGCCGGGTATTTACTTGTCGATGGGGGAGACCGCCGAGGTAGTAGCCAAGCGCTATGGGATCAGCCGCCACGACCAGGACACCTACTCGCTGATGTCGCAGCAGCGAACGGCCGCCGCCCAGGAGGCCGGCTGGTACGACGACGACATCTCCCCGATCAAGGTCGACCGAGCCGTGAAGCAGGAGGACGGCCAGATGGCGGTCGAGGAGGGGGTCCTCTTCGAGCGTGACGAGGCCAACCGGCCGGACACCACCATCGAAGGGCTGTCCAAGCTTCCCCCGGTCTTCGACCCTGAGGGTGGCAGCGTGACCGCAGGGAACTCGTCCCAGTTCGCAGACGCCGGTTCGGCAACGGTGGTCACCTCGGCCGAGTACGCCGAGGATCATGGTCTCGATCCCCTCGGCTGGTTCCGCGGCTTCCAACTCGCCGGCGTTGATCCCGACGAAATGGGGATCGGACCGGCACTCGCCGTGCCCAAGCTGCTCGACCAGACGGGGATGACCCTCGACGACATCGACATCGTCGAGCTCAACGAGGCCTTCGCCTCTCAGGTGCTCTACTGCCAGCGGGCGCTTGAGATCCCCGACGAGAAACTGAACCCGATGGGCGGGTCGATCTCGATCGGGCACCCGTATGGGATGACCGGGTCACGCATGGTCGGTCAGCTGCTCCGCCAGCTGAAGCGGAGCGGTGGCCGGTATGGGATCGTCACCATGTGCGTCGGTGGTGGGATGGGCGCCGCCGCTCTCTTCGAGGTCGCCTGAGGTCTGACGCTGGGGTAATCGTCTGGCGACACGAGGTAGCCTGAGTTCAATGGTGCGGAGCGAAGCGAAGACGGTGAAACAGTACCTCGAGGAGCTGCCACAGGATCGACGGGGCGACATCGAGACCGCTCGCACCGTCATCCTCGACAATCTGCCCCACGGCTATGACGAGGTGATGCGGTGGGGGATGATCAGCTATGAGGTCCCGCTCCAGCGGTATCCCGACACCTACAACGGCCAGCCCCTCCAGTACGCGGCACTGGCCGCACAGAAGACCTACAACGCCCTGTACCTGACCAACGTGGCCTTCACCGGCGGCGAGGACCGGTTCAGGGAGCGCTACGAACGCAGCGGCAAGCATCTCGACATGGGCAAGTCATGTCTCCGATACAAGAGCGCCGACGACGTCGCGCTCGACGTCATAGGGGAAACGATCGCCGCCACCCCGGTCGATGCCTACCTGTCCGCCTACGAGAAGGCGCGGGGGATCTCCTGATCAGAGGCCGGTTTACGAAGCATCACTCGTCTTCGGCTAACAACCGATACAGACGGCTCCTGGTGTCGGCCAGGATCGCCTTCGCCTCGGCCAGCTGCTCCTCCGAACCGGCATGGGCGACCTGCATCACCGCGGCACCGACCTGGAATCCAAGATCGCGCAGCGCCGTCAGCCCATCGTCATTCTCACGATCGAAACGCTGCCACGGAGGAGTGGCGTCGCTTTCCTCGACCTTGGCCCGTCCGGTATCGGTCAGGTGGTAGATCTTCTTGCCATCGCTGTCCTCGGTCTCGACCAGCCCCTGGTCGGCGAGCTGTTGGAGTGTGGGGTAGATCGAGCCAGGACTCGGCCGCCAGGCCCCCCCGCTGCGCTCGGAAAGCTCCTGCATGATCTGATAGCCGTGCATCGGCTCTTCCGCCAGCAAGAGCAGGATGGCGGTGCGTATCGCCCCACGGCTCACCTTGGCGCGACCGCCGTAGAAAGGTCCTTTGCCGCCCGTCATGAAGTCGCCGGGAGAACCCACCCAGCCCCAACCGCCGCGGCGACCGCGTCCGCCCATTGCCATGACTCTCATCGGGTACCGCATCGCCCATGGGGGTGCTTGTGCGTGACCGTGCATGATGTTTCCTTTCTTGACGTGTATCGGCATACTATCACGATATATCGCAACTGTGTCCCGAAAAGAGGCCCGAGTAGCTGGCAGCCATGGAGAAGCGGTGACAGCAGACCCCGAGAAGCCTGCCTGCAGGGCGATCAGCGAGCCCGTGAGCTCCAAGGCCCGAGCGGTTCCGGCCGGGACGGTCCAATCAGGTCTATGCCGGGTTCCCCTAGGTGTGGTGTAGACGTCACGTGGATCAACGCTCCCACTGCAACTTGACATAACGTGGATTATGGGCGCTTGCACGTGAAGAAGTGTCACTTGGTGGAGCCGCACCGGATATGACTCAGCCGGTTGCCTCGATGCTCCTCAGCATCGCCTCCCGGACGGGCAGGAATGCGTCGAGTTCAGACAAATGTGGTACGCCACACCGCCAATCCAACCCACCGGCACCGAGCGAGTCGATGTTGGCTGGTGTCGATCTTCACTCTCAGATCTGTGGGCGTTCGAGCTGTTCTCCGACGATGTGGACGACTTCGTTTGGTCTTGCGGTTGTCATCTGTCGTACATACGACGGTTTGCTGCATGTCGCGCCGCGATCGGCGTTGTTGGTCACCGTGCTGACCAAGATTCGGTCCTTCCAGTTCCGCCGTGCGGTCTCGATTGCGCTCGGGCTCGCCTTGCTGTGGCTGGCGGTGGCGTTTCTTCGCTCCGGCACGACTTTTCACCTCGCCCCGGTCTTGGTGGCAGCCGCTCTCCCCGTCGCGGTCGCATATGACGCGCGGGACCAGACCTCGACGCAAGGCTTGGTTGTGGCCGCCGTGATCGGACTGGTGGTTGCGCTCGTCGCCACCTTGATCCTGACCCTGGCAGACGAGATGACGGGACCCAGCCTCCTACCCTCCGGTGGAGCCGTCACCGAGGCGGTCGTGTTCTCGCTCACCGGGGCAATCGGAGGCTTCGTCATCGCGACGCTTCGGCGGTGAACCCACCAGTCGCAGCAGACCAATCCCCTCGACTCTTTTCGACGGCTTTTACGTCACAGTGATGAAACAGGGCTCGACCTGGGGTCCAGTTGATCCAGGGCACCCGGACCCACCGGTAGGGGTGGTTACCGCGTCGGCGTGCACAACCCGTCGCTACCGTGGGCGCGTGATGCGTAGATTGGTGGTTTCGTAGAGGCAGGAGGCAGCGCAATGGCAGAGACTCCGCGCAAAGCATGACCAGCCCGCGCGATCCCGCGTTGGAGGACGTCGCACGCCGCCGTGAACGCCGGATTGCCGGCATCACGGTCACCGGGCGGCGACGGCGTCCCTCCGGGCAGAAGCCCCCGTTGCCGCGCCGACTCGGCACCAGCGGAAGGATCTGGCTTGCGGTGGCCGTTGCCACCCTCGCGCTCTGGATCTCGCTGTTCGCTTTTCCGGGGACGACGGACTGGTGGACGAGGCTCGACCACCAGGTCCTGAACCGGTTCGTCGACATCCGCGACGCCACCCTCACCAACATCATGTTGGTGCTGCATGCGCTCGGCTCGGCGTTTTTCATCCGTCCTATCCGCTGGATCGCCATCGCCGTTCTCGTGGGGTTCCGCAAATGGCGGATACTGATCGGCGTCCTGGTCGCCTTCGTGATCGTCGACGGAGTAACTCGTCTGCTCCAGCTCGCGGTTGGCCGGCCGCGGCCGCTTGTGGAGATCATCGGAGACTGGGTCGGGTACTCGCACCCGTCCCGCCCGATGGCGCTGCTTGCGGTGACCTTCGCCGTCGTCGGCTTAGCGCTGATACCGAAGAGCCGGTGGCGCACCTACTGGTTCATCGCAACGTCGGTGCTGGTCGCGCTGCTCGGTATCTCCCGGATGTACCTCGGCGTTGACCATCCAACCGATGTTTGGATTGGATGGCTGGTAGGGCCGGCCGTCGGGGTTGTGGTCTTCCAACTGATCGCTCCCGAATCGGTCTTCCCCATCGGCTACGGGCGGGGCCGGAGCGCACATCTGGATGTGACCGGACGGCGCGGCGAGGCGATACGGCATGCTTTGCAGGATCAGCTCGGCATCGAGGTGGTGTCGATAGAGCCATTCGGCCTGGAGGGATCGGGAGGCTCGACACCGATCCGTATCGAGTGCGAAGGAGACCCTCCCACCTACATTTTCGGCAAGCTGTACGCCCAGACCCACCTGCGGGCGGATCGCTGGTACAAGGTGGCTCGCACCGTGCTCTACGGTTCGCTCGAGGACGAGGTTCGCTTCGCTACGGTGCGGCGACTCGTCGAATACGAGGATTACATCCTGCTCAAGCTCAAGGATGCAGGGCTGCCGTCGCCCGAGCCCTATGGGTTCGTCGAGCTGACGCCGGAGCGCGAATACCTCATCGTCACCGAGTTCCTGGAGAACGCGGAGGAAATGGGCGACGTCGACGTGACCGACGAGATCATCGATGATGCGCTCCTCGCCGTCCGCCGCCTGTGGGATGCCGGGCTCGCCCATCGCGACATCAAGCCCGCCAACGTGATGGTCAGAGACGGACAGGTGGTGCTCATCGATCCTGCATTCGCCACCGTCCGCCCCTCCCCGTGGCGGCAGGCGGTCGACCTGGCCAACATGATGATCATCCTGGCGCTGCGATCCGATCCCGACTACATCTACGAACGGGCGCAACAGTTCTTCTCCCCTGACGACATCGCCGAGGCGTTCGCCTCCACCAAGAGCGTCACCATTCCGTCGCAGTCGCGATCGTCCCTGGCAACGTTCAAGCGCGCCCAGGGCACCGACATCGTCGCTCGCTTCCGCGAGCTCGCCCCGCCCAGGGACCCGATCTCCATCCAGCGTTGGAGCGTGCGACGAGTCGCTCTCGCGGTTGGAGCTGTCGCCGTCGTGCTCATCTTTCTGCAGCTGCTCGTCCAGAACATCCTCGGCGCCGGGTTCATATGAGATCACGCCGCTGGCCAGTGCTCATCTTGCCCATCGGGCTGTTGTTGGCGTCGTGTGCTGGCAACCTCGGCCGCGGTGTCCCCGAATGCGATGACCCGGGCGCCTCCTTGATCCTCTCCATACAGTCGGTGCCGAAGACCGCATTTGCCCCATGCATCAACGGGTTGAAAGCGGGATGGGAATACGAGGACCTCGAGGCCCAAAGCGGGCAGTCGATCTTCCATTTGGATTCGGATCGACTCGGGGGCGGCGGTACTAGTTTCGAAGAAAACCCATTCCTCGAGGTCTCCCTACTGCCGTCGTGCGACGTATCGGAGGCGGTCCAGGCCGAAAGTGATGAGCCCGGGGTCCTGCTGTTCATCGACGTCGATGTCATCATTGACGTGCCGATCACGATCGTCCCCGACAGCAGAAGCCTGCCAACCCTCATCTACGCAAGCCGGCTGCAGAGAGAGCTCGACGGCACCGTGATTTCGGGCCGGCCGATGGTCGTCAGCGTCGACAGGACATTCAGTGACACGTCGCAACGAATCAAGGCGGCCCAGCAATCGGGACACACCGTCGTCGTCGTCAGCGCCCGGGACGAGGAGGAGAGAACCCTCACCCTGCTGCTCCCTGGTAGCGATAACGAGATTGTCGGCCTCAAGGTCAACACTGATCCAACCAACCCTGACGTCCTCGACCTTGGAAGCGTCATCGACGAACTCGAGGGCGTTACTGCTGAGGCGAGCTACGTCGGGGCGTGGTACTACCTCTTCGCCGACGGCTGCATCATCTACACCTTTGATGCTCACGGCAGCGGGGTCAGCACCATCGAGTCGGACGTTCAGGCAGCCCTCGGTCTCTTCGACGCCGAGGCTTTTCGCCAGTTCGCTCGCGATCTCGGATACGACCCGGGATGAGCCGCTGATGTATCGCCGCCGAGAACCAAGCGCTCTCGAGGGCGACCCGTGACCCATGAACGTGAACCAGAAACGATCCCGGAATCGGGACTCGACTCGAATGAACCCACCGACACTGATGCACCACGGCATGGCGTGACCTGGAAACGCGTGGCCTCGGCGATCGTTTCTCTCGTCGTCATCGTGGCGATCTTCTACTTCGTGATACCCCTCATCGCCGATTACGACGAGGTGTTTGCGACGATCCGTGCCATGACCACCTCCGAGATCACCTCGTTGGTGCTCATCGGATTGTGGAATCTGGTCACCTACTGGTTCGTTATCGTTGCCGCGCTTCCCGGCCTGCGGCTGCGCGAGGCTGCCGTGGTGAACCAGGCTTCGACGGCGGTGTCCAACACCCTGCCCGCAGGAGGGGCACTCGGAGTCGGTATCACCCTCGCCATGCTCACCTCATGGGGGTTCACCATCGCCGCGATCACCCGATCGGCCGTCGTGACCGGCATCTGGAACAACTTCGTGAAGCTCGGGATGCCGGTGCTCGCCCTAGCGCTACTCGCTGTCGAAGGAGGCATCACGCCGGCCCGCCTCGCCGCGGC
>Ga0209988_10001684_pt1 | contig 14441 bp, 12 predicted proteins | sample N075metaG_FD_183115 | JGI IMG/M metagenome (GOLD analysis project Ga0209988, IMG submission 183115) | Deep subsurface microbial communities from Kermadec Trench to uncover new lineages of life (NeLLi) - N075 metaG (SPAdes) (version 2) | ecosystem: Environmental > Aquatic > Marine > Ocean trench... | reverse complement strand
GAACCTATGCCGAGACCATCGATTTTCACGGCAAGGCGATTACGCTGCGGAGCGTCGGCGGACGCGCGGTCACCTCGATCGACGGACAGGAAGACGGCAGCGTGGTCACGTGCGCCAGCGGCGAAGGGCCGGACACGGTCTTGAGCGGATTCACGCTCACCGGGGGCGATGCTTCCGGCGGCGGCGGGCTGCGCTGCGAGAACAGCAGCCCGACCGTGACGGACTGCGTTTTCGTCGGGAACAACGCTGGGTACGGTGGCGGCATGTTTGTCAGTAACGGCAGCCCGTCGGTGAACAATTGCGTTTTCGATGGCAATTGGGCCGCCGTGGGCGGCGCGATGCACAACCTCGACAGCAGTCTGACGATCGTCGACTGCATCTTCGACGGCAACATGGCCTCCGACGACGGCGGTGCTGTTTTCAGCCGCCACAGCAACACGGTCTTCGAGGATTGCGTGTTCTGGGCCAACAGTGTGGAAACCGGATTCGGGAACTTCGGCGGCGCGGTCTACAACGACGTCGGTGTGAACACGATGACGCGGTGTACGTTCAACGGCAACCTCGCCTCCGGCACGTCGAATATGGGCGGCGGCGCGATCATGAGCCTGGACACCACCGAGACACTGACGAACTGCCACTTCGAGGGCAACGACGGCTTCCTCGGCGGGGCACTGATTCATCCGGACCTCACGCCCCCGGCCGAGCCGCTTCTCGTGGTGAACTGCACGTTCCTCGACAACACGGCGATGGTCGCGGGCGCGATGCATCTTCAGGACACGGTTGCCTCGATCAGGAATTGCGATATCGTCGGCAACGAGGCCACGCATGAGACTGTGGGATTCGGGGGCGGCGTACTTGCGATCGAAGGGAGCGACGGCGGCGCCCAGGTAACCCTGATCAACACCCGCATCGTCGGCAACTTTGCCCTGGCGCAGGGGGGCGGCATCTGGAGCAACGGCGCGAACAGCATTTCGCTGGTCAACTGCACCGTGTCGGCCAACGTGGCGGCGAACATCGGCGGCGGTCTCTCCAACGACGATACCGACGGCAGCGTGAGCATCGAGAATTCCATTTTCTGGAACAATACCGACGTCAACGGCAACGACGAACATGCCCAGATCGACGTCAACGGTGGCCGGTTGGATCTGAACTACTCCTGTGTTGAGGGTCTGACCGGAGCGCTCGGCGGCACGGGCAACATCGGCGAAGATCCGATGTTCGTCGATCCCAGGAGGGGGGATCTGGCGCTCTCGCCCGGCTCACCGTGCATTGACGCCGGGCACAACAACGCAATCGCAGACCTCGCCGACACCGATCTCGACGGCAAACCCCGTTTCGCTGATGACCCGGCCACCAGAGACAGCGGTTGCGGCATCCCGGTCATCGTGGATATGGGTGCGTATGAGTATCAGGGCGTGCCGGCGGAGGTCGTGTTCGCCGACTTCACCGGCGACGGCATCGTGACGATTGCGGACCTGAGGATCCTCAACGGCTGCATGGGTTCCGAGGACCCTGACTGCTGCCTGGCTGACCTCAATGTCGACGGTGTGGTCGGGATGTCGGACCGGATGATCTTGATTTCCATGCTGTATCACGCTTCGCGGTAACGGCGATTGCGCGATCCTCCCCGGTGCGACAACGCCGTCGGGAGGTATCTGCTTGCCGGCCTACCGCGCGTTGAGTTCGTCGACGAGCCGACGTGCTTGGTCGATCGCGCCGGTGCGTCGCTTGAACTCCCGGGCGTCGGGGACGAAGATGTCGACCGTCTCGTCCACGGCCTGGGTCACTTCGGGGCGGGTGAGCCAGAACCACGCCACCGCAGTCACGACCACGACGGCGATGATGCTGATCGGTCGGAATCGGCCTTCTCGGTCATCCATGGTCCAAACGTAGGATGCGGACGTCTCGCGAGCTCCTCGGGAAGCCCGGTTCCGAAGGCCGTCGGGTCCATGTGTCCGGGTTGGCGCGGCTGAGACAGGACGTGACCGGATGCCAGCCACGATCTTCGCCGATGGCAGGCGCCAGCCGGTCGAGGCCGGCTCGGTGATCTGCAAATAGTCGCGAAGCTACTGGGGGACGGCCGGAAACGTCAGGATGATCCATGCGGCGGTCGCCGCGCCCAACAGTGCTCCGCCGTAGCACAACAGGCTCAGCGGCGCGGTGTGTTGCCGCCAGCCGAGGTCGTTCATGACGTGGCGGATCCGGTGCCCGACGTGGAAGAACGAGAACCCGATCACGCCCAGCAGCAGGAGTCGTACCGGCCACCAGGTGACGAGACTGAACAGATGCTCGTAGCTTGCACGCGGGTCGTCGAGGTACTGGTTCGGCAGGACAACGCACACCACGACCAGCAGCGCCGGCAGGAACATCGCCGACGCAACACCACCGGCCGAGAACAGCGACCACCAGAACGCCTCGTTGGACTTCTTGAAGGCCATCGCTACCCCGTCCGCATGACGCTCCACAGAATGACCGTGGTCACGGCGGCGCACGGCAGGTAGCCCATGATGATCGCCGCCCACACGTCCGGGATTTTCTCCTCGGCGACGTACATCGGCATAATCTTGGGTGTCAGGTTGAACCAGGTAATCGAGTGGTAGAGCACCGCTCCGAAGGCGAGAGCGAGCAGGGTGACCGTGACCGGGTTCCGGGTGAGCTCGACCATCTGGACGAACGCCGTGTACCCGTCGCCGATCGCGCGCAACCAGTACAGCAGGTACACCAGAAAGGCCGCCATCGCGAAGGCGGTCATCTCGCGGACCATGAACCGCCGGTAGCCCTCGCGTTTCAGGAACCACAGCGGTCCCATCGGCGTCTGGTACCGGTGTTTCATCATCGTTTCATCATCGTTTCATCGCTGGCCCCAGGGCATCAGCATCCGCTTGTACCAGTCCTTGGTGTTGTCGACCTTCGCACGCTGGATCGCGCCGGCGGGATCGACGTTCTTCGGGCAGACCTCGGAGCACTCACCGACAAAGGTGCAACCCCACGCGCCTTCGTCGGACGCCATGGCGTCGGCTCGCAGGTGCTCACCCTGGTCGCGGTTATCGAGGTTGTACCGCTGGGCGATCGCTATCGCCGCCGGGCCGATGAAATCCTCTTCGGCGCCGACGACCGGGCACGCGGCGTAGCAGAGCAGGCAGTTGATGCACATCGTGTACTGCTTGAACGAAGCGAGTTCGTTCGGGCTCTGGAGATACACGCCGTCCTCGAGCGGTTTTTCCTGCTCGCGGATCAGCCACGGCCGGATCGACTTGAGCTTGTCGAGAAAACCCTCCATGTCGATCACGAGATCGCGCTCGACCGGGAAATACGCAAGCGGTTCGACTCGAACCGGCGACGGGTAGTAGTCCTTGAGGAAGGCCGCGCAGGTGAGCTTCGGCACGCCGTCGACCATCATGCCGCAACTGCCGCAGACGCCCATCCGGCAACTCCACCGGTAGGTGAGCGTGCCGTCCACCTCGTCCTTGATCCAGTTCAGCGCGTCCAGGACGACCCAGTGGTCGTGGTAGGGCACGTCGAACTTCTGGAATGTCGCCTTGCCATCCCCTTCCGGCTGGAATCGGAAGACGTCCAGCGTGATAGTCTTGTCGGGCATTGCAGGCACTCTCAAATGGAGGGAGCTTGGCTACGTTCCGGTCGGCGCCTCGGCACCGTAAACACGCTTGGCCGGCGGCCACTTGGTGATGACCACGTCGAGGTACTTGATCTTTGGCGGGCCGTCCCCGCTGCGGTACGCGAGCGAGTGCTTGAGATACTTGCGGTCGTCGCGTTTCGGATGATCGGTCCGCTGGTGGCTGCCGCGTGACTCTTTGCGTTCCAGGGCCGAGTGCAACAGGGCCCCGGCGATGTCAAGCATGTTCCGCAATTCCAGCGCCGAGGTGAGTTCCGTGTTATAGCAGTTGCTGTGGTCGTCGATCTGGAGGTTGTCATACCGCCCGTGCAGCGATTCCAGCGTCCGGTCGGTCTCCTTCAGGGACGCCTCGGTGCGGTAAATACCGGCCCCCTTCTCCATCGCGTGGTAGAGCTCCGTCCGCAACGCGGCAATGCGCTCGGTGCCGCCCTGCTTGGTGAGGAACTCCTCGCGGATCCGACGCCGCTCGTCATTGGTCTGTTTCTCGAGCGTGGCGAGTTTGCCGTACTCCTGTTCGCGTGCGAACGCCACCGCGGCCGCCCCCGCCCGGGCGCCGAACACGAGCAGTTCGGTCAGCGAGTTCGAACCCAGTCGGTTGGCCCCGTTGATGCTCACGCACGCGCACTCGCCGGCGGCGAAGAGCCCGGCCAGGGGCGTCGCGCCGTGAATGTCCGTGTGGATGCCGCCCATCATGTAGTGCACCACCGGCCGCACGGGGATCGGCTCGTGGATCGGGTCGATACCTGCGTAGTTGAGGGCCAGCTCGCGCACGAAGGGGAGCTTCAGGCGGATCTTCTTGGCGCTGAGATGTCGGATGTCCAGGTGCACGACGTCGCCGAACGGGCTCTTGATCGTGTTGCCCTTTTCGTGCTCCTTGACGAACGCCTGCGAGAGCTTATCGCGCGGGCCCAGTTCCATGGTCCGCTTCTGCGGGTGACGTGGGTCGGTGATGTCCACCGGCTGGCCGATGCCGTAGTCCTTGAGGTAGCGGTGCCCGTGCTTGTTGACGAGAATGCCGCCCTCGCTGCGGGCCGCTTCCGTAATCAGAATGCCGGTCCCCGGCAGCCCGGTCGGGTGGTACTGGACGAACTCCATGTCCTTCAGCGGCACGCCGGCACGGTACGCCAGCGCCATGCCGTCGCCGGTCTTGATGGCGCCGTTGGTCGTGAACGCGAAGATGCGTCCGCCGCCGCCGGTGCACATGATCACCGCCCGCGCCACCATCGTGTGGATGAGACCGGTGCGCAGTTCGATCGCCACGGCGCCCCGGCAGCGGTCGCCGTCAACCAGCAGCTTCGTGACGAACCACTCGTCGTAGAACTTGATCCGCCCCTCGTACTTCAGTGATGTCTGGTAGAGCGTGTGCAGCATGTGGAAGCCGGTCTTGTCCGCGGCATACCACGTCCGCTCCCGTTCCATGCCGCCGAACGGACGCACCGCGACTTGACCGGACGCATCGCGACTCCATGGGCAGCCCCAGTGCTCCATCTGTGTCAACTCTCGCGGCGCCTCGTTGACGAACGCCTCGACCGCGTCCTGGTCGGCCAGCCAATCGGCGCCGCTGATCGTGTCGTTGCAGTGGGCAGCGAAGCTGTCGGTGTCCGTGACGACAGCAGCGGCACCGCCCTCGGCGGCGACGGTGTGACTCCGCATGGGGTAGACCTTGGAGACCAGCGCCACCGTGAGGTCGGGATCGTTCTCGGCCACCGCGATCGCTGCCCGCAGCCCTGCCCCGCCGCCGCCGATGATCAGGATGTCGTGCTTGATCGGATCCGCCATGGGGCCGGTCGTTGTACCCTTTTTTTTTCGGCTTGTCCCTTGACGGGGTGGATCCGGTTATTACTATGGCCCGTAGTACTACAGCAGACAGTATTCGTTGGCACCCCCTCGACCGGTGAACCACTGATGACCCCCAGACGCCTCGACGAGCTCGGCAGCCTGCAGCAGGCAGTGATGGAAGTGCTGTGGTCCAAGGGCGAAGCGACGGTCGAGCAGGTCCGTGCGGCCCTGGGTGGCCAGAAACAGCCGGCGTACACGACCGTGCTTTCGGTCCTGCAGAAGCTCGAAAAGGCGGACTGGGTCGGGCACCGTGCCGAGGGCCGTGCGTACATTTATTCTTCGGCGCGTACACGGGAGCAGGCCGGTGTGAACGCTCTCTGGAAGTTCGTCGACGGCGTCTTTCGTGGCGACCCGCTGCTGTTGTTCGAGCACCTCATCGACGGTGACCGTCTCGACGACGGCGATCTGGCATCGCTCCGCAGGATGATCGACGAGAAACGTCAGGACAACCCGCAGTGAGCATGCTCGAATCCATCCTGTGGTCCGCCGCGTGGCAGTCCACGGCGTGGCTGCTTGCCGGTCTCGCCGGCAGCGCACTGCTCGCCCGACGTCCCGCCCGTGCCCATGGCGTGCTGTTGCTGTGCCTTCTCGGGGCCGCGTTGACACCGCTGCTCAGTGCAGGCGTCCGGCTGGCGGGTCTCGGAGCGCTGCCGGGTATGAACCGGGCGGTCGGCCTGGCAGACCTTGCGGCACAACTGTCGGCAGGTGACGGCGTCGCGATCATCGCGGCCGGCTTCACGTGGATCCACGCGGTCGCGGCGGCGTGGCTGCTGTTGTCGGTCGCACTGGTCACACGACTGGTGGTCTCGGCGCGACGCGGTCGATGCCTCGTCGCCGAATCATCACCCCTGGGCAGTGCAAGGCTCGATGCCATCTCGCGACGGGCTGCGGCTGCAGTGGGTCTTGCCCGCACGCCGCGGCTGTGCGAATCCGACCGTGTGCATTGCCCGGTGATCTGGTGCTGGGGCACCGACACGCAGGTGATCGTCCCGACGGCCGGCCTTGACGGCAACGCCGACGGTCTGCTGGGCGTGCTCTGTCACGAGTTCGCGCACCTGCGTCGACGCGACCACCTTGCCAGTCTTGGCAGCGAACTGGCGTTGTGCCTGCTGCCGTGGAACCCGCTGGCGTGGATCGCCAACCGGCGGTTGCGTGATCTCGGCGAACGGGCGTGCGACAGCTGGGCGATCGCGGCGGGTTCGACACCGACGACCTACGCCCAGACGCTGCTGGGCCTGCTGCCCCAGGCCCGGCTTGTACTGGCACCCGCGGCGGTCAACGGGCAACGCGCGGTCGCGCGTCGCATCCGTCACATCCTGAGCTCCGAACCCGCCGACCCCCGTTTCGGGCGACGCCCGATGGTGCTCGCCGGGCTCGTGGCCACGATGCTCGTCGTCGGCTCGGCCGTCGCGCATCGCCGCCCGGCGACGATCGAGGTCGTCACGCTCAACGGCGACTCGGCCCCGCTGATCGGCCCGGACGTCATCACGATTCCGTCTCGGCTCGACCTGGGCGTCGGCATGCCCGGCAAGCCCGTATCACGCAAGATCCTTCTGTGCAACCGCAGCACCGTCACCCACGCCGTGTTCGGGGCCGAGGCAAGCTGTGGGTGCACGACCGTCAGCCCGTTCGAGCCGACATCGCTCAGCCCGGGCGAGTGCATGACGATCGAGATAACCATGACCGCGCCGGATGAGCCCGGCAGCTCCAAAATGAAGTTCGTCACGTTCGACGTTGAAGACCAGGGCCCGCTGAAGCTGGCCGTTCATCTCATGACCGCAGGCAACTAACCCACGGAAAAACACACCGGGTGTTTCTTCGCACCGCTATCGGTGCGCCAACCATTTACGGAGACTTCCAATGAGAAATACACTGTTCACGCTCGCGTTCCTGCTTGCAGCGGTGGCGGCGGGACCCGCCACCGCAACGGTCATCGTGGTTCCCGCGGAGCTCGATCTGGAGACCGTCGAACCCACGACGGTCGTCATGAGGTCAGTGTGGCTGATCAACACCGGCGATGACCCGGTGCAGCTACTGTCCGCCAGGGGCAGCTGCGGCTGCACCGTCCTGGAGTTCAAACCGCAGACACTGGCGTCGCAAGCGGCGTTGCAGGTGCCCGTGCGTGTGACCGCACCGAAGACCGCCGGTCGACGCAAGACCGTCATGGTGACCTTCACGGTGCGCGACCAGGAACCCATCAAGCTGCCGATCCGGCTGGTCACAACGGGTGATTTTCCCACGACGACCGATGTCCGCGCCGAGCCCGCCGTGGTGGACCTGGGCGCGGTCACGGCCGGCAACCTCGTCAGCGCCTCGGCGCGGCTGGTCAACACCAGCGACATACCGCAACGCATCACGGCCGCGAGACCCGCGTGCAAGTGCATGACGCTGCCCGACTTTGAGCCCGTGACGCTCGCCGCCGGCGAGGTCATCGACGTGCACATCCAGGTCGAGGTACCCAAGATGCTCGGCGCTAGCTCACGCGAAATCACGTTCGTGCTCGAAGGCCGGCAGGTCGTCAAGGTGCCGGTGCGTATGAAGTCGATCGACACGCGTGTCGAGGCGCTCCAGCGGCACCTCGGTGATCTCTACCAGTCGAGATACACCTTCGACGGTTTCCGTATCGACGGCGACGTCATTACGGCGATCGCCTGGGAAGGCCTCGGTCGGCAGCCACGCGCCATGGTGACCTGTCACTTCAACGACGACGGGACGGTCCGAAGCTCGCTCATCGAGCCGATCAGCAGCTAGGTCGACTCAGCACGAACACGGGCTCCCCTTCATAAGCGAAGGGGAGCCCGGTCCTGAAGGTCCCGCCGTGCGGGTAGATTGGCTCTGGCGCCATCAGGGCGGGCAGTTCCCCCAGCCGCCGAGCAGCGCCAGGAAGTCGGCGATCCCCACGACGCCGTCACCGTCGATGTCCGCCGGGTGGCCGGGGTTGGGCCCCCAGGCGGCCAGCAACGCGAGGAAGTCGTTGATCCCCACGGTCCCGTCGCCGTCGACGTCGCCGGGGCACGGGCTGAACGGGCAGCCGACCCACTCGACCACGTTTGTGGCGGGCAGGTCGTACGCCGCGCTGAAGATGCCGCCGAGAAACAGCGACGGCCCGCTGCCGTCGTCGTGGACGGCCAACGAGTAGACGGTGCTGGCTATCCCGTCACCGAGCGCCCAGAATCGCGTGCCGTCCCACTTGGTGACCTTCGGCGACCAGGTGTCCGACACCTGCTCAAAGTTGCCGCCGATGAACAGCGCAGGGCCGGTGCCGTCGTCGTAGACGGTCATCATCTGGGCACCGACCGTGATGCCGTCGTAGTTCGTCGGACCCAGTGCCGACCAGTTCGCACCGTCCCAGCGGGCGATGTGGTTGAATTGGTTCAGGCCACCGAACCCTCCGCTGGCGTAGAGTTCAAGAGCGTTGCCGTCGTGGTAGACGGCGAGGCAGAACACGGTGCCGGTGATGCCGCTTCCCACCGCCGACCACGTCGAGCCGTCCCAGCGGGCGATATACGGTGTCGAGTTGCCGCCGGCATTCTGGAAGTTGCCACCGGCGTACAGGTCGGCGCCCGAGCCTGCGTTGTACACCTGCATCGCATTCACGGCCCCATCGGTGCCGCCGCCGACGGCACTCCAACTGCTGCCGTTCCAACGCGCAATGTTGCTCGCGGCCGTGCCACCGGCGTTCGAGAAGAAGCCGCCGGCGTAAAGCAACCCGTTGAAGTCGGCCAGCGAAATGACCGGCCCGTCGAACCCGGTGCCGAGCGCTGTCCAGCTGCTGCCGTTCCAACGCGAGACGTCTCCGGAGGTGTTCGACAACGTGGTCGCCGCGTACAACGCCGCGCCGTTGCCGTCGTCAAAGACCTCCAGGTCGTCGGCTTGCGAGGTTGCGAGCCCGGGGAGCGTCGTCCAGTTCGACCCGTCCCAGGCGGCGACCCTGTCGGTGAACGATCCGGCGGCGTACAGCTGCGCACCATGGCCGTCGTCGAAGCTCAACATGTCCGAGACCAGGGCGTTGAGACCCGGGTTGCCGACCAAGGTGTTGTACAGCGGAATGCAGCCGCCGGCGGCCAGCAGGACCGCGATCGACGCGTCCGGCATCGGGCCGATGTTCTGCGTGGAAGGAAACGGGTAGCTCAGCGACGAGGGCTGCGGCGAACCGCTCTGGATGAGCACCGATCGCATTTGCGCCGGCCCCATCCAGGCGGGCCCGTTCGGGCCGCTGAAGGCGACGAAGTAGGCCGACTGGACCAGCGCCGCCGTGCCGGCGATCGTGGCCGAAGCCGACGACGTACCGGCAAACGCGTTTGTGTAATGGAGGCTCTGACCCTCGGCGTTATACAGGTCGCCGTAGCCGGTCGTGCGAACGGCCGTGCCGTAACCGGACACGTCCAGCCGCGAGCCGTAGTTCGAGCAGCAGATCCGCGCGCCGATCGCGTCGATGTAGTCGAAGCCGCGGCCCGCACCAACCATGATCGCCCCGGAGTCGTTCTGTGCGAGGAAGGGCCAGTGTCCGTTGTTGCCGGTCGAGTAGATCGACGCGTCGAGATTCTGCGCGCCGTTGCCGGCAGGCTCGATGATGATCTTGCCGACACCGACGGCCGTCTGGATCGCGTTGTACGTTGACAGGTCCCACTCGACGGGCACCCACGACCCGCCGCTGCAACCGCAGGGCGGCAGACCCAGCGGCGTGCACGGATCGGCGCCGCAGGCGGCCGGACCGGCGATCTGCAGTTCGATGAGGATGATCGTTCCGATGGCGGTACCGGTCCAGGTCACCGCGTTGATGATCGCCTGCGGTATATTCACGACACCGCCGGACCTCACCGCGGCGAAACCCAGCGAGACGTTCGGCGCGATCCCGGACGTTCCCCAGCCGTTGTGCAGCGCGGCGATCACGCCGAGCGTTGCCGTGCCGTGGTCGCGTTCGGCCTGCGTCGCCGGGTCGCCGGGTGGCCCGATCTGGATGGCGCCCGGCAGATCCTGGTGGAAGTCGTAGCCGAATTCGATGTCGACGATGCTTGCCGAGCCGCCCTTGACGCCGTGGTGCTCCCACGTCGCCAACGCGCCGAGACCGACCGGTCCGGCGTTGTGGTGCCGCTCGATGGCACCGTAGGGCGGCGGCGTCGGCGTCGTGGCGTCCTGCACAGGTTCGGCGAGCTCGACGCAGTCCAGCGCGTTGAGCGCGTCGATCGCAGTGGCGGCATCGACCGCCTCCGGCAGTGAGACGTGGAACCAGACGCGGAAGTCGGCGATGGCCTTGCCGAGGTTGTTCTGCGCCGTCTGCCGCAGGTCTTCCATGTCGTCGTCGGGCAGGTCGACCAACGGCCGCCAGACGGCACCGTCGAGTGCGGCCAGCACGTCCTGGGCCGCAACGAGCTCACCGGTTCCGAAGTCCGTGAGCAGGCCGTCGACGACACGCACCGGTGCGTCGTCGTGGAACTTGACCTTGATGACGTCGAGTCGGTGGTATCCATGCAGCTCGGTCCGGACCGGCTTGAACACCGCCGGGCGTGGCTGCAGGTCGCGGCCGAACGCCGTCGTCGAGCCCAGGCCGATGATGCCGGCGGCCAGGGCCGCGAGCATGAAGGAGTTGTTCTGATTCGTGCGTTTCATGACTGACCTCATCTTGGGCTGGCTTCCCTTCCTTATCACTTCCCCCGCCGGACGCGAAATCTGTCAGGTGACCTGTGCCCTTTTTGCAGATCCGGGCATTGGAATCCGGCAAACGGCCTCTCGGCGGCCATAATGAGGGGTAGAACCCACGGCGGACCCATAGGCGACGCATGCTCACACGGACCACCACAGCCCTGCTGGAGGCGCTGCTCGATCCCGCGGATGACGAGGTCTGGCACGACTTCGATCGCCGGTACCGACCCATCCTGATCGCCTTCGCCCGGCGGCTGGGTCTTCCCGACGAAGACGCCGCCGACGCCGCCCAGGACACGCTGGCCCGGTTCGTCCGGTCCTACCGCGACGGCAAGTACGACCGCGACCGCGGTCGATTGCGTTCGTGGATCATCGGGATCGCACGGCACTGTATCTACGACATCCACCAGCGCCGCGCAACCGACCCGAAACGCGGCCTGTCGGCGATCTCGGAACTTCCCGATGAGTCCACGCTGAACGCCATGTGGGACCAGGAGTGCGAACAGGAGATCCTCCGCCAGGGCATCAGCGAGTTGCGTCAGCAGACCAGGACCGAGGAGGGCACGATCCGGGCGTTCGAGATGCTCGCCTTCGACGGTCGCAAACCCGCCGAGATCGCCGAGGCGCTGAGTATGAGCCTCAACGACGTGTACCTCGCCAAGCACCGGTGCCTCAAGCGGCTCCGCGAGATCATCAGCCAGCTCGAACACCTCTACGAGGTCGCGTGAAATGGACTGCCCGTCGCTGTCGCAACTCGAAGCGGTCGTCGAGGGTGTTCCGGACGGCGAGGTTTCGGTACACATCGAGATCTGTCCCGCGTGCCGCAAGCAGGTCGAGCAGGTACGCGCCAACGTCGCGTTGCTGTCGCGACTGGCCGGTTCGAGCGGCGACCTCAGGAGTCCGTCGCGGGCCGGCACCGACGCGAAACTGACGGTCCCGGGCTACACGATCCTCGACGAGCTACACCGCGGCGGCCAGGGTGTCGTCTACCGTGCGCGGCAGATCGCGACGCACCGGACCGTCGCGCTGAAGGTCCTGCTCAGCGGCACCTTTGCCACCAGCAAGCAACGACGCCGTTTCGAGCGCGAGATCGAACTCGTCGCCGGATTGCGGCACCCCAACATCGTCACCGTGTACGACAGCGGCGTCACCGAGGACGGCCGTCACTGGTTCGCGATGGAGTACCTCGACGGCGACACGCTCGACGAATACGTCGCGGGTCACCCGCTGAGACTCGCGGACAAGCTGCGGCTGTTCTCGCGTATCTGCGGCGCGGTCAGCTACGCCCATCAGCACGGGGTCATCCATCGCGACCTCAAGCCCGCCAACATCATCGTCGGCGCCGACGACGCTCTGCACGTGCTCGACTTCGGTCTCGCCAAACCGGTCAACGCCGAGATCGACCGGGACAAAGCGACCGTCACGACCGAAGGCAGCTTCCTGGGCACACTCGCCTACGCGTCGCCGGAACAGACGACCGGCGACCCCAATGCGATCGACGTGCGGAGCGACGTGTACGCGCTGGGCGTGATCCTCTACGAGATGCTCTGCGGCGAGTACCCCTACCCCGTGACAGGCCGATTGTCGGATGTCGTCGACGCGATCGCCAACACGCCGCCGAAGCGACTGCGGTCCTTCACCGACCTTCCCGACCGCCTCGACGACGAGATCGAGACGATCGCGCTCACCGCGCTGGCGAAAGAGCCCGCCCGGCGGTACCAGTCCGCCGAAGCGCTGGCCCGCGACGTCGAACACTACCTCGCCGGCGAACCGATCGACGCCAAGCGTGACAGCGGGTGGTACGTTCTTCGAAAGACCCTCGGCCGGTACCGCCTGCAGGCCGCCGCGGCCGGCGCGTTCGTGCTGCTGCTGGCCGGAACGAGTGTCGCCATGTCTGTGCTGTACCAGCGGGCCCACCACGAGGCCGAGAAGGTCCGCCAGATCAACCTGTTCCTCGAAGACACCCTCGGCTCGGCCGAACTGCCACCGCACGGCGAACTCACCGTCCGCGAGATGCTCGACGAGGGCGTGCACTGGATCGCACTGGCGTTGGCCGACCAGCCCGAAATCGAAGCCTCGGTGCGCGGCATCATCGGCAGCGCCTACCGCAACATCGGCCGGATCGACGAGGCCGAAGCGCAGTTGCAGGCTTCACTGAAGATCCGACGCGAGCAATTCGGCGACCGCCACCCCCAAGTCGCCAAGGGGATCAGCGGTGTGGGCCTCGTCCGAATGAGCCAGGGGCGCTACCTCGAGGCCGAGGCGCTCTTCACCGAAGCGTTGGAGATCCGCCGCGATGCATTCGGCCTCAACAACCTGCAGGTGGCGCTCGCCTTGAACAACCTCGCCAACGTCAAGCGGGCCAGGGGCGAACTCGACGAAGCGCTGCGGCTCTACAACGACTCGTACGTGATCCGGCTCGACCGTCGCGGCGCGATGCACGGCGACACCGCCATGGGTGCGTTCCTGGTGGGTCGGGCGTATGCCGAACTGGGTGCCAACGGACGGGCGATGATTCTGCACCAGCGCGCCCTGGAAACACGCCGGGCAGTGCTGCACGAGGAGCACCCGGACCTCGCCCGCTCGCGGACCGCCGTCGCAGTGCTGCACCTGCGGCTGGGCAACCCCGACGCCGCCGAGCCGTTGCTGCTGTCGGTGCTGCGTCGCCACGAAGCAGTCATGGGTGCCCAGCACTGGCGTACGGCGGTTGCCCGCAGGCTCTACGGCGAGTGCCTGGCGGCGGCAGGCCGCCAGGGCGAGGCCGATCTGCAACTGCAAGCCGCCTTCAACACGCTGCTGGGCATACTCGGCCCCGACCACGCCGAAACCCGCGCGGCGACCACCGCGTTGGCGGCAATCAAGGAGAAGACACCATGAACATGACCGTGCTGGCGTCCCTCACCGCCATCGGGATCGGTTCACCGGCTCCCGACACCCAACCGGACCGTCCACGGTTCCAACGACCGGTCGCCACGTATTCGATCGTCGCGCGTGACCCCGAGACCGGCGAGATGGGTGTCGCCGTACAGTCGCACTGGTTCAGTGTCGGCAGCGTTGTGACATGGGCCGAGGCCGGCGTCGGTGCGGTCGCGACGCAGTCGCTTGTCGATCCCGCCTACGGGCCGCTGGGACTCGACCTCATGCGCGCCGGTCGCGCCGCACCGGATGCGCTGGCCGGCCTGGTCGCCAGCGACGAGGGACGCGACGTACGGCAGGTCGCGATGATCGACGCCAAGGGTCGCGTCGCGGCGCACACCGGCGGCAAGTGCATCGCCGCGGCCGGGCACGTCGTGGACCGGGAGCACCAGTTCTCGGTGCAGGCCAA
>Ga0209988_10001682_pt1 | contig 14452 bp, 10 predicted proteins | sample N075metaG_FD_183115 | JGI IMG/M metagenome (GOLD analysis project Ga0209988, IMG submission 183115) | Deep subsurface microbial communities from Kermadec Trench to uncover new lineages of life (NeLLi) - N075 metaG (SPAdes) (version 2) | ecosystem: Environmental > Aquatic > Marine > Ocean trench... | reverse complement strand
TGGTGGAGCCGAGGAGGATCGAACTCCCGACCTTCGCATTGCGAACGCGACGCTCTCCCAGCTGAGCTACGGCCCCACATTTGAGTTTTCTGTTTATGTAACCCTACCTTAAAAATGATACCATCGATAATTAGAGTTCTCCTGCATAAATTAAATACTCCAACCTGATGTACATGGCAAGGATTGTACCCCAAGAGTTCTTTTCAGTACCCGCTTGAGGAGTACAGACTTCGCACTTTCATACTATCCTATGGTCAAAAGCGTATAATTCTGTGTCATAGACGAGTGAATTTGTGGAAGTCGCTATGAATGAAGACACATTGAATATGGAAATCAGAAAATTTCTAAAAATGGTCGGAATAAGATCGCAACGGGAAATCGAACACGCGGTACTAAACGCTATAGAGGACGGCACACTCAACGGATCGGAAAGTTTGGCGGTAAAAATGACGTTGTAACTTCCCGATTTGGATATTAAACACGGACTTGACGGTTCGATAAAATTGGAATAAGTGAAAGGAAACTATCGTCCCATTGTAGACACTCAAAAAATTTGATTTAGTTATTTTTATGATTAAACAAAAACGCCCCCAATGAAGGGGCGTTTTTGCTGTAAATTTATCGACATTATATCAGTTCTGACTGCCTGCGCATTTCTTCTCAAGGATATAACTCAATAATAGAAGCGTGACCGGCCAAACCGCAACCCATATACCTAAACGCTCAGCATGTGCCTCCTGCAAGGCTGCTCTCAGTGCCGGATCGGCAATATCCTCCATCACTTGCCTTCCGATTTCAAGTCCAGGCCCGATATACCAGGTCGCCCAGGCCAACGGGATACAAAGAATACCTAGCCAGAATAAAGCTTGTGCTGCTATCTTCATTTATTTTCCACCTCCAAAAAGTGCTTATGAATCTATCGGGAACAGTATGACCTATTTGCCACTGTAATTCATGTCCCCTTGATTTCCTTCTGTTATAGTCCAAAATGAATTGAAGTATATGATATACGGAGGTATCAAATTATGCCAAATGATAAGCCTTTATTTAGCTTATACACACCTGGCGCAATGGAAGTTAATTGGAAAAATGCTTATCTTCTTTGTCTTGCTTCAAGGCATGCGTATTATCCAAAATTAAGAGTATCTGCTCGACAAACATTTGATACTTTACATAAGTGGGGTCTATCGAATGTTGCACTCATATCAAGAAAAGACAGTAGTCGAAATATTGATACTCAGTGTTTTGCAGGTTCAAATAATAAAGCAATATTTTTAGTATTTCGTGGAACTGAACCAGAAAAAATTTACGACATTGTCACTAATGCCAAGATCAGACAGCGGAAATATACTATCTATCAAGGCAAAGTACATAGGGGTTTTGCTACTGCAGTACGTCTTATATGGCCTGATATTTTAAGAGCACTTCGTGCAGACATAGTGACTAATGGTATACGTCCAATTTGTGTTGCAGGCCATAGCCTCGGTGGGGCATTAGCAACATTAGCATCATACCGAATATATAAATCTGATGAATTTACATTCGATGGGCTTTATACCTATGGCTGTCCAAGAGTTGGAAACCCTGAATTTGCAGATTCATTTTCATATATGAAAAAAAGAATATTTCGATTTGACAATAACAATGATATTGTTGCGAAAATACCACCTAAATACGTATTAAATATGCGTTGGAAGCATATTTGTTTGCCGGATTACTTTCATCATGATGGAAGGTATGAAAAAAATCCAAGAAGTGCAGATGTCATTGTAGATAGAGTTCTAGGTGGCTTACAAGCAATGGTGCAACCAGGTATTGATGGCATTCGGGATCATAGTCTTCAATATTATGCTGCGAATATTAGAAAGCAAATGAGGTCTAGCAAGGCAAAAAACAGGCTAAAAGCTCCCTGGTCAAATTATTGGTAATAAATAGTTGTATCGGATGTACAAATGCCGTGGGTTCAGGGATGAACAGGAACGACCAATATACACTGGCCGTATTGATTTCTGAATTGCGAACGCGACGCTCCTCCAGCTGAGCTATGGTCCCACATTCTAGTTATCTGTATATGCTTATCTTTTAACTATAACCCATCAATCTATCGATTTTTAGTAGATAATTTCTAATTCGTACCTACCTATATGGGGTGTGTATTACTGCTTTGGTAATGTATGGTGGTATTGTGCATATCAGAAATCAGTACAAAGTCCGGAATCCGAACTAATATTAGTTACTACAATTATAATTAGATCATTGAATAGCAGAAATATTCATAATACTTGGTAAATATGGAAAGAAAAAATAATCAATTTGTCCCTTTTATATATATGACCGTTGAATATAAGCATATCTTAGTCATCGATGACGACGAAGACTATAGAAACCTGATAATCAAGAAGCTTAAACGCTTTTTTCCAGATACATCGTTTGATGAATTTGATCCAAGAATAGATGATATGCCCGACGAGAATTATTGTTGGGATGATATTGATTTAATAATACTAGATTATGATTTTGGTCTTGAATACACGGGGTTAGACTGGTTTAAAAGATTTAGACCTGAAGAAATGCCAGCAACAATTCTTATGACAGCCCATGGGAGTGAAGAGATAGCAAGTACATCAATTAAAATAGGCATTGATGATTATATCGTTAAAGGGCGTATGAACGATGATAAATTAATTGAAACAATTAATGAGTGTGTATCAAGGAAAAAACGGGAAAGAATAAAGATATCTGCCCTTACAGATAGAAGTATTATTTTTAATAAATCACATTTTATTAAAAAGCTTCAATTGATAATAAATGAAAAAGATACAAAGAACAATTTATTATTAATTAATCCGGTAGCTTACCAAGAGATTGGTGAAAGGGAAGGAATCAATCACCAGGACAGTTATATTAAATATGTAACAGATTGCATCTATGAGTATATAACATCAAACGATATTACTTCTAATATATTCATTTATAGAGAGGAATATATCGCAATTATATTTGAAACAGATGCATGTGAGAAATATATCAATGCTATTTGTGAACAATTAGATAAGGAGAACTACACGGTTGGCATGAAAAATTATTCATGTTCAGTAAATGTTGGTGTAATTAGCCCTCATCACTTTGAAGAAAGTGAATTCGATAAGACTGATTATGAGTTATTGTCAGTTGCGCTGGCTCTATGTAAGTCAGCTAAATCTGATAAAGAAAAGAAGATTTATAATTATGGGGACATTAATTTGAAGGATGTCGAACCACTTTATGACAGTGATGGTGTTGCTAACTTTGTGCAGGATTTTGATATTGAAAAAGCAGTTACAGATGGAAGAATTACGGCTAACTATCAACCATGGGTGTATATTTTATCTGATAATAAAGCCAATGTTAAAGATATACATGATGTAAGAGTTGAGTTTGTTGATATACAAGGTAATAAAGTTCCACAGCAACAATTATTTCAAATACTGGATAATGCTTTTGCAAAGCGCATTGTCGACAGATGGGTGTTGAAGCACGCTGCTAATCAATTGATAGCGTTTACTAATAAAGATGACAAGAAAATTACTATAAAGTTAACTGTAAAAATAACCTTAAGTACGATCGCAGATACAGAGTTTATTTCATGGTTACGTAATCTACTAATAGAAGAAAATTTACCTAAAAACGGTTTGCTTTTCGAAATTGAGGCGCTTCAATTTATAAGAGATGCTGAACTTTGTAAAAAGTTAATTGATGAAATTAGCCATGAATTTGATATTAAATTTATTTTATCTGGTGTTTCCCAGATTGCCACATACTATCACACACGAGAGATTCATATTTTTGACTATGTAAAATTAAATATAAAAGACTTAACATTTGGGGAACCAAGAGCCCCTCTTCAATCTCTGATTTCAAAGATAAAAAGTGATGGCGCGAAAATAATAGCGGTTAATGTTGCAGATGCCGAGACATTAGCTTTCGCAACAGAATTTGAAGTAGATTACGTGCATGGTTATTTGGTAGGGAAACCATACGTCGATGTAATATCAGATGGTGCCGGGGATCTTTATTACGTAGCTTGATAGATTTAACTAACTTCAGGATCAAACCCAAGATTAGGCGCCAACCAGCGTTCAATCTGGGCTTTATTCATTCCCTTTCTATGAGAATAGTCTTCCACCTGATCTTTATTAATCTTCCCCAAACCAAAATATCTTGATTCTGGATGTGAGAAATATATGCCACTGACCGCGGCAGTGGGATACATGGCATAGGATTCCGTTAATGTGATGCCGGTATTTTCTTCTACTTTAAGTAATTCCCAGATTAATGGTTTCTCAGTATGGTCTGGACAGGCAGGATAACCGGGAGCAGGGCGGATGCCCTGGTATTTTTCGGCAATAAGATCTTCATTTTCTAATGTCTCATCTAAGTCATAGCCCCAGAATTCTTTTCTAACACGTTGGTGTAATCTTTCGGCAAAGGCCTCTGCGAGTCTGTCGGCCAGTGCCTTGAGTATAATCGCACTATAATCATCATGATCATCTTCGAATTGTTTAATTCGCTCTTCCATGCCGAAACCTGTGGCGACGGCAAATGCACCAATATAATCTTTTACATGAGATTCTTCCGGCGCAATGAAATCTGCCAATGCAAAGTTAGGCTGGCCAGGTGGTTTCTGCGTTTGTTGACGTAGCGAATGCATGGTCATCAACAGTCCATCACGTTTTTCATTGGTATAGATTTCTATGTCATCATGACCGATGGAATTTGCAGGGAAGAGGCCAAACACCCCCTTTGCATTAAACCATTTTTCTTTGACGATTTTATCTAACATTGTTTTTGCATCTTCATAAAGTTTTGTGGCTTCTTCGCCAACGACTTTATCGGTTAATATTCGTGGAAATCTTCCTGCGAGCTCCCAGGCAATGAAAAATGGTGTCCAGTCGATACATTCCGCGAGTTCTTCCAGGGGATAATCTTCAAAAACTTCGATGCCGAGTTTGCTGGGAATGGGTGGTGTATAGCTTTCCCAGTCGATAGGCACGCGGTTGGCACGTGCCTTTTCTAATGTGAGCCATTTGATCCTGGACTGTTTACCTTTATGCCGTTCTCGTACTAGGTCGTAGTCTGCCTTAAGCTCTTTGCTGAGTTCTTCTTTCATATCAACATTTAACAGGCGTGTTGATATACCGACAGCACGTGAGGCATCTTTAACATAGATGACCGGGTGTTCATAACCCAGATCGATCTTGACTGCAGTATGGGCACGTGATGTCGTTGCGCCTCCAATCATCAGGGGCAGGGCAAAATCCTGTCTTTGCATTTCTTTTGCAACGTGTACCATCTCGTCAAGTGACGGTGTGATCAGTCCACTCAGGCCAATAATGTCGGCATTGAGTTCTTTGGCTTTATCGAGAATAGTTTGTGCAGGTACCATGACGCCGAGATCGACGACCTCGAAGTTATTACATTGCAAGACCACGCCAACAATATTTTTGCCGATATCATGCACATCACCCTTGACTGTAGCCATGATGATCTTGCCATTACTTTTTATTTCTCCATCGCCTTTGTCTGCTTCGATATAGGGCAGGAGATAGGCTACAGCTTTTTTCATGACGCGTGCGCTTTTGACGACTTGTGGTAAAAACATCTTGCCTGCTCCAAACAGATCACCGACGACATTCATGCCTACCATCAATGGGCCTTCAATCACATGCAGAGGTCTTTCTGCCTGTTGTCTGGCCTCCTCGGTATCTTCTTCAATAAATTCTGCGATACCTTTCACCAGGGCATGGGTCAGTCGTTCCTGAACATCGCCTTTACGCCATTCCAGATCAATTTTCCGTTCTTTTGTGGCTCCGCCCTTGACGCTACTCGCAATTTCCACCAGACGATCGGTAGCATCATCGCGTTTGTTCAGCAGGACATCTTCGATACGTTCAAGCAGTTCTTTAGGGATGTCATCATAGATGCCGAGCTGTCCGGCATTAACAATGGCCATATCCATCCCTGCCTGAATGCCGTGATATAGAAATGCCGAGTGCATGGCTTCACGCACTGGATTATTGCCACGGAAGGAGAATGAAACATTACTCAGACCGCCGCTAACCAGTGCATAGGGTAAATGTTCTTTAATCAGTCGTGTGGCCTCAAAGAAAGATACGGCGTAATTATTGTGTTCTTCCATGCCGGTGGCGACGGTGAGGATATTCGGATCAAAGATAATATCTTCCGGGGGAAATCCGACTTTATCCAGTAAAATATTGTATGAGCGTTTACATAGCTCAAATCGACGTTCGGTGGTATCGGCCTGACCAGATTCATCAAAGGCCATGACCACCACGGCGGCACCGTAACGTCGGACGAGTTTGGCGTGTTCGATGAATTTCTCTTCACCTTCCTTGAGGCTAATAGAATTAACCACGCATTTGCCCTGGACACAGCGCAAACCGGCTTCAATCACCGACCATTTGGAAGAATCGATCATGACAGGAACGCGAGAGATATCGGGTTCTGAGGCGATAAGCTTGAGAAAATCTTCCATCAGTTGCTCGGATTCGAGCATGCCTTCATCCATGCAGACATCAATGATCTGTGCGCCATTCTCAACCTGCTGGCGTGCAACCTCTAAGGCGGCATCCAGATCTTCTTCTTCCTTGACCAGGCGCAGGAACAGGGGAGAACCGGCAACATTGGTACGTTCACCGACATTCACAAAATTGACTTCCGGGGTGATATTAAAGGCCTCCAGTCCACTGAGTCTTTGATATTTAGGTATTTCAGGGATCTCTCTGGGGTTTACCCCCTTCACAACCTCAGCCATAGCTGAGATATGGGCAGGTGTTGTTCCGCAACAACCACCGACGATGTTCAAAAAACCTGACTCAGCCCATTCTTTGATGTGCTCGGCCATGGGTTCAGCTTCCAGGTCATATTCCCCAAATTCATTGGGTAAACCAGCGTTCGGATGGGCACTAATCAGTACCTGAGAAAAACTAGAAAGTTCTTCAATATATTGACGTAAGTCACTGGGACCTAAGGCACAATTAAGACCTACTGAAAGTGGATTCGCGTGCCTGACAGAGTTCCAGAAGGCCTCTGTCGTCTGACCGGTGAGGGTACGACCTGAAGCGTCAGTGATGGTGCCAGAAATCATGATTGGCAATGAAATTTCATGCTCATCAAAATATTGATGAATAGAAAATAGTGCAGCCTTGGCATTCAAGGTATCGAAGATGGTTTCTACCAGTAATAAGTCAGAGCCACCATCAACCAGTCCGCGAATAGCCTCGGTATATGCCTCGACCAATTCCATATAGGTAACATTACGAAAACCGGGGTTATTCACGTCCGGTGAGATAGAGCATGTGCGATTGGTTGGTCCCAGTACACCGGCGACAAAGCCACCATAATTCTCGGCGACTTCCTTTGCGAGTGAAGCGCCTGCCTTATTTAGCTCATAGACCAGGGCTTCCTGCTGGTAATCTGCCAGGGCAATGGAGGTGGAATTAAAGGTATTGGTTTCAACAATATCGGCACCAGCATCAAAATATGCACCATGAATGGCCTTGATGATATCTGGTCGTGTCAGTGACAGCAGGTCATTATTGCCTTTGAGATCACAGGGATGATCGGCAAAACGTTCCCCACGGTAGTCTGCTTCTTCCAATTTATAAGACTGGATCATGGTACCCATGGCACCATCCAGTATCAGGATACGTTCTTTTAATACCTGTTCGAGTTTTTCCGTATTGTTCGCCATACCTTATTCAATTTTGTTCTATATGTATGTTCTTAGGTAAGCAAGGAAATGAGAAGTGATGAGGCTGCTCGCTTGCTTGACCTGTTCAAGCGAGCGCGGTTTTAAACTACTTTGCCTGAGCCTGGTGGGATAGTGCCCGTCGCAGCGCTCCTCAAGCAGAAACGTGCCGAATTATAGTACAACTTGGTCTGGGTTACTAATGATGGAAGCTCCAGATATTAGCAGGAAATTATGGCAGGAAACTGCCATATGAATTGAATAATTTTATGGCAGCCTGGGAGAAGTAAAAGCGTTTGAACCCTTACAAGAGCAGCTGCACATCATTGGTCCTGCGGTGTATAACGATTTTGAATTTTTTGGACAGGAAATTGAAACACATTTGACCTGGGTGTTTGGTTTAACTGATGTAAGTGCTGACCATACACTCCGCTGGCAAGTAGAATTTCCTTTTTAGTTCAATACTATTGTTTTTTTAAAAATTTCATTGACAGTTCAATAGCGATAATCTAACTTCTCCACTTAGCAACAGGTCCCTGTGAGTTTTCTGCTACAGGGTTAAACGGGAAGTCGGTGCGTATTTAGCTAATCCTTATACAATTCCGACACTGCCCCCGCAACGGTAAATGAGTAAAAGGTGATCATCAAAGCCACTGTGTTTATGTCATTCAACATGGGAAGGCGATCAACCTGACAGGACTTTAGTTCTGACACTCATGAGTCCGGAGACCGACCTCTTGCCAGAACCATATCGCGGTGGGCGATGGTGACGGTTTGATAGGTTTACTTTCCAATTCTTTCCGCACAAATCCCTCTGACGATATACCGTTTAATTTCTCGATCCCGGGTGGGAGTCGAGTGTTATGGAGATCGTTTTTCATGTTACGAATTATATTTTTATTAATGTTTTTCCTGCTTGTCCCAACGGCGCTGGCAGAAGATATTCTCATTGAAGAAGCCCCTGTTATTGTGAGTGCGACTCGATGGGAAACATCAGGTATTCCTACCTCAAGCAGCATCAAGGTAATTACACGAGATCAGATCATTGATTCAGGGGCAAAAAACGTTACTGAGATATTGCAGGGCCAGGGGGGCGTACAAATTACAGATTTATTTGGTGACGGCAGCCGAAGCATTATTGATATGCGTGGATTTGGTAGCTCTGGTTCGGCAAACACGCTCATTCTAATTGATGGCAGGCGTATCAATAACACTGACCTTGCATCTCCAAGTTTGAATAATGTCTTTATTAAAGATATAGAACGTATTGAAATTACCCAGGGTTCATCTGCAGTGTTGTATGGTGATCAGGCCGTGGGTGGTGTTGTGAATATTATTACCCGTAGACCGACTGAATTTGATGCGGAAATTGAATTGGGATATGGCAGCTATGATTATCAATCTCAAATTGGCCATATATCACATAAATTCGAAAATGGGACTGGGGTACGTGCCTCTGCCGAACGTAAACGTACAGATGGTTACAGGGTCAATAACAAAACTTCTTACGATAATGGATTCATAAATCTATCTTATGAACGGGACAAGAGCTGGATCTTTGCGGAGTACCAACGTACAGATGAATATCTTGGTTTGCCTGGTGCACTAACGGAAGCACAATTGGACATCTCCAGAAAACAGACTCTATTTCCTCGTGATTTTAACGATTCGACGAACGAGGTTACAAGAATTGGTGGGGCTTTTTCAATCACTCCCAATTGGGATTTCGCCACTGAATATACTTATCGAAAGGATGATGTTAACGGCGTATTAACAGGTCTATCTCTTAGTCAGGATAGACGTCAAAAAGCGTTCAACCCAAGAATCAAGGGTGTCATTAATATTGCAAATAGACCATTAACAGTGATTGTTGGAGGAGATATAGAACGAACTGATTACATTCTGGTTAGCCCTTTTGGAGCTCAAATTGGTGATCAAGAAATGAATAGTGTTTATACACTTACAACATTAGCAATTAGTGATTATGTATTTATAACAGGTGGTTTCAGGAAAGCCTGGCTCGATCAAGGGCTTAATGATGGATTCCGGTTTTTTCCAGGCGACTCGATTAAAGACAGTCAGACTGCAAGTAATATTGGCCTAACGATTAATCCTACTGCTTCTTGGCGTATATTCCTGAAACGTGAAGACAATTATCGCTTTCCGCTATTAGACGAAGAAATGAATGTATTTACCCTGACAACGACATTAGAAACCCAGACTGGTGTTTCATATGAAGCAGGAACTGAATGGCATAACAACTGGCTTCAAACCAGTCTCGTGGGCTATCACATGGATATCGATAATGAAATAAATGTAGATCCTAACGCCTTTTTTGAAAATATTAATCTGGATAAAACAGAACATACAGGCCTCATTTATGAGATTGACCTGTATCCTTCTGAATCTCTATCAATTGGTGCTCAATATACGTACACCGATGCAGATATCACAGCAGGAACATTTGCAGGCAACGACATACCATTGGTAGCTGAGCATCAATTTCTCTTGAATGCTAATTATCATTTTATGAATTACTGGAATCTATACGCAGAAATGTTTTTTATCAGTGATCGAAATGCAGGTGGTGATTTTACCGGTTCATTGGCTGAGCTAGATGGACACGAAGTGGCAAACCTCAATTTGAAATTTAATTATGGTAATTTTTCCGCATCTGCAAAGGTAAACAACTTGCTGGATGAAGAATATAATGGATCAGCATCTGTTGATTTTTCCGGGGCTGTCGGTTTCTATCCTGCGCCTGAAAGGAATTTTATATTGACAGCTGGATATAACTTCTAATAGACATCATTCAAAAGAGTACACTACTGATAAACATGGGTAATCGACTGACAAAAATCTACACGAAAACAGGGGACAGTGGTTCTACTGGCCTGGCGGATGGTAGTCGTGCAGACAAGGATAGTCTGCGCATCTCTGTTATAGGTGATGTTGACGAGCTCAATAGTTTATTGGGTCTATTAGCAGCACATGATATTGACGATGCAATAAAAATGATACTACTGGACATACAACATGTTTTATTTGATTTGGGAGGAGAGTTGGCCATTCCTGATAGTGAAATGGTCACGGAAGCGCGTGTTGAGTATCTTGAGAAGATCATTGATGAGTACAACGCATCTTTACCCCCTCTGAAGGAATTTATATTGCCTGGGGGATCTATACCAGCTGCGACCTGTCACATTGCCCGTGCAGTTTGTCGTCGTGCAGAGCGACAACTCGTGGGTTTATCAAAGGAGATTTCCATCAATACAGTTTCACTCAGGTTTTTGAATCGATTATCTGATTTGTTATTTGTGTTCGCCAGAACACTGGCACGCAGTGAAGGAGGTAAGGAGATCTACTGGCAGAGCGACCGAATTAAAGATTAAGAGGCTGTCGCCTAATACGGTTTTTCTTCCAGTTTAAGCATTTCTCCCTCACGAATCATTTTGACTCTACCGAGAAAGGTATTTCCCAATAATATGATCCTGGGAAAATCACCATCGTGCACCGCAGCTTTTACATCGTGTATTTTAATGCCTCCTACCATCACAGTTTTCAGATTAACGATATAGATTTTGCTTAGACCCGAGGCGGTTTCTGACAGGCCTTTCCTGCCTTCCATTTTGTAGTCAATGCCTATGCGTCTGGCATGGTTGCTATTCATGGATATGAGTGTTGCACCGGTATCGACCAAAAATTTTACCTGGAACTCGTTAATACTGCCGTTGACTTCATACATCCCACTCCTGTCAGGCGCAATAGTTACTGTTTTGCCTCCGGCTGGTTTTTTAAAACTGCTGTCTATATGCGTGCCCAATGTGTAGGTATTCTGTTCGCCATCAATTTCGATGACTGCTTCCCTGGAATTTGCCGAGATAAGCAGGACACCTTCCGGGCTCGTTTTGCCAACCTTGAGCAATCTTTGCTTGCCATCAATAGTGACGATGGCCTTGTCATTAAATAAGCCGTTGATGGTGATCTTGTCTACAGCAAAGACATTCACTGAAAGAACTAACAATAAGAGACACTGTGGTCGTTTTAACATAGCATTAAGCTTACAGATTATTAATATTAATAAAAAATATACTGTTCATGAAACCAATATTAATATTTCGTCACATTGCCTGTGAAGGTCCAGGCTACCTGGGAGATTATCTCACATCCAGAGACATTCCGTTTCAGACTATTTGTCTCGATCAAGACGAAGAGGTTCACGATGTTCCCAGTACCAGTTCAGGCCTGGTATTTATGGGTGGCCCGATGAGTGTTAATGACTTACTACCATGCCTGGAAAAAGAATTGAGATTAATCTATGCAGCTCATCAGGAAAATATACCCGTACTCGGGCACTGTCTAGGCGGGCAACTTATCAGTAAGGCGCTTGGCGGGGAGATTACTTCGAATCCTGTTCCTGAGATAGGTTGGTATCCTGTGACGGGATGCGATAACGCGCTTTCGATGGAATGGCTTAGCGATTTACCAGAACAATTTGAAGTATTTCATTGGCATGGCGAAACGTTTTCAATCCCTGATGGCGCTGTTCCATTACTACAAAGTGCAGTTTGTAAAAACCAGGCCTTCATTCTCGGCAGTAGCCTGGCATTTCAGTGTCATGTAGAAATGAAGAACAACATGGTCCAGGAATGGTTAGATGTTTATGCGGATGATGTGCCAGAACCGTCATCAAGTGTGCAATCACGTGAGCAAATGCTGGACAAATTAAAACAGAGAATACAAGGTTGCAACCTGGTTGCCGATGTGTTTTATGATAAATGGATATCTATGGTGAAACGCTAGCTGCTTTCTATCTCTATTGTGTCAAGTCGGGGGATTTTCTCTAATGACCAATGCTTGACTCCCCATTGAATAATTTCTTCAACACTTTCCTTTGCCAGTAGCTTCTCAGGATGTTGACCCAGGAAACCAAGGGCCAAGATCAATGTTGACACGGGATCCGTATCATCAACAGGGGGTGCGTGATTTTGCTTGCTCAATTTATATCCCTGTTTATCAACAGCAACAGGTAAATGTGCATAGCCAGGTATAGGGTAATTAAATAATTGTTGTAAATAAATTTGTCTGGGTGTTGAATCCATTAAATCTGCACCTCGCACAATTTCTGTAATTTCCTGATAGGCATCATCGACGACAGTCGCAATGTGATAAGCAACAAGGTCATCAGCGCGATGGACTATAAAATCTCCGATCTCTGTTTCTAAATTTTGTTGAAATTGACCCTGAATTTCATCATTTATTTTAATTGCTTTTTGATTGGTGATAATACGAAGTGCGTGTTGCTGATCAGGACCATGTCCTTTCTTCCGACAAGTGCCAGGGTAGGCATTACCTTGTAACTGTTTTCGGGTGCAGGTACAGCGGTAAAGCAGGCTTTTTTCTGAAAGAAGATTTAAGGCGTCTTGATAGGCTTCTTGCCGATTGGTTTGGAACAAGACTGCATTGTCCCAATAGAGACCTAATATCTCGAGTGACTTCAGGATGGCAGTATCAGCGCCTGCCTGATTACGAGGAGTATCGATGTCGTCCATGCGTACCAGCCATTGACCATTCTGACTTTTTGCCTGCATATAACTGGCAACGGCAGCTATGACTGAGCCGAAATGTAGTGGACCAGTAGGAGAAGGTGCGAATCGACCTATTACTGACATTAAACAACAGTCTGGAAGTGACTGTGAAAAAAATAAAACCTATCCCAGATGACGTTCCTTAATTTCATCCAGAGTTTTGCAGTCTATACATTGAGTAGCAGTAGGGCGTGCTTCGAGGCGGCGTATGCCAATTTCAATGCCGCAGATTTCACAGAAACCATAGTCACCAGAATCAAGCATGGTAATAGACTCATCTATTTTAGAAATGAGTTTACGTTCTCTGTCACGCGTACGTAATTCCAGTGCGAATTCTTCTTCTTGTGATGCTCGATCATTCGGATCTGGAAAATTGGTTGCATCGTCCTGCATGTGGTTCACCGTCCTGTCAACTTCTTGCATAAGTTCCGTTTTCCAGACGAGCAAGATTTCTCTGAAATGTTCCGTCTGTGCTGAACCCATATAGTCTTCATTTTTCCTTATCTTCTTATATGGGGAAATTTTCTTTTTTGCCAATAATTTTGTTTTTGGTGATTTTAGTGTGGGTGATTTTTTTATATTTGTTACTTTACCCATGGTTTTCTTTTTCAGTTTCCCTGTTGTTGTTTTTGCGGTCTTTTTAGCTGTCTTTTTCTTGGACGTTTTCTTTTTAGAAACTTTCTTTTTTGCGGGTGATTTCTTGATTGCCTTTTTCTTGGTTGCTTTCTTCTTGGCAGGCGATTTTTTGGATGCCTTTTTCTTCGATGCTTTCTTTTTAGCGATTTTCTTTTTTGCGGGTGATTTCTTGACCGCCTTTTTCCTGGACGCTTTCTTTTTAGCCACTTTATTTTTTGCTGCCTTTTTACTGGACGCAGCAGGCTTCTTAGTTGCCTTTTTGGCTACTTTCTTTTTAGCCGCAGTTTTCTTGCTGGCTTTTTTCCTGGCAACTTTTCTTGTCTTTTTCTTGGCAGGCATAAGCTGTTTACTCCAACTACTTAAAAAAATCAGCGTGCATAAATACCAGAAAGATCGCCCTGAGGCAAACTGGATTTGCACTAAACATTCTGCAGTCTCATTATATCAAGAACTTGTGATTTGGGCGGGTTTTAATTTA
>Ga0209988_10001681_pt1 | contig 14452 bp, 9 predicted proteins | sample N075metaG_FD_183115 | JGI IMG/M metagenome (GOLD analysis project Ga0209988, IMG submission 183115) | Deep subsurface microbial communities from Kermadec Trench to uncover new lineages of life (NeLLi) - N075 metaG (SPAdes) (version 2) | ecosystem: Environmental > Aquatic > Marine > Ocean trench... | reverse complement strand
GACGCCGAGGTAACTCGACAGATTTTTAAAGCGCGCGAATGCGAGTCCCCAGCCGATACCCGTTCCTGCGCGCGGTCGTTCCTCCCACCGCACCGATTTCTCAAGTCGCTGTAACACGGCGAGAGCCCTTTCGTCGGTGAGATGGCGCCGCCTAAACTCGAACGAATCCGCCTCGCTTTTTTCTGCCAGTTCGTCCATAAACGATTCAATAGCAAATACGTTGCCGTAAGCGCCGAGTCCGCGAAGCGATGAGCCACGAATCGGAATGTCTGTGACGAAGTGTTTGTTGACGAGAACGTTATCTATGGTGTAAATCGGCACGGCATTTCTGTCGCTGCCGCCGCTGGGCTGCGGAATCGAATACGGCGGAGGATCAGGAAGCGGGTTTGCCTTGTGCTGCGCATAAATGAGGTGCCCGGCGCTTTCGTCGCTCCGTGGCCGGCTTGCGTGTGGGCAACTCCATAAGTCGTACTGCCAATCCGATATCCGGCCACTCTCATCGAGAACCGCTTGTGCTTCGATCTGCATTGCGGGGCCCAGCGGCTCCCAAAGAAACTCATCACTGCGCTCCCATTGCAGCCGAACCGGCCTGCCCGGAAAGTGCACTGCAAGTGCCGCGGCATCGCAAGCGGCGTCATCCGCACCATTATGGCCGAAACACCCGGACGCCTCCAAGTGCACGCAGCGAACGTTCTCGGGTGGTAGCCCCAATGTGAATGCAATTGCGGAGCGCAAAGGGTACATACCCTGTGCGTGACTCCAGACCGTGAGCTTTGAGTCGACGAACAAAGCGACAGCTGCCGACGGAGATATTGACGCATGGGCCTGGTAGGGACGTCGATACGTTGCTCGATGCACCGAATCCCCGGACGCTGGAATTCGTGTGGATCCCTCTGCCGCAACCTCTTCTTTTCTCGATTCAGCTTGCTTCAGCCAGTCATGAATTTTATTCGTCTCCGGCAGATCCGCCGGTATTGACCATTGAATCAGCGCCTTTAAAGCCGCTGCCGCCTTCCTCGCCTGACCTTCTCGTTCCGCAATAACACCTACAAAATTTCCGTCACGAACGACCCTAAGCACGCCCGGCATTTTCTCCACAACCTCGCCGTCCATATTCTCGATACTGGCTCTTTCTGCAGGAGGCCGAACAACGCGGGCATGCACCATACCGTCCATGCGATGGTCCTGAATGAAACTAGCGTCGCCAAACACCTTCCCCGGGATATCAATACGTTGAACGGACAGTCCGACAACAGGTTCGGCGTCGGGCGGATTTGCGCCAAATTGCTGGTCAAGGTACTTGCGCGCTTTCGCTGCGGCCTCGCGTACCTTTGGGCCGCTTTGCTGAATCGAAATACTACTAAACGTATAAGACTCATCAGGAGAAAAGTCAGTATCAACTGTGACCAGCCTGACTTTCTCAAACTCAACACCAAGTTCATCAGCGGCAATTTGTGCCAATGCCGTGCCGATTCCCTGACCGAGTTCCACCTTCCCCATCAACAATTCAACTGTGCCGTCGGGATAAAGTCTGATTCTGTTGTCGTATATCTCAGTAGCGACTGGACCGTCCGCCGTATCGCAACCAGTCAGAGAAAAATACACAACAACGGCACCGGATGACTGAATGAACTCACGACGACTCACACTCATGAGTCGTCTCCGTGCATCTCATTGGCCGCGCGTTCAATAGCTCGAATCATTCTTGGTTGCGCGCCGCAACGGCACAAATGGCCCGCTAACGCTGCCTTGATTTCCTGCCGCGTCGGCGATGCGTTGGCAGACAGCAAAGCCGCAGCCGTCGTCATGATGCCACTCACACAGTATCCACATTGCATGGCCTGCTCGGCAATGAAGGCCTTTTGCAACGGATGTGGGTTTTCTCTGTTGCCCAGCCCTTCGAGCGTCGTCACACTTCTTCCGGCAACAACTGCCGCGGGCGTCACGCAAGATCGAATGGATACACCGTCAAGTAGCACAGCACACGCACCGCATTGTGCCAATCCGCAACCGAACTTCGGACCATTCAACTCAATGTCGTTACGCAGTACCTCAAGCAATGCGGTGCCCTGCTCAACATCAATGTTGACCGTCTTTCCATTAAGTTTGAAGTTGATGCCTGGTCCCTCCTTAAACGATACCCAACAGTCCGGAAGCAGTACCACCCAGAATTGCTTCCTGCTCCACTTCGCTAAGGCCGTCGACCGACAGGACATGATCGATGGAATCCGCGTTACCCATTACAAACGGAAAATCGGTCCCGATGACCACGCGATCCGCTCCAACCGTCCTGATCAGGTGCCGCAGATTTTCCGTTGTGTATAGCAACGAATCGAAATACAACTGTTTCAGGTATTCGCTCGGCAGCTTTTCAACCGCTTCGCAGAACATCGACGCATGCGTGATGCAATGATCTGACCGCCCGATATACGATGCCAGGTAACCGCCGCCATGCGCGGCACAAATTTTCACGCCCGGGTACTTATCCAAGGTGCCTTCGTAAATCAAATGGGATAGCGCGACCGTCGTTTCCAGTGGATTGCCGATGACGTTATCCAGTCGTCCATTACCGCCAAATCGTGATCGCCCTGCCAGAAAATTCCTCGGATGAATAAAAATCACCGTACCGAGTTCTTCTGCAGCTGCCCAAAATGGATGAAACTTTGGATCTGACAATTCCTCATCATTAACCGATCCGGTAATCATGAAGCCACGCATGTCCAGCTCGCTAACAGCATGCTGCATTTGCCTGGCTGCTAGTTCCGGGTGTTGCAGAGCAACCGCTCCCAGACCGACGAATCGATCTGGATGCGTAGCACAGGTTTCAGCAATTTTTTCGTTCTGCACAGCAACAATCTTCGCCGCCAGATCCGGGTCTGCCCAATGGTGGTATTGACCGACGTGCAGACTTAGTGCCTGCACATCGATGCCCTGTTCATCCATCTGCTGCAAGCGGAAATCGACATTATTGATATCGATTTTCTTTCTTAAGTTCGGGTTGTCGACAACGCTGACCAGATAGCTAAGATCGGTGTGGTCCTCGATCAATGGCCAGACATCGTGAACATAACTGTGGCAGTGAATGTCGACCGTTCGAATACGCTTGCCACCGATCGAAACTTCGCGGCGCGCACCGTGTGCTTCTTGCGTGCATCCCGATATCGCTCCAAGCCCACAACCAACAAACGATATTCCAGCGACTGATGCCGATTGCTGTAAGAATTGCCTGCGCTTCATAACTGCTCCTGTGCTGCATAGATCTCGATTTTTTGATGGAGTTCGGACAAGCTTTCATCGAGCGTAACAAACTTGTAGTCGGCGACACGGCCGGATTCTCGGACGACAGACAGACCCGTTTGCATGGATTCCAATCGAATCAACATTTTTGAAAGTTCAGTAGCTGACATGTTCCGAGCAGATTCCGCAGTCCTTAACTCCAGACCCTGCCGAACCAGCCAAACCATGCGCCGCGCGGTTTCAACGACCGCATCATAGTCATCCGTAAGAAATGCGGCGGCCATACGCATGCCATAAAAATTGATGTCCTGTCTTAAGGCTATTACCTCATCAATTATCGCGAGCGCCTCTGCTGCGTAATCACTGGACTCGCCCATGCGGGTTGCCGTAATGCGCCAATCGGCTCGCAATTTGGCTGCATTGAGATACCACTGGTCGTGGGCCTCCGCCCGTGCAAGCAATGCGTCGTTATTTCGCGCATGACTTAGGTCACGATGCTCCGCAAACTCCATGGACTCGAGTACCGCGGAAGCAACATCAGTCAGATTGTCCACGTACGGTCTTAAACGTTCTGGCAGTGATCCGTCCAGCACTGCGTCACCCCGGTTCTTGAGCAACAAATAGCTTGCGACGGCATTTCCAGGCTCAGATTCCAAAGTGGCCAGTAGCAATTGATCTGCACGTGGGCCCTGGCCCTGCATTTGCAGAATCTTGGCCCGGAGCAGCAACGACGTCGGATTATCGTATTCAGCAAGAGTATCGGCGAGACTCATCGACAGGCCGCGCGCGGGAATCATTTCCAGGCGATCAATGACATAAGCGAAATCAATCGCGACGGACATTCCCTGATGTATGTTGCTCTGTGCATCAAACAGGCTTCCGTATTGCCCTATCAACTCCTGCAGTCTCGGGTAGGGAAGCTCGCTGCCTTCAAACGCCGCAGCTGACTGCATTGCCATCCGGTTATCATTGTCGGTAATCAGTGGAGCATCAGCGGCGAGTCGATCCAGACCAGTCTCATCCCATGCCAGCGCGGCAACAAGGTCGTTTACAGAGCCAATACCTTTGCGTTTGAACTCTTCGGAGCGGCTCTTAAACGGTTCACCCGTCGCTAGAATCAGCGCCTCGGGTTCGATCTCCGAATCCGAGGCCAAAAAGAACAGAACGTTCGCATCGAACTGGTAGGCGCGGACATGCGGAAAGACATCCAACAGTGTCGCAACGAACGACTTCAGTAGGGGCTCGGACACGAACTGCGTATTCATCCACTGCAGAAAAATACCATCAGAATTCAGCCTGGACCTGACCAGGTTCATGAATTCGCGCGTGTAAAGATGCGATGCACCAGCGGTCCATGGATGAGAGGGCTGGGATACGATCGCGTCGTAATGTTTGTCCGTCAATCGCAATGCGTTGCGGGCATCGTTAATAATCACACTGATTCGTGGGTCTTGCAGCGGATCGATATTCCTCTCCACGCTGATAGATCGATTTGCCGAAATTACTTTTGGCTCCAGCTCGACGATATCGATCTCGGCCAATGATGTCGGAAGATCCTCTGCAACAACCCCACCACCAAAGCCGACAATCAGCATAGATTCAATGTTTGGCCTGGCTAGAACCGGCAGCGCCGCCAACAGGCGCTGCGTACGTTTGGATGGCGGCGCGCCTTTGAGGTCGATTGCTGCCTCGGACAGACCATTGGTACGTAAATAGAAATAGCCGTCGCGTTCCAGCATCAGCACCGTCGCCGAGCGGCCGACATCGTAATAACGAATATCACCGTTTCGCAGATCGTTAAGTGGCGATACACGCAGCAAAGCCTCCGGTGGGGTGGGAGAAAAACCAAAGAGCAGAATCACCAGCATCGCAACTGATCCAACTGCGTAGGAGACCCGACGTGGCGGAACAGCAATTGCAGCGGCAATTGCCAAACCAATATTGATGGCAACCACCACCTTGATCGCGCCTTCATATTTAAGCATCGGGATCAACACGAATCCAGCAACAAGCGCACCCACTACCGCCCCCGCCGTATTCCATGCGTAGACGCGGGCCGAGCCGGCCGATGCCTCCGACTCATTGGCGCAAAAAATGCGCACAGCAAACGGAAAGCTCGCCCCGACAAAAAGTGTTGCTGGCAACAGGAGCGCGATCGCGACAGAAACATTACCGAACAGCCCGGCCGTTGGCGGCACGAACTGATCGAGGGTGAGGTATATGGCCAGGCACGTCACCGCGATGCCAAGCTCCGATACAATGAATCCGACCTGGGCGGTGGCTCTGGTCGTTGCAATTCGTGAAGCAACAACGCTGCCAATCGCAATACCGGACAGGAAGCTCGCCAGCATGGTCGCGAACGCGACCACACTACCCCCAAGAATATGTGACAGCAGGCGTGTCCATAGCACCTCGTAGGCGAAGGTCGCGAAGCCCGAAATCAGCATGATTGGAAGAATCCACGACTCGGGTCGCCAACTGAATATCGATTTCGAATCGCTCGGCGCCGAACTTTCAATAGCGGTGCGTTTGGCGAGGAATGCAGCAACGCCAAATACGATCAAGTTGACTAATGCGCCGAAAAGTATGGTGCCCCACAGGCCGAGCGCCGGAAGTAACAGGAAGGCGGCAGCCAGTGTACCCGCGATCGCGCCGGCCGTATTTATCGAGTAAAGCAGACCGACCCTGGGGCCAATGTCCTCGTCTTTGTGCACGGCATAGCGCGTAACCATCGGCAAGGTCGCACCCATGCATGCTGTCGGTACTGCGAGTACGACAAACGTCACGACGAGGTAGAACAATGATTGCCCCATGCCGCTGGCGTCCGGAGGTTGCGGCGATCCACCGAAAATCGCTCCATACAGCACTCCCGCCAGCTGCAGCAGGAACGGCACGGCAATCGCAGATATTGCGACGGTGGCTTCGAGGACCCCGTAGACAAGGATTGGCCGTCGAATCCGGTGCATTACTCGTGCCGCTATTGCAGCACCGAGCGCCAGTCCAGCCATGTAGGCAGCGAGAATTGTGGCTACAGCCAGTTCGGACGTTCCGAAAACGACCGATAACTGCCGCATCCAAGCGGTCTGGTACAAAAGCGCGGCGAAGCCGGACAGAAAGAAGCACAGGCCGACGGCAACAAAAACTGCTGAACTCGAGCGGTCGTCGTTTTTCATGGGAAAATACTAGTCAATCATGGCCCTCGCGACATGCCAAACGCAAAACGGCCCGGTTAGCCCGGGCCGTTTCACCGATCTCACATTAGCCGTTTCTGGCTTAGTTTCCGCCGAAATTTGCCTCGAATGTCATGCCGTACAGAGCCTCACCAAAGGCGGATACCTCGCACGAGAAATTCGATGTTGGTCCAGCGCCTGGACCCCAGATCACGCTGGAACAAGCGAACTCCTCGGTCAGGTTGTTGCCCCACAAGGCCACGTTGTACTGTTGATTCTGCCCAAACGCGAAAGCGGCACGAGCATTCAAAAAGCTGTAGGAGCTCGACTCATCGCGCGCAGAATCCTGCAGGAATGTGTAGAACATCGACGATTGGTAGCGGTAGTTAATCGTCAGATCCAGCGAATTATCTCCCATTGGCAGGCTGTACGTAGCCAGCAAATTAGCCGTTATGTCAGGGACATTGGTTACTTCCTTGCCTACCTCTGCCAGTGAGAGAGGGTTCAGGTCAGTCGTGTCGGTTACCTTGCTATCAACCGTGCCAACGCTTCCCTGGACGTACCAATTATCGTTAGGCGCCCACTTGAGTTCGACTTCGAAACCCGAAATTTCGACACCTGGCAGGTTGACCAACGCCGGTATACCTCCATAACTTTCGAACAGTTGCATGCCCTCCCAGTCATAGAAGAAATACGACGCATTCAACTGCACCTTGTTGTCGGCGAACGAACCTTTGTATCCAATTTCGTAGGCCGTCAGGTACTCCGGACCAATCGGGTCATCGCCCGTAGACAGCGCACGATTGTCGTATGAACCGCCTTTGAAGCCCTCGGAAATACTGCCGAATACCATCGACGATTCGCCAAAGGTGTAGTCGGCACCAATTTTCCAGCCCAGCTCGGAAAGTTCCTGTACTGGTGAGTCGGTGTTGCCGGTCAACCTGATGGCGCCGGGGCAATCCGCGGCCCGGTAATCTCTGTTCTGTGCAAGAGAGCCGACGGCCGACGGAAAGAATCCACATACGGTTCTAACCCAGTTGTCGTTATCCGCTGAAAGTTTGTCATCGGTTTGTCGCAAACCCACAGACAATGTCAGTGCATCGGTCACGCCCCAATCCAGTTGACCGTATACCGACCACGCTTCGTACGTGCTGTCGATATCGATACCAGGGCGCACGCCCATACCGCCGGCAGCTGAAACATTCGATACCCAGGTGTCTTCGGTCGATTCCGAATCCGTGAAGTACAGTCCGGCAAGCCATTGAACGGAACTCTCGTTCGTCGACGTCAAACGAAATTCCTGTTGCAATACCTGCCAGTCGCCCTCGCGGGCCGGCCGGAATCCGGTCAGCTCCTGGCCGTTTCTTTCAAGCACATATGTTTCGTCATAGGACGTCAGGGAGATGAAATCCATGTTGTTGAACGAATATTCGAAGTTCAGCCTGATACCGTCCCACTCCGCTTTGTAGCCGTCTTCGGGATCCTCGTATGTCATACCGAGCGGAGTGGAATAATTGACCAGAAGACTATGACTGCCCCCTTGTGGGTTGTCGATCACCACGCCGGTGCCCTGGTCATACTGGTCCTGCAACCACGGCTGTGCCGCGACATCGCCAGGCGTGACGTTGACCCAATTATCATCTGTCCCGGTGAGAGTATCTGCTCTGCGATTGGTGAAATCAGGATCCACGAGACCAGTCGACAGCAAATTACCGCTCATTTTGACTGGCAAATCCTGCCCATCCAGATCACCGCTCGACACTGTTAGCCCCAAACTCGCCTTTTCGCTGATATTCCAGGCCAAGTTCAGGCGAAAGCCTTGACGATCATAGGCTCCGCCAGTGTCACTGCCATCGACAACATTTTTCCAAACCCCATCGAATTCGTCCGTAAGCACTGCTATGCGTGCGGCGAACTGATCACCCATGTCGAAACCCACTGCGCCTTCAAACCGCAGCAGTCCGCCATTACCTGCGCGAAGGCGGCCATAACCACTCGTGCCGTTACCGGGATTCGCCTTGTTGGTATGCCAGACAACTGCTCCGCCCGTCGTGTTGCGCCCGTAAAGCGTGTTCTGCGGGCCTCTTAGCACCTCCACCCGATTCATGTCGTAAACAGCTATGGCACTGACAAACGGAGAAACCAATGACACGTCGTCGACATAGGTTCCGACTGACTGCTGCCCCGAGAGATGTACGTTATCCGTACCAACACCGCGAATGGCAATTCCAGTGTTTGCCGATGAATTACGATTTGTGCCAACATTTGCAAATACAAACTCGAGGTCATCCGCCCGCGTAACATCGAAGACTTCGAATTGTTCTCCGGTCAGGGCACTAATCGAAATAGGGACGTCCTGCAGGGATTGTTCGCGTTTCTGCGCGGTAACGATAATTTCTTCGATCTGCGCGTGCGCTGGAAGAGCAACTGTGAGCGATAATAGAATCAATACGAAAACGGATATTTGTCGGTAAAACGTCATGGCTATCTCCCCCCGGAGAATATTGTCGATATTTTAATATAATAGCGGATTTTGCAGTTATTATACTATATCTTGACGTTTTATAGATCAAATATTCCGTTAAGATAATTTTGTCTACGTTTCGCTCGCAATATTGAGGTCATGATGCACCGGATAGTATTGGGCTTGGCCCTGTTGGCTACTGGTTTTGCCGGTAGCCATCAATCGACAGCCGAGGAAGGATCAGCGCCTGGCAGCGATTCGATCAAGGTGACGTTGCTCGGCACGGGAACGCCTCAGCTCAATCCGAGGCGGATGAGTTACAGCACGCTGATCGAGGCTGGCGACGAATTATTGATGTTTGACGCGGGCCGAGCCGCGATGCTGCAGGCGAAAAAATCTGGCGCAAATCTCAAGAAGTTGAATAAGCTGTTTCTAACTCATCTGCATTCCGATCACGTAGTCGGGATTCCCGACGTTTGGCTGACCGGATTTCTCGCTCCGTCATTCCGGGCCACGCCGATGAAGGTTTGGGGCCCAAAAGGAGTTGATAATCTGACAGCCGGCTTGCGCCAGGCTTATGATTTTGACGTCAACATTCGAATCAAGCAGTACGGCGGCAAACGTGCGGCGGGGATGGAATTCGAAACCACAATCGTCTATGACGGATACACCTATGAAAGCAATGGCGTCCGAGTAACGGCGTTCGAAGTCCAGCATACGGGTCCGGATACTGCCTATGGCTACAAGATCGAATTCAAGGGTCGTACCGTTGTTCTCTCCGGCGACACGGTCTACAACGAAAATGTCATAAAGCACGCGAATGGCGCTGATTTACTGGTTCACCAAGTTGCTTATGCTCCCAAGGAGGCCATAGAACAAAACAAAGTTGTCGCCCGAATTATTTCGCTGCACACGCAGCCAGAGCAGGTTGCCGAAATTCTCAAAGTCGCTAAACCGAAACTGGCCGTCTTGTCGCATATCGTGGTCTTTGGTCCAAAAGGGCCTGACTTGTCTGCCGAAGGCGAAGAAAAAATGATGGAAGTTATCCGGGAACACTACAGTGGACCAGTGACTCTGGGGCAGGACTTAATGGCTTTTGAGGTTGGCGATCAGGTTGTTCAGCTGAATTGAAATTCTCGGCCGGACGTATGTTCATACCGTTGCCAGTGACCGTTTCGTTACTGTTGCTGCTGTGTTCACTGCCGGCCTCCGCTCAGGATTTCAAAGTGACATTGCTCGGGACCGGTGGACCGAATCCGATAATCGATCGATTCGGTCCGGCCACCCTGGTCGAGGTCGGCGGCCAGAAACTGTTGTTCGATGCAGGTCGTGGGGCGGCCCTTCGGCTGCACCAAATGGACATCCCTCTCAGCGCCACGGATGCCGTCTTTCTGACCCACTTTCATCACGACCACCTGGTCGGTCTGCCAGACATCTGGATGACCGGCTGGTTACCGCCACCCTTTGGTCGCCGCAGCGTACCGTTTGAGGTGTGGGGTCCAACAGGAACCGCTTCACTCCTGGAGAACCTTGAAAAGGCGTTCGCGCTAAATACGAGCATTCGGATACCGGATGAACTCCTGCCGCCCGCGGGAATCGAGATCGTGGCGCACGAGTTTGATTCGGACGGTACAGTGTATGAGAAAGACGGCGTTAAAGTGACGGCGTTCGCGGTTGATCACGGCGATCTCATCAAGCCTGCTTACGGTTATCGTATTGATTACGACGGCCGTGCCGTCGTAATTTCGGGCGATACGCGCTTCGACAGGAACCTGATAGCGGCCGCGAAAGGCGCTGATCTTATCGTCCACGAAGTGGTGCTGGTCAGCGATGAATTGCTCGCCTCTTCGGAACAGTTTCGACGTATCGCTGCACACCACACAACACCGGAAGAAGCGGGCATCGTGTTTGCCGAGGTCGCGCCAAAACTTGCTGTCTATAGTCACATCGTATTACTGAATAGTCGGACTATTCCAAAAGTACCGTTATCCAGCCTGATCACCCGCACGCGAACGAACTATGACGGCCCGCTGGTCATTGGCGAGGACCTGATGAGTTTTATAGTCGGCGATACAATCCGCGTTACGGCGACGGGCGCAGATGATGCGTTGCTCGAGCGTGGAACCTATCTTGTGGAAACCATCACCGCCTGCGCCAATTGCCACTCACCCAAAGATCCGCAAACCGCCGAGGTCGTTGAAGGTATGGACTACGCCGGCAGCTTCATGATTCGCGAGGACGCCTTCACCGCTTATGCGCCCAACATAACCATGGACGTCGAAACAGGCATAGGTGGCTGGACCAATGACGAAATAATCGTCGCAATTCGCGACGGAATTAGGCCAGATGGATCTCTGGTAAGGCCGCCAATGCCCAGCCCGTTTTATCGATCGATGTCGGACTATGACGCCCGCGCGATTGTGACCTATTTACGCACCATTAAGCCGGTAAAAAACGTAGTGCGGGAGTCCGAGTATCGTATTCCCCTTCCCCCGAATTATGGTCCCAAGGTTGGATTCGTTCCTGAAGTAAGCAAAGACGACCCGGTCGCGTACGGAAAATATGTGACGCATACCCTGGGCCATTGCACTGGCTGTCACACGCCTCGTGCAAATGGGAAACTCGACTTCAGCCGTACCAACATGGGAGGGCGAGTTTTCGACAATATTTACGGCCTCGGATTTGTCGCCGTTTCCAAAAATATCACGCCACACCCTGTCGCTGGAATTGGTGAGTGGAGCGATGAGGAAATAAAACGGGCAATCACGCAAGGCATCAGCCGAAACGGCCGCAAATTAGCCGGAGTTATGGCGTTTCCGTATTACGCTAATCTGAGCGCAGAGGATCTGGACGCCATTGTTACTTATTTAAGGTCCTTGCCGCCGTTGTCTGCTGGGGAGACCCAATAAGTCAGCGGCTGGTTTCGGGTACTTTCGCTGCGACCAACTCGACTTCGAGCAGGTAAGCCGGATTGGCGAGTGCGGAGACACCAACTGCGGTACTGGTTGGTTTGAAGTCGGCGCCAAAGTGCTTGTTTCGTGCTGCAATAATGGCGGACAGATCTTTTGCATCGCGGTAATAAATCGTCATCTTGATGACATCATCACTCGACATGCCGGCCGCAATGACAATGTTGTAAAGATTCTGCATCGCGAGGTCAGCCTGTTCCTCAATGCCAACTCCAATGGTGCCATCGATCTTCCGACCCGTTTGCCCTGCGGTAAAAAGCCATTCTGCGTCAGCCGGAACGATCTTGCCGTGACTGAACCGATTCTTGAAGGGTGCCGGCACGGTTTCCGGAACCAGCGTTTTTATCTCGCCCGCAAATACCAGGCCAACGGACAGGATTGCTGTCAAAGCAATAAGTGTTTTCTTCATTGCAAGCGGATACTCATAAGGTCTTTGCCGACGTGAATTTCGCCTCGAAACCCGCTTTCGCGGGCCGGTCCGACGAAATCGTCCTGGCCGAGAGGCCCGCCTGGTATGACAAACGGGCCGTGTGACGCAGAATCGAGTGCAGGAATCAGGTGCGTCATAACCAGGTGCTTTATCCCGGCGCGTTCCGCCATAGCCCCTAAATCAGCGGCGTTGCTTTGCCGGAGATAAACGGGCGGCGGAAACTTGCTACCAGCACCCGGTGCAAATGCCGGGTGAATGGCCGAGTGCACGAGAATATCTGCCCCTTGTGCCAACGCTTCTACCGACTCGCTCGTCGACGAATCGCGTGGCAGCGTAGTTTTGCTGTTGCCCGCGTCGCCACCGATCACAACGCTTCCCGCAGGTGTGTCTACACGAAACGCGAGCGACCCGGCAATATGGGTGGTTGTGACTGCTTTTACGGTGACATCGCCCGAAGACCAGACAACCTCACCTGTCGAATCCGATGCGGTCTGCCCTACTTCCGCTAATATCAGAAGTCCGGAAGGACCGTCAGGATGACGCTTCTTGTTCTCGGCGATGCGTTGTGCGACTTCGCCCGACAAAACGAAAGCGTCGCCGATGTGCTCCGCAAAGGCGCGACAACTCGTCGTGCGCCCCGCATGCTCAACATCCTGGCTACAAACAAGATCCAGCGGCCCGCCCATAAAATGCCAACGCAACAGCATGAGGCCGATCAGTCCTTCCGTGTGATCCGAATGATTGTGGGTCAGGAATACGGCATCCAGATCATTTGGCGATACGCCCAGCTGAGAAAGCCGCTCTGTTGTTCCGCGGCCGACATCGAATTGCAGCATTACGTCGTTACATTGATTTTCTGCGCTGCCGTATCGAACCAGCGTACCAGCGCCAGCGAGGCCATTAACGGCAGGAGGCCCGCCCTGTGTGCCCGTAAGGACTACCTCGAGACAGTATTCGGGCACCGGCTCCGCGCAGGCAGAAAACGGTATCAGCAATAGTAGTGCCTGCCAGCGATGCATTGCCATCGGTTTACTTTCGATTGTCCATAAAGTGCTTCAGCGTATATTTTCCAGGCCCAACCAGATAAACAACGATACAGCAAAGGAAGAGGAAGATGCCATACTCCCAGCCGCCATCGGGTTTGCTGGTGTAATTCCAGCCGTTTTCAAAATGTACAGCACCGGCACCGAAGGCCACCGCGCCAAGAAACGGAGTAATAAGCCGGGTCTTTATTCCTAGAATAAGCAGTATTCCGCACACCCATTCAATGACAGCAGCCGGTGGCGCGAACCAGCCCGGAATCATGTTGATATGCCAAACCGTGTGCGCTTCGAATACTGCAATGGCGCGTTCGATTCCAAAAGTGAATACTTTCAGAAAGCCGTGGGCAATAAATATGATTCCCAGTGAAACACGCAAAATTAGCAAACCAACATTATGTTTTGTTTCTTCGTTCAAATGCCTCTCCAAGAATTCTCAAATGAATAACGTTTGATCTACCCGTCGATGCCGCCCATACACATGTACTTAATTTCCATGTAGTCATCGAGCCCGTACTTCGAGCCTTCACGCCCTTGACCGGACTCCTTCACTCCTCCGAACGGCGCCATCTCGTTCGAAATGATGCCTTCGTTAATCCCGACGATGCCGTACTCGAGCGCTTCAGCAACGCGCCAGATGCGACCGATGTCACGTGAGTAGAAGTAACAGGCGAGACCAAACTCGGTGTCATTCGCGATCTGTATTGCCTCGTCTTCAGTCTTAAACTTGAACATGGGTGCGACAGGACCAAATATTTCCTCTCGAAATACGCGCATTTGGTCATTTACGTTCGTGAGAATGGTCGGCTCGACAAAGCACTTACCAAGGTTAGAGGCTCCACCGCCTGCAAACACGTTAGCGCCAGCCGCAACGGCGTCCTGAACGAATGCAGCAACATCGTTGGCCGCGCCCTCGTTGATGAGAGGGCCGATCGCGACCCCATCATCCTGACCATTGCCAACTGTCAGCTGACTCGTCGCGGCTGCAAACTTTTCGCAAAACTCATCAAATACACCTTCCTGAACGAGAAAACGGTTGGCGCAGACACAGGTTTGCCCGGCGTTTCGGAACTTGCAAATGATCGCACCTTTCACGGCCGCATCGATATCAGCATCGTCAAAAACGATAAACGGCGCATTGC
>Ga0209988_10001679_pt1 | contig 14461 bp, 8 predicted proteins | sample N075metaG_FD_183115 | JGI IMG/M metagenome (GOLD analysis project Ga0209988, IMG submission 183115) | Deep subsurface microbial communities from Kermadec Trench to uncover new lineages of life (NeLLi) - N075 metaG (SPAdes) (version 2) | ecosystem: Environmental > Aquatic > Marine > Ocean trench... | reverse complement strand
TTGGATTTGGTACCCAAATCCTCGCAGGAGGCTTCTAATTGCGCAAGCGCGCGTAACCGCGCTTGGCTTAAGGAGTTACGTCTTATCTGGACGGCATTCGCCCGTAATGCCGCCGCGGAGGTGCCAGATGAAGGTATTGATCTGCGCCGTGACCGTCCTGACCGTCTCCACTACCCATGCCGGTCCCGGCGTCTGCGGTGATCCGGCTGCCGGGGACTGTTGTGCTGACAACGGCACACCCGGCTGTGACGACACCGAGTGCTGCCAAGCTGTCTGTGCGGTCGATGCGTTCTGCTGCGACATCCAGTGGGACAGCATCTGCGTCCTCGTGGCGTGCGATCTGTGTGACGCGACCTGCGAATGCGGACGCGAGCTGTGCACAAACCCGCTGGAGTGCCCGCCCGGCGCGATCTTCGAGACGGAGCTCTGCGGTTTCGACGTCAACGGTGGCTGCGGCTCCGTCCCCCAGGTCTTCATCGACGCGAACTGCGGCGACACGTTCTGCGGAACGGGCTGGGCCGATGCCGGCACGCGGGACACGGACTGGTACCTGGTCGAACATGCAGGCGGCACCCTCACCGCGACGCTGAAGTCCATGTTCAATGGCCTGTGCTTCATCGTCGACGGCATTGCAACCTGTATGCCCGTCGTGGTCGGCGACATCGGTTGCTCCGAGGATTCCGTGGCGCTGCAGGTTGCCAGCGCGTCCCTGCCGCCCGGCGAGTACGCGGTCTTCGTCGCTGCCGGCGATTGCGCAGGTCGCGGCATCTTCGACGGCTTTCCCTGCGACAGCGGCTGCAACGAATATGCGGTGGAGATCGACTGCCTTTGTCCCTGCGCCGGTGACGATGACTGCCCGCCCGACCAAATCTGCGAGAACTGCGAGTGCGTGCCGGCCAATGACTTGTGCCACAATGCGACGCCGCTCGTGGTGCCGTCGGGCGGCTCCCTCGACGTCGCCGGCACGACGACAGCAGCCACATTCGACGGCGTGCCGTTCTGCGGCACCTCGAACACCGCACCCGGGGTGTGGTATAGCGTCACCGGCAACGGCCACACGATGACGGCGTCCACATGCGGCGAGGCGGACTTCAACACAAAAATCAGCGTCTTGTGCCCCGACTGCCCGACGGAGTCGTCGAGTAACTGCTGCGTCCCCAACGTCTCTCCCGGCTGCGATGATCCCGGGTGCGAGGCCCTCATCTGTGGAATGGACCCGTTCTGCTGCGACGTCAGCTGGGACGGCCTCTGTGCCGGCGCGGCGGAGGATCTCTGCGATGCCTGCCTGCCCGGCTTCGGCATGACCTGTGTCGCCGGCCAGGACGACACACCCGGCTGCAGCGGGTTCACGACCGACGTGAGCTGGTGCGCCGGGAACCTCACCGAGTACCTGATTCTGGTGCACGGCCTTGGCGACGACACCGGCGACTTCACGCTGACCGTGTCGGATGATGGCTCGACCTGCGCTCCGGCGGTCGGGTGCCTCTGCGACTGCGCCGGCGACGCCGACTGCCCGCCCGGCTTCGTCTGCCAGGACTGCAACTGCATGCCGCCCCCCTGTTTCGAGGTGATCGATCAGCAGCTCGTCTGTCACCCCGACGGCACGACCTTCACCTTTACCGTGGAAGGGATCGACGCCTGCACCGGCGGGACGTCCACCTATTCGGTCACGGCGTCCGGCGGCGCCGCCGGCGAGGAGCTTTGCTTTACGCTCCTGATCAACGGCGACCAGGGCGGGTTCTGCTGCTCGACCGAGGTGTGTGTCGTTGTGCCCGACTGCTCGCCGGACTGCGATCTGAACGGTGACGGCATCGTGGACATCGCGGACTTCCTTGCCCTGCTCGCGACATGGGACCCCTGTTCCGACTGCGGGAGCTGTCCGGCAGACTTCGACGGCGACTGCTCGGTCGGCATTAACGACCTGCTGATCCTGCTGGCCAACTGGGGTTAGTCTCGTGGCTATCGGGAGGTATCAAATGAAGAAGCTGACCTTCGCCCTGACCGTCCTGGCCGTCTCGACAGCCCGGGCCGGGGTCGTCATTCACGTCGATGACGACAACTGTCCGGGTCCGGGTGACGGGTCGGAGTCGGATCCGTACTGCTCGATCCAGACGGCCATCGTCGACGCCGTGGACACCGACGAGATCGTCGTCGCCCCCGGCACTTACTTCGAGTCGATCAACTTCCTCGGCAAGGCGGTCACGCTGCGGAGCACCGACCCGACCGATCCGGATGTCGTGGCGAACACGATCATCGACGGTGCCGGTTTCCTCCACGTCGTGCAGTGCGTGAGCGGCGAAGGGGCGGACACGGTACTTGACGGCTTCACCGTCACCGGCGGCAACGCCAACGGAAGCGCCTTTCTCGATCGGTACGGCGGCGGGATGTTGAACAACGGCGGCAGCCCGACGGTGACCAACTGCACATTCGAAGGAAACTCGGCCACTTCCCTCGGCGGCGGGATGCTCAACCGCCACGGCAGCAGCCCGACGGTGATCAACTGCGCGTTCAGCGGCAACTCCGGCGGCAACGGCGGTGGGATGTACAACCTCCACGTCAGCCCGACCGTGACCGGCTGCACGTTCAGCGACAACTCGGCCGCTTTCGGCGGCGGGATGTACAACAACGGCGGCAGCCCGACGGTGACCAACTGCACCTTCGACGGGAACACAGCCATTTCTTCGGGCGGCGGCGGAATGCTCAACTCCGGCAGCAGCCCGACGGTGAACAGTTGCATATTCAGCGGCAACATGGCCGACGGCGGCGGCGGGATGCAGAACGCGGGCGGTAGCCCGACGGTGATCAACTGCACATTCAGCGGGAACTTGGCTGTCGGGAACACCTTGGGCGGCGGCGGGATGGTCAACGGCGCCAACGCCTTGATAATTGGATGCCTCTTTTCGGGCAACACGTCAAACTACGTCGGCGGTGGGATGTCCAACTTTAACAGCAGTCCGACAGTGACCGACTGCATTTTCGCTGACAACTCGGCCAACGTCGACGGCGGCGGCATGTACAACGTCCTCGGCAGTCCGACGGTGAACAGTTGCACATTCAACGGCAACACAACCTTTCTCGGCCACGGCGGCGGGATGTACAGCAACGACAGCAGTCCAACGGTCACGGGCTGCGTTTTCTCGAACAACTCGGCAGGGTTCTGCACGCCTCCGCCCGTGGTGGTTTGCTTTGGCTTTGGCGGCGGAATGTACAACCGCAGCAGCAGTCCCGCGGTGTTCAACAGCTCGTTCAGCGGAAACTTCGCGGGTGACGACGGCGGCGGGATGTACAACGACAACAGCAACCTGACGGCGAAGAACTGCATCTTCTGGGGAGATAGCTCCGAAGAGATCATCGTCCTCCTCGGCACGACCACCGTCACCTATAGCGACGTCCAAGGCGGCTTCCCCGGCACCGGCAACATCGACGGCGACCCGTTGTTCGTCGATCCCGACAACGGCGACCTGCGTCTTCAGGCAGGCTCACCCTGCATTGACGCCGGTGACAACACCGCCGTAACGGAGGGCATCACCACCGACCTCGACGGCAACCCTCGGTTTCTCGATGTACCGGAGACGCCCGACACGGGCAACGGGACATTGCCCATCGTGGACATGGGCGCCTACGAGTCACTCGGCGGCGGCTGTCTTGCCGTCACCAGCCAGGAGATCGTGTGCCACGCCGACGGCACGACGTTCACCGTCAACATCGATGGATTGAACGCCTGCACCGGCGGCACGACCCAGGTCACGTTCACAGCATCGGGTGGAGCCGTTGGCGAGGCGATGTGCTTCACCGCTGTTATCAACGACGGCGGGTTCTGCTGCTCGACGGAGATCTGTGTCACGATCCCCGACTGCACACCTGCCGCGCTTCCGAGCGATCTCGACGGTGACGGCACGGTGGGCATCGGTGACTTCCTTGCCATGCTCAAGGCCTGGGGCTTCTGTTCAGAGTGCGCTACACCGGCGGCGTGCCCGGCGGACCTTGACGGCGACTGCTCGGTCGGCATCAACGACTTGCTGATCCTGCTGGCCGACTGGGGTTAGCGGCTAGAAGATCTCCGGGCACCACGGTTGGGGGTCCCAGGCGAACAGCGCGCCGGCCGTTGCGACCGACCTGGCGTCGCCTTGCACCAGGCCGGCCTTGGCGAGCGTCGAGATGGACTGGCCGCCGAGGTACAGCGCGCCGAGCACGTTCACGTCGAGTTCCAGGTCGGCGTCGTCGTTCGTTCTCGAACACGTCGCACCGCCTGGGCCGGCTTCGAGCAGGTACCGCCCGTCGTTGCCGGGCATGAACGGATCGCGCACGCCGAAAACGACGCGGCCCTCGGCCCTGTAGCGCCTGCCTTCCAGTGCACGGGGAATGTCGATCAACCGGATCCACATGGCGTCCCACACGTACCGCTGCACCCGTCGTGACTCCGCGACGCGCCACGGAAGCTCGTCGTCCACCGGCAGGTTCCAATACTCGACCTTCGGAAACAGATCGATCCGCGTCAGGTACCGCCACAACGCATCGTGCGCATCGGACGTTGCGGCCATCACCTCCAGAACCTGGACCTCACCCTCGGGGAACTCATCCCACTTTTCCTTCTGGCGGTAGATTGCGTAACCGTCAGCGCCCTCGGGCCCCGTGTACACGGCGAACCGCTTCGACGTGCGTCCGTCGCGGTGGTGCTCCGGGTCGTAGATTTGGCGCCCGGTCCACCACGCATCCGACCGGGAGAGCATGCCGGGGCGGGTGATGCGGACACGCTCGTACACGGCTTCCAACTTGGGGCGTGCCTCGTCCGGTTCCAGGAGCCGCACTTCGCCGTCGGGCGGATCGCCGAGGAACTCGATGTTCGCGGCGTCGAGTTTGACACGGTGCAGATCGGTCGCCTGGCCGAAACCGAACCGGCCGTAGATCGAGGTCTCGGAGGCCCACAGGCCCGCCAGCGTCTCGCCGCGTTCGCGAATCTCGGCAAGGTGCGCGGTCATCATCGCGCGAAGCACGCCACGGCGTCGATGCGTGGGCTGCACGGTGATGATCGTCGTTCCGCCCATCGGCAACGTACCGCCCGGCACGGTGACATCGAACGTGAACGCCAGGCAAGTGCCGACAAGCTCGTCCCCGTCGAACGCGGCAACGGTCCGTTCGAGCTCGATGATCTTGCGAAAGGACACCGGGTCGTCCTTCGGATGCGGATCGCCCCCGAACCCGCGCACAATCTTCGCGCGGAACGTCTCGAACTCCGACTCCTCGATGGGGCGAACCGTGAGGTCCATCGGAGCAGGATACAGCTAGACGGCTTCGCGGAGGACTGGCGGCGGGCCCGACAGCGTCGTGGCCTGTTCGGGCATGCCGTCTGGACACCAGGGCATGATGACCGGGCGCGGGTCGGCACTGCGTTGGTCGCGGGCGTCGAGCATCGGGCCCGGCGAGAGGGTGCCGATGACCAGCACGTCGGCGTCCTGGATACTGGCGGCGAACCTGGTGCCGATCTCTCGCAGCGCCTGGCGGACGGCGTCGGCGTGCTTGCCCTCGTCGACGATCGCCACGCGGCCGCGTTTGCGACCGCCGAGCTCGGTCCGGCGCGACAGCTCGGTCCGCGCGTGCGAGAGACCGGTGAAGCGATCGAACTGGGCGTCGCTCATCGGCCGAGCCGGCTGGTCCTGCCTGGTGCGATTGAGCTCACACATCCCCTGGGAATAGCCCCACGCGGCGTTCTCTTTCATCGCGATGGCGCCGTACCGGGCGATCACCTCGCCGATCGCCTGCTCGCGGCGGTGCCTTGGTGCGTACCGCTGCATGACCCAGCCGTTGTTCCGCACGAGGTTGCGGATGATCACGTTCATGTCGCGGCGGTCCGGCACCTTGCCGTGCCGCACTCGGAACCGCAGGTCGTGACAAACACGCAGCCCGGCGAGCAGCAGCTTCGCGCAGAGGTCGTACTCCTCGGCGTAGTAATGAAAGCTCGGGTCGTAGCCGCCGGCGGCGAGGAAAGCATCGCGGCGTATCGCGGCGCCGCACCCGACGATGACCTCCGGCAGCCCCCCCGCTTCGCGTGTGCCGTCGGGCAGGAAGATCTCCGCGCCGATCGCGGCGACGTCGTCGGGCGCGTCGGCAAGAACTTCCAGGTGGCCGGTGTCCAGCGGGTACGAGTCGTCGTCGAGCATCACCAGCCAGTCGCCGCTGGCCTCGACCGCCCCGCGGTTGCGCGCGGCAGCACCGCTGTTGGCGTCGAGACGCCGGCACCGCAGCGGTATCCCGTTGTCGAGTTCCGCCGGCAGCTCGACGGCCGGCTCCGACGCATTGTCGACGACGATGACCTCGGCGCCGCCGACCGCGTCGTGCTCGTCAAACGACAGGGCACCGAGGGCCGCCAGCGTCTGCCACAGGGCATGCGGGCGGTTATGCGTTGGCAGCAGATAACTGATCAATGGAAGTCGTCACGATGACCGACGGCGGTTCCGCGTCATAGGTCAGTTGAGCATTGGTGAGGCGGCGGACCCCGCGCCGCAGATCGGCAGCGCCGATCACGGTGTTGCCGAGCTTGCATCCCTGCGCTGCGGCCGCGATGCTGCCGAGCACGCCGGCGAGCACAAGGCTCCCGCCGCCGGCCACGGTGAGCGACGCCGCGGCGAGCATGGCGTCGCCGCAACCCAGCGGATCGACCGCGTGCGGACTCAACGCGGGCACGTGCTCGGCCCACAGCCGGCCGGACGATCCCGCCGGCGCCGCCGTGCCGGCGATGCCGCGGTCGAAGGCGATCAATCCCTGGTCGCCGAGCGTCACCAGCGCGCGGGTGGAGCGGGTCTTGTCGAGCATGCGCCCGACGACGGCGCTGAGCCCCTCGTCGTAATTGTGCAGGGCGTCGCGCAACTCGACCTCGCTCGGGCACAACAGGTCCATCTCGCGCATCGCCAGCAGGTCGGAGCGTCGCCCGGACACGTCCCCCGCGAGCAGGTTCACCTGCGGCCGCAGCCTCTTGCAAAGGCTCGCCAGCGTCGCCGAGGTGAGCAGACCCAGACCGTAGTCGGCGATGATCGCCGCGCCGCACGACCGGGCTTCCTCGCCGGCCATGTCCACGAGCCGCCGGCGTCCGGCGGCGTCGAGCGTGATCGGTTCGCCGAGGTCGAGCTTCATGACCTTCGAGGCCCCGACCATGAACCGCTGCTTCTCGATGATCGGGGGGTCAACCTCGATCCACCTGACAACGATGCCTTCGAGCGTCAGCCGCTGCCGCAGCGCCTCGGCGCCGGCCGTGCGCGGCAGGCCGGTCAACAGGACCGGCCGGGCGCCCATCGCGGCCAAGTGCCGGGCAATGATCGCCGCCCCACCGTCGAACCGGCGATACTCCAGCGGCCTCAGCGTCATCATCGGCCCCTCGCTTGCGACGTCGGGCCGGTCACACATCACGTAGGTGTCGATGATGGTCTCACCGACGACCAGAACGTTCTGGTCGCGGAAGCTCCGCAGGGCGGCGCCGATTTCCTCCGGCCGCAGTTGCTGCTGGCCGATGAGCTGGCGGATGCGCGCCTGGAACGGGTTGGCCGAAGTCTCCAGCGCTTCGATGAGCGCCGTCGAACTGAAGACCACGTCGCCGGACGTGAACACCAGTCGGCCGCCGTACGCCTCGACGACCTCCTTCTCCGCCTGGAAACGCGGGTCGCTGTTGTGCTCGTACTCCCGTCCCTTGACATACACGTCCGGGCGGATAAGTCCGAGCAACTCCGCGGCGGTCGGCTCTTCGTCGACGACCACCCAGTCCACGCAGTCCAGCGCCGCGAGGTTCTCGGCGCGGAGTTCCTCGGGAATCAGCGGCCGTCCCTGTCCCTTGTCCATCACCGCGTCGCCGGTGATGCTCACCACCAGCCGGTCGCCGAGCCTGGCCGCGTGCTGGAGGTGCCGGACGTGACCGGGGTGGACGATGTCGAAGCAGCCGTGGCAGAGCACCACGGTGTGGCCGTCCGCCTGGGCGCTGCGGACCCTGGCGACCAGCTCGCCGGTCATCACGATCTTCCTGAGGCTGTCCACGCCACCATGCATCGGACATCAGGCCTCGAAAACAGGAAGTTTCACGAGCCCAATCGCCGTTCGCGCCGGAGCGTAGCGGCCGATCAAAGCGTCCGCCCAGACCCGCCGGATGAATTCGGCGGGTCGTACGAGAGCGAGCGTCGGCCGACCGGGATCGCCCGCCGCGCGTTTGTCCTTGCACGTCCAGACCTGATGGGATGGGTGGCACGGTAGAGCTCGTCCGAGCTGGGCCGTGGATTGGACGTCGTTCCACGGCAGACGCCGCTGCGCGGCGACTACCGTGCCACCCGAGTGCTGCGTGAGCGGGGACCTGCTGGGACTACATGCTATCGAGGGTGGCAGGTAGAGCTCGTCCGAGCTGGGCCGTGGTTGGACGTCGCTCCACGGCAGACGCCGCCGCGCGGCGACTACCGTGCCACCCGAGTGCTGCGTGAGCGGGGACCTGCTGGGACTACATGCTATCGAGGGTGGCACGGTAGAGCTCGTCCGAGCTGGGCCGTGGTTGGACGTCGCTCCACGGCAGACGCCGCTGCGCGGCGACTACCGTGCCACCCATGAATCCGGCGGGTCGTACGAGAGCGAGTGTCGGCCGACCGGGATCGCCCGCCGCGCGTTTGTCCTTGCACGTCGGCCCAGACCCGCCGGATGAATCCGGCGGGTCGTACGAGAGCGAGTGTCGGCCCGGAGGGCCGTACGGAGCGCTCAAATAAGTCCCCGGACGGCCGTACGGAGCGCTCGAACCAGTTTTTGGCAAGACCAGCGGCCCGCCGCCGATACTCGTCACCGGATGGACGTGAGCGTGATCATCCCGACCCGCGGCCGGCCCCGAAAGGCCGCGGCCTGCGTGCGGGCACTGGCGAACCAGACCTTCCCGGCCGACCGTTTCGAGGTGCTCGTCGGGCTCGACGGCCCCGATCCTCAGACCGCCCTGGCGGTCCGCGACGCGTGGCCGACCGGGCCGCGGCGTCCACGGCTCGACGTGATCACGTGCCCCGGTCCCACCGGGCCGAACCCGGTCCGTAATCGCCTGATGAAACGCTGCCGCGGCCGGACGCTGATCGCGCTCAACGACGACGTGCGACCGGATGCCGACCTGGTCGCGGTGCATCACGCCGAGCAGCGCCGAGCGACGGCGTGCGGCCGGCCAGCGGTGATCGTCGGCCGGTGCCCCTGGGCCCGCCCGGACGGCGACCGGCTCTTCGACCGCCTGGTCCGCGAGACGTCCATGGTCTTCTTCTATGACCGCATGAATGACGCCGACCCGGACCACGACTGGGGCTTTCGCCACGCATGGAGCCTCAACCTGTCCATGCCCGCGGCCACCGTCATGGATGTCGGCGGGTGGGCCGACGTCCGCAACGAGTACGGCCACGACGACATCGAGCTCGCCTGGCGGCTCAATACGCAAGCGAGCCTGCCCGTGCTCTACCGCCCGTCGGCCGTCGCCGTCCACGACCACCGCATCACGCCCCGGGAGTACCTGCGCCGCGAGTACCGCCTCGGCCGGTCGGCGTGGCGCTACGCGCAACGCAACCCGGGCTTCGCCCGCGACCTGTTCGGCCGGGACATCACTTCGGCCGACGAAGTCGCCTGTTGCCGCGACTTCGTGCGATACGAGCGCGGGCACTCGCTGCGACTCCTGGCGTCGTTCGAGCATCTCGCCGGTCTCGACGCGGACGTCGTTGACGGGCCGCACGCCGCGGCGCTGCTGGGCGCGATCTACCAGCAACACCTTCCGTTGAAGCGGTGGATGTGGCGCACCGGGCTGCTGGCCGCCGCCGGCGACCGGCCGCCCGCGTAACCCGATCAGCTTCGGGCAACTGGACGGTCAATCGGCGCTGTCGTGTTCGTACAGGGTGTGCACCGCGATGCCCTGCTGCTCGTAGACGGCGCGGCGGCTCCAGATCGCCTGCTGGTTGATCCACGAGCTGATCACGACGTCGGTCGCGCCGGTCTCTGATACCTTGTGCGGCGCGACGACGGGCTTGTCCCACAGCAGCGACCCGTGCCGCTGGCGATCATCGTCGCTGAAGGCGACGACCGTGACCCGTGAAGACTCGAGCACGTCGGCGAGCTGACGGGTGTGCTCGCCCGTGCCGTGCACCACGATCCTGCGACCCGCCAGCCGTTCGAGCACCGACGCGAGCCGGCGGGCGCCGTCCGGCGGCACCGAGCCGGTCCCGCCGGCCTCGTCGCGGGCGTTGAACGCCGCCGGCCGGTCGGGGGGCCAGGTTCGCGGCGGCTCGCCGGCGACCGCGTCGAGCATGGCTTCGACGGCGTCGGCGTGACGCTCGATGGAGAACCGCTCGCGCGCCGTCCGCCACGCCGCCTCGGACATGACCCCCGGCGCGCGTGCCAGGAAGCGCTCGACCGCGTCGGCGAGCGCGCGGCCCACGTCCGCTTCATGGCCGTCCAGGCACGGGTCGGCCAGCTCGCCGTTGATGCCCTCGTCGATCGCCTGGCCGACACCGGAATCTCCACGTGTCACGATCGGCACGCACCCGCGGGCCATCGCTTCGAGCATCGACACGCTCAGCCCTTCGTAGCGCGACGCGAGCAGCATCGCGTCGGAGCGGTCGAGCCAGCGGTTTATCGTCGCCGGTGCGACGGGGGCAAGCCGGCGCACAGTGGGCAGCCCGGCGATCTCGCCGTCGAGCCGTTGCGATGCCGGGCCGTCGCCGATCAGGACCAGCTCGTGCTCGACGCCGCGCCGCGTGAGCTCACGAGCGAGAGCGGCGAACGCGAGCACGCGCTTCTGCTGGTGGTCGAGACGCCCGATGTACAGCAGCCGCACCGGGCGGGCGGCGAGCGGTGCGCGTCGTGGCGCGTGTCGGGGCACCGGAACGCCATAAGGGATGTTGAGCACGTCGGCCGCCCGATGCGGCACCGCGGCCCGCAGGCGATCGACGATGTGTTCGCTCACGCCCACGAACCGGGCGAGGATCGGCTCGTAGTGCCCCAGCACGCGATCGTTGTAGTCAATCGGCGAGTGGTGCCAGCCGACCACGCGCAGTGACTCGGGCATCGACCGGCACAGGGCGGCGGCGATGCCGTAGCAATCGCCCAGCAGGTTCGGGCTCAGGACCACCGGGGCACCCGCGTCATCGGCCAGGCGATGTACCGCGTCGCCGTACCGCTCGACCCAGGGGGTCAGGTCGCCGGAGGCCCGGTCCAGGGGCGGCATGTCGGTGAGGTCGATCCGCTCGACCGCCGGGTGCAACTCCAGGTTGAGGGCCGCGTGCCCGGCCGGTTCCCGGTGCAGCAGCAGCGCCGCCGGTCGCCCGCGACGGACCACGGCGTCGGCCAGGCGGGCGGCCCAGAGGTTCACCCCGCTGACACCAAGGCCCTGCGGCAACGCGATCAACAACGGGGAACCCATAGAAGGATTCATCGGCCGGTCGCCCTGGCCGAGGCGGGAAAATCCAGCCCCGCCGCACGGCAACCCGATGAGAGCGTCATGGAGCGGGCCGGGCCATTCTGCCTCGACGAATCGCCCGAGGCCCCCTTCCCGATCACGATCGTTCGACCCATCCACGGGGCCGATCACTTCGCCGGCGTCGATGCGGCCCTCGATACGCTGGGCGTGGCGGCGACGTGGATCCCCCTGGAGCTTGCCACCGAACGGCTCGGCCAGCAACCGCGGGTCGTGGCGGTCGATGACGTCCGCTCGTTCGAGGCGCTGAGCGTCCTGCGCCGTGCCCGCCGTGCCGGCGCCTGCACGGTACTGCTGATGGACGGGATCACCGAGTACCGCAACACGTTCCAGAACCCCGCGGTCGGCCCTGACTTCCTTCGCCCTGCGCCGGTGGACGTGATCGCGTGCGCGGGTCGCGTCGACGCGGCGAGGCTGGCCGATCTGGGCAACGACGCCGTGGCGACCGGCCTGCCGCGGCTGGCGGCGATCGAGCCGACCGACCTGCCCGAACGACCCGTCATCATGGTCGCAACCGCACGGCAGCCGGCGTTTGGACTCGCCGAACGGGCGCAGCTTGTGGCGGCCCTGCGCCTGCTGCGTGATCGAATGGCAGCGCTGCGCATCGCGCCGCGCTGGCGACTGACCGGCGGCCTCGACATCGAGCTGGGCGTCCCGGCGGATATGGCGCCGCTGGCGGACGCGCTTGCGGGCTGCCGCGCGGTGATCACGACGCCATCGACGTTGCTGATCGAAGCGATGCGGGCGGGGCGACCGGCGGCGCTGCTGTACCCCTTCGAGGCCCCGTGCTGGCCCCGCGCCGAATGGGTGCTCGACGGAACCGTTCTGTCCGATCGCGAGCGTCTCGATGCCGCGATCCGGTCACTGCTGGAACCCGGCCCGGACAGGTACCGCCGGCAGCTCCTGCTGCTCGACGAGATGCACCAGCAGGACCGCCCGCCCGCCGAGGCGGTGGCCGAACTGCTCGTGCAGCTGGTCGCGAAGCCCCGCTTCAAGGACCGGTCGCCGACCACGCTCGATCCGACACGTCTTCCCAAGCAGCTGCCGGCGCGGGCCGGTCGCCGCCGCGTCGTCAGCCTCGTGCGGTGCGACGTCTCGCCGGTCGGCGGTGTCACGACCTGGTCGCAGCGGCTGGGCCGCGCCTTCGCGCGGCGCGACCTCGGCTACGACCTGCGGACACTGCTGGTGGTCACGCATCCGAACTCGCGCCCCTCGAACCGGCCGGACGATGCCGGCGACGACGGCCTCACGCAGACCTGCATCATCGATCCGTTCGCGGATCACTTCCGTGCCCTGGCGACACTGCGTGAGGCGATCGAGCGGCTCGAACCCGACATCGTCCTGCCGAACTACGCGGACCTCTGCTACGCCGCGGCGATCCAGCTCCGGCCGCAGGGCGTGCGCATGGTTGCGATCGCCCACACCGATCACGAGTCGGTGCGCGAGCTGTTGGGCTGTTACGACCGGTGGGACGGTGCCGTCGGGGTCAGCGGCGCCTGCATGGCGTGGCTGGAGCCGCTCGGCGTCGGCCGCCCGGTCTCGAAGATCGTGTACGGCGTGCCGGTCGCCGCCGCACCGCGCAGCGTCGAGCCCGACGGTCCCTTGACGATCGCCTACATCGGACGAATGACCGAGGACCAGAAGAGGATCAGCGACCTGCTGCCGTTGATCGACGGCCTCGAAGCCCGGTCGGTCCGCTACGAGTTCCACCTCGTCGGCGACGGGCCGCACCTGGACCGCTGGCGCCGGTCGCTCGGCGAGCGACGCCTCGAATACGGCAGCGTGATCGTGCACGGGCGGCAGACCGCCGGCTGGGTCGAGCGGTTCCTCGCCGGCGTGGACGCAAGCGTGCTTGTCAGCGACTATGAGGGCACGAGCGTCACGATGCTGGAGTCCATGGGCGCCGGCGTCGTTCCCGTCGTTACCCACGTCTCCAGCGGCGTCGACGAGTGGGTCCATGACGGCGTCAACGGCATCGTCGTCCCAATCGGTGAGCCCGACGAGATGGCCGGCCGCCTCGCCGAGCTGGCGGCCGACCGACCGCGAATCGCCGCCCTGGGGCGCGCCGCCTGGGCGACCGTGAAGGATGCGGGCAGCGTCGACGCAATGACCGACCGTTACGCCGAACTTTTTGGAAGGGTGATGGCCTCGGAGATGGACCACCGCCGCACCGATGCAGGTATGCGTCTCAGCGAGTGCAACACCTGGCACAGGGAGTGGGTGGAGCAACCCGACCAGGCGATGCGCTGGATCCAGAGCGGTCTGGGCGAGGCGGGGTACCGGCACATCGCGATTGACAAGCCGACCCACGGCTGTGACGCGGTGATCGTCCGGGCCGGCGGGTTGGAACCGATCGAGGCGCGGGTCAGCGCCTACCGGCGGCGCGGCCTCGGCGTCGCGGTCTGGCCGCACCTCATGGAGACAACGGTCACGGACCGGATGCACCGGGCCGTCCAGCGGGCCGTGGACGACGGCTGCCGCCGGATCGCGATCTACGGGATCGGCTTGCACACACGACGTTCGGCAGGGATCCTCGACCGCGGGCTCCCGATCGTCGGCTTCATCGACGACGAGCCGCCGTCGTGGCGGCGTGACTTCGGACTGCCGATCGTGACCGTCGACAACGCGATCGAGAGGCTCTCGCCCGACGCCGTGCTGCTGTCCAGCGACGCGTGGGAGCAGCAGATGTGGTTTCGCTGCGCGCCCCTGCGAGCGGCGGGCGTGCGGATCCTGACGCTGTACGGAACCTATGACGAAGCGACGCGCCTGGAGACGGGAGTCACTGCATGAACCAGGTCGAGTATCTCCAGGAGCAATGGCGTTGCCTGGTGCGGGAGTTCAAGGGAGACCGGATCGCGCTCTACGGCGCGGGCAGGCACACCACGATGATGCTGCACGCGATCGCCACCAACGGCGACCAGCCGCCGGTGGTCGCAGTTCTTCGAGATCGTGGACATGCGGCCGGGCCTCGTCAGCGGTACGCAGACCGGCGTTCTTATGCGGAGCTTG
>Ga0209988_10001677_pt1 | contig 14464 bp, 14 predicted proteins | sample N075metaG_FD_183115 | JGI IMG/M metagenome (GOLD analysis project Ga0209988, IMG submission 183115) | Deep subsurface microbial communities from Kermadec Trench to uncover new lineages of life (NeLLi) - N075 metaG (SPAdes) (version 2) | ecosystem: Environmental > Aquatic > Marine > Ocean trench... | reverse complement strand
ATGTTGAGACGGGCCCTGCTCGAGCAGGCCGGCAGCTACGACCCTGGCTTCGATTGCGGCCGAGGACTACGAGCTGTGGACCCGGTTGGTCGAAGTGACGCGCTTCGACAACCTGCCCGAAGTCCTGGTGCGCTACCGCCTCCACGACGGTCGGGTCTCGCATCGCAAGGCGGAGACCATGCGCGCGGTCGCATTGCGGGTGCGGCTGCGATTCATGCGTCGGCTGCTCGGGCGCGAGCCCGCGATCGACGACTGCGAACTTCTCGAACGCAGCGAACGGAGAAGCCGGCGGATGTCGCCGGAAGATTGGCAACGCGCCGCCGACTTTCGCACCGAGCTCTATGCGGGAATGCTCCGGCTCGGGCTCTTTGGACGGGAGGAATCCGAAGGCATCGTGGCGGGCATCGATAGGATCCGCCGCGGACCGACGCCGCAGCGACGGCACGGGCGGACCGACCGATTCCTTTGCCGGCTGAGGGGTCTTTTGGAAGGGCGACTTTGAGTCGGGGGACGAAGGCGCAGGTTCGGCCGGGCAGCCACCCGTCCAGTCGTCGGGGACGGCACCAGCGACGGGCCGACGAGGCCGAAATGAGGTCGTGGATTCCGCCCCTGAGCTCGATGCGGCGGACGGTTTTCGGTTAGACCTGGCAGAATTCAGGGCGGACTTGCGAATCGCGAGCACCGATCCGAGAATGCCGCCGGAGGTTTTACTTGGACTGACCTACCTGTTGGGCCTCGATGCGGCGGCCCGCTTTCGTCGACCCCGCAAGCCTGAAGTGACGGCGCATTGACATCCCACCGCCGCAATCGGCTGGGTCTTCGCGATCATCTATACGGAATATTGTGTTGAACAAGGGATCAAGCCGCAACGGATACCCGGCTGTTATTCTCTAACGGCTAGATCCTCTAACCAACCGGAAACTCTCGCACTTTCTGCTATCGTGCGTGTGACACTCCATCAGATTCCTCGATCCCATGAAGAATTCCGCCCCGCGACACCCCTTTTCCATTGCCGTGGCCGTGGTCCGGGATCTCGCCGTGGCTGTGGCCGTGGACCGCCATGGCGCGTGAGCTCTGGCGCAAGGCGGCCATCGTGGGCATCGCCCAGTCCGGTTTTTCCAAAAATATCGGGCGGAGTGAGCGGAGCCTCGCGGTGGAGGTCGTGCGCAACGCCCTGGCCGAGGCTGGGCTGGCGCCCGAGGACGTGGACGGCCTGGTGCGCTTCGACCTGGAGACCACCACCGAAGCCGAAATCGCTCGCAATCTCGGGATTCCGAACCTTCGCTTCTTCGCCGAGGTCGGATACGGCGGCGGCGGCGGCTGCGCCACATTGTCTCTGGCGGCGATGGCGGTGGAATCCGGTCGCGCCGAGGTGGTCGTCTGCTGGCGAGCGCGCAACCGCGGCTCCGGCGGTCGGCCCTGGGCCGGTACGCGCATGGAAGTGGGCGGCGACCAGCAGTGGTACATCCCGTGGGGCCTGGTCCGGCCCGTGGACCAGATCGCCATGCTCGCGGCACGTCACATGCACGAGTTCGGAACGACCAGCGAGCAGTTCGGGGCCGTGGCCGTTGCGTTCCGCAAGCACGCCCAGCGCAATCCCCACGCCATGATGCGCGACCCGATGACGATCGAAGACCACCAGAACTCGCGCATGATCTCGGAGCCCCTGCGCAAGTTCGACTGCTGCCTCGAGACCGACGGCGCGCTCGCCGTCGTCGTGACCACGCCCGAGCGGGCGCGCAACCTGAAGCAGCGACCCGTGGCCATTCTGGGCGCCGCCCAGGGCATGGGGCCCGACCACGTGGTGATGGCGAACTATCACAAGGAACGTTTCCTGGAGACGCCCTCGCTGTTCGCCGCGCGCGAAGTCTACGCCCAGGCTGGCGTCGAACCCGACGACATCGACTGCGCCCAATGGTACGACGCCTTCACGCCGTTGGTGATCCTGTCACTGGAGGAATACGGCTTCTGCAAGCCGGGCGAGGGCGGACCCTTCAGCGAGAACGGCCGACTCGAGTGGCCCGACGGCGCGCTGCCCAGCAACACCAGCGGGGGCGGTCTCTCCGAAGCCTACGTCCATGGCTTCAACCTGATCCTGGAAGGCGTACGGCAGATGCGCGGCACGTCGACCTGCCAGGTGGAAGATGCCGAACTCTGTCTCGTGACCAGCGGGGGTGGGGTTCCCACCAGCGCCGCGATCCTGGCGAGGACGTGAGCATCAGCGAAGCGGCCTTGCTGCCGCCGGTTCCCGTCCCCGACGAGGTCTCGCGGCCCTTCTGGGACGGCTGCAGGCGCAAGGAGCTGCTGATGCAGCGCTGCGCCTCGTGCCAGCGCTACCGCTTTCATCCCCGCGAGATGTGTCCACACTGCCGGTCGATGGCCGCGGAGTGGCGGCCGGTCTCGGGCCGAGGTCTCATTTTCAGCAAGGTCGTGTGCCACCCACCGGTGTTGCCGGCCTTCCAGGATCGGGTTCCCTACGCGGTCGTGCTGGTGGAGCTGGAGGAAGATCCCAACCTGCGGCTGGTGGGAAACGTGCTCGACGTGCCGCCCGATCGGGTTCGAATTGGATCGCCGGTGCACGTCGCCTTTCAAGAAATCAGCGAAGAAATCACGCTGCCCCAGTGGCGGCTGGCATAATGGAACTCTGCACCACGGAAGGAATACAAGGTGAGTGATCAGAAGGTTCGCGAAGACGGGATCATCGAGCTCGACACCCAGGACGTCGATCACTGGATCGGCAAGCCCCTGGGCGGCGGAATCATGAAGGACCCGATCCAGGCCAACGACATCCGGCGCTGGGCCCAGGGCATGCAGAATCCCAATCCGCTGTACTACGACGAGGCATACGCTGCTTCGAGTGTGTTTGCGCAGAAAGAAGAGTTCAAAACCCTCCGGGCTCCGCAGTCGTTCGCCGTGTGTACGGACACGAGTCACGGTGCCGGTCCCGCCATCCAGGGTGTGATCCCCGGCCAACACATGATCTTTGGCGGCGACGAGTGGTGGTTCTTCGGGCCTGCCATCTATCCCGGCGACAAGATTTCATTCGACCGCATGCTCTACGACTACAAGGTGTCGGAGACGAAGTTCGCGGGCCCCACGATGTTCTCGCGCGGCGACACCACCTACATCAAGCAGACGGGCGATGTGGTCTGCAAGCAACGATCGACCTCGGTGCGCTACCTGGCCGAGAACGCCCTCAAGAAGGGCCTGTTCGCCAATGCCAAGAAGAAGCAGTGGACCGAGCAAGAGCTCGAAGAGCTCGAGAAGCAGAAGATGGACTACTACCAGAGCTTCTACGATCTCGGTCACGATCGGCGCTTGTTCGTGGAAGTGGGAGAAAAGTTGGCGACCCGCCCCTTGGGTCCGCACACGATCGCGAGCTTCACCACCGAGTGGCGCTCCTATCTGATGACGATCTGGGGCGCGTCCCGCGAGACGGGAGGTGAGTCCTCGACCCTGGACGCCGGCTGGCTGCCCGAGATGTCGCGGGACACCGAGGCTGCCAAGATCGATCCGGGCCAGGGCGACGGTTTGTACAAGGGCCCGTCCCGCGGACACGTCCAGGAGGAGTTCGCGCAGCTGATCGGCATGCCGCGCGAGTACGGCTACGGCGCCTCGATGGGGGCCTGGATCATCGACTACCTGTCGAACTGGGCCGGCGAGTGGAGCTTCATCGTCCACAGCAACTTCTCGTACCGGGCGCCCGCGCTGACCAACGACGCGACGTTCCTGAACGGCGAGGTGATCGATCTCAGCGAGGACCCGGCTACCGGGCAGCCGTTGGCGACCGTCAAGGCGGTGATGACGAACCAGGACGGCGACGTGATGGCGCAGGGCCAGGCGGAGATTCTGCTGCCCAGCCCGTAGGCCGAAGGCGTAATCTGAAGCTCTCGATGTCTGAGTCTCACCAGGCCAGAAGCTCTTGGGGCCAGAAGCTCTTGGGACCAGAAGAACTGGAGGCGCCATGGAGACCAGCGATCCCCGGCTCACACCGGGGCGATTTCTTGCCGACGTCGCCAAGCAGTCTGGTGATCGTCGGGCCCTCGTGTTCGAGGGCCGTGAGATCTCGTATCGCCAGCTCGAACGCGAATCCCGCCTGCTGGCCCGGGCCCTGATCGGGGCCGGCGTCGTGAAGGGGGCCCGTGTCGGCGTTTACATGGCGAACCGGCCCGAATGGATCTTCGCCTACTACGCCGCCGCCATGCTGGGCGCCGTACTGGTGCCGGTGAACACCTTCGCCACCCGCGAGGAATTGCGACACATCCTGCGCCACGGGGACGTATCGCTGCTGATGCTGCAGCCGACGTTGCTCAAGCACCCGTTCCTCGACGATCTGCTCGCCGACTATCCGGACCTCGCCCGCGGAACGCCCCAGCAGCTCCAATGCAACGAGCTGCCTCAGCTTCGCGCCGTCTACTGCCTCGGCATCGATGCGCCGCGAGGCGGCGTCGAGACGTGGGGGCAGCTGCTGGCCCACGGCGCGGGCGTGAGCGATGCGCTCCTCGACGCCTGCTGTGCCGGTGTCGAGCCCGTCGACGACGGACTCATCATCTACACCTCCGGCACCACATCGCTGCCCAAGGGCGTCCTTCACAGTCAGCGGGCCGGCGTGATCCAAGGCTGGCACTTCCGCGATCTGATGCGCTTCGACCCCGACGATCGTCTCTACACCACCTATCCATTTTTTTGGACGGCCGGCATCGCCATGTCGTTGAACGCGACGCTCGCAGCGGGCGCTTGCCTGCTGCTGCAGGAAGTCTTCGAGCCCGGCGCTGCCCTCGATCTGATCGAATCCGAGCGCGCAACGGCCATCCACGCCTGGCCCCATCAGCAGAAAGCGCTCGGCGAGCACGAGTCGGCCGCCGGCCGCAATCTCTCGAGCGTGCGCAAGATCGACTTCAGCTCGCCGATCGCGAAGCTCGCGGGCATCGAGAAGGATCAGTACAGCATGGGCGCATCCTATGGCTTGTCGGAAACGTTCACGTTGTCGAGCGCGATCCCGGCGGACTCGCCCCTCGATCTGCGTCGGTCGACCCACGGCAAGCCGCTGCCGGGAATGATCCTGCGCATCGTCGACCCGGAGACGGGCGAGAGGCTTCCAGCCGGAGAGGAAGGCGAGATCGCCGTCAAGGGCCCGAGCCTCATGCGCGGCTACTACAAGATTGCGCCCGAGAACGTATTCGACGAGGCTGGCTTCTTCCGGACCCAGGATGGCGGCTCCATCGACGCCGATGGCTATCTCCACTGGTCCGGCCGCCTGTCGAACCTCATCAAGACGGGCGGCGCCAACGTGTCGCCGGTCGAGATCGAGCACGCCTTGGAGAAGCACCCGGACATCAAGCTGGGGATCCCGGTCGGGATCGAACATCCGACCCTCGGCGAGATCGTCATCCTGTGCACTGTTCCTGTCGAGGGCGCAAGCCTCGACGAAGACGAGATTCGGAGCTTTCTGCGCACGCGATTGGCGGTCTACAAGATTCCCAAGCGGGTGCTGGTCTTCCGGGCCGATGAGTTGTCCTACACCGGCAACCAGAAGGTGCAGGTGGCACCGCTCAAGGAAGCAGTCCTTGCGCGGCTACAATCCGAGAGCGCCGAGATCGACGGCCACACCTATCAGAAGAATTCCTGACAAGGAGGAACCTCCGTGGAAGAGATCCGCTTCGATGACATCGACGCCCTGAGCGCCAAGATCAGCGACGAGTTCGGCCCCTGGAGCGAGCCTTTCGAGGTCAGCCAGGAGATGATCCAGCAGTTCGCCGATCTGACCGGCGATCACCAGTGGATTCACGTCGATAGCGCGCGTTGCAAGCGGGAGAGCCCCTTCGGCGGCCCGATCGCCCACGGCTTCCTGACCCTTTCGCTGCTGCCGCGCCTCACGGCCAAGACCCAGGATGCGGTTCCGTATCGGATCGTTGGCATGGGCAACGCCGTAAACTACGGCTCCGAGAGTCTGCGTTTCATCGCGCCGGTCCCGGCCGGCGCAAAGATCCGGTCGCGCGCACGCCTGGCCGCCGTCGAAGCCGGCAAGAAGGGCACGCGCGTCGTGCGCGAGATCGAGGTCGGCGTCGAGGGCAGCGAGAAGCCCGCGCTCCTCTACCGCATGATCCTGCTCTACCAGGCGCCGCGCGGCTAGCAGGCTGCTGAAGGCTAGCGGGGACGTTGTTGAATATTCAACTCCTCGACCCCGGGAAATGATCATGAACGGGACGGAGTTGAATATTCAACAACGTCCCCGGAAGTCTTCATTGACAGGCCCGGCAGCTGCGAGGGATGCTCCTTGGCGGAGAGATCCGATGGCCGACGTCCGTTCGATTCCCGAGACCATGCGTGCCGCCGTCTACCGCGAGCGCGGTCGGATCACCGTGGAGCAACGCCCCGTTCCGATGCCGGGACCCCACGACGTCCTGCTCGAGGTCAGCCACTGCGGCGTCTGCGGCACCGACCTGCACATGGTGATGGAAGGGTGGGGGAGGCCCGACTCGATCGGCGGCCATGAGTATTCCGGTCGCATCGTGGCGCTCGGTTCCGACATCGCGCTCGGCCCTGCCGATCAGCTCGGCCCTGCCGATGAGCTCGGCTCTGCCGATGAGAACTGGAAGATCGGCGACGCCGTGGTTGGCGGACCCCCGGATCCATGTGGCCAGTGCGACCCCTGCCGTGCCGGTCGCGCCGCGCTCTGCATCGAACTCGGACCAGCCGGAGTCGGCGAGTTCCAGGGCGCCTTTGCCGAGTATGTGAAGCTGACGAAGCGCCAGCTGCGGCGCGTTCCCGAAGGCCTGGATCTGCGCGCCGCGGCGTTGGCCGAGCCGCTGGCCGTCGCCCTGCATGGCATTACGCTCGCCGGGGTGAAGCCCGGTCAGCGCGCCCTGGTCACGGGCGTAGGTCCCATCGGTGCACTCACGCTGGCGGCGCTGCGCGCCAAGGGCGTCGAGGACATCACCGTGAGCGAGCCGCTGCCGCTGCGTCGCGAGCTGGCCGCGAAGCTCGGTGCGTCGCGCGTGGTCGAGCCCGACGCACTCGAAGTGCCAGCCATGCCGTTCACGGTCATCGACGACGCACGCCAGATCGCGTTCGAATGCTCAGGGAATCCATCGGCCTTCGAGGCCTCCCTCGCCCAGCTCGACAAGTTGGGAACCCTCGTCATCGTCGGCACCGGCATGAAGTGGCCGCGGCTCGACCCGAACCGTGTGCTGCTGAACGAATTGACGATCACGGGCGCCTACACCTACGATGACGACGGCTTCGAGCAGGCACTCGAGCTGTTGGCTTCCGGCGAGATTCCCACGGACCTGCTGATCGAAGCCAGCGACGTCTCTCTCGATGGCATCATCGAGGCCATGAAAGGACTCGTCGCCGGACGCCTCGGTGGCAAGGTGCTCGTCGCACCGCGTTGATTTTTTCTCACGGACGGAGGTCTCGTCATGTCCCAATCGATCGAAACCAGTCGCACCCCGACCTTCAACCACATTGCCATGAGCGTTCCCGCCGAGCTGCTCGGCGAGCAGGGGCGCGACGATCTGCTGCGCTTCTTCGGCGAGGTCTTCGGCTGGACCGAGATGCCCGGGATGACCGAGGACAAGGTGCGGCTGGTACTTCGGGCCTACTCGAACGAGCAGTTCGTGTATCTCATCGCCGACCCGGATCCAATGCGGTGCCCGAAGCTGGACCACTTCGGTCTGTCCGTGGGGACACCCAAGGAGCTCTACGACATGGCCGATCGGGCGCACAAGTTCCAGGAAGGCGATGATCGGGTCGAGATCGTCGAACCCACAGTCGAGGATTTCAAGGTCGTTAAGCTTCACAACTTCTACGTGCGATACCGGGTTCCCATGATGATCGAGGTTCAGTGCTTCGACTGGGCCCCCGGCGCCGACGCATCGAGTCTTCCCGACGAGTAGAGTAGATTGGACTTCCGCGACAAGATCGTCATCGTCACCGGAGCCTCCTCGGGGATCGGTTGGGTCACCGCCGAGGCCTTCGCTCGCCGCGGTGCCGTCGTGGTTGCCGTGGCCCGTCGAGAGAAGCAGCTCCAGGCGCTGATCGAGGGATGCCGTCAGCATTCGCCGCGTTCCATCTACATTGCGGGCGACCTCGGTCGGCGCGAGTTCGCCGAACGGATCATCGACCAGACCATCGAGAGCTTCGGGCGCATCGACGTGCTGGTGAACAACGCCGCCATCTCGAAGCACAAGCAGATCTACCACCTGTCGGTCGAGGAGGCTGAGCGCGTGATTTCGGTGAATTTCCTTTCGTGCGTCTGGACCAGCTTCGCAGCGATCCCGCACATGCTGCGCCAGGACGAGGCGGCGATCGTGAACGTCTCGTCCTTCGCCGGACTCGTGGTGGCGCCGCGCGAGGCCATCTACGGGGCCTCGAAGGCGGCCATGAGCGCCTTCACCGAAGGGCTCTGGAGCGATCTCGAAGGCTCGGGCATCCACGCCGCGCTGGTGATCCCGGGCGCCATCGACACGGAGATCTGGGACAAGCTCGATGAGCCCGCCGCCTTCAAGGGGAAGAAGACGCCGCCGGAAGACGTAGCCGAGGCCATCGTCGAGGTGGTGGAACAGAAGCGATACGAAGTCATCGTGCCTCGTCGCAAGCTCGATCTCCTTGCCGCCCGGCTGCTGCGCCTTTTCGCCCCGGTGCTCTTGCGCATGGGAATGCGCCGGATGGATCCGGTGCCGGCCGAGATCGTCTCGAAGGCGCGTGAGCGCGCCGAGCGGGGCAAGCGTCTGGGAGATCTGGGCGAGGGCTGAGATAGACTCGAGGCTTCCGGCTTCGTTCGAAGCCAGCGGAGTGTTTCCGAATGTTCGACGGTCTACGCGTGCTCGATCTGAGCGAAGAGCCCGGTTGGCTCACCGGCAAGATCCTGGGCGATCTCGGTGCCGACGTCGTCAAGGTCGAGCCTCCCGGTGGAGATCGCGTCGGGCGACGCGGTCCGTTCCTGGCCGGCCAGGAGGACCCCGAGCGGAGTCTCCCGTGGCTGGCCCTGAACACCAGCAAGCGCGGCATTACGCTGGACTGCAAAAAGGAAGACGGACAGCGACTGCTGCGCCAGCTCGCGGCGAAGTTCGACGTCCTGCTCGAAACGTTTGCGCCGGGGCAGATGGCCCGATGGGGCGTGGGCTTCGAAATATTGCGACAAGCCAACCCCCGGCTCGTGTACTGCGCAGTGACGCCGTTCGGACAGACGGGGCCCTATTCGAAGTGGCGCGCCCACGATCTGGTGGTGACCGCCATGGGAGGCAACGTCGCGGTCACGGGATTTCCCGACCGCCCGCCGGTGCGCTGCACGATGCCGACGGCCTATTTCCACGCCGGCCCCGAGGCGGCCACCGGCATCGCCATGGCGCTCTGGGCCCGTGAAGAGACCGGCCGCGGTCAGCTCGTCGACGTCTCCATGCAAGAGTGCCAGCTCTCCACCCTCATGACGGGGCCCGGCCAATATGCGCAGCACCACCGGCTGGCTGGCCGCAACGGAGCCGTGCTGGGTCGCACCCGCGAGATCTGGAAGGCCCGCGATGGCTGGGTCAGCTTCGGCCTGCGCGGGGGCCAGGCCCGGATCCCGAATCTGGTCGCCACGGTCGAGTACATGGCCGAGAACGACATGGCTCCCGAGTGGCTGCGCAAGTACGACTGGTCTGAGTACAACCACAACACGCTGAGCGACGCTGAGATCGAGCGGCTCGAGGGCGCATTTGGCGCGTTCTTCGCCAGCAAAACCCGGCGCGAGCTCTACGAGCAGGCCGTCGAGCGGCGCATCATGTTGGCGCCGTGCAACGATGCGAAGGAGATCTCCGAGCAGCCCCAGCTGCGCTTCCGCGAGCTGTTCATCAGCATCGAATATCCCGAGCTCGGAGCCACCCTCGAGCATCCTGTGGCGTTCGCGAAGTCCTCGATTGGCGGCATCGGCATTCGCAGCCGGGCGCCCCGCATCGGTGAGCACAATGCCGAGATCTATGCCGAAATCGGGATCGACGCCGCGGAGCTCGAAGCCCTGGCCGATCAGGGTGTCGTCTGACATGGCGCTCTTCGAAGGCGTGAAGATCCTCGAACTCGGTGCGGGTGCCGCCGGCCCGGTGGCAACTCGCTACTTCGCGGACCATGGCGCGACCGTGGTCCGGGTCGAGTCGTCGAAGCGACCCGACTTCCTGCGCATGGTCCACTTCACCCCGGACAACCCGCACGGGCTCGATGGCGCACCCATGTTCGTCCTGATGAACCCGAACAAGCGGAGCGTGTCGGTCAACATGTCCCTGCCAGAAGGGGTCGAAGTCGTGAGGCGTTTGATCGACTGGGCCGACGTCGTCTCCGAGAACTTCTCGCCCAAGGCGATGACGAAATGGGGGCTTGACTACGAAAGCCTGCGGGCGCGCAAGCCGGAGCTGGTGATGGTGAGCAGTTGCCTCTTCGGGCAGACCGGGCCCCAGCGCATGTATCCCGGCTTCGGAGGCCAGGGCGCTGCGATCTCGGGCTTCAATCACCTGGCCGGCTGGCCGGACCGCGAGGCCATCGGCCCCTACGGCACGATCACGGACTCGCTCTCGCCGCGCTACGTGGCGCTGCTCATCACCGGCGCCCTGCTGCACCGGCGCCGCACCGGCGAAGGGCAGTACATCGACGTCTCCCAGATCGAGACGGCCGTCTACAGCCTGTCGGAGATGATGGTACGTTTTTCGGCCGAGGCGGAGATCGTGACCCGCGCGGGCAATCGCGATGAGAACGCTGCGCCCCACGGCGTCTATCCGTGCCGCGGAGAGGATCGTTGGATCGCCCTCGCGATCTGGTCCAATGAAGAGTGGCGCCTGCTGCGCCGCCAGATGGGCGACCCGCCCTTTGGACAGGAGCCTCGCTTCGACACCCTGGCCGGACGCCTCGAACACCGGGACGAGCTCGACGCGTACATCGGACGCTTCACTTCGGAGCACGAGCCTCATGAGCTGGCGAGGACGCTCCAGGAGGCGGGCATCGAGGCCGGTGCCGTGCAGAACTTCGACGATCTGTTGAAGGATCCCCAGCTCGCCCACCGCGGCCACTTCCAGACCCTGTGTCACTCGAAGCTGGGGGAGATGTCTTTCGAGAACTACGGCATCCGTCTTGGCGACGGTCCGCCCGAGATGCGGATCCCCGGGCCCAACCTGGGCGAGCACAACGACGAGATCCTTGGCGACCTGCTCGGCTACACGCCTGAAGAGATCGGACAGCTGGTCGCGGCAGAAGTTCTCGTGTAACGGCCGCTGACGCGCGAGGGGACGTCGACCGTCCCCGTCCGCTGACGGTTGGCGCGCTAACGGTTGGCGCGCTGATGGCTAACGGCCCGCGGGTGGAAGCTTGTCGCCGTAGGCATTGAACCAGGCCTGGGTGATGCCGGACATTTGGGGCGGGAAGCGGTCCTCGAGCCGCACGATCCGGTCGTCTTCGATTGTCACCGATTCCTGCCCATCGATCACCAGCTCGGGCAGTCCTTCGCTCACATAGGTAATACGCCAGCGGAACCAGACGGCGCCTTCGTTGAGTGCGGGCCCTTCCAGGATTTCGAGCTGGCGCGTGCCAAAGCGGCGGTCGAAGCCGTCGAGCGAGCGCTTCATGTGGGCCAGGATCGCGTCGCGACCTTCGTGGAGACCGCCAAACGGCTCGCCGCCGATTATCTCGTAAACGGCGTCTTCGGCGAAGTACGGTTCGAGTAGAGACCAGTCGTCGGTCTTCACCACCTCTTCGAAGGTGGCGGCGTACTCTCTGAATCGGGTGAACGGGTCCATGGATGTCCTCCAGTGCGACTGCCTCGCCTCGCCCCCCGGTGGTGCGAGGGTCTCACGGAATCGTGCGAATGTGCAACCCGGCTGGCTGGATCCCCGACCCCACGGTTCGACCCGAGAGAGGCTTTCGCCAGGCGGCGGCGATCCTTTTTCAGCTGCTCATGCCCTCGGTTAGACTCTAGTTTCGCCCGATTTTCAAGCCTTTGCGAGGAGCCTGGCCATGCCCGAAAAGCTGGAGAAGACCGACGCCGAGTGGCGTGAGCAGTTGACCGAGGAGCAGTACGCCGTGAGTCGGCAGGCGGGCACCGAGCCGGCCTTCAGCGGCAAGTACTGGGAGTGCAAGACCGACGGGATCTATCGCTGCGTGTGCTGTGGCAGCGGGCTCTTCGATTCCTCGACCAAGTTCGACTCGGGCACGGGCTGGCCGAGCTTCAGCCAGGCGCTGGCGGAGGACCGGGTCCAGATCATCGAGGACAGCAGCCACGGGATGGTCCGAACGGAAGTCGTGTGCGCGCGCTGCAATGCCCATCTGGGCCACGTCTTCCCGGATGGCCCTGCGCCGACTGGCCAGCGCTACTGCATGAACTCCGCATCGCTGGATCTCGAAGAGCGCGACTGACCGACCCCGGGCCTGTGGCACAGATGGGCAGCCTCTATGCGTTCGGCGGGCAGATGGGTCCACCGGTGGGTTCGTCGGGGCGTCTCGATGCACGGGCGAGCTCGGCCAACAGCTGGGTCGTTCGCTTCACGGCTTTCGGATCGTCCGCCACGGGCACGGGAACGGCGTGAAAGTCGGTGACGCCGAGGTCAGCGAGGCGGGACAGGCTCGTCCGGATCTCGCCCTCGTCGCCTACGATGGCGACGTCTGCGGCCTCCGCGACACCGCCGCGCTCGAGCACGCGTCGATAGGATGGAAGCCGGGCACTCTGGGCAAGGAAGGCCGTCGCCGCACGTCGTCCGGCTTCGAGATCATTGATCAGGAGGACCGGAAGTCCACAGACGATCCGGAAGTCTGCGCGCTCGGCTTGCCGCAGCCGCGGCAGCGCGAAGTCTTCGAGATAGCGTGGTCCCGCCAGCCACAGGCACAGCCCGTCGCCCAACTCGGCCGCCACCCGCAGCATCGCGGGTCCCAGGGCGGCAACGAGCAGCGGCAGCGTGGCCGTCTCGGCGATCGAAAGGCGGGCGGACACCCGATGCACGGCTCCCGCGTGTTCGACGGCCTCTCCTGCCACGAGTGGACGCAGGACCTCCAGCGTTTCACGCATCTGTGTGGCGGGAGCATCGAACGAAAGTCCCAGTCGTTTTTCGATCACGGCCGCGTGGCCCACCCCGATGCCGAGGAGCAGACGGCCGTCGCACGCGCACTGCGTCGTCAGCGCCTGCTGCGCCAAGAAAAGGGGATGGCGCGTCTGGATCGGCAAGACCCAGCTGCCGAGCTCGATGCGGTCCGTGCACCGACCCGCCAAGGCCAGCAAGGTCAGCGCGTCGTGGTCGAACAGCTGACCCGTCCACGCCGTGTGGAAGCCCGCCTGCTCGGCCTCCCGGAAGCGCTGCAAGATCGTGTCCATCGACATCGCGCCGTGGACCGAGACGTAGACGCCCAGCCTCATGGACCCAACAGGCATGGGACGATGAGAGCAGAGTTTCTTTCGTCCCGCGAGCGCGATCCGCGGGTGCTCGAGGACGGCGAGACCCAGGAAAGGTTGAAAGCCCTCGCGTGCACGCAGTAACCTCGCCGGCCCCATGGCCCGCCGCAAGACGAAACGAAACAACCCGCATCGCAGGAGGGCGTCGATCCGACGGCGCCGCCGCTCGCTCCGTTTCCGCGTGCTGCGCGGCAGCGTCAGCGTGCTCGCGATCCTCGTCCTCGTGAGCGTCGTTCCGGTAGCGCTGCTGCGCTGGATCGACCCGCCTACCAGCGCCTTCATGCTCCAACACCGCGACCTCTGCTCGCGCGTCGAATACCGCTGGATCGACAGGTCCAGAATTTCGCCCAATATCTCGTTGGCCGTGATTGTCTCCGAGGATCAACGCTTTTTCCGGCATTCGGGCTTCGACTTCAACTCGATTGCCGATGCCATCGAAGAGCGCCTGATCGAAGGCAAGACACGCGGCGCCAGCACCATCACCCAGCAGACCGCGAAGAATCTCTTCCTCTGGCCCGGCAAGAGCCTCCTGCGCAAGGGACTCGAAGCCTGGTTCACGATCTGGATCGAATGGCTCTGGCCGAAACAAAGAATCCTCGAGGTCTATCTCAACGTCGCCCAGTTCGGCCCGTGCACCTTCGGCGTCAGAGCTGCGAGCTGGCGCTTCTTCGGGCGCGCCCCTGCCAACCTGGGTGCAGCCGAAGGCGCACTGCTCGCCGCCGTGCTTCCGAATCCAGTCCGTCTCAAGGCCCATCGCCCCTCGGAATACGTCCTCGGCCGCGTCGACTGGATCCTCGAGCAGGAAGACCTTCTCGGCGGTCGGCGTTACCTCCGAGGGCTGTGAATCGGCCCCGATTGTGGCGCGCACCCTCCAGGCCAACGTCTGATGGTCCAGCACGCGCGGTCGGAACCAGTCGAGTCCGACCAGACTTGGCTTGTCACGGCAACTAGAACGCTGGCGTTGTCGAGTCAACTGTCGGTGCGCGGACGAGGCGGAAGAGTTGCTTTGTTCTGGCCTTTACCCGGGCTTGCACCGCTGCGGGGGTGTGTGCGTCACGGGCG
>Ga0209988_10001676_pt1 | contig 14466 bp, 9 predicted proteins | sample N075metaG_FD_183115 | JGI IMG/M metagenome (GOLD analysis project Ga0209988, IMG submission 183115) | Deep subsurface microbial communities from Kermadec Trench to uncover new lineages of life (NeLLi) - N075 metaG (SPAdes) (version 2) | ecosystem: Environmental > Aquatic > Marine > Ocean trench... | reverse complement strand
TTAATTCCTTAACATCGGTAGCACCTTTTTCAGCGTATTGAAAAGACATGTCCGCACGATCTGAAGCGGTCAACGGCGGCTTCTGGGAGACCCCCTGCTGACCCGTTTCACCCTTTACTACTGTACTTTTTTCCTTGGATTTAGATCAAATTGGCGCAAGGAAGCGAAATGAGAACCCGAGAGAGGGTTTTTCAGGCCTGATTGGCCAAGGGAAAGGGTCTTAGGTGGGCTAACGAGGGCCCATCATATCGCCTTGAATACGAAAGTGTGTTTTTTTCTCTTCACCTTTACCCCGCTTCAAATCAGCGGCTTGGATGCGTAAGCGAAGGTTGTTGGCACTGTCGGCGTTGGCTAGAGCCGAATCGAGGTCGATGTGCCCCTCCATGTAGAGGTCAAAGACGGACGTATCAAAGAGCTGGCAGCCCTCTTGTTCTCCCTGGTGCATGGCCTCGCTGAGCATCTCGACCTTGCCTTTCCGGATCAGGTCCTTGATTCGAGGTGTATCGAGTAGAATCTCAACGGCTGGAAGCCGCGTGCCGCTCATCGTTTTAATCAATCGTTGGGAGAGGATGGCCCTGAGATTTAAGGAAAGTTGCAGATAGATCTGTCGATGGCGCTGTTCGTCAAAGAAGTTCATGACGCGTTCAATGGCCTGGCTGGCATTGTTGGAGTGAAGTGTGGCAAGAACCAAGTGACCGGTCTCGGAAAAGGCAATAGCGGCTTCCATCGTTTCCGCATCACGGATCTCACCGATGAGGATCACGTCGGGTGCCTGTCGCAAGGTGTTTTTCAAAGCGGCCTGGAAAGAAACCGTGTCGTAGCCAACCTCCCGCTGGGTGATGACACATTGCTTGTGGCTATGGAGAAATTCAACAGGATCCTCAATAGAGATGATATGACCCGGCGCCGTGGTGTTCCGATAATCGATCATGGCGGCCAGCGTACTGGACTTACCGCAGCCTGTTGAGCCCACCACCAGAATCAAGCCTCGCTTGGTCATGACGATGTCGTTGAGAATCGAAGGCAGGTTGAGCTCCTCAACGTTCATGATTTCAAATTTGATCTGTCGGATGACCAGCCCTGGACTGCCTCGCTGCTGAAAAATATTGACGCGAAAACGGCCCAGGTCTTCATAGCCCAGAGCCAGGTTCATCTCTCGGGTATCGGCAAACATCTTTTTTTGCCTCTCATCCATGATGGACTGGCACAGCACCGCCAGTCCTTCCCGGGTCAACTCCTCATTACCGGAGGAGGCGATGGTGCCTTCAATTCGATACATAGGGGGGAGACCCACGGTCAAGTACACGTCCGAGGCACCTTTCTCCACCATCACTGATAAGTACTGACGAATCTCCATGATTTTCCCCTTACCCAGTCGCCGCGGTAGGCCCGAAGAGATTTGGATTTTCACTCTTGGCCTGAGCGACCTCTCTGGTGATGAGACCTCGGCCGACCAATGCCGTTAGAGCTGCGTCCATGGTCTCCATTCCGTCCTTTTTTCCGGTCTGCATGGCGGAGGGGAGCTGATGAATTTTTCCTTCCCGAATCAGATGGCGGACCGGCGCTGTTCCTACCATAATCTCCAGCGCAGCCACCCGGCCTCCTCCCACTTTTTTGCACAAGGTCTGGGTAATGACGGCCTGGATGGACTCTGCCAACTGGGTGCGGATCTGGGCTTGCTGAGCGGAAGGAAAAACATCAATGATGCGGTCAACCGTTTGGGGAGCGCCGGAGGAGTGAAGTGTTCCAAAGACCAGGTGGCCCGTTTCAGCAGCCGTGACGGCCAACTGGATGGTCTCCAGATCGCGCATTTCACCGACCAGAATAAAGTCAGGATCCTCACGGAATGCGCTGCGCAGCGCATTGGCGAAGGAATGGGTGTGAATCCCCAATTCCCGTTGTTGGACCAGACATTTTTTGGAGGAGTGCACGAATTCGATGGGATCTTCAATGGTGAGAAGGTGACCTTCCCTGGTGTTGTTAATGAAATCGATCATGGCGGCCAAGGTGGTCGACTTTCCGCTACCGGTAGGACCGGTGACCAGAATGAGTCCCTTTTCATGTTCGCAGAGTTTCTTGAGGATGGAAGGTAAACCCAACTGCTCCAGGGACAAGATGGTGGTGGGAATGACCCGAAAGGCTGCAGATTTTCCGCGACGCTGGATAAAGGCATTGACACGAAAACGGTTGTCTCCCATTTCGAATGAGAAATCCAGCTCGTTCAATTCTTCGAAGTCCTTGCGCTGCTTATCGCTCATGATGTCATAGACCATCCTGTGCACATCGTCTCCAGAGAGTGCAGGGTGATCCAGACGTTTCATGGACCCATGAATACGCATAATGGGAGGCTCGCCACTACTCACGTGAATATCCGAAGCCTCCTCTGAAACTGCAAATCGAAGTAACTCGGTGATATCCATACTCAGCCTCTTTTCTTAAAAGTTCTTTTGGGACATAAATGAGTCATTGTTTTGGGGATGGGGAGTGTCATAAAGAAGATAAATCTAGTCTACAATATGCGCTTCAACCTGTTCAAATGAAGGGATCAGGATAGGTCGCCTCGATCGTTCAGGGTTAAGTGTCTCGCTCCATAAAGACGGTGACGTTTGTGGCGGGCGCGACGGCGTCGAGTGCGCGACAAAGAAATCGATGCTGTCCCGCCACCACCCTTCGGGCTGATGAGGGGTTGCGGGCGACCTCGGGGCACCCGCTTGCGGGTCACTCGTCGTCGCCGATGTTCCTGCATCGCCTTCTTCTCGCTCCTTGATCTCGCCTGGCAAGCCCCATCAGCAAACATCATCGTGATTATGGAACGAGACACTAAGCTTTGCAAAGAGGGTGCCCACTGCCAGGGTTACCGCCGTTCCAACCAGGACATACCAGGTCCAGGCAATGGTGGTCCAGGTGTGAACCACCAGCATGGTCACCAGTCCCGCCATCATCCCGGCAAGGGCCGCTCCTTCAGGGATTCGGGAGCGCCCCAACCCCAAAAGAAAGATCCCTAAAATACTCCCCATGGTGATGGTGGTAATGGTGAGTCCAACTTCCAGAACTTCACCCCAGTTGCGGGCCATCATGGAGATCCCAATCAGGATCGCACCCCAGGCGAGTGTGAAGACTCGGGAGGCCTTGAGATAGTGAGTTTCGGTGAGGCCTTTACCCCAGTAGTTTCTGTAGAAGTCATTGACCGAGGAGGAGGCCAGTGAATTGAGTGAGCTACTCAGAGTGGACATGGCAGCTGCAAAAATGGCGGCGATGATCAAACCGGAAACCCCGGGCGGCATTTGCTGGACAATGAAAATCGGAAATATCCGATCCATTTGCTCCAGCTCTTGCTCCAGAGGGAAATGCTGGTAAAAAGCGTAGAGCATCACCCCGATGATGAGAAAGAGTAAGAACTGCCCGAAGACCAGAAACCCGCTTAAAATGAGAGCCCGTTGGCTCCCCTTTTTGTTGCCACAGGATAGATAGCGTTGGACCATCATCTGGTCGGTGCCATGGGTGGCAAAGGTAATGAAGGAGCCTCCCAAAAGACCCGCCCAAAAGGTGTAGGCCACACTGAAGCTCAGGGTGAAATCGAGGAACTGAAATTTGTTCAGGGGTGCCGCCAGGCTCACCACTTCCGACCATCCGCCGGGTATGCGGTCCAAAAGGATAAAAAAGGCCAGGGTAGCCCCGGTGAGATAGATGCAGAGCTGAATGACGTCATTCCAGATCACCGCCCGCATTCCTCCATAGAGGGTGTAGATAATGGTGACCACCCCGATCATAACGACACTCCATTGGTCCGAAATGTCCGTGACCACGGATAGAACCAGGCCGGTGGCGAAAAGCCTCACTCCATCAGCGAGAGAACGGCTGGCCTGGAAGAGAAATGCGGAGAAGTTCTGCACCTGTCTCCCGAAGCGGAGATTCAAGACTTCATAAGCGGTTTGAATCTCCCCTTTGAAATAGGAGGGAAGGAGAAAAAAGCTGACCAGCAGTCGGCCCAAAAAGTAACCCACAATGACCTGGAGGAAGGTCAGGTTGCCAGTGTAGGCGATGGCCGGGGCGCCGATGAAAGTGAGCGTACTCGTTTCCGTGGCCACGATGGAGAAGGAAATCGCCCACCAAGGGACTCGCTTGCCGGCCAGGAAATAGTCATTGACATTTTTTTGCCCCCTCCCCATCAGGGTCCCCAAACCGGCGCTTGCGATCAGGTAGAAGGAAAGGACAGCGTAATCAAGAGCCGTGAATTCCATCCGTCTAATTCCCGATGGATTTCAGGATCTGCTCCAAAGGAGTCTTCGTGAACAGGTAGAAGCTGCGCCGCGGAGGACCTGAGACCACAAGAAAATCAGCAGCCAGGTATCCTTGGTTGAAATAATGTTGAAAGATTTTCCGGATTCGAGCCTGCCCATCAACGGCCAGTGAGAGGTCTTCTTGAAAAATCGCATCAAAGTCATCGGGCACCTCAACCAGAAATTCAGGCTGAGAGCACTCCAGGTCGGGATCCATTAAGGTCTTGTTCCCCTCGTTGTCTGCGCCCCATACGGTCACCTGAGCCAGGGGCGGCTCCCTCTTGAGCAAGGGCAGAGGATGCAGGAGGCGCTGTCGGACTCTTGAGGAGTCCACATACCAGTGGGCCCAAACACGATCGCTGGCCAGTCCGCGGGAGAAGTGACTCTGTAGCGACCCATAGTAGTCCGGGTGATAGGCGGGGATCACAGCACCCAGCTTGCGCACATTCAGATTGGCATTGACGGAACGCATGGGGTCAAAGACCCATTGGACTACCTCCAAATTTGCCTCGAGGGCAAACTCCCGCTGATAGAGTTTGAGCTGAAAGCCAATGCCCAGGTGCCGGTGCTCTTTTCGAACCCCCAGCAATTGGCTGTGCAGATAGGGCATCTGCGAAACGGGATCCACTCCCCTCCAGGCCACCGAAAGCCCCACGGGAAGATCGTCGAGAAAAGCGCCTGCCACGTGGCCTCCACTCTCTGCCAGGGCAAAAAGGGCCCGGGCGGGATAAGGGAAGTCTTTATCCGGTTGGCCATACCCCCAAATCTCACCCTGCAGATGGACCAGCTGAGACATTTCACCGATGGTATCGAGAGTGCGCAGCCGGACTTCTCTGGAGGAGACTTGGATGGGCCGATCAGGCTCCGGGTTCATTTTTGAATCCCATGTCCCAGGGGGTAGAGTTCGGGAAGTGTAATGGGCAATTTCCCACGAAAGGGCGTTTCTCCGAGAATCGTTCTCACGGCGGCTAGCTCGGCGCCGGGATGGTCATCATAAGCGAGGATATAACTGGGTAATTCGGGAACGAAGGAAAGCAAATAGGGGCTTCCGAACAGCACGAAGGCAAAGGGTGGACGAAGTTGGGAAAGATTCTTCAACAATTCGAGCTGATTCACGGAGAGATCGAGAGAACCATTGTAAGCGGCAGTTCGAATGTAGCCTGCCACCACCAGATAATCGACGCGTTTGGCTAACTCTTCGATCAAAGTGATTTCATCACCCGAAGCACGCGGAAGCACCTCCAGATGAATGGTCTGGGAATGGCGACGGCGAAACTCACGCACAAAGCTGTCCCCTCGACTCTCCCTGGGCCGACGCTCATCCAGGAGAGTGAGCAACAGCACGGCACTTCTTCGCCTCAGTGAAAAGGGCAAGACACTCTTTTCGTCACGCACCAGGGTGATCGCCTGGTCCATGATCCTTTGAGCCTCCTTCTGGTACTCGGGAGACCCCACTTTCTGATCGATGGAAGAGAGGTCGACGAAACGGTCTTGGTGCAGGCCGAGCCTGGCCTTGGCCTCCAGAATTCGACGTACCGAATCATTCAGCCGGTCCTTACTGATTTTTCCCTGGCCAACTGCTTGAACAAGACCCCGAAAAACAGCCCTTACCGACAAAGGAAAGAGAATCACATCGGCACCGGCAAGAAAAGCCTGGACGGCTGCATCCCCTTCCTTCCAGCGCGCATGAATCCCTCCCATATTGAGCGCGTCGGTGAAGATGAGGCCTTTGAAGCCCATCTCGTCTCTCAGCAAATCAGTTGAAATTCGGCGAGATAACGTCGCCGGCAGACCTTCTTCAGGCTCCAGGGCCGGAACCGACACGTGGGCCGTCATGATGGCTTGAACTCCTGCCTGGATAGCGGCCCGGAAAGGAGGAAACTCCACTTGCTCCAGACGTTCTCGGGAAACCTCGATGACCGGCAGTTCCAAATGGGAATCGATCGTGGTGTCCCCGTGTCCGGGAAAATGTTTAGCGGTGGCCAGAATCCCGTTTTCCTGAACCCCCCGAATGTAAGCGACCGCGTTTTGGGCAACCTGTTTCGGGTCCTCGCCAAAAGAACGGATGTTGATAATGGGATTGCGAGGATTGTTATTCACATCCACAACGGGATAGAAATTCACGTTAATGCCCAGGCTTTTCGCCTCCAGAGCCGTGATTTCCCCAACTCGACGGATACTGGCCAGGTCAAAAGTTGCCCCCAGGGCCATGGCCTTGGGAAAACGTGTCCCACCCCGGAAAATCAGGCCGGCGCCACCTTCCAAATCGGCGGTAATAAACAGGGGGATGCGGGCTAGCTCCTGCATTCTTCGAATCAGGAAAGCTGCAGAATAAACCTCACCTCCAAGGGCGTGATAGCCCCCCACGTGATAGTCGGTTATTTCTTTCCGGATCTGCTGAAATTTATCGGTGTCCAGGTTGGTGAAGTTTGTGCTGGCTGCACCGACGATCAGTTGACCCACCTTTTCTTCCAGGCTCATGCCCCTCAAGGTTTCCTCTACCCAGTTTTGGTCTTCTTCATCCAGGGAGGGTATGTCCTCTGAGGCTCTAGACTCAGAAGTCGTCATCAGGAAAATCAACATCAGTACCACCGAGAAAACGACCGTCTTCATGAGGCGGATTATAGCAAAAGGGGAGTTCGGTGGGAGTTTGACGGGGAGTTCGGGGACTGTCCCAAGAATTCTCTGAATTCGGGGACTGTCCCCGAACTCCCCGGTCCCCGAACTCCCCTTTTACCAGCCTCAAATTGGGTCTCGCTGTATTATTCCTCTTTGCGGGTTTTTTTCTTCTGAATTTCTTCCAGGCGTGCCTGGATCTCCTTTTCAAACCCTTGTTGGGTGGGTCGGTAGTATTGTTTTCCCACCAGGCTGCTCGGCAAACATTCCATCTGAGCTACCCCCTGCTCCTCGTCGTGAGCGTAGCGATAACCGTGTCCGTAACCCAGCTCTTTCATGAGTGGGGTGGGGGCGTTGCGCAGGTGAAGAGGGACCGGTTCTGCGAGAGTCTTTTCCACGTCTTTCTGGACCCGAGTATAGGCCTCATAGACGGCATTGGACTTGGGTGCTTGAGCAAGATAGATGGCCAACTGAGCCAACGCGAGTTTTCCTTCGGGTAGGCCGATAAAATGGACGGCCTGCATGGCGTCCAGGGCAAAGCCAAGAGCGGAAGGGTCAGCTGTTCCCACATCTTCCGAGGCAAAGCGGACCATACGGCGGAGGATATAGAGGGGGTCTTCCCCGGCCTCAAGCATTCTCCCCAGCCAGTAGAGTGTGGCGTCGACGTCGCTGTTGCGCAGAGACTTGTGCAGAGCGGAAATCAGGTTGAAGTGCTCCTCTCCAGCCCTGTCGAAAAGAAGGGTCCGTTTCTGCAGTGCCTGTTCTACGATTTCCAGGTTGATCTCGACTTTGTCCGGGCCCTGGCTTTGAGCTAAAGAAGCGGCGATTTCCAGCGAGTTGAGGGCAATTCGTGCATCACCGTTGGCAAAAAGGGCCAGCTGATCGAGGGCTTCCTGCCTGATTTCGAGATTCTGGTTTCCCAGCCCATGCTCACGGTCGCGGAGAGCGCCTCTTAAAAGTTCAACCAGATGTTCCTGGTTCAAAGGGCGCAGGACCAGAACCCGAGAGCGCGAGAGAAGTGGGGAAATCACTTCGAAGGAGGGATTTTCGGTAGTGGCCCCAATCAGAACGATGGTCCCACTTTCCACATGGGGCAAAAAGGCGTCCTGCTGGGCTTTGTTGAAGCGGTGGATCTCATCCACGAAGAAAATGGTTTTTCTGTTGTGAAGGCGACGCTCCATCCGGGCTTCTTCAATGACCCTTCTCACATCCTTGACTCCGGCCAGCACGGCGCTGATGGAGACAAAATAGGAGTCTGTTTCCCGGGCGATGATTCGGGCCAAAGTGGTCTTTCCCACCCCTGGAGGCCCCCAGAAAATCATGGAAGGAATTTCCTGTGAGCGAATGACTTCCCGCAACAGTTTTCCTTTCTCCAAAAGGTGGTCCTGACCCAGAACGTCTTCGAGTCTTCGAGGTCGCATCCGCGCTGCGAGCGGAGCAGTAGAAGGGGAGGAGGCGTCCTGGCGATCCTTCTGTGAAGAGAAAAGAGTTCTGTCCATGAGTGCCTCATTTTCTCTCGGCTCCTCGTCTGTGTCACCTTTTTTTTCAACTGTAGAGGTTAATTTAGAGGGGGAAGTCCACATGGCAGTCGAAAACCGGGGATAATCCTTCGTATGACTTGGCTGTGGCATGTTCAGGAGGAGTTTTTAGAAATTGATTGAGGTCCGTAGCCTGGAACTCCCCGAGGTGATTCGAGATCCACTGGGAGCTTTTGTTCATCGCCTTCGTCGCTCCCTTCCTGCCGAAGAGGTTGGGGAGCAAGGTCAAGCGGGGCACCTAGAGGCAATGAGTGCCGACCAGAGGGCTGCGCGGGAGCTCTTCAACAAGGGTGTGGAACTGGCACGAGATGGCCAGGATAAGGAAGCCTTCACAGTCTACGATGAACTCCTGACTCTCTTTGTTGAAAAAGCGGACGTGCAGGCGCAGGTGGCGTGGGCACTTTTTAACATGGGGCTGGCCCTGGGAAAGGCCGGGCGTACAAGCGACGAAGTTGCCGTCTACGATGAGCTGCTCCGTCGCTTTGGGTCGGCCATAGAACGTCCGCAGTTGGCCGGCCTTGCACGTCCGAAATGGCTCAAGGGAGAAGAAAAATTCACTCCGATTAGCCAGGAGCGGGCGACGCAGCACGCGCCGGTGGCCTGGGCACTGTTTAACAAGGGCGTAAGCCTGGGAATAGTGGGGCGCCCTCAGGAAGCGCTGGCAAGCTACGACGAGCTGCTGCATCGCTTTGGGTCGGCCACCCAATCCCGGAGAACGAAAGTGGGCGCCCTGACACTTCCGGATTGGTTGAAAGGGGACAGGCAGGTGGGCGCCCAACAGAAAGAAGAAGCGGAGGTGCGCGAACCGGTAGCCTGGGCTCTCTTTAACAGAGGTGTGATCCTGAACAGCCTGGGCCATACGGGGGATGCAGTTGCTGTTTTCGACGAGTTGTTAAGGCGCTTCGTAGAAGTGAAGGAAACAACCTTTGAACGCTTGACACGTCCTGGATGGCTCCAGGATTCTTCGCAGGATGACCCTCTCAAAAAGGAGCTCCGGGTGCAGGTGGCCTGGGCTCTCCTCAATAAAGCTACAGCCCTGGGGACCCTGGGTCGGACCCAGGAGTCTCTTGGGACCTACGATGACTTACTGCGTCGCTTCGCAGGGCTAAGAGGAGCAGCAACGGGCGGTCTGATTCGTCCGGGATGGTTGAAGGGAACCCAACCGGCTGCGCCCACCGACCCCGACGTGAGGGAGCAGGTGGCTTGGGCCCTCTTTAATAAGGGGGTGACGCTGGGAGGCTTGGGCCGAACACAAGAAGCGCTCCGCACCTACAAAGAACTGCTGGCTCGTTTTAGCGAGTCGAGAGAATCAGATGTGCGGGAGCAGGTGTCGCGAGCGATGTTGAATACGGGGGTGCTGGAGGCAACCGTTCAAGAGCGGATGGCCCGGGCACCTGCCAGCCAAGGGACGACCCTGGGAACTCTCGGTTCTGCACAAGATCCAAGCGGGTTCTTCGACCAAGCGGTGAAGCCGGTTCAATACTCCACCACTGCGGAACGGCCTGCAGACTCGGTGAGCGCTCTCATGGGGCGAGGAGTCGCTCTGGGAAATGTAGAGGAGGCGATTGCGGTCTACGATGAGGTGATCGCTCGCTTCGGCAGCGCCACCGAAGTGCAGGTGAGGAAGTACGTGGCCGAGGCGATGGTAAACCAGGGAGAGGTTTTGGAGAGTCTGGGCGGTAAGCAGCAGGCAATGGAGGTCTACGATGAGATCATTCGGCGCTTTGGCGAGGCCAGGGAACCAGCGCTGCGGGAGCAGGTGGGGCGGGCGCTGCTCAAAAAGGAGACGCTGGGAGGGATACCGACGCAGCCGGTAGCACCTGAGCCAGTAGCACCTCAGTCGGCGGTTCAAGACGACGGGGAGACCCTGGGAACTCTGGGCCAGAAACAGGAAAAACTGAGTCCGGGTGAATACGCCACGGAAACCGACTTGCCCCATGAGGCGGCAAAGGCCCTGGTGGCCAAGGGTGTGGCCCTGGGAACTGCACAGGAAGCGCTTGCGGTTTTCAATGAGGTGATCAGCCGCTTTGGTACGGCGACGGAAGCGGAGGTTAGTGAACAGGTGGCGGAGGCCATGGTTCACAAAGCGGCCTCCCTGGAAAGGCTGGGCCTCACGACAGACGCCATTGCGGTGTGCGATGAAGTGATCAGCCGATTTGGCCAGGCTCAGCAAACAGTGTTGCGGGAACAGGTCGCTGAAGCAGTAGCCAAAAAAGAGGCATTGGAAGCGATTATCCGTGGGCTGAAGGGAGAGCAAGAGAAGAGAGGAACGCAGGAGCAGGCCGAAAGACAGAAGGCAGAAGAGCAGGCGGCCCAAGAGGCCCAGGAGGCTGAAGAAGAACGAAAAGCCCAGGACCTGGAGAGAGAGAGAGCAACACAGGAGCAGGAAGAAAGACGGAAGACAGAAAGACGGATAACAAAAGAGCGGGCGGCCCGAGAGGCCAGTGAGGCGGAAGAAAAGAGGAAGGCGCAGCAGCAGGAGAAACAGGAGTCCGAGGAGAAACTCAAGGCTCAGGAGCAGGCCGAAAAAGAGGCCGAAGAGAAAAGGAAAGCAGAAGCGCAAGCGGCCAGGGAGGCGGAAGAAAAAGGTAAGGCAGAGGAAGAGGCGAAGAAGGAGGCCCAAAGACGAGAACCGCGGGAGTTGATTGAAAAGGGAGTGGCGCTGGGGAGCACAGAGAAGGCAATTGCGGTTTACGATGAGGTGGTCAGTCGCTTCCAAGAGGTGATGGATTTGGAGGTACGGGAACTGGTGGCGGATGCGTTGTTCAAGAAAGGGTTAACGCTTGGAGCACTGGGCCGCATGGAGGATGCCATTGAGGCCTGCGATGAGGTGATGAATCTCTTTGGCAATGCCATCGACATCTCACTGAAGGTCCATGTAGGTGGCGCTTTGGTGATCAAAGAAGTAGCGCTGGCCAGCCTGGGTCATATGGGAGCAGTGGTTGAGGTGTGTGATGAGGTGATGGATCGCTTTGGCGAGGCCAGTCATGAAGGCTTGCTGAAGCAGGTGATGGAGACGCTTTCCAACAAAGCGGTGGCTCTCAAGAGTCTGGGTCGCATGGAAGAAGTGATCCAAGTGTGCGACGAGGTGATGGATCGCTTCGGCGAAGCCAGCCACAGTGCCATGCGGGAGAAGGTGGCTGGAGCATTGTTTCATAAGTGGGTGGCTTTGGGGACGTTGGGCCAGATGGAGGAAGTGATTGAGGTCCTTGATGAAATCATCCATCGTTATCAAGAGGCAGAGGAGTTGTCCCTTCAAGAGCAGGTAGTTCGAGCCAGGGTCGAAAAAGGGGTGATGTTGGGAGCTCTGGGCAAGACTGAGGAAGAGATCAGGATTTACGATGAGGTCATCACTCGCTTTCAGGAAACACAGGAGGTGGTGCTGCGGGAGCAGATGGTCAAGGCGCTGGTCAACAAAGGAGTGGCGCTGGGAACATTGGGTCGTGCTGAAGAGACGTTGACCCTTTGTGATGAGGTGGTCGAGCGCTTTGAAAATGCGCCGGAACTCGTATTGCGGGAGCAGGTGGCCAAAGCCCTCGTCAATAAAGGTGTGGCTCTGGGGACGCTGGGCCGGATGGAGGAGACCATTGAAGTCTGCGATGAGGTCCTCAAGCGCTACCAGGAGGAACAGGAAGTGGTACTACAAGAGCAGGTAGCGCTGGCGCTGGTCAACAAGGGAGTGGCACTGGGAAGTTCGGATCGCCAAGAGGAAGCGATCGCTGTCTACACGGAGGTGATCAAGCGCTTTGCAGGGGAAATGCTTTTGCAGGGACAAGTGATCCGGGCCAAGGAGTTGCGCAAAGCCTTGCGAAAATCTGACAAGAGCGATCCCAAGAAGCCTAAATAGTTCCTTGACGGAACACTTCATAGAGAACGAGTGAACCCGCCACGGCGGCATTGAGACTCTCCATTTTGGGTTGCATGGGGATGTGCAGGTGGTGGTCGGCGAGGCTGAGAACCTCAGGGCTCAGGCCCCGACCTTCATTGCCTATCGCAATGGCAAGAGGGGACCTGAATTGTGCTTCAAAGAGGGGTTTGCCACCCTGCGGAGTGGTGGCCCAGAGGTGATATCCACGACTCTTCAACTCGCCAGCTTCGATCCCCTCCAGGAATGGAACCGAGAAAAGAGAGGCAGCCGAGGCCCGGACGACCTTGGCGTTGAAACAGGAGACGGTGTGGGGACTGGTGGCAACACTGAAGATTCCTGTGGCACGGGCGGTTCGCAGCAGCGTCCCCAGATTGCCCGGATCCTGGAGTTCGCTCAGGTAAAGAACCTGTGGGGTGAGATCCTCCCAATTCCAGCTGGGTTTTTCAAAGAAGGCCAGGATCTGCCGAGAAGAATCGAGGGTGGACAGACTTTCGAACAAGGCGGGAGCCAGCTGAAAAGACTCTGTAGAACGGGGAAGAAGGTCCTGGATGCCACGTTCCGCTCCCTCTGAGAAGAGTAAAAGTTCTATGGGGCGCTGGGTGGAGAGGTCCTGGGTTTGCTTCCATCCTTCTATGGGAATCCAGGGACAGTCCTGTTCCTCGGGGTGAGCGACATATTTCTTCCAGAGTTTATATTGGGGGTTTTGCCGGCTTTCAATCCGGGAAACAGAAGAGGACACTTCGTGCTATCTTAGCAGATGTGCCGTTTGATCTTGACTCTCCCCCCCCAGAAATGATTGAAAGAGCGGCCCAGGCGATCCGCCAAGGTAAGGTGGTGCTTTACCCCACCGATACCCTCTATGGTCTGGGCTGTGATCCTTTCAATGAGGAAGCACTGCGAAGACTTTTCGCCATCAAAGGCCGCTCCGAGAAAAAGGGCGTTCTGTTACTTATCCAGGATTATTCTTATGCTGAAGTGGTTTCCAATCATATACCGAATCTATTTTATGAACTTGTGCAAGCCTTTTGGCCGGGACCCGTGACCTTCCTTCTGGAAGGGAACTCCTCCTGTTCCCGCTTACTGCTGGGGGAGGACGGTAAGGTGGGATTGCGTCATCCTGATCTGGTCTTTCTACAGCTTTGGATGGCGGCCATCCCGGGTCCCATTGTCTCCACCAGCGCCAACGTTTCTGGACAGCCGTTGGCTGCACTGGAAGGTTTGAAGCAACTTTTTGATCACCAGGTGGACCTTATATTAGAGGGCAGGGAAAGGGAGCAGCCCAGTCAACCCTCTACGGTGGTTGACCTGACGATCGACCCTCCGAGGATCGTGAGAGCTGGGCGCTGGGCCAGTAGAGTTGAGGAATTTCTCACCCGTAGGTGATAAAGGTAGTGTCTCTGATGTGGCTAGGAATCATACGGATTTGGACAGGGTTGTTTTTGATGGGAGGTTCCATCTGCTCCCTTTCCGCACAGGTTGATTTAGCCCAGCTGAGCCCAGCGGAAATTATTGACAAGGTGGACCAGATGCTTCGAGGAGACTCCTCTCGGGGCCTGGTGGAAATGGCTGTGGTCACCCGGCGCTGGAAGCGTAATATCACAATGGAAATCTGGTCAGAGGGTACGGAGAAAGCTCTGATCAAAGTGTTACAGCCCAAAAAAGAAGCCGGAACGACAACTCTGAAGGTCGGCTCCGACATGTGGAATTATCTTCCAAAAATTGATCGCACCATCCGTGTCCCTAGCTCCATGATGATGGGGTCCTGGATGGGCTCGCATTTCACCAATGACGATCTGGTCAAGGAAAGTCGCCTCATTCGTGACTATGAGATTGAGATCGTTTATGAAGGAGATCGAGAAGGGATTGAGGTCTATGAATTTCAGCTGACTCCTCATCCCGAAGCGCCTGTGGTTTGGGGGAAGATGCTCTACCAAGTCCGCAAACAGGATCTGATGCCCACCTGGGCTGAATACTATGGTGAAGACGGGGAGCTCAAACGTACGATGACCTTCTCTGAATACCGTGAGATGAGCGGACGGCTCGTCCCCACCAAGTCGAGGATGGTTCCGCAGGACAAACCGGAGGAATACACGGAGATGATCTATCACGAACTCCAGTTTGACATCTCCATCCCCCAGGGTACTTTTTCCCTTTCTTCTCTTCG
>Ga0209988_10001675_pt1 | contig 14473 bp, 18 predicted proteins | sample N075metaG_FD_183115 | JGI IMG/M metagenome (GOLD analysis project Ga0209988, IMG submission 183115) | Deep subsurface microbial communities from Kermadec Trench to uncover new lineages of life (NeLLi) - N075 metaG (SPAdes) (version 2) | ecosystem: Environmental > Aquatic > Marine > Ocean trench... | reverse complement strand
TTTTCAGGTGAAGGAACATCAAATAGTTCTGAAAAAGTCCTAATGTCATCATCACTAATTCCTTCAAACGGATCAACAGAAGAAGATTCGGGTGTTGGTTCTGATGGTTCAGGTTCTGATGGTTCAAGTTCTGGTGTTGGTTCTGGTGTTGGTTCGGGTGTTAGTTTTGGTGTTGGTTCAGGTTCTGATGGTTCTGGTTCTGATGGTTCTGGTTCTGGTGTTGGTTCTGGTGTTAGTTTTGGTGTTGGTTCTGATGGTTCGGGTTCCTTTAGTTTATTCATATCAACATCATCTAATGAGCCAAAAATAGATTCTAGAAAAGTTTCTTTATCAAATGGTTTTAGATCAGAGTATTCTTGTCCAGTTCCAACAAAAAGAATTGGTGTACAAGTAATTTTCACGATTGACAAAGCTGCTCCACCTTTTGCATCAGCATCACTTTTTGTCAAAATAGAAGCATGAAATTTTACACGTTTAAAGAACTCACGTGCTTGGTTGACAGTATCATTTCCAGCTAATGAATCACCTACAAAAATTGTCATATCAGGATTTACAACTCGGTTAATTTTTTCAATTTGTTCCATCAAATTTTTGCTTGTTTGCATTCTTCCTGCAGTATCAATTAACACACAATCTGTTTTGTGAGATTTTGCATACAACACAGCATCTCTAGCAACGGCAGCAGGATCTGAATCATAATTCTGAGCAACAAGTTTCAGATTAAGACGATTAGTATGTTCTCGTAATTGTTCAATTGCACCAGCTCTAAAAGTATCTGCTGCTGCAACAACAACAGAATATTTTGCTTGTTGTAACATATACGCAATTTTAGCTAAAGAAGTTGTTTTACCAGTTCCATTAATTCCAACAAACAAAATTAAGAAAGGTTGTGCTTTTTTCTTTTTTTCATTAATTTTTTCAAATAGATCAATTTTTCCTGCAGCATCAAATAATGCAGAGATACTTGAAATCAAACTATCTTTAACAAATTTTTCAATTTCATGCTTGTCAATTTTTGAACCAATTAGTTTTTCTTTTAGATCAGATTTGATTTCATCAATTACTTCAATAGCTACATCAGATTCTAAAAGAGAGATTTCTAATTCAAAAAGAATATCCTCAATATCTTTTTCATGGAGTTCCTTTTCACTAAAACTTTTTGCTGCATTAGAAAATGCATCACGAAGTTTATCAAACATATTTTTATCCGGATTTTGGTTTTGATACAGTTTGCATTAATTGATTGAGTTGTTCTCTTCCTTGCTCTAATCGGGTTGCAGCATCTTGTTTTTTTGCAGCATTATCTTGTAAAGCAACCTCAATTTCTTTAATATGTGATTCAAGATAGTTTATAGCTGAAGGAAAATCTTTTTCCACTGCAACACCGGCACCAATACTCAAAACAACCTTGCTAGTAGATGAAATTTTTGTAGGAACATATGTTCCCATTCCAATCGGAACAAGAGTTTCTGATTCAGGCTTTTGGCTAAGAGATTTCATGGATTCAATTGCAGCAGTTGCCTCTCTTAAAACATTTAGAAAAGTTCCTTCTCTTTGAGATAAATCAGAAAAATATGTTTCAAGCATTTGCATTTGCTGCATTAACTGCTGTGCCTGTTCTTCACTCATTTACAACAGATCTTTCCCAGATGGTTATAAATTCATTCACAGATAGAACTAGGATTAGTAAAAAAAAAATAAAGATAAGAATTTTATTTTGCTTTTGAGAATCTGGTTTCTACTTCATCCCAATTAACTACATTCCACCATGCTTCAATATAGACAGGTCTTTTGTTTTGATAGTTGAGATAGTATGCATGTTCCCAAACATCACAACCTAACAATGGTACTAATCCTTCAGTTCTTGGACTAGTTTGATTTGGCATTGATTTGTATTCAACCTTTCCTGAAGAAGGATTGTATACTAACCATCCCCAACCACTGCCTTGAATTACTGCTGTTGTAGATGAAAATTTCTCTTTGAAGTCAGAGAAGCTTCCAAAAGAATCTTTAATTGCATCAGCAATTGATCCTCCAGGTTCTCCACCTCCATTTGCTTTCATGTTGTTCCAAAATAGCCTGTGGTTATCATAGCCACCACCATTGAAATTAATTGCACTTCTTTTGTCTTCTGGTACTGATTTAATATCAGATAAGATATCAAGGATATCCTTATCTTGAATTTCAGCTGGACATCCTTCAAGAGCTGCATTTAGTTTGTCAGTGTATGCTTGATGATGTTTTGTATGATGAATCTCCATTGTTTTTGCGTCAATGTGAGGTTCTAATGCATCATAAGCATAGGGCATTTCAGGAAGTGTGTATTTTCCCATGGATTCATTTGAAAATTAATTCAATTTATTGCTTTAGAAAGCAATTCATTTTTACTTGTAAAAACAGTTAGAAAATTTATGAAATTCTTAGTTTTTTCTTTAATGATAGTATTTGTAGTGAGTTTTATTTTGTTTCAGTCAACACTGTCTGAAAATGAAATTCAGACATATTTACAAAGAAGCGTTCCATATGTTGGAACAGAGATTCTAAGAATTGATGGAATTGATGGAACTGGAATTAAAATTGCAGTGATTGATACAGGAGTAGATTTCAATCATCCAGATCTTTTTGGATGGGGTCCGGATGGAAAAGTAATAGGAGGATACAATTTCATACATGAAGGAGAACCACCTCTAGATACAAACGGTCACGGCACTCAAGTTGCAGGAGTTATTGCGGCTGATGGTCAAATAGTTGGAATTGCACCAAAGGCAAAAATTCTTGCTTACAAAGTTTCAGAAGATGGAGAAGGAGTGTCATCAGAATTAATCATCAGAGCAATTGAGAAAGCAATTGATGATGGAGCAGACATTATCAATATTAGTTTAGGAGTAAACAAAACAAATACCAAGATTGATCGTGCAGTAAATCTTGCATTAGAAAAAGGAATTTTTGTAGTAACTGCGGCTGGAAATGATGGACCAGGATTCAAAACAATTGGTAGCCCAGGTAGAAACTTTGGATCTGTTACAGTAGGTGCAACATACAATAATCTTACTTCGAGTTTGGTTGCAACATTAGAAATTGATGAAAAGCCATATATCGTAATTCCAATGGTTGGTTCTTCAAAACTAGAAGAGCCAATAATAGGAAAAATAATTTTTGGGGGTTTTGGAAAAATTGAGAACTTGAAAGAAATTGATGTTAAAGATGCAATATTAATTGTTGAGAGAGGAAGTGATGTTGAAGGAGAATTATTGTATTTTTCCATTAAGGAAAAAAATGCTGCTAATGCTGGAGCAATTGCCATGATTGTTTACAATAACATTTCTGGAATTTTTTTGGGTGAATTGATTCATGAATTAGTAGAACCAGGATACGAACCACAGATTCCGGTTGTCTCAATTGATAGAAAAGAAGGAATTGAAATAAAGGAATCAATAGAAAATGGTAACGAAGCAGTCATGCATTTATTTTACAACCCAGATTTTGTAGCACATTTTAGTTCTAGAGGACCAGTATCAGCATTTTACATAAAACCAGACATTGTAGCTCCTGGCGCATATATCAATTCCACACAAATCAATGGATTATACAATTTTACTAGCGGAACAAGTTATGCAGCACCACATGTTTCTGGAGCAGCAGCATTATTACTTCAAAAAAACCCGGAACTGCATCATCATGAAATAAAGTCACTATTACTAACTACAGTTGTGCCTGTCACAGATGCCTACGGAGAAGAATTTTCAATACATGAAGCAGGTGCTGGAAGACTAGACATTGGAAATGCTTATGGTGCTAAATTAATCATCATGCCACCAAATTTTGTAGTTAATGTATCATCAGATCAACTAATTGCTGAAAAACAATTTGAGTTAAAATTGATTAATGGTGGATTGGATAATTTTGATGTTGAATTTGAAGGACCAGAATTCATAAAATTCACACATATTATTGAAGATAAAACTTTGAAAATCAAAATGAACATGACTGAAGAAAATTATGGAGATCATGAAGGAAAAATAATTATCAATCATGATAATACTAGATATGTAATTCCATTTCTGTTACATTATACACAAGGTTCAATTTCTGTAAATCAGCAAAATCAAAAACTTGTTTTTGATATTTATCATCCAGAAGAATGGAGTTTTGTAAAAATTTCAGTTACAAATAGTAAAGATGGAAAAACAGATACAACAACTGCTACACCAAACAAAAAGGCATCAATAGAAATCTATGAAAATGGAGAATACTGGATTGATGCCAAAATTAGAGTTAATGGAAACACTACAAATGCATTCAATACAATTGATATCAATTCACTTGCAGAAAATTCTCACAGATCAGAAATCATTGACTTTCCAGTAAAGCAGATTGGAATAATTGCAGGAATTGTAATAATTATAGGTATTTTTGGACTGATTAAAAGAAAGCAGTCTATTGTGGAAGTTTAGGACCTGCATCAACTATCTCAGATGAGACATGTTCAAATTTCTTAAAGTTTTCTACAAACATCTGAGCTAATTTTTTTGCGGAAAAATCATACGAGTCTTTGTCATCCCAAGTATTTTTTGGATCTAAAATTTCAGAAGGAACACCATCTACCTCAGATGGAACAGATAGGTTAAACAAATCATCATGATTATATTTTACAGTGTCTAGTGCACCTGAAAGAGCAGCAGTAATCATAGCACGACTATATTGAATCTTTATTCTTTTTCCAATTCCATATGGACCGCCAGACCAACCAGTGTTTACAAGGTAGACTTCAGTGTTGTGTTGATTAATTTTTTCTCCAAGTAGTTTTGCATAAACTGATGCAGGTCTAGGCATAAATGGAGCCCCAAAACACTCAGAAAATACGGATTTTGGTTCTTTGATTCCTCTTTCAGTTCCTGCTAATTTACTGGTATAACCTGACATAAAGTGATACATTGCTCCTTCTTTTGTTAGTTTAGAAACTGGAGGCAAAACTCCCAATGCATCAGCAGTCAAAAATACAATCACCTTAGGATTTCCACCGATGCTTGGAAACACTGCACCTGGAATGTAATCCAAAGGATATGCAACACGGGTATTTTCTGTTAATGTATTATCATTATAATCTGGCACGTTATCATTAAGCACTACATTTTCTAAAACTGAACCTGGTTTGATTGCACTCCAGATTTCAGGTTCTGCTTCTTGGCTAAGATTGATACACTTTGCATAGCATCCACCTTCAAAGTTAAAGGTGCCATTATCAGACCACCCATGTTCATCATCACCAATTAATTTTCTATTAGGATCTGCAGAAAGACTAGTTTTCCCAGTACCAGATAATCCAAAGAATAATGTGGTATCACCTTTTTCTCCAATGTTTGCAGAGCAATGCATTGGAAAAATACCACGTTCTGGCAAAAGATAGTTCATTACACTAAACATTGATTTTTTCATTTCTCCAGCATATTGCGTACCGCCAATCAAAACAATTTTTCTTGTTAAATCAACTAGTATGAAGACATTGGTTCGGGTTCCATCAATTTTTGGAACTGCTTCAAAGTCATTAATACACAATATAGTAAACTCTGGTTCATGATTTTCTAACTCTTCATTTGTAGGTCGGATAAACAAATTTCTCCCAAATAGATTTTGCCAAACACGATCATTAATCACTCTAATTGGCAAACGATTTTCGGGGTCTGAACCAACAAAACCATCAAAAATAAAAAGTTCCTTATTTTCAACAAAGTTTTTCATTTTTTCAAAAAGTTTCTCAAATTTATCACTTGGAAATTGATGATTGATCTTTCCCCAATCAATGGTATCTCGAGTTTTGTCGTCATATACAATAAAGCGATCATCAGGAGACCTGCCAGTATATTTTCCAGTATTAACAGAGAGAGAACCTGTTGAATTTATGACACCTTCATTTCTCTCAACTGCTAGACGTGTCATCTCATCTACGCTTAGATTTCTGTAAACTTTGGATGGGTTGATTCCAAATGTAGTTAATTGTGATGAGAATTTGTCAGTTACAGCAGTACCTACGACTTGAGTCAGAAGATTACACCTCCAAAAATTATTCTATCAATCTCAGATTTGTTCATGAGATATTTCGATTCGAATTGAATTTCCTTATTATCTCTTTCCTATCAGAATTTTTTTCCTGTGCTAGGAACGTATTTATTTCAAAATTCAAGAATCACCGTGATGTCGATTAACAAAGATAAACTTGCAAAAAGACAGGAAATAAAAGGAAACAATCCAGATTTTATAAGACAAGAAAGTTGGCGTTATGTTAGACTTCAAACTAACTGGAGAAAACCAAAGGGGATTGATAACCACCAAAGAAAACAAAAGAGTAGAGGTCGTCCAGGTCTAGTTAAAGTTGGATATGGAGGACCTAAAGAAGCAAAAGGATTACATCCTTCAGGATATACAGATAATTTAGTTTTTAATTTAAATGATTTAGAAAAATTAGATCCAAAAAAAGATGGTGTCAGACTTGGACATAGTGTTGGTACTAAAAAGAGGAAAGAAATTGTTGTAAAAGCAATTGTAAGTAAATTCAAAATTTTTAATGCAAGAGTGAGTGTAAGTGGTAGTAAATCTGAAAGCTAAGAAAAGATTAGCATCCAGAGTTACGGGTGTTGGAATTCATAGAATAAAGTTTGACACTGATCATTTAGATGATATTGCAGATGCAATTACAAGAGCAAATATTCGTAGTCTCATTACTGCAAATACAATCAGAATAAAATCATTTACGGGTACATCTAAAGGAAGAGCACACAAAAAGAAAGCTCAAAAAAACAAGAGAGGGACAACTCAAGGTGCAAAAAAAGGTAGAAAAGGAGCACGAGTAGGCAAGAAACAAGTATACGTTGCTAAAGTTCGTTCATTGAGACGACTGCTAAAGATTGCAAAAGACAGAAAAGATTTGACTAATCCAGAATTTTGGGTACTCTACAAGAAGGTTGGCGGAAATACAGTTCGAAATAAAGCACACCTTAGAACTTTGATGGAAGAAATCAAATCAGATAGAAATAACTAGAATCTATAAACTCTGTTTTCTAAATCCATAATTTTACCATTTTTAATTTGAATACCTTCGTCATTTAGCAATTTTATTTTGATATTCTCTCCAAATGCATAACCACCAATTTTTCCAGTAGACATTACAACTCTATGACATGGAATAATCACAGGGTAAGGATTTTTGTTCATTATTTTTCCTACAACTCGCTGTCCATTTTTTAACCCGACAGCTTTTGCTAATTCACCATAAGTTGTGATTTGGCCTTTTGGAACCTCTAGTAATTTTTTGTAAATCTTTTGTTCAATATTCAAAGTTTGATAACCTCAAGATCTGTTGATTCAAGAAGATCAAGTACTTTCTGTTTGTTGGAACCCAGTCCGCCCCAATCTAGAAGTGCAGTTTTTGCCATATTATTTTGTGTAAGAATATGAGAGAACAATTTTTCATCAAGATTATCTAATGCATGTTTTGGAATTACGGTTCCAAGTGCATGTTTTCCTTCAAGTAATTCATTAGTAAATTTTGAAGGATAATGAGTTCCTCCAAAACAAATTGCAATAGGATTTTCTTTAATTGGTTGTGTAATTACTTGATGAACCAAAGTTGCTATTGAATTACACAGTGATGTATCATTCCACTGTTTTTCAGATGTGCCAATTTCTATGAATATAGATGGTTTAGTTAGTGCAGTAGGTCCATGGTGTGTTGCCTCTATAGTAATTTGAAATTCTGAAAATTTGGACTGATTTTTCATCAAAGCTTGAAGATATGCTTTTTGAAGATGTGGGTGAGGAACTGCAATTTGTCCATCATTTCCACCAAATTTTGCTTCAGAAAAATTTCCAGTGCAGTGACAAGTCAAGGCTAGTACTCCTGACTCGGCAGCATGTTTTGAGAGAAATACAAATCCATCATAATCATATTTTTCTTCTAACCAATCAGCAGAGATAGCAGGAGTGGGGATTATTACCAAGTCATAATATTTTCCACGAAAGATATCACCTTCGGGTATCATTTCTTTTGAAAGGAATTTTGCCATATTGTGACCTGCCGGATCATCTCTGTACGCAACTAGTAGTTCCATGAGATAAGAGATATAAGGACACTTTATTAATTTCCAGTCAATGCATCTAAACCCAAAGCAGACTTTGAAAAACATGGTCAATACTATGAAAATCACCAAAAAACCAGACAGAGACGAGTATTCACAACATCTCAGATTGGTAATGTTTGGAATAGCAGGAGTAGGGTCTATTGGATTTATTATTCAGTTTGTATTTTCAGTAATTACATTTGGTAGATAAAATTGACAGAGGAAATAAAATCAACTGAGGAAGTAAAAATGTCAGAAGAGGTAAAATCGACGGAGGAAGTTCAATCAACTGAGGAAATAAAATCACATTTGTTTGCAATTAGAACCACTGGTGGACAGGAAAAAGTGGTAATGAGATTACTAGAAGCTAAAGCAAATGCAAATAAAATTAACATTCAATCAGTTTTACTGGTTGATAATCTAAAAGGCTATGTTGTAATTGAAGCAATCAATCCAAGTGATGCATACATGGCAGTTGAGGGAATTAGACATATTCGTGGCCAATTAAGAGGAGAATTAGAATTCAAAGATATTGAAGGATATCTAATCAAGAAATCAACAGTTTCACAATTAGCAATTGATAACATAGTAGAAATCACAGGAGGTCCGTTCAAAGGAATGAAAGCAACAGTTACCAGAATAGATACTGAAAAAGAAGAAGCGACAGTAGTTTTGTTAGATGCCTCATACCAATTACCAGTAACAGTAGACGCAAACTATCTAAAAGTAATTAGTGAGACTTAGGAAGGATTAAATTTTTCGTATTAGGTGAATAAAAGATGGGAGAACAAAAAGTATCAGCACTTGTAACTGGAGGAGGAGCATCTGCAGGTCCACCATTAGGTCCAGCATTGGGTCCTCTAGGAGTTAACATTATGGAAGTTATCAAGGCAATCAATGATAAAACAAAAGACTTTGAGGGAATGAAAGTTCCAGTAACGGTTATTATTGATAGCGAAACAAAAAAGTATGAAATTGAAATTGGCATTCCATCAGCTTCTGCACTCATTATGAAAGAAGTAGGAATCCAAAAAGGTTCAGGGGCAGCAGGTACTGAATGGGTAGGAGATGTCACAATGGATGGAATAATCAAAGTAGCAAATACAAAACTTGAGAAATCTTACGCTTCTTCATTAAAATCTGTTGCAAAAACCATAGTTGGTACATGTGTTTCATTAGGAGTAAAAATAGAAGGAAAGACTCCAAAAGAAATGACTGCCGAAATCAACGAAGGCAAGTGGGATGAAAAATTCCAATAATTATTGAATTAGATAAACTGGATCTTTATCGGTTTTTTGTAATTCTACAAAGGTTTCAGTATTTTGAATGCCTTCGATTTTTCCAATTTTTTCAATTACCACAGTATGAAGTGCTTCAAGGTTCTTGGCATAAACTTGAATCAGTATGTCAAATCTACCAGTTATTTCAGAGATTGAAACGACCTCTGATATTTCCATGAATTGTTTGTGAATTGCATCCTTTAGTTTAGGATCTCGATTGATCCCAACTGTAGCTTTTACACATATACCTAAAAGAGAATCATCTATTTTTATGGTGAATTTTTTGATCAGTTTTTTCTTCTGCAATCTTTTGATTCGACTATAAAGCACAGAAGCGTTGATCTCAAGTTTTTTTGATAAAATAGGAACAGAGATAGAACTATCTTTGGTTAATTCAAAAAGCAATTTCATGTCAAGATCATCAAATTTGTGCAACGTGTTAGAAAATGATGATTGAGATTTAATATATGTAGGTTTTGAGATAAATTTCCTTGTGAATTACAACTATTTGCTTGAAAAAGTATAATTTTTTAAAATAAATTATAATTAGAAATTTTATCTCTAAACGATTTTAAGTAGGCATTCTCGAAAAATGTTCATTATGATTACAGAGGTACAGCTTACTGAAATGGTTAAAAAAATCAAGGCTGAATCTAAAAAAAGGAAATTTACACAAGCCATAGAGCTTATCATAAACTTCAAAGATATTGATGTCAAGAAAGGATTTGCCATCAACGAAGTGGTTCAGCTCCCAAAGACAAGTTCTCCAGCATTAGTTTGTGTTATAGCAACAGGAGAGATGGGCTTGAAAGCAAAAGAGGCAAATGCTGATGCAGTTATTGGAACAAGCGAATTAGAAAAATTTGGAGCTGACAAAAGAGAATCTCGAAAATTTATCAACAAATATGATTTCTTTTTGGCAGACACCAAAGTCATGCCACTAGTCGGAAAAACTTTGGGTCAGCTTTTAGGTCCTAGAGGAAAAATGCCAACACCACTTCCATTTGATGCACCTATTGAATCATTTTTACAAAGATTTAGAGCATCAATCAAAGTTAGAACAAGAGCATCTTTATCCATATCATGTAAAATTGGAGATGAATCTATGGAAGACGAAGACTTGGCAATTAATGCACATGCAGTTCTTAGCGCAATTGAAAAGAAATTGCCAAACGGAGAGAGAAATATCAAAAGAATTATGCTAAAAACTTCAATGGGTAAACCACTAAAACAAGTACAAGAGGTTAAGAAGAAATATGCATGAGAATAGAACGTCCTATCCTAAAAGAAAAACCCAAATGTATCAACAATTACAAGAGCTTCCAAAAAAATACAAAGTTCTAGCTCTAATCAAAATGTACAAGGTACGTTCCACACAAATATTGCCTTTAAGAAAAATTCTCAAAGATGATGTAGAATTTGTAAGTATCAAAGACAAAGTTGCGAAAAAAGCCCTGGAGAAAATTGACATACCAGGAATAAAAGACATGATTGGAGAACTTTCAGGTCAATGCATGTTCATGTTTACCAATATGTCACCATTCAAGCTAAATGTCCTTCTAGCTAAAAATAAAATCATGATGAATGCAAGAGGAGGAGATATTTCAAGTATGGATATTGTAGTACCTGCAAAAAATACAGGAATTGCACCAGGACCAATGCTTACAGAATTCAAAGACGCAGGAATTCCAACTAAAATTGATCAAGGAACAATTTGGATTTCAAAGGACACCACTCCCGTACTAAAAGGTGAAGTTATCAATGAAAAATTAGCATCAATTCTTGGAAAACTAGATATCAAACCCATAGAGGCTGGAATTTCACTTTTTGCAGCCGTAGAAGACGGTACAAAGTATACAGAAGAAGAGATGGTAATTGATGTTGAGAAAATTAGAGAACAGTTTGCACAAGCACATCAAGAAGCAGTTTCACTATCTATTGAAGCAGCATATGTTACACCAGAAAATATTTCACAGATACTTGGCAAAGCATCTCAATCTGCACGTTCTGTATCTATCGAATCAGGCTTTATGACAGATGAGACAAAGGAGCAGATATTGCAAAAAGCAGATGCTCAAGCTAAAGCACTTGCAGGAAAAGCAAAAGACTACAAACCAGCTTAGGTTTCACGAACTTTAGGAAGATTCCATTTATACTTCATTGCAAGTAATCGTATTCCAGTTGCTGCAATTATTCCAATAATTGATGCAACTTGCATTTCCCCACCATAGTAAAGAACAGCATAAAAGATTACAATTCCAAGTATACTTGCAACTGCATAGACTTCTTTTACAAAAACTATTGGGATCTCTCTGACAAAAACATCTCTAAGAATTCCACCACCTATTGCAGTAATTACTCCTGCAAACAACATTGGAAGAAAGTCTAATCCAATTATTTGATATGCAATTGATGCCCCTATAATTGAAAAAACTCCCAATCCTATTGCATCAAAAATTAACCAAACATTCATTCGTTTTTTAAGATACGAATAAAGAAAGAACATTACAAGCCCAACAATTACAGTTATAGTAACATAGGTAGGATCTGAAAAAGATGTAGGAAACCTACCAAAGATTACATCTCTAGTAATTCCACCTGCTACTCCAACTACTGTTGCTAAAACAATAATTCCAAAAATATCAGCCTTGTGTGCAATTGCTTTGGATGCACCAGTTATTGCAAAAGCTGCAGTGCCCAAATAATCAAGAATGCTAATGAATCCATCTATTGGAAAAGAGAAATCTACCAATCAATACAAAGACTGTACTATTGCTAATTAAGATTAATAAAAATAAAGATCTAAAATTGAAAAAAGTAAATTTATCTAACCAAACAGAGAAGACAATCCTTCCATGGCTGCGTCTTCAGATTTACCATCGTCTTTAGGTTTTTCCTCTTTCTTTGCTTCATCACCTGCTGATGCATCTGCTGCCGGTGCTGCTGCTGCAACTGCTACAGGTGCTGCTTTGACTGCATCATCAATATTTACATCTGCTAATGCTGCAACTAGTGATTTCACTTGAGCTTCATTAACATCAGTACCAGATGCCTTTACAACTGAACTGATGTTTGCTTCATTGACGTCTTTTTTTAGCTTGTGAAGAAGTAAAGCGGCGTAAACATATTCCATTGTATCGAGATTTTCTTAGGGCATAATATAAAACTATGGAGAAATCATGCCTAAAATTTGAAAACTAGTTCAAGATTTTAAGACTACGGCAAACAGAATAAAGCGTTCTTTTCAGGTTTTTATCAACCAAACTCTCCATTTTAGTTTTCAAAATTCGTTTTGCCTCATCTCGGTCTGAATTCATTGGTAATGATAAAACATTATTGAGGAATTCTGATAGAGATTCTCTAATCCAGCTATCTAACATGTCATACACTTGAGGAGGAATAAGATCACATTTGTCTTCATCAAGATTGATTATATCAGCAAAATTTTCATATTCAACTCTATACACCAAAGCAAGAACTACATTATCAGGGGTAGGAAATTGCAGTATCTCGTGTGATCGTTTTCCTGCTTTTCCTTGTTCAATCTTATTTTTGAGGCCAACAGGATTGACTATTACTCCATTGATTCCTACTTTTTTGCCATCAATTCCTGTAATTACACCAAAGATAAAGTCGTTATAATCGCCATTCTTTCTAGTAGCAAAAACATTAGTTCCTATTTTCATGGCAAGTTTTTTCCCAAACATGAGTTAACTGCATTATGTAGTGTATTTAATGTATTATTTACAAATGCATGGAAAATTCAAATGTAATATTAGAGTAAATTGCAGATCGGAGAATTGTTTTAGATCGCAGGTATTTCGAATCAAATTTCTTTAATCAAATTTTATACAATTACATTACGAAAAGATAATGTTTAATCTAATTTACAACACTACATGCCAAATCTTTTTCTAGATATTGAAACAGCACCCCAGTTTACAAAAGAGGAATATTTTAAGACAAAAGAAGAGATAGACTCTGGTAAATTAGACAGATATTCAGAAAACAGAGATCTCTTTTGGAGATTTGATAGAGGTGGGTTGTCGCCGTTTGATGGAAAGGTGATTCTCATCACATACAAAATTAACAACGGACATGTATTTCGATTAAAAGAGTGGGAGACGGGAGAAAAAGAGATGCTAAAAAAATTCTATGAACTATTGGTAGATCTGCAACGTGGTGGTGGTGAAGACAGATTAAAAATTATTGGACACAACATACTTCGATTTGATCTGTTTTTTTTATTCAACAGAATGAAGCATCATAAAATTGAAGATGATAAATGGCTTCATCAATGGATAATCAATAAACCAGAAGTGATTGATTTTCTTCAAATGCATCTTCCACTAAATGACTTTAAAACTAAAGGCCTCAGACATGACGTATTAGCATATGCTTATGAATTTCCAGTAAAATCAACATTAGGTTCTGGTGAAATCCAGCATTATTTTCAAGAAGATTATGAAAAAATTATAGAATACTCTGAACGTGAATTCATTTATCCTGAACTTTATGAAAAAATAATAACAAAGGGAATGATAACAAAAGAGACATTACTCAAATCAATACAACATTATGAATTACAAAAGCAACAAGAGTAAATTACCTCAAGATTCAATTAATTTGGTTTTCTCTGTGATGATTTGGTCAGCATTACAAGAAAACATGACAAACTTGGATAAAATGACAGAGACCTAAAAAAGAATACAATCATCCGCCAGACTCGGTAATGGCTTTGATTTACTCTGTAATGTCACTAAAAGTAACAGAGGAGACTAGATGGCACTGGATTAGTGCTTGACTAGAACTTTGATTAATGGCGTAATTATACAAGAATCAATCATGTCACAAAAGTTGCCTCCCAAAAACCCTATGCCGATAGATTTTGAGGAGATGGAATTTACTATAGAGAATGAGGAATGGAATGAATACGAGCTTAAAGATGGTGCAAGAATTCGTGGTAGGATTATTTTAAGCAAGATAATCAGGGATCCATACAATCCAAATACATTCAGCTTTGATTTTTCCCGACCCATTTGGGTTGTTTCTGCACCTACTGCCTTGAGAGGTGAATCA
>Ga0209988_10001674_pt1 | contig 14485 bp, 10 predicted proteins | sample N075metaG_FD_183115 | JGI IMG/M metagenome (GOLD analysis project Ga0209988, IMG submission 183115) | Deep subsurface microbial communities from Kermadec Trench to uncover new lineages of life (NeLLi) - N075 metaG (SPAdes) (version 2) | ecosystem: Environmental > Aquatic > Marine > Ocean trench... | reverse complement strand
AAAAAAAGTCTGATGGGCTCCGGTTCGCTCGAGGACGAGGCATGAGGGTGAGCGTCTCGGAGAAGCTGGAACTGATCCGGCTGGTGGAAGGTTCCTCGCTGTCGGTGCGTCGCACGCTGGCCGAGATCGGGCTGCCGCGTTCGACCTTCTACGCTGGGTACAAGCGCTACCTCGAGGGCGGCCTCGAAGCTCTCGAAGACCGGAAGCCAGCGCCCCAGACCGTCTGGAACCGAATCCCCGATCGGATACGGTCGAAGGTGGTCGAGACGGCGCTGGTCCACACGGAGCTCTCGCCGCGCGAGTTGGCCTGCCGGATGACGGACCGAGAAGGCGAGTTTCTGTCGGAATCGAGCGTCTATCGGATTCTGAAGGCCGCCGACCTGATCGAGAGTCCGGCCTACATCCTGCTCCAAGCGGCCGACCGCTTCCAGAACCCGACCCGGCGGCGGAACGAACTCTGGCAGACGGACTTCACGTATCTGCCGGTGGTGGGATGGGGCTGGTACTACCTCTCAACGGTGCTGGACGACTACTCGCGCAAGATCCTGGCCTGGAAGGTGGGCCCCACGATGCGGGTGGAGGACGTGACGGAGACACTCGATCTCGCGCGTGCAGCGACTGGCGTGGATCGTGTCCGGATCGAACACAAGCCGCGGCTGCTCAGCGACAACGGCCCGTGCTACGTGGCAAAGGACCTGGCCGAGTATCTCCGAAAGCACGAACTCGGGCACACTCGAGGCCGGCCGTATCATCCGATGACCCAGGGAAAGATCGAGCGCTACCACCGCTCGATGAAGAACGTGGTACGTCTCGAGAATTACTACAGCCCATGGGAACTCGAGCGCGCCCTCGCTCGCTTCGTCGAGTACTACAATCACGAGCGGCTCCACGAAGCGATCGGCAACGTGACGCCCGACGACATGTACCACGGTCGCCAGCGCGCGATCCTAAGCCGCAGAGAGAAGATTAAACGCTTGACGTTGGAACGAAGAAAGAAGGAAAATCTACGCAACGCGGCCTAGCCGCAAACGGGAGAAGGAACTCTCTCTAAGAAGAACGAACCCTCTGTCCGAGAACGCCTGACGACATACAGTCCGGTCGCTCCGGTGGATCACGGCAACTATCGCAACCGCCACTTTCGGAAGCTCTGCAAGACGACCGGCATCGGGTCTGCGATCAAGGCGGACGGAACGACCCGCCCCCGGTCTCCGAAGGACCTGCGAGACACGTTCGCGTCCCAGCTGCTCACGGCGGGGGTGCAGCTCGGCTATGTGAGCCGCCAGCTCGGCCACTCGGACGTAAGCGTCACCGCCCGCCACTACGCACGGTGGGCTGGTGGGGACGGCTATCGGAGCCCGCTCACCGTGGGTGAGCACGAGGTGCCCGCCGACCTCCGGGTTATGAGAACGGACCCGGGGGTCGGAGGTTTCTCTTTGTTGTAGTGATGTTACGGACTTGGGGCGTTTTTCAACTCGAGCTGGATGGGGCTCATTCGATCAAATCCCCCCACAGCAGTCCGCACACACCGGTCAGTGTATTCGGGTGCGAAAGGGCTGTCGTTTGTTGGGAGGGGGGAGGGGATATCCACCGCTGAACGACGCAACCGTGCAACCGGTCCGGTAATGAGGGGCGCTACGATACAGTCTGCACTCTGCCGGTGGCGGGGCAGGTGGCGTCGAAGTCGATGATCCAGCGGATCAGTCGATCCCTGGGATCTTGACGCCGGGCCACCGCTTTTTCGTATCCTGTGGGCTGATGACGCCTGGTTCGGTGCCCACGACGCGGATAGGCGATTCAAGCTGGGCGTTGGCTTGGTGGGTAGAGTCCGATAACCGTCGAAGCGACAACTCGTCCGGCGGCTATCGTCTACGTGCCCTACGAGGCAGGGGTGGACAAAGTGGATCGGTACAGAATCAAGACCGCCTTCATCGGATTGAAGCGGCTGGCAACGTTGCCTGAAGAAGACAAGCAAGCGTGCGTCGATGCGTACAAGTTCTTTCAGCGTATGCAAGCAGGCGAAAAGACCGAGACGGAGGACGAGACGAAAGCGGTCGCCGACTACTACAAGGTCTTGAATAACATGCTGTCGATCTTCGATCTCGAAAAACTCTACATCCCTCCACAGCTGAACGAATCGGAGGGTTTGTACGGGAACCAGTTGTTGTGCGAACAAGCTGTGTTGAAGGAGCTGGATCTAGAGGTCCCCGAAGAGTCTCATCTGTTGGACATGGGATGCGGGCGTGGACGAATCGCCCATTACTTCGCCACGATGACGGGTGGCCAGGTGTCGGGCTACAACATCGACCCGAATCAGATTGAAAACGCGATCGACTGGGCTACGGAATGTGGAATGAGCGGTCGGCTCCACTTCAAAGTTGGCGATCATCATAAGCCGCTCGAGTACGAATCAGGCATCTTCGATGGATGCTTTTCCTTCCAGGCTGTCTGGCCGTTCTTCAAGAAGGAAGAGCTGGATGACCATGCGAGAGAAATGTACCGGGTGCTGAAACCGGGAACTCGATACGCGTGTTCAGAGTACTTGTTGAGCCCCTATTTCGATTGGAACAACGAAGAACATGTGGCGCTTCACAAGGCCTATCTCCCCACTCTGGCGGCCACTCAATCGATGTATCCGGCCGACGTCTGCGCCGCTTTGGAAAGAGCCGGGTTCAAGATTCTCGTTTCGGCGCCTTCGAAAAGCGAAGCCTGGCCGCTATGCGAGCAGAAGCGCAATTTGGTCTATATGGGTCGAAGAGTGGTCCGAGCCCTGGAGGCGGTTCGCGTTTTGGCTTCATGGGTCGAAGAATCGCTCGATCTTCTTCAAAAGGGTGGGCAGGCCTGGACGGATGCCGAAAAGGCCAAGATTGCAGATTTGAACTGGAGAATCGTCGCGGAGAAACAGTAATCAACGGTTGCGCACGTCGAAATCGATGAGGCCGCGAACTAGACCATTCTGCAGGCGGGCCTAGGCACAGATCTTATGATTCGAGATGTCGGGAGGAACAGGAGGCCGGTGGGCCCGGGTTGCTGCTGGCCATCGGCGCCTGCGAAGGCGCACGACTAGCGCGCCGACGGCATCGCCGAGCTGACCCCGGAAGCACATACGGCCGGCCGTCCTGAGACGACCGGCCGTATGCTTTCGGTGGTAGCGGGGGGGCGCTACGCCCGAGTCTCGCATGTGTCGATTCCGCTGCCGATCGCGGGCTCGCTCAGCGTCGTAGCGGCGTAGAATGGGTTGGTGGCGGATAGGGCATCCAAGCTGCGTTTTCGCTCGACGTCCGAGTCTGGGGCGTTATGTCAAGCCCCTACGGGCCTCGCGGCGGGAGATGCTCCGGTCGGACGCCACCCGGGACGGGCCCTTCTGGAAACTGTCCCAGGGACACTCCGAATGGGAGCAGACCCACGACGCGTTGGAGAACCGAGATCGAAGCGACTTGTGGCACAAGCACAGCGCCGAGACCACGGTGGCTAAACAGCGCCGGCCGATGCTAACGCTCAGCCCGTGGTCAATCGGCTCTGGGCCGTGCGCAGCCGGCTGAGTGCGCAGCCGACCGAGCTCGGAGCCCCGTAGGGAGATCTGGGGCGCTATTTGACAGAAGACCTACCTATCGGACGTGGCCACTTCGCAGCTTCTTTTACCTATGCTCACTCGTCCGCCCGACTTTGCGTAAAAACAAGAAGGGACCGGTCGGGGGGCCGCGCTACCGACCTCCTCCACTAGAGGCTCGAATGTTTACCCGAGCCTGCGAAGTATCGCGTAGGATCGGGGTCCAAGACTGGGGGATGGTCAAAACCATCTCGCCAACTGACGCATCGTCACGGTCGTTCCGTCAATGCCGTTCTTGTAGGAGGAGGGAGATCATGAATCGCAGAACCATCTTGGCATACATCGGGGGAGTGGCCTCGGCTGCGGTTGTATTCATACTCCTCGGCGCTGGAGCAAAGGTCACCTCCCCGACCGGCACGGCACCGGATCGCTACGTCTACTACCCCGGTACCGAGGAACTCAGACCGGATGAGATCCGAATCACAGCATGTGGCACGGGCCTGCCCGCTGCTCGTCGTGGACAGGCTGCCAGTTGCTTCTTGTTCGAGCTTGGCAACGGCGACAAGTTCCTTTTCGACATCGGTACGGGCTCGATGGCCAATATTGCCTCGATGATGATTCCTATGGATTTCCTGACGAAGATCTTCATCACTCACCTGCACACCGACCACTGGGGTGGTCTCGCCGGACTCTGGGCCGGGGGCTGGACGGCGGGCCGCACGGGACCGCTCGAAGTCTGGGGGCCGAGCGGTGCCCGTCCTGACATGGGAACCAAGCACGCGATCGAGCACTTTCTGCAGACCTACAACTGGGACGCCATGACCCGGAATGCAATGATCAGCCCGGTGCCCGGAACGATCACGGTTCATGAATTCGACTACAAGGGTTTGAACCAAATCATTTATCAGGAGAACGGTGTGACGGTGCGTTCCTGGCCCGCCATTCACGCCGGAGACGGTCCCGTCAGCCTCGCGCTCGAATGGAACGGATACAAGATCGTCTACAGCGGCGACACGAGTCCGACTAAGTGGATGATCGAGTACGCCAAGGACGCTGACATGGTCATCCACGAGGCCATGCCCATGCCCGACGACATGGTGAAGTTCTACAACCAGCCGCCGGAGCGCGGACTCCGCGCCTCCTGCGGCTTCCACACCTGCCCTCCGGCTTTCGGCAAGATCATGAGCATCCTGAAACCTCGGCTCGCCGTGATGTTTCATTGGTTCAACGAAGAGGGAATCCGCTACAACCAATACGACGGCGTCCGTCAGACCTATGACGGTCCGCTGTCGATGGCGACAGACATGATGGTCTGGAACGTCCGAAGGGACGAAATCGTCGAGCGCATGGCTGTCAGCCCGGACAATGCGTGGGACGTTCCCGGTCCGGGGCGGCCGAGCCCGCCCGATCCCGACTTCCCGAGTCAATACACCGAGTTCACTCTGAATGGGCGCTTCGACACGACCGAAGCCGAGAAGGAGACCCGCGACGCATACAACAAGAAGTACGGGCTAGACCAGTAGCAGGGAATGGGGACCCGGCTTCAACACCCAGAACGAGCTGCTCTATGAGCACATGAAGAAATACAGGCTGCAGGGCCAAGACTGGCGCAAGCAGAAGCCCTGGTACGAGCCCAGGCGACCAAGCGAAGGAGAGGAGATGTTGACTTCAAAGGGAAACGCTTCAATGAGACTGAGCAGCGGACTGGTTTCGATCCTTTTCTCGGGTTTGGTTGCGTGGGGCCCATCGGTTGCCGGCGCTGAAGGCGAGATGACGAAAGAGTGCATCGCCTTTCGCGCCAACATGGACGCCAACATCGGGGACATCATGCGGGCTGGCTGTGAGCCCACGCTCGCACAGATGTCGAAGCTGATGGACAACCCGATTGGCAACGTCGCGATGTGGATCAATCAGGTCGACCTCTTCGATCTGACCAACGATGACATCAGCAAGAGCAGAAACGAGCACCAGGTCAACTACATGGGGATCATCCAGGTCCCGACTAGCATCGCCAAGGACTGGAGCATCATTCACAGGGTCGTTTACAGCGTCCCGAGCTTCCCCATGAGTCAAAACAAGATCGACGCCGCCAGCTTCCCTCCGCCCTCACAGGCGCCGGGTGGTGGCGGCCCTCCCCTGCCTCCAGCATCGGGCCCGCTGCTGCCCATCGACCTCTTCAGTGGGCGTACCACCGGCTTCGGCGACATGTACTACGTCGGTATGGTGTCGCCCAAGGTGACTCCCAAGATCGGTGACGGCAACTTGTTATGGGCCCTCGGAGTCAGCCAGTCGTTTCCGACCGCCAGTGACGACGTTCTCGGCACTGGTAAATGGTCTACTGGGCCTGCCGCAATCTTCGGCTACCTGGGTCCGAAGGTGAAGGTCGCCGCTCTCGTCCAGAACTACTTCAGCCACTCCGGGGACAACGGCCGCGACAAGGTCAGGCTCATGAACCTTCAATACTTCTACTACTACTCGCTCAGTGACGTCATGTCGATCGGCGCCGGCCCCAACATCATCGCGAACTGGGAGGCCAAGAAGGGCGACAAGTGGACCGTGCCGGTCGGCCTCGGCATCAATCGCACCTTCCAGTTCGGCAAAGTGCCGGTGCGCCTCGGTGTCGAAGCGTTCTACAACGTCGTCCGACCCGACAGTATCGGCTCGAACTGGGGCCTCCGATTCATGTTCATTCCTGCGGTGCCGGCCGCGCTCTTCAAGTGGACAGGTTTGTAATTGCAACAGGGCAAGCGGATCATGACTCCGTCACCCGCGATGATGAATTTCAGGAGACCCACAATGTGATCAGAACGACTCGTCACGATTGGCCTTTTTCCCCTCATACTCCTTGTCGTTGGATGTTCGACGACCCGTCAGGCCCGGAACGTTGAGACTCACGGTTTTCTCGGCGACTACTCGCGGCTTGTGGAAGGGAAGGAAGACCAGGCGCAACTCACTTACATAGACAAGAGCGCAAGCTTTTCGAAGTATGACGCTGTGATGATTGACTCCGTCACGCTTTGGCGGTCCAAGGCCACCAGTGAGATCTCCGCCGAAGACCAGCAGATGCTGACCGACTACCTCTACAAGGCGATACACGACCAGCTCTCCAAGGATTTTCGAATTGTCGATCGACCCGGCCCCGGTGTGCTGCGCATTCGGGCGGCAGTCACTGAAGCGGTCGGAGCCAACGTGGTGGGCAACGCGGTGACGTCCGTCATCCCGCAGGCTCGAGTTCTTTCAACGCTCGGAGGCCTAGCGGCGGATTCCGCGATGATGGCGGGCTCAGCAGCGATCGAGGGTGAGATCACTGATTCCCTCAGCGGCCGACGTCTCCTGGCCGCCGTCGATCAGCGTTTGGGAAATAAAACCCTTCGCGGCGCCTTTGGAAAATGGTCGAACGTTGAGAAAGCCTTCGACTACTGGGCCGAGAGACTGCGAACACGCCTCGCTGAATTGCGGGCGTCATGAAAGACGAGCGTTTGATGTTGACCGAAAGGCAGATTCGGTGGAAGGGTGGAGGTTCCCAATCGGCAGAAAGGCCGTGCCAGCCACGCTTACGGTAAACCCGGATGGTTGATATGAGCTGTGGTTCGTAATGGCGATCCGTAACGGCTGAGAGTACAAAGCGCCCGAAGTCCTCACGACTCCGGGCGCTTCGTTTCGTGGTAGCGGGGGAGGGATTCGACGCTTCGCGACTCGCGAGCTTTGCTCGCTCCCCCCCGACCTCCGGGTTATGAGAACGGACCCGGGGGTCGGAGGTTTCTCTTTGTTGTAGTGACGTTACGGACTTGGGGCGATTTTCAACTTGAGTTGGATGGGGCTCGTTCGAGCAAATCCCCCACAGCAGTCCCCACAGTCGCGTGGGGTGATCGTTACCTGCGATTTCGGAAATCGAAGTAGCATGAGGGAAGCATCGGTTCGCCGGGCCACGCGTCGCAGGGAGATCGTCCGATTGAGCCGCCTGACCTCACTCGATCGAGCGTTGGTTCTGATCTTGGTGCCGATCTGGGTGGTGTGCTTCGCGCTCGCCGTTCGCTCGCAGGTGCGCGGCCACGGGAGACCGGCGCTCGGCGTTGCTGCCTGTTCAATGGGCGAACCCAAGACACATGAAGGGTGAATCGTGACTAACGACTCTACGGCCTCGCCGAGCACCCCCATCGTCTTCGATGGCTGGCGTTCGATCTCCATCTCTCTTTTCATGGCATTGGTCGGCTACTCGGTGATGGTGAGTGTACCGGTGCTGAGTACTGCCATGGTGGGCATGCTCGGCTTCAGCGAGGAGCAGGTGGGAAGAGTCTGGGGGGCTGACCTGGGTGGCCTCTCGATTGGCGCGATTCTGGCTTCACTGCTCGTCGCTCGGGTCAACCGGCGGTACCTGGTCTTGGCCGGCGTGATTCTGTCGATCGGCGGAAACGCGCTGTGCATGGTGGTTGGCGACTACATGCCAGTTCTATGGCTTCGTGTCGCGACTGGAATCGGTAGTGGAATCTTCACGGGCGTCGCGGTGGTTACTCTGGCGGGAACCACCAAACCCGTGCGGGCATTCAACCTGCTGTTGTTCGGCTTCGCGTTCTCCACGGCGGCGGAACTACATGTTCTTCCCAAACTGACGATGAACGAGATCTACCTCTTCTTCATCGGCTTGGCGACCGCGTGTCTCGTGTTCTTGCACTGGTTGCCGACCCGGCCTCTGAACGCCGAAGAGCTGGCGCGGCAGGAGGAGGGCGAAGACCACGTCGAAGACTGGCACGTGCCTCGAGTTCTGCCTGTGCTCTGCCTTGTCGCCGTATGCTTTACCTACATCAACATCGGCGGTTACTACACCTATATCGAACTCGCGGCGCACGCGGATGGCATCGCCAAGGAATGGGTGGGTCCATTGCTGACATGGTCATCGATCTTTGCAATCGTCGGTTGTGCGATAGCGATGGTCTGCACTCGCTTTGGTTTGTTCAAGCCCCTGTTTGTTTCCCTGATGTCGATGGCGGCCATCGTCATGATGCTCAGCGGCGGAATCACCGATATCAACATCCTCGTGAGTCTGTTCTCCTTCATGACCCTTTGGACGTTCGTCGATGTCTACCAGTCGGCAATGATGGCCCACATGGACCGGAGCGGATCTCTGGTTGCCCTGTTGCCCAGCGTGCAGGGTTTTGGCCAGTTCATCGGCCCCAATATCGCAGCCTCGGTTCTGGGCGCCGGCATGGGATACGGGATCATGTTCATGGTCAGCGGAAGCATGGCTCTGGTCGCGATGCTCTTGTACACCGCGGTCTTCGTCTATATGCACAGACGACAGCCGGTGCTGGCCGAGGCTCGCTAGCGAATTAAAACTGAGTAGCGCCCGGAACCACTGGGATTCCGGGCGCTTAATTGGTAGCGGGGGAGGGATTCGACGCTTCGCGACTCGCGAGCTTTGCTCGCTCCCCCCCGACCTCCGGGTTATGAAAACGGACCCGGGGGTCGGAGGTTTCTCTTTGTTGTAGTGATGTTACTGACTTGGGGCGATTTTCAACTTGAGCTGGATCGGGCTCGTTCGAGCAAATCCCCCACAGCAGTCCCCACACACCGGTCAGTGTATTCGGGTGCGAAAGGGCTGTCGCTTGTTGGGAGGGGGGGAGGGAGATATCCACCGCTGAACGCCGCAGCCGTGCAACCGATCCGGTAATGAGGGGCGCTACGACACAGTTTGCACCCTGCCGGTGGCGTTGATGCCGCCGGTGGTGGGGCAGGTCGCATCGAAGTCGATGACCCAGCGGATCAGTCGATCCCTGGGATCTTGACGCCGGGCCACCGCTTCTTCGCGTCCTGTGGGCTCATGACGCCTGGGAAGAAGACCGCACCCTCTTGGACGAAGTCACTCAGAAGCTCTCCGCCGCGCACAAAACCGCTCGCGAGGAACGAGTGAAAGAGAATCGGACCGCGCGATGCGGCGTATGCGTCTGGGAGGCGAGTTCGGGGGAGTTGCTATTGCAACGGCCGCGGTCCAGAATGTTGCACGATTCAGCACGGCTCTGGCTCGTGTCAACGCAAAGTAGAAATGTCGGGTTCTTCGCTCGCGTCCTTCGCGAGATCACGCAGCGCGCCACCGGTGACGACACCATCGATTGCGGAACAGAATACCCAAGGAGGTTCTGGTGACATCTGGACTGGACACACGAATGGACTGGACCAGAAGGGCGTCGGCCGCCATGGCAGGGATCACCTGCCTCTGCATCGTCGCGCTCCTGGCTACGCCGGCCTTGTCCCATCCACCGGACCACGACCACACCCACATCAAGCAGCAGGATGCCGGAATCGAACACGGGAGTCTCGGGGAGGTCGGCGCCAAGCTCGCAGACCCGACCTCCAACCTCTGGCAGGTATCGACGAGCTTCCAGGCGCTCCAGTTCTTCGACGGCGATGTGAACACCGGCGACCCCGAGCTCGGCGGGGGCGTCAACCTGCAGCCGGTCATGCCCTTTCCCCTCTACGGAGAAGGGAAGGACCAGTGGAAACTCCTCACGCGGCCCATCATTCCCATCATCTTCAACCAGCCCACCCCAACGGGGCTCAACAAGTTCAAGAATCGGGGCGGCCTGGGGGACATCCAGTTGCCCCTGCTCTTGAACCCTTCCCAGTCGCTTTTGGGTCCCTTCATCTTTGCTGCGGGGCCCGTCTTTGAATTTCCCACCTCCACGGACGATTCGCTCGGCAATCAGCAGTTTGCTGTGGGTCCGGCTGTCGTGGCCGGCTACCACAACAAGTTCCTGACGGCTGTGCTCTTCCCTAACTACTTCTGGGGCTACGCAGATCGCAGCGACCGGAAATCGAGTACGCGCACCACGAGCAAGCTGAGTCTGCTCTATGTCCTCAACTTCAGCCTGCCCAATGCCTGGCAGATCGGGTTCAATCCGACCATCACCTACAACGACAAGGCCGCGTCGGGGGACAAGTGGAACGTCCCCATCGGGCTCTACGGCGGAAAGACGATCAAGGTCGGAAGCATTCCGGTCAACATCAAGCTCGGCATAGAGTACTCTGTCGTCAGTCCGGACACCTTCGGCAAACGCGCCCAGATCAGGCTCCAGGTGACTCCGGTGATCCCGGGCCTGGTCCAGAGTCCGATCTTCGGCGGCGGGAGGTAGAACCACATCATGCGGTGGGTCTTGGCTCTGGCGGCGTTGGGTTTCGCCGTGGGTGCTGCTGCGCCTCCGGCAGGACGCGCTGACGAGAGGGGTGCCGCGGCGGAGGTCGCCGTCCCCGCGACGGAGGAGCGCTCGGCCGCGGCGACGAGCCCAGCCGCCGACGCCACGGCAGCGCCGTGGTGGCGACCCAGCGCCGAGGGGCCCTGGCGGTTCACGGTCGCTGGGTGGGGCTGGCTCCCGGAAATCGCCCTCGATAGCAAGCTCGACCATCAAGATTTCACCCTCCCCATCGATCTGGGCACGATCATCGACGATCTGCAATACGGGGCGATGCTCGACTTCGAGGTGCGCAAGGGAAAGTTCGGCGCCTACGTCGCGCCGATCTTCGTGGGCCTGAAGGACACCGAGCACGTCCAAGGGCTCAAATTCGACCACAAGGTCACCGTCGACGATGTCGCCTATCTCACCGATTTCGGTCTGTCGTACGAGGTCGGGCGCTGGCATCTCTGGGATCGCTCCAACTGGATCCTTCCCAACCCGGCGGTGGCGGTAGAGCCCTTCGTCGGTGCCCGCTGGTTGATCGACGACATCAAGGTCAAGCTCGAACCCGGGCGGACCTTCAAGACGGACATCGACTTCATCGCACCCGTGCTCGGCCTGCGCACGTTCTGGGATCTGACCGATCGCTTGAATCTCCGCATCGAAGGCGACTACGGTGGCTTCAACGTGGATCACCTCAAGCAGACCTACAACGCCCTGGGCGCCGTCGGCTGGCGCTTCAAGCCCCGGCAGGACCTCCACATCAACGTCTTCGCCGGCTACCGCTACCTCTACATCGATTACGAGAAGGTCGCCGAGCTCAAGGTCACGATAAGAGGTCCGCTCGTGGGGCTCGCGTTCGAGTTCGCTGCGAACGGGTCGGGCTTCGTGTCACCTGTCCGGTAGGGTGGATCTGCGGTGAACATTCGACTCCGGATCGTCGCGATCAGCCTGACCTTTGGCCTTCTAGCCACGGCACGGGCGTCGCTGGCGGCGGAGGAAGGGACATTTCAGAAAGGATTAACACGATGACAAAACCGAGCAGAACTGTGCTTCTCGCGCTGGCCCTGATGCTTTCGACAGGCCAATTCGCCGCTGCCGAAGTCAGCAAGGAAGAGCTGCAATCGATCAGCACCCCCGACAAGGTAAACACATCGATCGGCGAATTGAAATTCTTCGACGGCGTCCCGACCGACGCCACCGTCGAGAAGGTCTACGACAACCTGGACCGCATGCGCGGGGTCCAGGTATTCCTCAATACGCTGCCCGGTGCCTCTATGTACCGGCTGCGGGCAGGCAATGCGAAGATCGGCGTGGACAAGGCGAACAAGGTCGCGATCTCCGCGCAGCTCCTGGATTCGAAGAGCCTCTATCTGACGGCAAACACCTCGACGCTCTACGCGCAGGTGTTTCTCGACACCGAGATCGACGGCCCGACAGTCATCGAGATTCCTCCGGGCATGCTCGGGTTGATCAATGACTCGTGGTTCCGATACGTTGCAGATCTTGGCGTCATCGGCGCAGACAAGGGCAAGGGCGGCAAGTATCTCGTGCTTCCCCCCGGCTACAAGGGCGACGTCCCCAGCGGCTATTTCGTGGTGCGGCCGAAGACCCTATGGGTCTGGGCCTTCGTGCGCGGTTCCACGGCGAAAGGCCTCGAGCCGGAAGTCGAGATGATGAAGTCAAAGATGAAGGTCTACCCCCTCGCCAAGGCGAAGAATCCACCGGAGACTGAGTTCATCGATATTTCGGGCCTCTCCTACAACACCATCTCGCCCAATGATTTCAGCTTCTACGAGGACCTGAATCAGCTGATCCAAAAAGAGCCGATCGATTCGCTCGACCCGGAGACCCGGGGACTGGTGGCCTCCATCGGCATCGTCAAGGGCAAGCCGTTCAAGCCGGACGCCAGGATGAAGAAACTCCTGACCGAGGCGGTCGCCATCGGCAACGCTACGGCCCGGGCCATCCTCTTCCAACCGCGCGAGAAGGCGGCCTTCTTCTATCCGGAAAGCGATAGCGCCTGGGTCATGGCCTATTTCGGCAAGGACGTGTTCTTCGAGGTCGATGGTGCTCGCAATCTCGATGCTCGTACGAACTTCTTCTATGCCTACACGGCGGTCAGCCCTGCGATGGCGGTGACGGTAGCGGGTAGGGGATCGGATTACGCGATGGCCTCCGTGGACTCGAAGAAGCAACCGCTAGACGGTTCGAAGACCTACAAGCTGCATCTCCCGCCCAACGTACCGGTCAACAACTTCTGGGCCGTGACGATGTACGACACCCAGACCCGCTCGCAGCTGCAGACCAGCAATCCTCTCCCGACCCTGGGCAGTCAGACCAAGGGGGTGAAGAAGAACGCCGACGGCTCCTACGACATCTACTTCGGCCCCAAGCCGCCCAAGGGCAAGGAGGGCAACTGGCTCGAAACCGTTCCGGGGAAGAGCTGGTTCACCATCCTGCGAATGTATGGCCCGCTCGAGCCCTGGATCAAGAAGACCTGGCGCCCGAGTGAGATCGAGCTGGTCAAGTAATTGCTGACAGATACTGGGATTACGAACATGAACGCCGAGGAAACGTCATGATGAAACGAAATGTCTTCTTGGGTCTTGCGTGCCTTGGGTTTGCCTGTCTCGCGCCGAGCATTGCGGCAAATGCAGCGGACAAGCCCAAGATGGCCACGGAGATGCCGGCGGGGATTACCGCTCCGGCCGAGGTCCACACGCGCATCGGAATCCTGAGGACCAAAGACGGCTTCCCGGATCCGGCCACCATCCAGAAGGTCTATGACAATCTCGATTTCCAGCGCGGCGTACAGGCGGTCCTCACCGCCATGCCGGCGGCCTCGCTGTCGGCCATGCGCAAGGGCCTGCGGGAATTGGGTCCCGACAACCAGACGGTGGCGATGTTCGAGCAGCTCATGGACTCGAGAACGCTGTTTCTCACCGCGAACACGACCACGATCTACAACTTCATGTGGCTGAACACCAAGGACGGTCCGCTGGTCGTCGAAGTGCCACCGAAAGTGCTCGGAACGATCGACGACTTCTGGTTCCGCTGGGTTGGGGACATCGGAGTCACCGGTGCCGACAAAGGCGAAGGCGGGAAGTACCTGGTGCTTCCGCCCGGGTACGAGGGCTCGGTGCCCGAGGGCTACTTCGTCCTGCGTTCGCCGACCTATAACATGTGGATGTTCTTCCGCGGCTTCCTCGAGGATGGCAGCACCGCTCCTGCCGTGGCGAGCGCCAAGAAGTACCTGCGGGTCTATTCCCTGGCAAAGAAGTCCAATCCGCCCGAGATGAACTTTGTCAACGGCTCTGGAAAGTACTTCAACACCATTCACTCGCTCGATTACTCCTTCTTCGAGGAGGTCAACGAGGTCGTGCAGGAGGAGCCGGTTGAAGCGTCGGACCCCGAGACGCTCGGCCTGCTCGCCTCGATCGGCATCGAAAAGGGCAAGCCGTTCAAGCCCGACGCACGGATGAAGAAGATCCTCACCGAAGCCGCGGCCGTCGGCAATATCACCGCCCGCGCCCTCGCCTACAAATCCCGCATTCCCGAGGCCTACTTATACAAGAACAGCGCGTGGTGCACGCCGTTCGTTGGCGGCAGTTATCAGTTTCTGAAAGAAAAAGGTGTGCGCAACCTCGATGCGCGGACCTTCTTCTTCTTCTACGCCACCGGCATCACCCCGGCGATGGCCGAGGTGATGATCGGGAAAGGATCGGCATACGCCGTGGCGTTTGTGGACGCCAAGGGCGATCCGCTCGAC
>Ga0209988_10001667_pt1 | contig 14499 bp, 12 predicted proteins | sample N075metaG_FD_183115 | JGI IMG/M metagenome (GOLD analysis project Ga0209988, IMG submission 183115) | Deep subsurface microbial communities from Kermadec Trench to uncover new lineages of life (NeLLi) - N075 metaG (SPAdes) (version 2) | ecosystem: Environmental > Aquatic > Marine > Ocean trench... | reverse complement strand
AGATCATCGGACCCGGACGCATGGCCGGCAGGGACGGTACCGACGGGCCGCAGCAGCAGGCATGCGATATCCCACGGCTTGATATCCCGCTCCAAACATTCGTCGACTACTTGGGCGGAAACCGATCCGGCTGGCGCCATGTTCCCGATATTCGTACCGAGCGGAACGCTGGAAGAGCCGGCATATGCCGCCAATGATCCCAGAACGCCCATGGTGCCCGATAGCAACACCACCTTGAGATGCCGCTCGAACTTGAAGCCGCAATATCCTAGAAATACGCCCCTCCGGAGAATTCCGGAGCTGCGTGTCGTTAACGAGAGAGACTTCCGAACGCCCGATTTTTTCATCGCCGCCACCCTTATAGTCAACTTTACCGATACGATTAGGAGCGAATTGCAACTTTAGCGATAAAGCGTGGCAAAATCGAGGCATTTTTAACCGATCATCAACGAAATTGGTTTTGAATCGAGACCTTCATGGCCGATAATCCCGGCATGGGGTACCTGCGTAGCCACGGGCCGGTCTGACTTCACCGAAGTCTTGTATCGGTTTGGTATGGTTAGTGTGCTGCTGCGCAGGCAGATGGGTGGTTTCTGCACAATTTGTACCGAATCCGGACGGCGCTTGTCGTCGGAGCAGTCAGTGTGACTGCTTCGCCACACCGCGGAAGGATTCGATCGGAACCGGAGCGGAGGGGTCATGCACGGACTGCGAGTCTGTCTTTCAGTTGCAACCATAATTCTGGCCGGGGCGCTCGCGGCGCCTGCCGCGGCCCAATCGCTGGAGCCGTCGCAACCGGCTGCACGCAGGCTGGTCAAAGCGCCTCCGGGCTTCCTCGACTCCTGCAGGCGCTACCAATGGTTCTGCACCAACCGGACCACCGGCGCCAGCCCGATCGGCCAGGCGGACCTGCTCGAACTGGCCCGCAAGATCAATCGCCGCGTCAACTTCACGGTTTCCCAGCTCAGCGACCCGGAAAATTACGGCGTCGCCGACTACTGGACCCTGCCCGCCAACGGCAATGGCGACTGCGAGGATTTCGTCCTGCAGAAATACAAGCTCCTGCTCGATGCCGGGGTCGACAGCCGCGACCTGTCGATCGCGGTCGTGCTCGACCGGCGAGGCAACAATCACGCCGTGCTGGTGCTGCGCCACGGCTCGGGCGACCTGGTGCTCGACAGCCTGACCCGGCGCATCCGGCCGTGGAACCAGACCGGCTATACCTTCCTTGCCATGCAGAGCGGCGACGACAAGACCCAGTGGGAAGTGGTGATGAACCAGCCCCGCGACAGCAACGTCCTCGCCCAGCGCTGAAAGTCTCTCCCGCAATCTGGCCAGCCACGCCTTTTGCGCCTGTTCCAAAAGCCGCGTTGCGCCTTTTGGGCGCGCTCCGCCTGCCCACCCCTCCTCCCCGCCCAACCACCGATGATACCGGGGCAAGATCGGTGGTTGGGCGGGGAGGAGGGGTGGGCAGGCGGAGTCGAAAATCCGCGATCGCGGATTTTGTCACGGGCATAGACTCAGCCGGAGCCGTCAGGGCAAAGCACTGCGCAGGCCGAGGATCTGCCGCGCCTGCTGCCAGGTAGCGACGGGGCGATGGTGTTTCTCGCAGATCCCGACCGCGCGCTTCACCAGAGCGGCGTTCGAGGGCGCAAGGGTGTCGCGGTCGATCCGCACATTGTCCTCCAGCCCGGTGCGGGTGTGGCCGCCGGCGGCGATCGACCACTCGTTGAGCACGATCTGGTTCTGGGCGATCCCGGCGCCGCACCAGGTGGCGTCCGGGGCGATCCGCCGCACCGTGCGGACGTAGAAATCGAACACCTCGCGGTCGACCGGCATGGCGTTCTTGACCCCCATCACGAACTGGATGTGCAAGGGCCCTTTCAGCTTGCCCTCCTTTAGCAGTTTCACCGCCTGGAAGATGTGGCTGAGGTCGAAGGCCTCGATCTCGGGCTTCACATCGTATGCGATCATCTCCGAGGCCAGCCAGTCGACCAGTTCGGGCGTGTTCTCGTAGACCCGGGTCGGGAAGTTGTTCGACCCGACCGACAGCGAGGCCATGTCGGGCCGCAGCGCCAGCATGCCGCCGCGCTCGCGCCCATTGCCCGAGCGCCCGCCGGTCGAGAGCTGGATGATCATGCCGGGGCAGTGCTTTTTCAGCCCCTCGGTCAGCCGGGCGAAGCGCTCCGGGTCCGAGGTCGGGGTGCCGTCCTCCATCCGCACGTGGCAGTGCGCGATGCTGGCGCCGGCCTCGAACGCCGCCTGGGTCGATTCGATCTGTTCCTCGATAGTGATCGGCACCGCCGGGTTGTGTTCCTTGCGCGGCACCGAGCCGGTGATGGCGACGCAGATGATGCAGGGGTTGGACGATGGGGGATTGGTCATGGGGGGCTCCCTCAGATGTCGAAGAAGACGGTCTCGGACGCGCCTTGCAGGTGGATGTCGAACCGGTAGACCGGCGGGTCGACTGTGTCGTCGCGCATGGCGATCAGTGTCTGGCGCCGGCCCGGGCTCTCGATCCGGCCCAGCACCGGATCGGCGGCGTTGGCCTCGACCTCGTCGCTGAAATACATCCGCGTGTTCAAGCCCAGATTGATCCCGCGCGCCACCAGCCACAGGTTGAGATGCGGCGCCTGGCTGCGGCCTGTTGTTCCCGGGCCGGTCTCCGGAACCGGCCCCGGCTTGACGGTCTCGAAGCTGAAGACGCCGGTCTCGAAATCCGGGATCACCCGGCCCCACCCGCTAAAATCGGAGGGAAAGTCGGGCTCGAACTCCGGCTCGCTGGTGTCCTCCGGGTGGTTGTAGCGCCCTTGCGCATTGGCCTGCCAGACCTCGATCAGCACGTCGGTGACCGGTGCGCCGGCGCCGTCGAGGACACGGCCCTCGACCCGGATGCGTTCGCCCTTGCTCTGCGGTCCGGCAATGACCTGCCCCAGTTCGCGCTCGAAGATCTCGAACCCCGCCGCCCCCGGCGCCAGCCCGATATGGACGTACGGCCCGGCGGTCTGCGAGGGAGTTTCCTTTCGATGCTCCAGCTTTTGCGCCATCAGTTCCCCTCCAGCCGGTTCTCGAACAGGGTCGAGCGGCGCCCGCGGAGCACGATGTCGAACCGGTAGGCCAGGCTGTCGAAGGGCTTCGAGGCGGCCATGTCGAGGGGCGCCACCAGCCGGGCCACCGCCTCCGGGTCGGGGATGGTGTTGACGATCGGGCAGAGCGCGATCAGCGGGTCGCCCTCGAAATACATCTGGGTGATCAGCCGCTGGCAGAAGGCGGTGCCGAACAGCGAGAAATGGATATGCGGCGGACGCCAGCTGGTGGTGGAATTCGGCCACGGGTAGGCGCCGGGCTTGATGGTGCGGAAGCTGTAAGTGCCGTCGGCACCGGTCAGGCAACGGCCACAGCCGCCGAAATTCGGGTCGATGGCGGCCAGGTAGGTGTCCTTGACATGGCGGTAGCGCCCGCCCGCATTGGCCTGCCAGACCTCGACCAGCGCGCCCGGCACCGGGCGGCCGTTGCCGTCGGTGACCCGGCCATGGACGATGATGCGCTCGCCGATAGGATCGCCACCATGGGCGTAGTTCAGGATCAGGTCGTGGTCCAGCGGACCCAGATCGGAAGGCCCGAAGGTGGGGCCGGTGATCTCGCTCAACGTCTGCGGCAGCGACAACAGCGGCTGCGCCGGCGAGCGGGTGATGCTGGTCTTGTAGGCGGGGGTCAGCGCCGGAGGGTGCCAGGCGTGGTCGCGGGCGTGAAATTCGCCATGGATGGGCCCGGGGGTTGGCATGGTTCCCTCCTCGTCAGATCTCGACGCCGATCTCGGCGTAATCTGCGCCGGCGACCTTGATGGCGATGGATATGTGCATGTCAGGCTCCCTGCCCCGGCCAGAATGTTCCCCAGCTCCGGTTTGCCCCCGGAATGGGCCGGATGCAAGCGCGCCGTGGATGCCCCCACGCCTCTCCGATTCGCTCTGGTTCATGTAATTCGTTTCATATAGAGATTTTTGCTTCCTGTTTTAATTGAAAACATCCAAATATTCTTGCAATTATTGAGTTTTTTCGTTGCAAAGTAAGATTTACTTCGGAAATGCCATCATTTTTCCTTATTTGGCGACGATTTATAGGGTGTCGCCTCAGCCCTGTCCCTAGAGTTGCGGTGGCAGAGTGTGTGCTTTCGTATGAGTTCCGATTTTTTAGCGTGGGTGGCCGCCTCACTCGATGGGGCGGCCACTGCGCTTGATGAGTAGCGGTGCTCGCGGCGCCAGGGGCACGGCCCGTAGGAATGGCCCGCTCGGACCGGGATCAGTCCCGCCCCTCTTCCACCGCGAAACAGGCGACCTCGGCCGGGCCGGCCGGCAACAGCGCCGGGCGTTCGGCCCGGCAGCGGTCGTTCGCCAGTGGACAGCGCGGGGCGAAGGAGCACCCCGGTGGCAGCTTGATCGAGTTCGGCAACTCGCCGGGCTTGCGCTCGCGCTCGAAGCTGCCGCCCTCGAGCTTCGGGATCGCATCCAGCAGCAGCCGGGTATAGGGGTGGCGCGGGCGGTCGAACAGCTCCTCGACCCCGGCCAGCTCAACGATCCGGCCCAGATACATCACCGCCACCCGGTCGCCGAAATGCTGCACCACGCTGAGGTCGTGGGTGATGAACAGATAGGTCAGCCCGCGCTCCTCGCGCGCCTTGGTCATCAGGTTCAGGATCTGCGCCTGGATCGAGACGTCGAGCGCCGAGATCGGCTCGTCGGCGACGATGAATTCCGGGTCGGTGACCAGCGCCCGGGCGATGGCGATGCGCTGGCGCTGGCCGCCGGAGAATTCGTGCGGCATTCGCCGCCCCCATTTCGGGTCGGCGCCGACCGCCAGCATCACCGCCTCGACCGCGTCGCGCACCTCCGCGCGGCGCATCTGCGGGCTGAGGTGACGCAGCGGCTCGGCCAGGGTGTCGAACACCGTCCGGCGCGGGTTCAGCGAGGCATAGGGGTTCTGGAACACCATCTGCATGCGCGCCCGGAACGGACGGCGGCGGCTATCCGACAGGTTGTCGATCCGCGTTCCGTCGAAATGCACCTCGCCGTTCGAGGGCTCGGTCAGCCCCATGACGATGCGCCCCAGCGTGGTCTTGCCGCAGCCGGACTCGCCGACGACGCAGAACGCCTCGCCCTGGCGGACCACCGCATCGACGCCGTTCAGCGCGTGCAGCACCGGTTTTTCGCGGGACAGGAAATGGGTCGGCATGGCGAAGCGCTTCTCCAGCCCGCGGACTTCGACCAGCCCCCGTTTTTCAACCAATGCCGTCATGCCTCGGCACCGGCGAGCAGCGGCCGGAAACAGGAAATCCGGCGCGAGCCATGCGCCTCAAGCTCCGGGATGTCGATATGGCACCCGGCAATTGCCCGCTCGCAGCGTGGATGATAGGCGCAGCCCGTGGGCAGGTCGGCGATACCGGGCATGGTGCCGGGGATCTGGTTCAGCCTCTGGCCACGCTCGACCCGTTGCGGCAGTGCCGCGAGCAGCCCACGCGAGTAGGGATGGCCCGGATGGTCGATGATCTGCCGCGTCGGCCCCTCCTCGACCACCTTGCCGGCATACATGATCATCAGCCGCTCGGTCACCTCGGCGACGACGCTGAGGTCGTGGGTGATCAGGATCAGCCCGACCCGGTTATCGCGGCAGAGCCGCAGGATCAGCGACATGATCTCGGCCTGGATGGTGACGTCCAGCGCCGTGGTCGGCTCGTCGGCGATGATGATTTCCGGGTCGGTCAACAGCGCGATGGCGATCACCACGCGCTGGCGCAGGCCGCCCGAAAGCTCGTGCGGATAGCTGTCGAACCGGCTCTCCGGTGTCGGGATCGCGACCTGGGCCAGCCGCTCGATCGACAGCTTGCGCGCCTTGGCCCAGCCGATCCGGCGATGCGCCTGCAGGGTCTCGACCATCTGCCGCCCGATGGTCAGCACCGGGTTGAGGGTCATCATCGGATCCTGGAAGATCATCGAGATGCGATTGCCGCGGATGTTGCGGATCTCCTTCGCCGGCAGGGTCAGCAGGTTGCGCCCGTCGAAACGGATCGATCCGGCCGAGATCCGCCCGGGCTCGGAGATCAGGTTGAGGATGGCGAAGGCCAGCATTGATTTGCCGGCGCCCGACTCGCCCACCACGCCCAGCCGTTCGCCGGGATCGAGGTCGAGATCGACCCCGCGCAGCGCCAGCGCCTCGTCGTGCGGCCCTTTCGGAAACGCCACCTCCAGCCCGCGAACCTCCAACAGCGCCATCACTCGTCCCCCCGCCGCAGCTTCGGGTTCAGGGTGTCGCGCATGAAGTCGCCGAGCAGGTTGATCGAGAGGATCAGCAGCATCAGCATGACCGCCGGGAACAGCGTGATCCACCACGAGCCCGAGAAGATGAACTCGAATCCCGAGCGGATCAGCGCCCCCAGCGAAGGCCGGTTGACCGGCATGCCGAGCCCGAGGAACGACAGCGCCGCCTCGGTGACGATCGCCTCGGCCACCTGGATGGTCGAGATCACCAGCACCGGGGTCATGGTGTTCGGCAGGATATGGCGGCGCATGATGGTGCCGGGCGAAAGCCCGATCACCCGCGCCGCGTCGACATATTCCTTTTTCTTCTCGGCCAGCACCGAGGCGCGCACCGTGCGGGCGAAACGCGGCCATTCGGCGATGCCGATGACGGCGATCAGCATGAAGATCGCCAGCTTGGCATAGGCCTCCGGCCCGAACGCGGCCGAGAACACCGCCAGTGCGATGATCGCCAGCATCAGCGTCGAGATCGAGAGCTGGATGTCGGCCAGCCGCATCAGGAAGGCGTCGATCCAGCCCCCCCGGTAGCCCGCGATCAGCCCCAGCGAGATGCCGATGAACGCCTGCACGACGACCGCGCCGAAGCCGATCAGTAATGATACCCCGGTACCGTACATGATCGTCGACAGCACGCCGCGCCCCTGCGCGTCGGTGCCCAGCAGGAAGCGCTCGTCGCCGCCGGCCACCCAGCTCGGCGGCATCTCGCTGTCCATGATGTCGATCTGCAGCGGATCGTAGGGGTTCTGCGGCGCCAGCCAGGGCGCCGACACCACCATCACCACCACGGCGGCGACGATCACGAAGGCGCCGACCGCGGTCGGGTCGCCGAAGAAGCGGCGCGTGAAGGCGCGGGCGCTCAGCATCTCAGCCAACCTTTCATCCTTGGGCCCCCGGCAGCTTCACCATCGGGTTGATCAGGGTGTAGACCAGATCGACGATGGTGTTGACGACAACGAAGATCAGCCCGACGACGATGATGTAGGCGATGATCAGCGGCGTATCGACCCGGTTCACCGCCTCCAGAAACAGGAATCCCATGCCCGGCCACTGGAACACGGTTTCGGTCAGGATGGTGTAGGCGATCAGGGTGCCGATCTGCAGCCCGCCGATGGTGACCACCGGCAGCAGAGTGTTGCGGAAGGCATGGACGAACCAGATCCGGCGCGGCGCCAACCCCTTGGCCCAGGCAAAGCGCACATACTCGGTGCCCAGCGCCTCCATCATCTCGGCCCGGATCAGCCGCAGGAACAAGGGCAGCATGATCGAGGCGAGCGTGATCGACGGCAGCACCAGATGCAACAGCCCGTCGCGGGTCAGGAATCCCGTCCTCCAGCCCCAGGGCATGGTCACTGTCTCGCCGCGCCCGAAGGACGGCATCACGCCCAGTTCGACCGCGAAGATCCAGATCAGGAAGATCGCGGTCAGGAAGATCGGGACCGAGAGGCCGATGATCGAGCCGCCCATGATGAACCGCGCCAGCCACGAGCGCGGCCGTATGGCGCAGTAGACCCCCCCGGGGATCGAGATCGAGAGGAAGAGGAAGGTCGCGCCCAGCACTAACTCGAAGGTTGCCGGGAACTTGGCCAGGATCACCTCGAGTGCCGGTTTCTTGAAGAAATAGGAGGTGCCCAGATCGCCCTCCACCGCATTGCCGAGAAAGCGGAGATACTGGGTCCAGAACGGGTCGTTCAGCCCCATCCGGTCGCGCAGCGCTTCGCGTTCCGCCACGGAGACCGCCTGACCGACAAGCTCGCGCAGCGGATCGCCGAGCTGATCCTGAATCGAGAATCCGATGATCGAGATGATCAGCATCACGATCACCGCCTGGAACAGGCGGTGGATCAGGAAGGCGAGGATGTGCATCTATCCCCCTTTCGATCCCGCGCGCCCTCTCGCATGGACCGTTCGTTTTTTTGCGAAACTGGCCGCGGCGAACCCGGCAAGACAGCAAATTCTCGGGCCAGGATGGCAGGCGGGCACCGGGGTTGGCAAGAGTGTCACTTTGCCGCCGTCTTGGCACATGGGGTCCGAGGAGAGTGGGCCGCCCGTCTCCGGGCGGCCCGGGATCGGTGCGCGGGGGCCGGGCGGCCCCCGCGACCCGTGTTCACTCGATGACCAGATCCCCGAGATAGGGGAAGTTCTGCACGTTGATCACCGCCTCGATGCCCACGCCCTTGCGCGCGGCCCAGGAGAGATTCTGCCAATGCAGCGGCACGAAGGCCGCCTCGTCGTACAGGATCTGCTCGACCTTGCGCAGCATCTCGGCCCGCTTGGCGTTGTCGGTCTCCAGCAGGCTGGCTTCGGTCAGGCTGTCGACCTCGGCGTTCGAGTAGGCGCCCGAGTTGTACTGACCGCGGCCGGTATCGACGTTCGGGGTCATCGCCAGGAACTCGTAGAAATTGGCCGAGTCCTCGGTGTCCGAGTGCCAGCCGATCATCATGATGTCAGCGGCGCGTTCGTCGTATTTCGGCCAGTACTGGGCCTTCGGCATGGTGGTGAGATTGACCTTGATCTTGACCTTGGCCAGCATGTTGGCGGCCGCCTCGCAGATCTTGGCGTCGTATACATAGCGGTTGTTGGGGCACATCATGCTGACGGTAAACCCATCGGCGTAACCGGCCTCGGCCAACAGTGACTGCGCCTTGGCAACGTCGAAGCGCGGCGTCAGCGCCTCGTTGTAGCCGAGATAGCCCTCGGCGCTCAACTGCCCGGCGGCGGTGCCGGAGTCCTTCATGATCTTGTCGGCGATGCCGCTGTTGTTGATCGCGTTGGCGATCGCCAGGCGCACCCGGACGTCCTTGAACGCCTCGACCCGGTCCTGGTTCATCTGCAGGGTGATGATGCGGGTGCCGGTCATGGTGACCAGATCGACATTCGGATCGCTGGCGATGCGCGCCATGTCGGTCGGCGGCACCGGGGCGATGAAGTCGACATCCCCCGAGAGCAGTGCCGCCACCCGGGTCGGGTCCTCGGCGATCGGCGTGAACACGATCTTGTCGACATTGCCGGGCGAGGCGGTGTCCCAGTAGTCGGCGAAGCGGGTGAACTCGATCCGAACGCCCTGCTCGCGGTCGGTGATGATGAACGGCCCGGTGCCCGACGCGTTCCGCGAGGCGAAGCTGTCACCAGACTTGATGATCTCGTCGCGGCCCGCGTAGAACTTGCTGTCCATCGTGAAGATGTAGGTGGCGTTGTGCAGCACCAGCGGGAACGGCCCGTCGGTGACGATGTCGACGGTGAAGTCATCGATGATGTTCATCGCCACGAAGGGCACGAAGATACCCTTGAAATCGGGCGAGGTCTTCAGCCGCTCGAAGGTCCATTTCACATCCGCCGCGGTCAGCATGTTGCCGGAGTGGAACTTGACCCCCTGGCGCAGCTTGAAGCGCACGGTGGTGTCGTCGAGCCGCTCCCAGCTCTCGGCGATGCGGCCCTCGAAACCCAGATCCCTGGTCCAGCGCACCAGCGGGTCGAACAGCATGTGCGAAAGCTGCAGCGTGCCGCCGGAAAGCTGCTCGTGCGGGTCCAGCGAGACCGGATCGGCGTCATAGGCCATCTTCAGCGTCTTCGCATCCGAGAGGCCGGCCCCGGCCAGCGCGACGGCAAGCACCGCGGCCCCGGCAATGGAACGGAAGAATGTCATGGAAACCTCCCCTTCTGTGGGTTCATTCGATTGATTGGGACCCAAAGCCGCTCGCCATTCACAGGATCGTCTTGCGACGCAACCAGCCGCCCGGTTCCGGCCTGCCACCGTCTGCGCGCGGTCCGGGGTTGTCAACCCGCGAAGCTTTGAATTGCCGCAGCGTCACCTCGCCCGGCTTGATCGACGGGCCGGCGCCAGCGCGCCCGGTTTTTGCCGGTCGCGCAAGTGCATTTTACCCCTCGCAGACAAAGAAAAGATTTGCCTATCAATCTGATGTAGGCAAGATTGCACCCATACGAGGCTCTCTGACGCCGCGGCCCCGGTTCGGCCGCCAATCAGAGCCGCCTCTCCGAACCAACAAGAACATGACACTGACCACAGGGAGGCCTAATATCATGAGCTTTCACAAAAACTTCTGGTGCGCAATCGCCGCCGGCCTGTTCGTCGCCTCGAACGCGATGGCGCAGACGGAACTCACCGTCTACACCGCCGTCGAGGCCGAGGATCTCAAGCGCTATGCCGAGACCTTCAACCAGGAGCACCCGGACATCAAGATCAACTGGGTGCGTGACTCGACCGGCATCATCACCGCCAAGCTGCTGGCGGAGAAGAACAATCCGCAGGCCGATTTGATCTGGGGCCTGGCCGCAACCTCGCTGTTGCTGATGAAATCCGAGGGCATGCTGGAGGCCTACGCGCCGGTCGGCGTCGAGTTGCTGGATCCGAAGTTTGTCGATAACAGCAACCCACCAGCCTGGGTCGGGATGGACGCCTGGGTCGCCGCGGTCTGCTACAACACCGTCGAGGCGGGCAAGCTGGGCCTGCCGGTGCCGACCTCGTGGAAGGATCTGACCGATCCGGTTTACAAGGACCATCTGATCATGCCGAACCCGAACTCGTCGGGCACCGGCTTCCTCGATGTGTCGAGCTGGCTGCAGATGTTCGGCGAGGACGGTGGCTGGGAGTTCATGGACGCGCTGCACCAGAACATCGCGCGCTACACCCATTCCGGCTCGAAGCCCTGCAAGCTGGCCGCGGCCGGCGAGATCCCGATCGGCATCTCGTTCGCCTTCCGGGGCGCCAAGTCGAAGGCGGCCGGCGCGCCGCTGGAGATCATCGTACCGTCCGAGGGCGTCGGCTGGGACATGGAAGCCACCGCGATCATGGCCGGTACGGCTAATCTCGAAGCGGCGAAGACGCTGGTCGACTGGACGATCACCCGCACCGCGAACGAGATGTACAACACCGGCTATGCGGTCGTCGCGATGCCCGGCGTCGCCAAACCGGTCGAGCACTTCCCGGAGGGCCTGAACGAGGCGATGATCGACAACGATTTCGAGTGGGCGGCAAGCAACCGCAAGGCCATCCTCACGGAATGGCAGTCGCGCTACGACTCGAAGTCGGACCCGAAGAACTGACCGGCGCATAACCGGACACTGGGCCGAACACCGGACCGGACATCGGACCGGGCGCTGCCGCTGGCGGCGCCCGGCTTCAAATTCCACCGGGAATGGGTATCATGCGACGCGAGAGCTTCGCCGCTAGAGCAATTTCTAGCCAAATGAACTCATTTGGCGACTCGGAAATTGCGGGAAAACAAAGGGCTAGAGCCTCCGGCCTGATTCCATCAGGCCGGAAAAGGCTCTAAACCGGCGTCGCAAGGGGAGGTTCGCCCGATGAGCGTGACCGAGGCCATCGAGAACGCCGAGGCCACCGAGGCCACCACACCGGCGATCTATCTGCGGATCAGCAACCTGTGGAAGTCGTTCGGCGATTTCCAGGCGCTGAAGGACATCTCGCTGGAGATTTTCGACGGCGAGTTCGTGTGCTTCCTCGGCCCCTCGGGCTGCGGCAAGACCACGCTGTTGCGTGCCATCGCCGGCCTCGACCTGCAAACCTCCGGCCGCGTCGAGCAAGGCGGGCGCGATATCTCGGTCCTGCCCCCGGCGCAGCGCGATTTCGGCATCGTGTTCCAGTCCTACGCGCTGTTCCCGAACCTGACCATCAGGAAGAACATCGCCTTCGGGCTGGAAAGCGCTGGCCGCTCGAAAGCCGCGATCACGGCCCGTGTCACCGAATTGCTCAATCTGGTCGGCCTGGCCGATCACAGCGAGAAATATCCGTCGCAACTGTCGGGTGGCGAGCAGCAGCGGATCGCGCTGGCGCGCGCCATCGCCACCTCGCCCGGGCTGTTGCTGCTGGACGAGCCGCTGTCGGCGCTGGACGCCAAGGTTCGGGTGCGCCTGCGCCACGAGATCAAGGAGTTGCAGCGCCAGCTTGGCATCACCACGGTCATGGTCACCCATGACCAGGAGGAGGCGCTGTCGATGGCCGACCGCATCGTGGTGATGAACCACGGGGTGATCGAGCAGGTCGGCACGCCGACCGAGATCTACCGTGAGCCGAAGACCCTGTTCGTGGCCGATTTCATCGGCGAGACCAACAAGATCGACGCCCGCTCGGCCGGGCCGGACAGCCTGACCTTCGGCGGCATGACGCTGGGCAGCATGGCCCATGGCTTCGCCGAGGGCGCGGAAGTACTGGCGGTGATCCGGCCCGAGGACGTGATCCCGCACGAAGCCGGTTACCGGCGCGAGGGGAACGGGCCTGAGGACGGCGGCCGCAACGTGATCGACGTGATCATCGACGAGATGGAATTCCTCGGCTCGTTCTGGCGCTCCCGGCTTGGCGGTCCGCAGTTGGGCGGCATCGAGCTGATGGCGGACCTCTCGATCAACGCGGTGCGCCGCCTGTCGCTGGCCGAGGGCGGCCCGATGACGATCGAGCTACCGGCAGAGCGGCTGATGGCATTCACGCGGGGAGGCGGGGATGAGCATCACGGCTGACGCCAGGCCCCCTGCCAAGCCCCCTGGCGGCCGGCCGCTCCGGGCCAAGCTGAGCCGCGACGACTTCATCATGCGCGGCTACATGCTGGCGATCATGGTCTACCTGGTCGTCGCGCTGGCAATGCCGCTCTACGTCATGCTGTCGAAGTCGTTCACCACCTACAGCTTCGATCTGACCACCTACGAGTTCCAGATCAGCGACGAGGCGGGAAACTTCATAGCGCCGCCGGTCAGCGCCGGGGCCCTGAACCGGGAACTGGGCGCGGTGCCGCCCGGGGATCTGGCGACCAGCGGCGACGGGCGCCTGCCCGCGACCCGGTTCTTCCCCGATTTCAGCTTCCGCAGCCCGGTGATGTACCGAATTCGCGGCACGACGTCCGACACCGTGTTCCTCGTCGGCTCGGAGCGGCATGTCGGGACCGAGTGGGTCGAGGTCGGCTCGAACGATTTCCGCCGGGTCATGCTGCGCCCGGTGGCGTCGCGCGGGCTCGACAACTTCGCCACCTATTTCTCGACCCCGGCGCTGTTCCGATCGATCCAGAACTCGCTGCTCATCTCGCTGATCAGCACTATCATCACCGTCAGCCTCGCCTTCGGCTTCGCCTATGCGCTGAACCGGAGCTGCATGCGCTTCAAGGGTTTCTTCCGGCTGGTCGCGGTGGCGCCGATCCTGGTGCCGTCGCTGCTGCCGGGCATCGCCCTGGTCTATCTGTTCGGCAATCAGGGGATGCTCAGGGAACTGCTGATGGGCGAGTCGATCTACGGCCCGATCGGCATCGTCATCGGCTCGGTCTTCTTCACCTTCCCGCACGCGATGATCATCATCACCACGGCGCTGGCGATCTCGGACGCGCGGCTCTACGAGGCGGCGGTTTCGCTGAAGGCGAGCCGGTGGAAGACCTTCTGGACCGTCACCATCCCGGGGGCGCGCTACGGGCTGATCTCGGCCTCCTTCGTGGTGTTCAACCTGGTGATCACCGATTTCGGCCTGCCCAAGGTGATCGGCGGGCAATACAACATGCTGGCGGTCGACATCTACAAGCAGGTGATCGGCCAGCAGAACTTCGAGATGGGTGCTGTGGTCTCGGTGGTGCTGCTGGTGCCGGCGCTGATCGCCTTCACCGTCGACCGGTTCGTGCAGAAACGCCAGGTGGCGATGTTGTCGACCCGCTCGGTGCCCTACCAGCCGAAACCGAACCGCCGTTTCGACTGGCTCTGTTTCAGCTATTGCGGGTTGGTCGCGATCTTCATCGTCGGGCTGCTGGCGGTCTGCCAGTTTGCGGCGCTGGTCAAGTTCTGGCCCTACGACCTGAGCCTGAGCCTGAAGAACTATGCCTTCGACGTGATGGACGGCGGCGGCTGGGATTCCTATCGCAACTCGATTCTGATGGCGTTGATGACCGCGGTCATCGGCACCGTCGTGGTCTTCACCGGGGCTTATATGGTCGAGAAGACCAAGGGTTTCGGCGCCGGGCGCTCGCTGTTCCAGTTCCTGGCGATGTTGCCGATGGCGATCCCGGGCATGGTGCTGGGGCTGGCCTATATCTTCTTCTTCAACAACCCCGACAACCCGCTGAATTTCGTCTACGGCACCATGGCAATCCTGGTGATCTGCACGGTGACCCATTTCTACACGGTTTCGCATCTGACCGCGGTGACCGCACTCAAGCAGATGGACACCGAGTTCGAATCCGTCGCC
>Ga0209988_10001666_pt1 | contig 14500 bp, 16 predicted proteins | sample N075metaG_FD_183115 | JGI IMG/M metagenome (GOLD analysis project Ga0209988, IMG submission 183115) | Deep subsurface microbial communities from Kermadec Trench to uncover new lineages of life (NeLLi) - N075 metaG (SPAdes) (version 2) | ecosystem: Environmental > Aquatic > Marine > Ocean trench... | reverse complement strand
CACACGTGCGACCCTGACTGACCGGGTGCAAGGGATTGCCTTCGATTTTCTTGGCTTTGCCTTCGCGAATGCGTACTGAAATTCCACAACCGGCGGAACACTGATTGCAGATCGTGTTGTACCAGGTGGCGATTCCCGGCGAATAGTCTTCCGGGGGAATCACCTGCGGGATCAGGAACTCGACATCCCGCTGTACGCTCTCGCCATAAAGAACGCCACCGACGGCCCCGATACCTCCGGCCCCGATATATTGCAGCAAGTCTCTACGGCTGATTTTTGGCATCTGGTCTCCTATCTCCGCGACTACTTATGGCAAGTCCAGCAATCGCGACCATGTTCTACGTTTCGCTCCGTGTGACAATCGACGCACCACGGCATCCTCATCGTCGCAACACGGGTAATACGGTCCATGGTCTCCACGGGACCGTGACATTCCTGACACGCGAGGCCCGCCCTGACGTGCCGCTTGTGTGTGAAGTGCACGAAATCGGGAACATCATGCACTTTTATCCACGGTATCGGTTCACGATTTTCCCAGTATGCGGCCAGCTTCAGGATCTCCGGACGTTCGCGGACGCTGGGTATGAAATTGTGACAGCCGATACATTTACTAACGCTGGGGACACCGGCAACCGGCGTCCTGTCTGCATAGATGTGGCAGTGCTGGCACGGAATCTCATTGTCCGTTGCATGCACCTTGTGACTGAATTCGATGGGCTGAACCGGACTGCGGTCCGAAAAATATTTGCCGTGCACCCATGCGCCTACGAACAGTCCGATCACCACCACAAGCCCGAGCAGGGCTGGCTTTTTCGCGGGCCGGAGCGCATCGAGAACAGAGATCGACAAATGGTACCCCCTTACTTTCGGGACAAGAGTTTGCCCGTAAGCGCTGCAAACTACAAATTCCATGCTTGCGCGTCCACAAATTCCCGAGCTTGCGCCGCGGCGGCGACTTCGGTACGTTTAAGCGCGCTTTCAATGCCCTTAAGGTGTGCCAAAGCCAATGATGAAAACAGTCATATACCCGGTAGTCTTGTTGCTGGTCACTGCTGGCACCTCACTCCCGGTCGAAGCCGCCGGCGATGCTGAACGAGGCAAGCAGCTCTATGCGTTATGTGCCGCTTGTCATGGTCCGAATGCAGAGGGCATCCCGGCGCTGAACGCCCCGGCCAACGCCGGCCAGGATCCGTGGTACATGACCCGGCAACTCAAGAATTTTCGGGCAGGTATCCGTGGCGCGCATCCCGACGATACGTTCGGCGCTCAGATGCGTCCGATGGCTATGGTGTTGGCAACCGATGCGCAAATTGCGGACGTCGTGGCCTACATAACCAGCCTGGACCTGCCCGACCCTCCGCAGACTGTCGACGGTGATGTCGAGCTTGGAAAACAGGCATACGAGACCTGCATTCCCTGTCACGGAGAATTCGGTGAAGGGGCGCAGTCCCTGGATGCGCCGCGCCTGTCGAATCAACATGACTGGTACATCGTCCGGCAGCTTGAAAACTTCAAGGCCGGGATTCGCGGCGGTCATCAGAATGATATTTACGGTGCGCAAATGCGCATCATGTCGCAGATGCTCGAATCCGACGAACGTATCCGCGGCGTCGCCGCCTACATCGCCACCCTGGAGTACCGGCCGGGCGTTGAATAATTAGGGGGACAGTTTAATTAATTGGGCTGCTGCACCCAAGAAGCCAGCCGCGGTGGCCCAATTAAGTAAACTGTCCCCCTAATTATAATCGGTCCCCTTAATCAGACCTCATCAGGTGCATGGACGGGCCCGTCAATTCGGCATCGTTGATATTTATCCGAACCCGATAGTGTCCCGGTGCCGGGAACATCACGTTTTTCAAAGGCAATATGAAATGGGTTTTTGCCGGCGCTCTTGATGGTGGCCGGGCATCGACATCTGTATGGCCTTCGATCGAGAAGATCGCCAGACCGTCAGAATCGATGAGATCGACGGTAAAGGGAATCCGGCCCTGCAGGTCACGTTGCCACTCGACGATTCCTACGAGAACCATCTCGTCCTGACGAGCAGGAAAGTCCGGTGCATAGAGTTCATTGAACACACCGTGAATATCGAGCTTGCCGTCGGGCCTTGCTTTAGCATCCGCGCAAAAGAGGAATACCGCCTCCATCGTTGAGCACCTCCGCCACCGTCCTGAGATTATCCGGAAGCCAGCAGTCTAACCTGTGGAAATTAGATACTGAATCCTCTATTCTGCGCCTTGGACTCGGTCTGGCCGATTAGAAAGCAGCTCAAAAGCCGCCATCGAAAGTTGGGGACATTGAACGCAAGGCTGACGTCTACAGCATTTATTGCTGGCTGATTACTTGGAATACCAACGGCAGTCGGGGCTCCAGTGCTGTTCATGGAATCCGCGACAGTCATGACGATGAGGATGCAGAAAGTATGCCTTTAGCGGTTGCGTTGATTGTTTTGGTAGTCGGAACGCTCGTATTTCACTTCCTCAGTCCCTGGACCTTTACACCGATTGCCTCAAACTGGGGAATGATCGACAGTATTGTCGACTTGACTTTTGTCGTTACCGGAATCGTATTCGTTGCCGTCAATCTCTTCATGGCATACGCGATTATTCGCTATCGCCATCGGGAAGGCCTGAAAGCAAAATACGAACCGGAAAATAAAAAGCTGGAAACCTGGCTTACCGTTTTGACGACCATAGCTATCGCAGCAATGCTGGCACCCGGATTGTTTGTCTATGCCAAGATCGTAACGGTCCCCGAAGGCGCGACCGAAATCGAGGCCGTGGGCCAGCAATGGCGGTGGAGCTTTCGTCTGCCGGGCAAGGACGGCGAATTCGGCACGGTCGACGCGAAGCTGATCGGCAATGACAACCCATTCGGCATCGACCCGGACGATCCACACGGACAGGATGACGTTCTGGTCGAAGAGGCGATCGTACATATTCCGCTCGGGGAACCGGTGCGATTCTGGCTACGTTCCAAAGACGTATTGCATAACTTCACGGTTGCTCAATTCAGGGTCAAGATGGACCTGGTGCCGGGCCTCGTGACGCATATGTGGCTCGAGCCAACTCGAGTTGGCGAATATGAAATTCTCTGTGAAGAGCTGTGCGGTATCGCGCATCACGCCATGCGCGGCCGCGTTGTCGTCGACGAGCCTGAGGACTACCAGGCGTGGCTGGACAGCCAGCCGACCTTCGCCGAAATCCAGGCGAGGGCACCCGGTGATCCTGCGCTCGGCGCCGCGTCGTATGCCCTCTGTGCTGCCTGCCACGGTTCGCAGGGTGAAGGCCTCGTGGCACTGAATGCACCGAAACTCAGCGGTCAGGGTCCCTGGTATCTGAAACGGCAACTGCAAAACTATAAGCTTGGCCGGCGTGGTATCCATGAAGATGATCTCTATGGAAAGCAGATGGCGCCGATGGCGGCTACGCTGGTGAACGATACAATGATTGACAACGTCGTCGCCTACATACGAACCCTGCCCGATACGCCCGCACCGGCCACCGTCACTGGAGATGTTGCCCATGGTGCGCAGCTTTATAAACTCTGCGCGTTTTGTCATGGTGCGGACGCGGCCGGCATCGAGGCCATGAAAGCGCCGCGTCAGGCCGGTATGACCGACTGGTATCTGCTCAGTCAGCTTAGGAATTTCAAGCAGGGACTTCGCGGGCATCATCCTGAAGACCTCGATGGCAAACAGATGGGATTCATGGCGCGGACGCTCCAGGACGAGCAGGCAATGAGGGACGTTATCGCTTACATCAACACTCTGTAGAGACCAATTTGCGGAAAGTTTGCAATATTTTTTTTAATCACGATCAAAACCCAAGGGAATTTTGATGGCGTACGTTGCAATTGCCGATCGGGATCATGAATTAGAACACCACGATCCGACGACATTTATTACCAAATACATCTGGAGTCAGGACCATAAGGTCATTGCCATCCAGTATTCGATCACGGCGCTTTTCGTCGGTTTTGTCGCGTTGGTCCTGTCCGGAATGATGCGCCTGCAACTTGGCTTCCCGGACAGCTTTTCTTTTATAACCCCGGTCAGTTACTACCAGTTCATCACGATGCACGGGATGATCATGGTCATCTTCCTGCTGACGGCACTGTTTCTGGGCGGCTTCGGGAATTATCTCATTCCATTGATGATCGGCTCGCGGGACATGGTGTTCCCGTACATGAACATGGTGAGCTTCTGGGTCTATCTGGTGTCCGTTATCGTTCTCCTCTCGAGCTTTTTCGTACCCGGCGGGCCGACCGGGGCCGGCTGGACCCTCTATCCGCCGCAGGCCATCCTTCCGGGCACGCCTGGCACCGATTGGGGCATCATCTTGATGCTCGTTTCGCTCGCCCTGTTCATCGTGGCATTCACGATGGGCGGCCTGAACTATGTCACGACAATTCTGCAGGCGCGCACCCGCGGCATGACAATGATGCGATTGCCGTTGTCGTTGTGGGGCATCTTCATGGCCACCATCCTCGGCCTGCTGGCGTTCCCGGCACTGTTTGTCAGCGCGGTAATGATGACGCTGGATAAAGCAATCGGTACCAGCTTCTTCATGCCGGCGGTCATATCGATGGGGGAACAACTGGATCACGCGGGCGGCAGCCCGATATTGTTCCAGCACCTGTTCTGGTTCTTCGGTCATCCCGAAGTCTATATTGTCGCACTCCCTGGATTTGGTCTGGTTTCGGATCTTCTTAGCACGCATGCCAGGAAGAGCATTTTCGGCTATCGCATGATGGTCTGGGCGATACTCGCGATCGGCGGACTCAGTTTTGTCGTCTGGGCCCACCACATGTACGTCAGCGGCATGAATCCCTACTTCGGTTTCTTCTTCGCGACGACCACGCTGATCATTGCGGTGCCAACGGCCATCAAGGTCTATAACTGGGTGCTCACGCTGTGGCAGGGAGATATCCACCTGACCGTTCCGATGCTGTTTGCCATCGGATTCATATTTACGTTCACACACGGCGGTCTGACCGGAATATTTCTCGGCAACGTGGTGGTCGATCTGCCGTTGTCTGACACTTATTTTGTCGTCGCGCATTTTCACATGGTGATGGGAGTGTCGCCAATAATGGTCGTCTTCGGCGCGATCTACCACTGGTATCCGAAGATTACCGGCAGGATGTTCAACGAGACGCTCGGCAAGTGGCATTTCTGGCTCACGTTCTTCGGCACCTATGCGATCTATCTGCCGATGCATTACCTGGGCTTCCTGGGCGTTCCGCGCCGCTACTTTTCGATGGGCGACACCGAGTTCATGCCTGAGTCGGCGTTTGTGTTGAACCAGAGCATCACGATCTCTGCACTGTTCGTCGGCGTAGTCCAGCTGCTGTTCCTGTACAACATCATCGTAAGCCTGAAAAAAGGCAAAGAAGCTGGTCCCAACCCGTGGAAGGCAACGACGCTCGAGTGGCAGACCCCGGACACCCCGCCGAAGCACGGCAACTGGGGCCATGAATTACCGGTGGTTTATCGCTGGGCGTATGACTACAGCGTACCTGGCTACCACGACGATTTTATCCCGCAAAATGTGCCGCCGAACCCGGACATTCCCGCTCACGATGACGGAACCCACCACTCGTGACATTTGCGCTTGTGTTCCTCGCCATCATCATGGCAACCGTCATCGGGTGGCTGTTGCGGCAATCTCTGAACACGCAGCCGTGGGATGCAAAAGATCCGCTTGAAAACCAGCCGGGCCGGGGCGTCATAAATGCTGATCCCGCAAAGGTCGGCTTAATTGCATTTATTGCCGTTGTCACATCGTTGTTTGCTTTGTTCCTCAGCGCCTACCTGATGCGCATGCAGCTCGGAGACTGGCGTCCGCTGGCTGAGCCGGATTTGCTTTGGCTGAACACCGCGATCCTCGTGCTGGCCAGTGTCGCATTTCAGGTGACCAGAGGCGCTGCTTCCAGGGATCAGCCGCTGACACTCAAAGTCGGCCTGGTCGTTGGCGGCGTATGCACGACCTTGTTCCTGTTGGGTCAGCTCGCCGCCTGGCAGCAGTTGCATGCGAGTGGATATTTCATGACAGGTAATCCAGCCAATGCATTTTTCTATCTGCTTACCGCATTGCATGGTCTGCACTTGCTCGGCGGCATGTGGGTATGGGGCAGGACGACCATGCGACTATTGACCGGCGCTGATGCGCAGAGTGTGCGACTGAGCGTGGAATTGTGCACCGTATACTGGCACTACCTGCTACTCGTCTGGATTGGCTTGTTCGCTTTGCTGTTATCTACATAGAAGAAGGATAAAGGACCAATGTCTGAGGCTGTGTTGACTGATACCGGGGATGTATTACCTGGCGGCGCGAGAGGAATCGTAGCTGACTTCTCTGCAGACAAACAGGCATTTCAGGTGCCCTGGGGCAAGGCCATGATGTGGTTCTTCCTCCTCAGCGACACGTTCATCTTCGGCACTTTCCTGACCGCGTACATGACGGTTCGCATGTCAGTCAGGGACGCCTGGCCCGTGCCGAGCGAGGTGTTTGCACTGTCGTTCGGTGGCGAACCCATTCCGCTGATCCTGATCGCGATCATGACTTTCGTCCTGATCTCATCGAGCGGCACCATGGCCATGGCCGTCAACATGGGCTATCGCGGGGAACGCAACAAGGCTTTCTGGCTCATGATGGCGACTGCGGCTTTCGGCGCGATGTTTGTCGGCATGCAGGCATTCGAATGGACCAAACTGATCGAAGAGGGCGTGCGTCCGTGGAGTAATCCAATGGGCGTGGCCCAGTTCGGCGCAACATTTTTCATGATTACGGGTTTTCACGGGCTGCATGTGAGCGTTGGCGTCATCTATCTGATCGTTGTCGGACGAAGAGTGAAATCCGGCTTCTACGATAGAACGCGCGGCAATTACGAGATGGTGGAAATAACCGGGCTTTACTGGCATTTCGTCGACCTCGTCTGGGTTTTCATTTTTGCATTTTTCTATCTTTGGTAGGATTCGGTAAGGGGCTTTTGAGATGGCACAGGACAGTGGACAGCAACATCCTTTAAGTATCTATTTCGGGATCTGGGGACTGTTGTTTGTCATTAGTTTTTTCTCTTACATGGTGGACTACCTGAATTTTCAGGGCACCCTGCGCTGGACCCTGATTCTCATCTTCATGTTCCTGAAGGCAGGATTGATCGTGGCCATTTTCATGCACATGGCCTGGGAACGGTTGGCACTGAAAATCGCGATCCTCGGTCCGCCGGTTGCGCTGCTGGTGCTTGTCTGGCTGATGGCTTACGAAGCCGATTACACCTTCCTGACAAGGATTGTTTTTTTCGGCGAGGGTGCTCCTCTTCCGTTGCATCATTAGGCAGGGCCGAAATCCGGAATGCACAGGTGGAGTTGGGAGGTCCCTGTTCATGCGCCGTTAAGCCTTAATCGCTATAATTGGCCGGACCTGGTTATTTCGCCTTAAGTTAAATCAGGTCATGAACTGGCCCGTAGCACAGTCGAAGGAGGTTCCGTTGAGCAATATCGCCAGACGCCATTTCATACAACTGTCGGCCGCTGCGGCGGCCGGTTGTTTCGTTCATCCGGGGTCGGAAGCGCAAGCCCAGGATCTGCCGCGAATTACCGAGGACGATCCGGTCGGAGCGGCGCTTAAATACACGCATGACGCGAGCACTGTGGATCCGGCCTTACGTACCCAGCCTGCCGCCGAACAAAGCTGCATCAACTGCGCTCAGCTTCAGGGTGATGAGGGCGACGAGTGGCGGCCTTGCGCTATTTTTATTGGCAAACTCGTCAACGTGAACGGCTGGTGTTCTGTCTGGGTTCCCAAACCCTGAATTAGTAGTCCGTCCGGCGGCGCGGGTTGGAGGGTTAAAGTTCGTCTCCCGCGCTGCCGCGTTGTGAAAGCATCAGCCGATAGATTTCATTTCGCCCTCGTCCTGTGAGTGACGCAACGACATCCACGGCCCGGCTGCCCGGCAATATCGCAGTAATCTCTTTAAGTAATTGATTTAAATCAATATTCACAGCTGATGTTTCTGTGACTCGTTGCCCTTCGACCACCAGCACAAACTCTCCTTTGATCGAAATTCGCCCGTCGTCAATCATACGTTTAAGCTCCGCAAGCGTTCCGGCCACGCATTGTTCGTGCAGTTTAGTGATTTCGCGGCCGATGAAAGCGTGCCGGTCGGGCCCGAACGAAGCAATCAGATCGTCTAAGCATTCAGCGATGCGATGCACCGACTCGAAACAAACGATCGTGCGAGTCTCCTGCGCGAGCATTTGAAGTCTGCCCTGCCGGGCTGATTTCTTTGCAGGCAGAAATCCTTCGAAACAGAACCTGTCGGTCGGCAAGCCCGCGACAGACAACGCCGCGATCACCGCACTCGCACCGGGCACCGGAGATACCTGAATACCGTGTTCATGGGCAGCGCGCAGTAAGCGATAACCGGGATCGCTGACCAGCGGCGTGCCCGCATCACTCACTAACGCAATGGACTGTCCCTCTTTCAGTTTGCCGATCAGCCCGCAAACCAGCGACTCTTCGTTGTGTTCGTGCAGTGCTATTTGCCGGGTTTTGATGTCGAAATGCGATAGCAATCGCCCGGTGTGGCGGGTATCCTCGGCAGCGATAAGGTCCGCTTCTTCCAGTACCTGCTTTGCGCGCGGCGACAGATCATCGAGATTACCAATCGGTGTTGCAACAACGAAAAGCGTGCCCTTTGCCAATCTCTTAATCCCTAATTCAGATAATCTCAGGTAATCTTGCGACAATGATCCCTCTGTACAACATCCTGCCCGTATCCCGGGTCGTGAGGCAAGTCGTATGATCACGATTGCGAAGCAATGTCGCGTTGCCGCCATGCTACTTGCATTTGCGGCGATGCTCTCTGCTTGTGTTACCGGTGATTTTTACGGCACCAGCGGTAGCCAGGGAGTGCCACGTGCCGAACGGGAGGCAAGGAGTGGCCGTTACGCGGACGCGGCAGGAACCTACATTGGCCTCGCGGCCCTTGCCTCGGGCGACGAGCAAACCAGGCTGACTCTGCTCGCCATCGAGCAGTGGCTCTATGCCGGCGACGCCCGCCGTGCCCGTAACGCATTGCACGCAATGCCGATTCCGTCCGAGGGCGAGTTGCTGTGGCTGTGGAGCGCGGACGCGGCTGCGCTCAGACTATGGGAAGGCCAGCCCGACGGGGCTTTAAGTTTGCTCGAACCGTTGAGCCGTCAGCCGTTGCCGCAAGACCATCGCGCCCGCGTCGAGGCGCTACGTGCAGACGCATGGTTTCAGAAGAGTGAACCAGTGCGGGCGATTGAACTTTACCTGCAACGGGAAATCTGGCTGGACGACGAATTCAGTATCAGGCAAAACCGGAGACGGCTGTGGGCGGGCCTCAAAGTGAGCGACTCGCAAGTGTTGCGTGACGCGGCAAATTTAACCTACGACCGGGACATTCAGGGCTGGCTGGCGCTGGGATCGCTGGCGAATGCGACTGGAGAGCAAGGTATCGGCTGGGGCAACGGTGTGGTGCAATGGCAGGAAACTTATCGCGACCATCCGGCAAATGGCATCCTCGACGAAATGGACCTGCCGGAGGCCCGAGCGCTGGAGTTTCCGCGCCAGATCGCGCTGTTGCTGCCGCTTTCAGGAAACAACGCCGCCGCCGGAAAAGCCATCAGAAACGGCTTTCTTGGCGCCTATTTCAGTGCTACGGCGGAAATCGATGATGCCCAGCTGATCCGGGTGTATGACGTCAATCGTCCGAGCAGCGCCCTGGCCGCCTACGACACCGCCGTGCGCGACGGCGCTGAATTCGTCGTCGGGCCGCTGCTGAGACGCAGCGTGTCAGGGCTGGCTGCAGAGTCACTGCTGCCTGTTCCCGTGCTGGCGCTCAATTTCCTGCCCGGCGATGTGCTCGCGCCACCGGGGTTCTACCAGTTCGCGCTTGCACCTGAAGATGAAGCCCGGTCCGCCGCAAGCAGAATCATCAATGACAACCTGATCCGGGGTGTCGCGCTGGTGCCCGACAACGACTGGGGACGCCGCGTATTGACAAGTTTTACGAGCGAATTCGAAGCAGCCGGCGGACAGCTTCTCGATTACCGCAGCTATCAGCCCACCGATCAGGATTTTTCATTCGAAATCCAGGAGCTGCTGGCACTGTCGCAAAGTGTGCAGCGGTATCGGCGCCTGCGCGCCAACATCGGTAGCCCGCTGCAGTTCGATCCGCGGCGGCGGCAGGATGTTGATTTTGTTTTTCTTGCCGCTGATGCGAAAGCGGGCCGCCTGATTAAATCACAGCTCAAGTTTCACTACTCCGGCGACCTGCCGGTTTACTCGACCTCGTTCATATATTCGATGGACGGCCGTTCCGACACAGACCTTGATGGCGTGATGTTCGCAGAAACACCCTGGGTGGTGAATCCGCCCGCATGGATCGCCGATTTTCCGGAACTGTACGACAAGTATTGGCCGGCTGAAAGGCGCCTGACGCGTCTGCACGCGATGGGCTACGACGCCTATCACCTGGTCGGCGGACTGTTTCCGGCGCGTACCGGACCGATGGATGAGATCATCGGTGCGACAGGTACATTATATCTCGAGGCGGATGGACGGGTACACCGCAAAATGGCCTGGGCCAGGTTTGAGCACGGCAGGCCTGAACCGCTTCCGGAGGTGGATGAGTTTCAATACCTGCTTGATGAGCTTGGTCCCGATTCCTTCTTTAACAGACCACCCCAATGGCGGAACCCACAACCATTGCCGTAGGTGCGCGCTGGGAAAACCAGGCACTCGAACACCTCTTGTCCAGCGGGCTCAAGCTGCTTACCGAAAACTTTCGCTGCCGTATGGGGGAGATCGACCTCGTGATGCTGGATCAGGATTGCCTGGTGTTCGTCGAGGTGCGCTATCGGAAGTCAAATCGATTCGCGTCCGCAGCCTGCTCGGTTGACCGCCATAAACAATGCAAACTGGCCCGAGCAGCAGCAATGTTTCTCGGTCGACATCCTCAATATTGTGATCATAGCGTGCGCTTTGACGTAGTGGCATTTGATGCGACTCCGGACAATCAATGCACGCTACAATGGTTGCAGGACGCATTCAGACCGGAGAACTGATGGACGCAGAAACCCTGGTAAAGGAGCACTTTGCCGAAAGCGTGTCGACCAAACAAGCGGCGGCAAGCGTGCTGGCACCCTTTATCGCGCGAGCTGGTCAGCTTATGGCTCAGTCGCTACTCGATGACGGCAAGATTTTCAGTTGTGGCAACGGAGGCTCGGCAGCGGATTCACAACATTTTTCTTCGGAATTGTTGAATCGCTTCGAAATGGAGCGACCGGGCCTGCCGGCAATCGCTTTGACCACAGATTCCTCGACGCTGACAGCAATCGCCAACGACTATGCTTACAAAGAAATATTCGCCAAACAAATTAGCGCACTTGGCCGGCAGAACGATGTTCTGCTGGCGATTTCGACATCCGGGAATTCAACAAACGTTAATCGCGCGATCGTCGCAGCGCACGAAAGGGCGATCAGCGTGGTCGCGTTGAGCGGCCATGATGGTGGACTCATGGCGGGGCTGTTGTCGGACAACGACGTTGAGATCAGGGTGCCCGCCATACGAACGGCACGAATCCAGGAAGTACATCTGGTCGTGATTCATTGCCTGTGTGATTTGATAGATAAGACCCTGTTGGGTGGCAAGTAGGAGCCCGGCCAAGCGGGCGATCTTCGTTTTGCCAGCGTAGTGGATTCATCCTTCGCAAACAGTGCAGGGCATGTTTTACAAACATGCCCTGCACTGTTTGTCGCCCGGTGGGCCGGGCTCCTACGGGCCCTTCCCACAATTCCAATCTCCCGACTAAGCGGAATTACTTCACAACCTTGAGGTGCGCGCGATCGCTGCGCGGCTTTTCCTGGTCTTCCGGGTTATCAGGCGGTTCAGGCTGATCCGCGCCGTGCGAGAAAATCATCCCCTGGCCGGTCTCTTTCGCGTAAATCCCCAGCACCGACTCGACCGGCACCCACACGTCGAACGGAACTCCACTGAAGCGCGCCCGAAAACTCACGGCAGCATTGCTTAGTTTGAGATTATGTGCGGCCGAATGGCTGATATTCAGAATGATTTTGCCATCTTTAACATGCTCCCCGGGTACCGTAACGCCGTCGATCGAGGTATCAATGACGATATGCGGGGTATGTCCGTTGTCGCCCATCCAGTCGTGCATCGCACGAATCAGGTACGGCCGCTTGGATCTGCTCGGAGTTGTCATCAGCGAAACCGTCGATACCTGCAATTCTTACAGACGCATTTCCTGCTCGAGTTCCGTGAGGCTATCCTGAAACGAGCGCCGCTCAAAGACCCTTTTCAAATACGCATCGATCGGCTCAGCCTGGGAACCCAGTTCAATGCCATACACCGGTAAACGCCACAGTATTGGCGCGATACTGCAGTCAACGAGGGAAAAATCGTCACTGAGAAAATACTTCTTGACGTTAAACAGTTCAACACTGGCCAGGATGCTGTCCCTCAGCATCTTCCGGGATTTTGTCGACAGCTTTCGTTCGCCGTCCGCCTCGTATTGCTCGGCCAGCTGATACCAGTCGGATTCTATGCGAAACAGCGCCAGGCGAAACTTCGCGCGGGTAACAGGGTCAACCGGCATCAACGGCGGGTGCGGAAACCGTTCATCGAGATACTCGATGATAACGCGCGAGTCGTACAACACGAGATCACGATCGACGAGGGTCGGCACCGTGTGATACGGATTCAAATCCAAGAGATCTTCGGGCAGGTCCGGGCCTTCAACATCGGCAATTTCGATATTGATGTTCTTTTCCGCCAGCACCAGTCGTGCGCGATGGCTATGAATGCACGTTGGTTTGGAAAAAAGTGTCATCACGGATCGTCGGTTGGCAATCACTGCCATAATGCGGTCCCCTTCGGCAAGAATGCCTGTAGCGCTAATTTATTGTTGGAATTTATCCAGCCTGACCGTGTCGTCATCAAGTGACATCCTTCCAGATTTCCTTCTTCAGCAGCGAGGCGATAATCCAAAAGAATGCCAGAAATATCAGGACCCAAACTCCCATTGCCCGCCGGGTCGAGGCAACCGGCTCGCTCATGTACTCGAGAAAATTCACGGTATCGCGAACGAAACTGTCGAATTCCCCAAGCGACATCGATCCGGATGTCAGCGGTTCGAAATGCCCGAACACGCTCGTTCCGTGCTCGTCTTCAGTGAAAACACCGGTTTGAAAACCCTGCAACTCCCACAGCACGTGCGGCATACCGGTTCCCGGCAGGACACGATTGTCTACGCCAGTCGGACTGTCGGGATCGAGATAAAATCCTTTGAGAAAATTAAATATGTAGTCGGTGGTCCTGGCCCTCGCCATCAACGACATATCCGGCGGCGTCTGGCCGAACCAGCGTGCAGCATCATCGGCAGCCATATTGGCCTGAATGGTTTCAAACGTTCTTTCGGCATTGAACATGAGGTTTTCGATCAGTTGATCTTCGCTCAGCTGAAGATCGTCCGCCATGCTATTGAATCGCACGTATTTCGCTGAATGGCATCCGCTGCAGTAATTCATGAAATTCCTGGCCCCACGCTGCAAGGAACTGACGTCGCCCACGTCGTTGTCGGCAGACTCCAGCTCAATGCTGGTGGCGGAAAATACGTAACTGCCGGCAAGCAGCGCTGCCAGCGTCACGGCGATCCTTGTCGCCTTATCGATGATAGACGACCCTGTCCGGTACCGGCCTGGTCTTGTCGATTACCGTGTAATACGGCATCAGCAGGAAAAAACTGAAGTAAACGATCGAGAAGATTCGCGACATGATGACGTAGGTGCTGTTCACAGGCTGCAGCCCCAGCCAGCCGAGAGTAACGAAACTAATGACAAACAGGGTAAGTGCCAGTCTGTAAATCCAGCCCCGGTAACGGATTGACCTGACCCTCGAACGATCCAGCCACGGCAGGAACAGCGGCAGCAGAACCGCACTGGCCATCAGGACTGCGCCCCAGAGTTTGTCCGGAACTGCGCGCAAAATCGCGTAGAAAGGCGTGAAATACCAAACCGGCGCGATGTGCTCGGGCGTTGCCAGCGTATTGGCAGCCTCAAAATTCGCATGCTCCAGGAAATAGCCGCCCATATCGGGGGCGAAAAACACTACGGCGCAGAAGACCATCAGGAATACGATGATGCCGACCAGGTCCTTGCTCGTGTGATACGGATGAAACGCCACACCGTCCAGTGGGATTCCGTCCGGACCCTTATGGTCCTTGATGTCGACACCATCGGGATTGTTCGAGCCGACATGATGCAAAGCAACGATGTGGACGAAAACCAGCGCAATTAACGCGAGCGGCAGAATGATGACGTGTAGCGCAAAAAAGCGGTTCAGCGTGATATCCGATATTGAGTAATCGCCGCGGATGTACTCGACCACAGTCTCGCCGATAGCAGGGATCGCGCCGAACAGGGAAATGATGACCTGGGCGCCCCAATAC
>Ga0209988_10001665_pt1 | contig 14503 bp, 10 predicted proteins | sample N075metaG_FD_183115 | JGI IMG/M metagenome (GOLD analysis project Ga0209988, IMG submission 183115) | Deep subsurface microbial communities from Kermadec Trench to uncover new lineages of life (NeLLi) - N075 metaG (SPAdes) (version 2) | ecosystem: Environmental > Aquatic > Marine > Ocean trench... | reverse complement strand
AACTTGCCGGCGGCCCGATCGAGCGTTTCAGCCAGCACTTTGGCTTTGGCATGGTTGCGTGTTCGGCCCAGATGCGCGAAGGATTCCGAAAGCGCCAGGAATTCGCCCAGAGACTCCCATCTCAAATGGCCCTCTTTTTGAAACTGCTGAACATGTTTGGGCGCTGAACCGCCCGCCCCAGTCTCAAAAAGACCGCCGCCCTTAATGAGCGGCACGATGGACAGCATCTTGGCACTCGTGCCCAGCTCCAAAATCGGAAACAGATCGGTCAGGTAGTCCCGCAGAACATTCCCAGTGGCGGAAATGGTGTCCTGACCTGCTTTGGCGCGTTTCAGCGCGTGATTCATGGCCTCCACAGGAGCCATGGTCTGAATTTCCAGACCGCTGGTATCGTGATCCTTTAAATACCGGTTGACCTTTTCAATCATCTGGGCATCGTGCGCCCGGTTTTTATCCAACCAGAATACGACCGGAGTGGCGGATGCCCTGGCCCGGTGGATCGCCAGTTTGACCCAATCCTGAATCGGAATATCCTTGACCTGGCACATGCGGAAAATATCCCCCTCTTCGACATCCTGTTCCAGCATGGATTTGCCGCCGCCATCCACCAGACGAATCACTCCCTTACCCGGAGCTTCAAAAGTTTTGTCGTGAGAGCCGTACTCCTCGGCCTTTTGTGCCATCAGGCCAACATTCGGAACCGTCCCCATGGTGGTCGGATCGAACGCGCCATTCTCCCTGCAAAAATCAATCGCGGACTGATAAATGCCGGCGTAACTGCTGTCCGGGATCATGGCCAGGGTGTCATGCTCGTTACCATCCGGACCCCACATTTTTCCGGAGTTGCGAATCGAAGCGGCCATGGAGGCATCGATGATGATGTCGCTGGGAACGTGCAAATTCGTGATGCCCTTGTCAGAGTCCACCATGGCGAGATCCGGCCCGTTCTTAATGCAGGCTTGAAGGTCCTTTTCAATTTCCTCCTTTTGCGCGGCGGGCAAACTTTCAATTTTTGTGAAGGCGTCACCGATGCCATTGTTGGGATTGACACCCAACTCTTTAAACACTTTGCCATGTTTCTCAAAAACGTCCGCAAAGTACACGGTAACCGCGTGACCAAAAATGATGGGGTCAGAAACTTTCATCATGGTGGCCTTCATGTGCAAGGACAACAAAACCTTGCCACCCTTGGTGGCTTTCATTTGATCCTTGAAGAATTGACGTAAGGCCTTGCGGCTCATCACGGTGGTATCGATCACATCGCCCACATCCAGCGCATTCTTTTCTTTCAGCACCGTGACGGTGCCACTTTCATCAATAAATTCAATGCGTCCATTGCCCGCCGACTGATCGGTAATGACGGCAGACTTTTCATTGGAGCAAAAATCGCCGCTCTTCATAGTGGCCACATTGGTTTTGGAGTCTTTCGACCACGGGCCCATTTTATGAGGATTGCTTTTGGCGTAATTTTTCACAGAAACTGCGGCCCTGCGATCCGAGTTGCCTTGCCGCAATACCGGGTTGACCGCGCTGCCCTTGATCTTGTCAAATTTATCTTTGACGGCTTTTTCCTCATCGTTTTTTGGATCTTCAGGGTAGTCGGGGATTTTATAGCCTTTGGATTGCAGTTCCGCGACAGCGCCTTTTATTTGGGGAAGGGACGCGCTGATATTAGGTAACTTGATGACATTGGCTTCCGGCTTGAGCACCAGTTCACCCAGCAATGCCAGATCATCCGCTTGCTGTTGCTCTGGGCTGAGTTGCTCAGGGAATTGCGCAATAATTCTACCCGCCAGCGATATATCCTTCGTGCCCACATCAATACCTGCCGCTTGGGCAAAATATTGTATGATTGGAAGCAATGAGCCACTCGCCAGCTGAGGAGCTTCATCCACTTTCGTGTAAATAATATCTGGTTGTTCTGACATCGCTTTTACCTCATTGAAGGATTGCTTTTTACGGAAATATTTTAATAAATCAGATGGCTTTCAACTTTTATCTTTCGTTTGTCCAAATGAAAAACCAGGCCGACTCCAGACCCTGGATCACAAACTCAAAAGACCTTCTCGACCCTCGATCAAGAGCGCGATAGACCCCCTCAAATTCATAGTGAAATGATTGGGCAAGCTAAATTATAAACCCCTCTTTGTCAAGAAGTTTAGGGAGAAACTCCCCCGGATTTACGGTAGGGTGAAGGATATTTTTTAGGGTTATTTATGCCACCTGCGGGGCCTGAAATCCGTTCATATATTTGCTTTCAACGGCAAGGGGTCTAATATAGACCCTCCCGTACCGGATCACATCAAGCTCTCCCATTAACAAATCAAATTTTCAGGATAATTTTGCGGTGAATTTCGCATCCGACAAATATCAATTCAGTATTGATTTCAGCTCCGTCAAATCGGTGCCTGAGGACCCGAAAGTTCGGCTCGAATATTTTCAGCGGTTCAAGGCTCTGATTGCAGCCAAGCGGGAGCAAATCAAAGCCTGGCACCGGGCTGGCGCCGGTGGCCGTGAGGTCATCCAGGCGCATACCGCGCTGATGGATCAAACCATCAAGCACGTGGTGGTCTCGCTGGCCCTGCTCCCGGAGCACCGCCCCAAATCCAACCTGAAAAAATTCGCGCTGGTAGCGGTGGGCGGGTACGGCCGGGGCGAACTCAACCCCGGCTCCGATATCGACTTGTTGTTCCTGTTGCGTAAGAAGATGGATGCCGCGCTCGACCATTTCATCAGAGACACCATCTCCGTGCTGTGGGGACTCGACATGGAGATCGGCCAGAGTTGCCGGACCATCCGGGAGTGCCGCGCGTTGGCGCAGAACGATCCCACGGTCAAAACCTCCATGGTCGAAACCCGGTTTCTGCTCGGCACCCACGAGCTGTACCGAAAACTTTGGGACTCCGTACGCAAAAATGTGTTGAAAAAAAAGGCGAAACAATTTCTCAACACCGAACTCAAGGAAATCCACCTGCGGCCGGGCAGCGCCGAGGGCGTGACCAGCCACCCCGAACCCGATATCAAAAACGGCCCCGGCGGCCTCCGCGATTACCATCTGGCTTTATGGGCGGTAGCCATCTCCTTCAACGGTTTGTCGTTCCGCGAAATCGGCCGTGATGACGTCATCAATTCGGAAGAACTGGACAGCCTGGAAGAATCCGTCGATTTTCTGCTACGCGTCCGCAACGAACTGCATTACCTGAAAGGGAAAAAGTCCGACATCCTGGAGTTGAGCCTGCAGGCCGAGCTGGCCGGTCATTTGGGCTACCAGGACACACCGGAGCGCTCCCGGCAGGAACAATTCATGCGGAATTATTATCAGCACGCCACCACTATCCGTCATATTTCGGAGGCGCTGTTCCAACGATGCCTGGGGACAAAACCTCTCATCAAAAAAATGCTGTCGACTTTTCAGCGTAAAAAACTGGGGAATGGCTTTGTCGCCCATAAAACCACGTTGTCACTTTTGAAAGAGGCGGAAGCATCGCTCGCAGAAGACCCGGCGCTGATTCTCACCGCGCTCGATTTTTGCCGGGATCATCAGTTGATCCCGGATGCCCAGTTGAAACGGTTGATCCGCCAGCACCTGCCCCGGCTCGACGCGGATTTTATTCGGGGCGAGCGCGCTCGTGATTTTCTGTTGGGTATTCTGGACCATCCCGAAGCCGAGAGAACCCTGCGCCTCATGCATGAATTGGGTGTCCTCAGCCATCTCCTGCCGGAATTCAGCCGGGCTTTGTTTCAGGTCCATTACAATTTTTATCATCGTTACACCAGCGATGAACACGCCCTGCGCATGGTCGGGTTCCTGGAAAAAATTCCGTCGCTCGCCACCCGTGGCATGGAAAGTTTTGTTACGGCTTATGAAAACGTTCAGGACAAGGTGATTTTAAAACTCGCCTGCCTCCTGCATTCACTGGGCAAGGAACAGGACGAACCTCTGCCGGAAAAGACCTGGGAAACGCTGGCCCCGGTGTGCGAGCGGTTGCAACTCAGCTTGGACCAAAAAACCATCTTGCACTTTCTGATCCACCATTTGAACACTTTGAACGAAACCGCTTTTCACCAGGACACCCATCAGCCGTCCACCCTCAAGCAGATAGCCGAACAGGTGGAATTTCCAGAGCGGCTCGATCTACTTTTGCTCAACAGCTACGCCGACCTGAAGGCGATGGCGCCGGACACCTGGACCGCCTGGAAAAAAACTCTGCTGACCGAGCTGTACCATCGTACCCGCAGTCTGCTGGTGCGGCCCGAGTCGCTGGCAGAAAAACCGCAGGCGACGCGCCAGGCGGTGTACGCCGTACTGCGGGATGAGTTCCCGCGCGAACAAATCACGGACCACTTGGACGCCATGCCGGACGATTATTTTCAGACCGCCGATTCCAAGGACGTGGCCGAACACATCCGCTTGATCCAGTGTCTGCCCGGACAGCCGTTCGTACTGCGCATCACCTACAACGAATCCGGCGGGGTCTTCAATCTCATTTTGTGCTGTCCCAACAATATCGACGTATTCAAAAACCTGGTGGGCGCGTTGACCGCCAAGGCCCTCAACATTCTGGGCGCGCAGATCTTCACCCGTGGCGATCAGACCGCCATCATCACCCTGCAGGTTGAAGGCGCCGAAGCCATCAAAATCCACGGCACCGGCAACCAACTCTGGGAGGATATCGAGAGCAACCTGCAGAAAGTCCTGGCCAAACAGGAAACCCTGTCATCCCTGCTCAAGCGGCGCACCCGCATTCAATCCGCGAGTCGATCCACCGCGGCGATCATTCCCAAAATCAGTATCGAGAACAACACCGGCAACCCCTTCACCGCCGTCCGGATCGAGGCCAAGGACCATCCCGGCATGCTGTACAAAATCGTGCATTGCTTTGCCGGGTTCGGCATCCAAATCCACCGCGCTAAAATCTCCAATCAGGGCGGGCGCGGCGTCGACGTGTTCTCCGTCTCCCTGCGCGGTGAAAAACTGCAGTTCCAACGGCTCATCCAACGCCTCAAGGAAAATATCATCACCACCCTCCTGGTCGACAACCTCGAAGATTTAGTGTGACTTCTAATAAGGATTACAGGACAGATTTATTTGTCGACCCTACAGCCAGTAACCGCAGGGGCAAATGACTCCCCCTTCTTTGAAGAGCCTGTCCTGAGCTTGTCGAAGGAGGGTTGGAGGGATTTTAACCACAGATGAACACCGATAAATATGGATAGCTTCACCTGCGGCCTGTACGGCCAGGAGAACTTCGCATAAGTCGTGTATTCGGGGAAACCTGGATTCTTCGTCACTTCGTTCCTCGAGAATGACAACACGTTATGAAATTGTCATTCTGAGCGCCAGTGAAGAATCTGGGTCATGCAAAAGTCTTGACGGCCAGTAGACACGGAATTTCACAAACAGATGAGGCTGGCCATAACAGGCATGGCCCGCGACCGCAATACCTTGCGCGCCCTGTCGGGGTGATGGCCGCCGCGTATGTGCATGGCACTCCCAAAAATCACTTCTCCAGTTTCTTGCCCAGTTTTTGTTCGATGGCAGCCATTTTGGAATCGAGCCGGCCGCTCTTGCCTTTCCGGTAATCGATCTTGATGCCGCAGGTGATGCGATTGCAGTCGGAGCTCATCTTCTCGTAACATTGTTTGACGACGCTCATCACGTCATCCCATTCACCCTCCAACACCGTACCCATCGGGTTGAGGCGGTAGGCCACGCCGCTGTTCGAGATGATGTCCAACGACCGGCTGACATACGCGCTCACGCTTTCCCCCTTGTCCATCGGGGACATACTGAATTCGAGAAGCACCATAGTTTCCTCCACTTATAAAAACAATCGGTTAAACGGCAATTTATGCTTGCATTTTAGGGGCGGAATATGAAATGATCAAGCCTTCCATTCGAGAATTCAGGTTTTCGAAAATCCCATGAAGGGCGGTACCCGATCATTGCGCAAGATTGACCAGATTCGCGACCAGATCGACCAGATAGACAAAAAATTACTCGACCTTTTCAACCGGCGGGCCAAACTGGCCATCGAGATCGGTCAGGAAAAATCGAAGAAAAACGAATCGAATCATTTCCACGTTCCGCACCGGGAGCGCGAAATTTTCGAGCGCATGAAGGAACTCAATCCGGGCCCCCTGCCCGCTGCTTCCGTTGAATCCATCTTCCGTGAAATTTTTTCCGCGACGTTAGCGCTGGAAAAACCCCTGAGTATCGCGTACCTGGGGCCGGCGACCACCTTTTCGCATCAGGCGGCCCTCAAGCAGTTCGGCCATTCGGCGGTATTCGTTCCCGCCCAAAGTCTCGAAGCCATTTTCAAAGATGTCGAGCAGGGGATTAGCGATTACGGCGTGGTGCCGATCGAAAATTCCATCGAGGGCGTGGTCAACCTGACTCTCGACTGCTTCGTCGATTCTCCCCTCTATATTTGCGATGAAATCCTGTTGGGGATTTCCCTGTACTACCTGTCGAAAAATGGGGGCACCAAACAAATTAAAAAAATCTACTCCCACCCGCAACCGCTGGCGCAGTGCCGCAACTGGTTGAACCGCTACGCTCCCGGCATCGAGCAAATCGCCACCTCCAGCACCGCCGTGGCGGCGGAGATGGCCAGCAAGGACAAACACGCGGCGGCATTGGCCGGCAAACTGGCCGCGGAGTTTTACAACTTGAAAATCATCGCCCGCAAAATTGAAGACCGGTCGCAAAACACCACGCGGTTTCTGGTGATCAGCCCTGAAAAATCCAAAAGGGCCAAACACAATAAAACGTCGGTCATGTTTTCCATCAGGGACGAGGCGGGATCGTTGATCAAAGTCCTGCAAATGTTTGCGCGGCACGACATCAACCTGACCAAAATCCAATCACGCCCGCTCAAAAACCGGCCTTGGGAATACCTGTTCTATGTGGATTTCCAGGGCCATGCCGAGGATCCGAAAATTGCCAAGGTGCTGGAGACGGTAGGGCGGCGCAGTGTGTTCATGCGGGTTTTGGGATCGTATCCGAGAAACAACAAATCATGAAACCTTTCAAGCAAATGACAGTGATTGGCGTCGGCCTGCTGGGAGCCTCCCTGGCGCTGGCCTGCAAGCACCGGGGGCTGGTGGACCGCGTGGTCGGCTTTGGCCGCCACTCGGAAAAACTGCAAAAAGCCGGACAGGCAGGCATCATCGACTCCGGCAGTACCGATTTGAAAACCGCCGTTGAGGACGCCGACCTCATCGTGCTGTGTGTCCCGGTGTCCAGCCTGGTGGCACGCGTCCGCGAAATGCTGGCCTGGGTCCAACCGGGTTGTCTGGTGACCGACGTCGGCTCGGTGAAACATCCAGTGGTGCAGGAGCTCGACGCTTTGATGCCCGATGGCATTCATTATGTAGGGTCTCATCCCATTGCCGGGGGCGAAAAATCGGGATGGCAAGCGGCCCATAAGGATCTGTACCAGGGCGCCCGATGCATCGTCACCCCCACGGACAAAACCCATGCGCCGGCCCTGCAACAGATCATGGAATTCTGGCAACGGTTGGACATGCAGGTCGAAACCCTGTCGGCCGAGGAGCATGACTATATTTATGGCGTGGTCAGTCATCTGCCGCATGTCGTGGCCTTTGCCCTGATGAACACCGTGGCCGAGGGCAAAACCGAAAATCATGGAGAAATATTATCCATGTGCGGCGCTGGCCTGCGGGATATCACCCGCATCGCTTCCAGTCATCCGGCCATGTGGCGGGACATCTGTATGCAAAACAAAGAAAATGTTCTGCTTTGGGTCGATCGTTTTCAAAAAAACCTGCAGTCGATCCAGACCATGATCCAGAACGAACAATGGGACACCTTGCTGGAAACCTTTGACAGCGCCAACGCGCATCGGGAGAAACTTGTGGGGTCCAACAAATGATCATCGCGATAGACGGGCCGGCGGGCAGTGGCAAAAGCACCGTCGCCCGCATTCTGGCCGCCCGCTTGAAGTTTCGCTACATCGAAACCGGGTCCATGTACCGGGCGGTCGCCTGGCAGGCGCAACAACAGGGCATCCGGCCCGAAGACCGGGACAAGGTGGCCGCCGTGGCACAAACGATTGCCATCGAATTTCGACCCGGCGTCGACCACCAGCAGGTGTGGGTGGAAGGTCAGGAGATCACGGCACAACTGAAAACTGAAATCATCGGCAGTCTGGCGGCTTCGGCCGCCGCCATTCCGGAGGTGAGAAAAGTGCTCACCGAAAAACAGCGCGCCATGGGGCGGGAAGGCAACGTGGTGATGGACGGCCGTGATATCGGCACCGTGGTGTTCCCGGCCGCGGAAAAAAAATTTTTCCTGGTAGCCGATCCCGTCGAGCGGGCCCGGCGCCGTTACGATGAAATGAAAGCGGCCCAGCCTGACCTGGACTTGGAACAGGTCGTCCGGCAGGTCAAGCAACGCGATTACGAAGATGAAAACCGGGCCGTGTCGCCGCTCAAGCCGGCGCAAGATTCCATCTTGCTGGACACGACCCAACTTAAAATTGAAGAAGTGGTGGAGCGCATGATGCACGCCATTCAACCCGTATCGAATGTATAATATCTATTAACCTTCAAAAGCAACACATAAGGAGAAACACCGTGCAGGAACTAGATTTCGGAATTGATGAAACGGCGGATAAGGAAGAATTGACGGCAGAGGAAATGGCCGCGCGCCAGGAGATGGAACAATATTTTGAAACCAGCCTGACCAATTTCCGGGAAGGCGAAATCATTCGCGGTAAAGTGTTGACCCTGGCGAACGGGATGGTCACCGTGGACGTCGGGTTCAAATCAGAGGGCGTCATCAACCTCAACGAGTTTCCGGCCGCAGAGAAAGAACTGGAGATCGGCGATGAAGTCGAAGTGTTTCTGGAACGGGTGGAGGACAACGACGGCATTGTGGTCCTCTCCAAGGAAAAGGCCAATAAAATCAAAATCTGGGAGAATCTGGTCTCCGCTTTTGAAAAGGAAGAACTGATCGAAGGCATCGTCGTCGCCAAGGCTAAAGGCGGCCTCACCGTGGACATCGGCCTCAAAGCCTTTCTGCCCGGATCGCAAATTGATTTGCGCCCCGTCCGCAATCTGGAAAAACTGATCGGCGAAAAGTTTGAGATGAAAATTATCAAAATGAATAAGAAGCGCGGCAACATCGTTCTGTCGCGCCGAATCCTTTTGGAGGAGGAGCGCAAACTGGCCCGCGCCGGCACGCTGGAAAAAATGGAAGAAGGCAATCAAGTCGATGGCATTGTCAAGAACATCACCGACTACGGTGTCTTCATCGACCTCGGCGGAATCGACGGACTGTTGCACATCACCGACATGTCCTGGGGCCGAGTCAACCATCCCTCTGAAATGTTTGCGATCGGCGACAAGGTCACGGTCATGGTTCTCAAATACGACCGCGAGAAGGAACGCGTTTCCCTGGGTTTGAAACAGATCACTCCCGATCCCTGGGTCAATGTCGAAACCAAGTACCCGATCAAAACAAGGATCAATGGCAAAGTGGTCAGCATCACCGATTACGGCGCGTTCGTTGAGTTGGAAAAAGGCATCGAAGGACTGGTGCACGTCTCCGAGATGTCCTGGAGCCGGCACGTCAAACATCCCAATAAAATTGTCGCCATCGGAGACATGGTGGCGGCGGTGGTCCTCACCCTCGACAAGGATAAAAAACGTATTTCCCTTGGCATGAAACAGACCGAGCCCAACCCCTGGGATGAAATTGAGGAAAAATATCCCATCGGGTCAGAAGTCCAGGGCGTTGTCCGCAACCTGACCGACTTCGGAGCGTTTGTCGAATTGGAAGACGGAGTCGACGGGTTGATTCATATCTCCGATCTCTCCTGGAACAGAAAGATCAAGCATCCCTCTGAAGTTCTGAAGAAAAAAGATGAGGTGACCGCTGCGGTGCTGAATCTGGACAAAGACGCTTGCCGCATTTCCCTCGGCCTGAAGCAACTCATGCCCGATCCGTGGGACAAGGTGCCGGAGAATTATCCGCTTGGCCATGTCGTGGAAGGCACCATCATCAAGGTGACCACCTTCGGAGCCTTTGCCGAATTCGGTGACGGACTCGAAGGCCTGATTCACCTCTCCCAACTCAGCTCCAAAAAGGTTGCTCAGACGGAGGATGCGGTGAAGGTGGGCGATGCGATCAAGGCCAAAGTAGTCAAGATCGACGCGGCGGCCAAGAAAATCGGATTGAGCATCAAGGCTTATGAAGAAAATCTGGATCCTTCTCAAATTGAGGAAATCCCGTTGGATGAACCACAAGAGGAGGCGAGTGAAAATGAAACCAACTAAACCCTTTCACCCTCACGAGGAGGTCCATCATGGCGACAGCGGTCCATCCGCCTAAACCTGAAAAATCCTTCTTGCGGGGGTTCCTGTTCTTTCTCCTCGGCGCCGCTTTTTTATACGGCGCGTCGGCATTAATGGGGTCCTACTTTGCTGATGGGTTGGACGGCCCGCAAGAAAAAATCGCCCTGGTCAAAGTCACGGGCACGATCCTTGATTCGACGGACATCGTCCGTCAAATCCGCCGCTATCGGAACGACGACGAGATCAAAGGCATTATTATCAGGATCGACTCGCCGGGCGGCGCCGTGGCGCCTTCCCAGGAAATCTATGACGAAGTCCTTAAGGTGCGGGCCAGCAAAAAAAAGATCTATACCTCGATGGGCAGTCTGGCCGCGTCTGGCGGTTATTACATCGCCAGCGCGTCCGATCGGATTTTCGCCAATCCGGGCACACTGACCGGAAGTATCGGCGTCATCATGGCCTTTTCCAACGCGGAGCAATTGATGGCTAAGATCGGGGTGCGGGCGGAGGTGATCAAAAGCGGCCCGTTCAAGGACACCGGATCGCCCCTCCGGTCCATGACCAAGAAGGAGAAGCGCTATTTGCAAAGCGTGGTGGACGACGTGCATCAGCAGTTTGTGGAAGCCGTCGCCAAAGGCAGAAACATGGACATCAAAGAAGCCGCCAAGTTTGCCGATGGCCGAATATTCACCGGCCGCAAAGCCCACGAAATGAACTTGGTTGACGATTTGGGAGGACTGGAGTTCACCATCGCTGCGATGGGTGAAGCGCTTGGCATTGAGGGCCGGCCCAAGGTGGTTTATGAAAAACCGGAAGAGGGCTTACTGGATTGGATCCTATCCTCAAAAGTTTCTGACAGTCTGCAAACCCATCTGGCGCCGTCACGCTTTCCGTCTTTGCAGTACCTGTGGACTCCTTGATAATCCACATGGATTCAAGAGAATACTGGAATCTTAGGCGACAATTTTTATCTGGCCCTAGGGCCGCCTCACAAATAAGAATTCAATCCTTTTTAATACAATCAGTTACCTGTTTTAAGTGGTTTCTCCCTGCGCCCATTTTTTATCCCCAGCCGGGCCATTCACTATATTTTAGGTAGGCTCAAAACTCTTGACTTCGTTAGCCTTAATGGTATACTTCTGCCCGTATATATCCATATAAGGGGAGACGGGCTCATGACCAAAGCGGAGTTGGTTGAAAGGGTTGCATCACAAATCAATTTGACCAAAAAGCAGACGGAAGTCGTGGTCAATACCGTGTTTCAAAGTATCACCGAGTCCTTATCCGAGGGAAAGAAAGTTGAATTGCGTGGCTTTGGCAGTTTCAGGGTACGCAATCGGAATGCCCGCGTTGGCCGCAATCCCAAATCAGGAACCAAGGTCGATGTGCCGGCAAAAAAGGTGCCTTTCTTTAAAGCCGGCAAAGAACTCCGCGAACTGGTGGACGGGAATTCAGCAAAGCTCTCTCAGAAGGAAGAGGAAAAGCCTTAGATTTCAACCCTGTCAGCATAAACCCAATTCATCTCAAGGCCTTCGTGAGGTCATCCAAAAGCAGGGGTTGCCCTGCTTTTTTTATTGAACTCCTCGCCACCTCTGGCACTCCCCGGAACCCGGCAAAACCTTTTCATGGCCAACGGAAATCGATCATCGCTTTGTTTTAATTAATTTTTTCCCCATACAAGTTTATGGCAGGCAACAGCTTCGGACAACTATTCAGGATCACCACTTGGGGAGAATCCCACGGTAAAGGAATCGGTGTGGTGATTGATGGCTGTCCGGCGGGCCTGCCGCTCAACGAAAAAGATATTCAGAAGGAGCTGGAGCGGCGCCGCACCGGCCAAAGCAAAGTCACCACCACGCGGCGGGAACCGGATAAGATCCGGATCATGTCCGGGGTCTTCGCAGGCAAAACCACCGGCACTCCGATTTCTCTCCTGGTCGAAAATGAAGATGCGGATTCTTCCAAATACGACCTCATCAAGGATCTCTATCGACCGGGGCACGCCGACTTCACCTACGACATGAAATATGGTTTCCGCGATCATCGTGGCGGAGGCCGATCCAGCGCCCGCGAAACAGTGGGCCGGGTGGCCGCTGGAGCCATCGCGAAAAAAATCCTCGCCAAGCACAAGGTCAAGGTTTTCGCCTACACCAAACAGATTGGGGATCTGATCGCGAAAAAAATGGACTACAGTGAAATCGAAAAAAATATCGTTCGCTGTCCGGATAAAAAAATAGCTGAAAAAATGGTGTCGGCCATCCTGCGAGTGCGCAAACAGGGCGATTCCCTGGGCGGGATCATCGAAGTGGTGGCGCAAGGCGTGCCGGCAGGCTGGGGCGAACCGGTGTTCGACCGGTTGGATGCCGACCTCGCCAAAGCCTTGATGTGCCTGCCCGCCGTCAAGGGAGTCGAAGTGGGCATCGGGTTCGAGGCGGCGCGCTTGAAGGGTTCACAATGCAATGACATTTTTATCTCCAAAGGCAAAAAAATCATCACCAAAACCAATAACGCCGGCGGCATTCTCGGCGGCATCTCCAACGGCAACGACATCGTTTTGCGCATGGTGGTCAAGCCCACCTCATCCATCAACAAGGTGCAGGACACGGTGACCACCACCGGCAAAAAGGCTAAAATCCGCGTGGAAGGCCGGCACGATCCCTGTGTCGCGCCCCGGGCCGTTCCCATGGCCGAAACCATGGTGGCCCTGGTACTGGTCGATCACCTGCTCCGCAACCAGACCGCCAGAATGAGCCCTTAGCAGGGGAAGCAGATGGCTGAACTTTGTAGTGTCGCCAAACAGTTATTAAGCGCTGGATAAAGTTTGACCTGTTACCTCCAGGCGTTGCCTGCCCCTTAGCAGGGGAAGCAGATGGCTGACCGGCGAAGCGCCGGAGCTGGAAGGGCCCCTACTTGGATAGGAGTCCAAACTAAGTTGGGCATGAAATCCCGGTTCAGTCCCTTGGGCCAGCGTCATGCCAGTCGACCCTCTTGCTCCGGCGCTTCGCCGGTGGGATACAGCAATATGAAAATTCTGAAAGCAGGTTTCATACAAACCGAACCGGAATTCGGGCAAGTCGCGAACAATCGCCAACGGGTGGCGGATTTGCTTGAAAAGGCTGACGCCGACCTGATGGTTCTGCCTGAACTGTTCACCACCGGCTACCAGTTCACCGACCGCGAGGAAGTCGCCGCATTCGCCGAAACCATCCCTGAAGGTCCGACCACCGGGTTTTTGCTGGATCTGGCGAGGGACCTCAGTGTCAGCCTGGTGGCCGGGCTGGCCGAGCGGGAGGGCGATGCCTTGTATAACTCGGCAGTGATCGTCGGCCCCGGAGGTTATCTGGGCAAATACCGCAAAGCTCATATTTTTGATGCGGAGAAAGACCTGTTCGAGCCGGGCAACCTGCCTTTACCGGTATTCGACATCGGCAAGGCGCGGGTCGGAATCATGATTTGTTTCGATTGGCGGTTTCCCGAAACAGCCCGTACCCTGGCCCTGAATGACGCCGATGTCATTGCTCATCCGGCCAACCTGGTGCTACCCCACTGCCCATCGGCCATGGTCACGCGCTGTCTGGAAAACCGGGTCTTCGCCATCACCGCCGACCGGGTCGGCAAGGAGCAACGTGTTCCGGGGGAACCTTTAAAATTCATCGGTCAAAGCCAGGTGGTGGACCCGGACGGCAACATCCTTTACCGGGCCTCCACAGACGGGGAGGAAATGAAAGTCGTCGCAATCGATATCGATCTGGCTCGCAACAAAAATATCAACCCGCGGAACCACTTGTTTCAGGACCGCCGCGAAGACCTTTACAGACTATGAAGAAATAGGTAAGATACAAACATCAATTAAAAACAACTTACCAAGTCCGGGGCCATTCAGGAACCGGGCTTTTATATTGACAGGGGAATGAAGATGGAAAAACCGAAATCGCGGTTTATCAAATCAGAAGACGGCACCATTTACGATTCGTTGACCAGCTTGACCTGGATGGCCAAGGACTCACGGTTGAATTTGGACAAGGAGTTGAGCTGGGACGAATCCGGAGAGTACGCCCGGCAGACGAACGACAAGAAATTCGCTGGGCACGACGACTGGCGCCTGCCCACCATCCATGAAGCGTCTTCTCTGCACGATGAAAAAAAATTGAACAAGGATTTTAAGGGCGGGGACATACAG